>Ga0070738_10000726_pt1 | contig 84253 bp, 65 predicted proteins | sample Coa_R2_2_FD_66446 | JGI IMG/M metagenome (GOLD analysis project Ga0070738, IMG submission 66446) | Surface soil microbial communities from Centralia Pennsylvania, which are recovering from an underground coalmine fire - Coalmine... | ecosystem: Environmental > Terrestrial > Soil > Unclassified ...
GAAAGCCACGTAGTTCCGCCGCGGTCCCTCGTTCTTGAAAAAATAGGGCTGGTCGTTGAAGTTATTGACCACGATGCCCAAGCGCCCGTCGCCGAAGAAGTCCGCGACGGCCGCCGTCCGCGAGCTGCGGACTGCTTTCATGCCGGCAATCTCCCCAGGAAGATATTGGCCTCGGGCAGGCGGTTCGATCCCCAGCTTCCTTGCCATGTCCTTAAACGTACCGTCGCCCTGGTTCATCATCAGGCTGTTGGGCCAGTAGTAGAACGGATAGCCCATCCCGGCGGGGATGAAAATGTCCACCAGTCCATCATTATCAAAGTCGCCATCGGCAATTCCCCACGGCCAGAACGTCTCCAGCCCCGCCTTGTCCGAGATCTCCGTGAACTTCCCGCCGCCGTCGTTGCGATAGCAAGCATTGCCAAAAAGGAGTTCCTCGTACTTCGTGCCCATCTGAGAGATCAACTTGCGCTCGCCGTCGGGTTCCCCCGGCAACACGTGCGCTACCGGTCCGGAGAGCAGCTTAAACTTCGTGTTCCAAGTCACCGCGACGTATTTTAGCGAGTAGTGTTCACGGTCGAGCCTCATCCACATGTCGGAGTGCATATCAACGACAAACAGGTCGAGCCGGCCGTCGTTGTTAAGGTCGAGCACTTTCGTTCCGATGGCTCCCCAAGGTGTCCGTCCCAGTACGTCTAAGGTGACGTCGGTGAAATGATCGCGGTCGTTGCGGTAGAGCTGGCAGCGTCCGAACATGCTCGTGACGAACAGATCCATCCGGCCATCCCCGTTGTAGTCGAATGCAGCCGCATCCCCTGCCCACCCCCTACCCTTAAGGCCGACCTTGGCGGTCACGTCCGTAAATGTTCCGTCGCCATTGTTGCGGTACAGGATGTTGAATTCCATCGAGCCCTGCAGGACCCCGCCGAGTAACCCTTGGCCGACCCAGTAGTGATCGCGCTCCGCATACTCGTTGCTGGTCCACGCGGCGGTGTTGGTCAGAAATAGGTCGAGGAATCCGTCGTTGTCATAGTCAAAAAAAACACCCGTCTGCGAGTGGCCGACATGGGTCAAGCCCGCTTCTTTGGTCATATCCTTGAACTTACCGTGGCCCAAGTTGCGGAACAGGACGTTGCCCCCCCGCGTGCTCGTCACGTACAGATCGAGGTTGCCGTCATTGTCATAGTCAACGAAGGTTGCCCCCACACAGACGCGGTCGCCCAAGGCCACGCCCGCAGCGTCGGCCACGTCTTCAAAAGTACCGTCGCCCTTGTTCCGATACAGCGCGTTGGGACCGAGTTCGTTGACAAGGTAGATGTCATCGCGGCCATCGCCGTCAAAATCGCCGACGGCAACCCCGCTGCCATGGTCGTAAAGGTTAACCTTGAACGTCTCGCCCTGCTCGTTGGGGAGGAAATGCATTCGCCAGTCCAGGCCGGCTTCCGTGGCGCAATCGCGGAACCGCGTCGCCCCTCGTTGCGTGCCTGTGACCTCTTGTTGCGTGCCCGTGTGGAGATGAAGCCAACCGCCAACGCCTCCGATTACGAACAGAACGAACACGAGGAGAAGGACGGCCTTTTTTGAAAGAAATCGGGTAAACACTTACCATCCCCCCTCTCGCGGTCCCTTTGGAGGCAGATCCCTGGGGCGCGCCGAGGCGCCGATTCCGCCATGTAAGTCAGGGTTGGATCTTAGCCATCTATCATTAGATGCTCATGAAAAGAAAATGAAAATGTATTAGAATCCATTCATTTTTGGTCCGGCGCCGTATCAGAAGTGCTTAGTGCGAAAGGATAAAGCAACGCTTAACCGTCGAGTCTCGACAGCCGTAGGAGGTTTTTCAGAGAACCTCGATTTCAAGGTTACATTGAAACACACGTGTTGAGCCTGTATTCTTCACAAAGCATTCCATTGAGCAGAGACAGAAGGCCTTCCCGAAAATCGCTCTCCGGTTTGGCAACGGTAGGCTCCAACGAAATTGACATGCGCTTGAAGTCTCGACTGACGAAACTGGCTATTCTCGGCATCGTCGTCTCGGTGTTCGCCGGCGTCGTTCTGTGGCGTCCGCGGGCTGGGTTTACTCCGCGTACTTCCCAGGTCGAATCGACCTTGTTGCCCGCCTCGGTCGCCGTGGCGCCCGGCGTCTACCTTCTCGGCAAGAACTCCCCTGCCGCCGTCTATTTGGTCGAGACTTCCCAAGGGCTTGTCCTCATCGACAGCGGTTTGGAAGCGAAAGCGAACCTAGTGCGAAAGCAGATCAGCGACCTCAATTTTGACGTTAATCAGCTTCGCGCGATCTTCCTCACCCATGTCCACGCCGACCACAGCTTGGGGGCGGAGTACTTGCGATCGTTAACCGGCGCCACCGTCTACGCCGGTCGAGGCGATGAGGATCCTCTCCGCTCCGGTGAGCCACGCGAAGCGTTCTTCAGCATCTACTCCATGCCCGATCATCCTACCCATCCGACAACGGTGGACGTGAAGTTGACCGGCGACGAAACGATCGAGTTCGGCGAGACACGTATCAAGGTCCTCGCTACACCGGGCCATACCACGGGTAGCATTTGCTATCTTCTGGAACGACCGGGCCTGAGCGCTCTGTTCACGGGAGATGTCGTTCAACATCTCGCCATGGTCCGAGGAGGCGACTTGGGGACTTACTCCGCCTATTTGCCTCCACTCTATCGCGGCGATGCGCGCGCTTCGCTGACCTCGCTGCGACGTCTCCGTGATCTTCCCCAACCAGACCTGATCCTCCCCGGCCACCCGCGCATGGACCCCACGCCCCAAAATCCGCATATGCCTCCCGAGCAGTGGAAAGAATTACTCAACAAGGGGATCGCCGATATGAAATTGTTGCTGTCCCGCTACGAGGCGGACGGCGCGGATTTCCTGGATGGTGTTCCCAAGGAGCTTTTGCCGGGATTGCACTACCTCGGCGACTGCAATCACACTCCGGTCTACTGCCTGGCTACGTCCAAGAATCTGATACTCTTCGACGCGCCCGGCGGACCTGGACTTCTCGATTTCCTCGCACAGCGACTCAGCGCGATCGGATACAAGGACCGAAAGCCGACCGCCGTGCTTCTAACTTCCTGTGCGGACGAGGCAACTGCTGGATTAGCTCCCTTGGCACGTCAAAGCGGCTGCCAAGTAGTCGGTACGCCGGAGTCCCTTGAAAAGGCTCGCCGCTCCTGTCCGATTGGAACCCACCTGGTCTCCCTAGAGGAATTTGACAAGTCCGGCTTGTTTCCGGGGCGGATGATCGCTTTGGGTGGCTTCGACGGCTCCGCTGTCGCTTACCAGCTAAACTGGCAAGGCAAAACGATCCTCGTTTCTGGTCGGATTCCGGTGAAGCTCATCCAGGCGACCGTTGATCGGCTGGGGCCGCAGCTTACCGGAGTTGGAGGTAATATCGAGAAGTATTTGAATTCGCTCGATCGTCTTGCCAAAGTGAAACCGGACCTATGGTTGACCGCGGTGCCGGTTCATGGACAGAATGCCAACCTGTACGACGATGAATGGGAAAACGTCCTGAAACAGAATCAGGAGTTTACGCGCAGGCTTCGAGACTCCCGGCCTAATCGTGCCGGCGCTCCGGGAAGACTGAAACAGTGATCCGAAGCGAGGCTCATCGCATGAGCAGCAAGACGAGAATATCCGTGGCTCTGTGATTCGTCCAATCTGACTGATTTACACCGGTCGTTCGCCCAAGTTAGCGATTAGTTCCTGCGTCAGGGTGGCGGTGGTGCCGTCGCCGCCGAGGTCGCGTGTTACGCCGCGACGCGCGGCCAGGGTTCGCCGTACCGATTCCTCAATGCGCCGGGCCGGCTTGCGCTGGCCGATGTGTTCAAGCATCATCGCCGCCGAACGGATCAGGGCGATGGGATTGGCCAGCCCCTTGCCAGCGATGTCGGGTGCGCTGCCGTGGACCGCCTCGAAGACGGCGTAGCGCTGGCCGAGGTTGGCGCCGGGCACCAGACCCAGGCCGCCCACCAAACCGGCGCACAGATCGCTGACCACGTCGCCGAACAGGTTCTCCATCACCAGCACATCGAATCGGGTCGGATCGAGCGCCAGCTGCAAACACAGGTGATCGACGTGCATTTCCTCGAATTCGAGAAACGGGAAATCGTCGGCGACGGCCCGCGCCGTATTGAGGAACAGGCCGTCGCTGAGCGGCATAACGTCGGCTTTGTGGCAGAAGGTGACGCGGCGGCGTCCGCCGTGCTGGGCCAACTCGAAGGCGTAGCGGACGATGCGCTCAGCCGCCATTCGCGTGATGATGCGCAGGCTTTCGACCACGCCAGGTACGACGACGTGCTCCTGGCCGGAGTACAACCCCTCAGTGTTCTCGCGGACGACGACGAGATCGACGTTTTCGTAGGGCACCGCCAAGCCAGGCAGGGTAGAGACAGGCCGGACGCTGGCGTAGAGGTCTAATTCCTTGCGGAGACGGACGTTGATAGATCGGAATCCTTTGCCGACGGGCGTGGTGCAAGGCCCCTTAAGGGCGACGCGGTAGCGGCGGATCAGATCAAGGGTGGCGGCCGGCAGCGGGTCGCCGTAGCGCTCGGCGGCGCCGAGTCCGGCCATCGCCTCGATCCAGGAGACATTCGCTCCCGCCGCTTGCAGGACAGCCTGCATTGCCACGGTCACTTCCAAGCCGATGCCGTCGCCGGCGATCAAAACGACTGGTGTAGCCAAAAGTCCACTCCCTGGAGCGATCGGTTCTTTTCCAACAACCTGCGGAAACAATTGGCGTTTGTCAAGCGGTACAGCGGCGTTCGGGTTATGCCGAATGTAGCGATCGGGCGAACTTTACCGTCCGCGAGGCGATTTTTTTCTTTGTCGAGCGCCAGTGGCGACTTGAGGCGGAACCGCTACAATGTTGCAATTGGGATGAGGAGAGTGCTCGGGTTAGCTGTAATCTCGCAGCGGCGCGGGTCTAAGGGAGTCACCTGTCAAGCCGGGGCGGCATCATGCAGGCGGTGAAAGGTCTCTTCATGGAAAAATGGTTGTGCTGGGTCTCCATGGGGCTCGCCGGATTTTGCCTCCTGCTGTTTCTGCTCGACCTTTTTCTGAGTGTCCCCTTTGGCGGCATGAGTGGGACTGTCGATATCCTCGTCATTCTATGTTGCGGCGTGGTGCTGTATTTGGCCTTTGACGCTTATCGCGATCTGCGCTGACACAATCCGAGCCGCGCACGGAGCGCAGCGGAGCAAGCGGTCGGCCCCTCGCTGACGCGTCGGGTTGGTAGCCACACAAACCCGACGCGTCAGCGAGGGAAGAGAAGCAGTCATCCGCTTACTCCGCTTCGCTCCGTGCGCGGCTCGGATTGATTAAGCAGCGCCTGCACCACTCCCTCCGCGGTGAACTCCCGTGCCTCCACCGCCACCCGAAATCCCATTTCCCGAATCGCCGCGCTTGTTACTGGACTGATGCTCACCAGTTGAACCGCCCCGGAACGAAGCAGCTGCAAGGCCCGGTCATCGAGGGCATGGACCAGCGAACGAGCGATGTTGGAACTGGTTAACGTGATGAAATCTATTTCCCCTTGCCGCAGCGCTTCCAGTTCCTCGGCCCCCGGCTCAATCGCGTCCACCTGCGAATAGACCGCGATCTGCTCGACCTCGGCGACGTTGGCCAGCTGTTCGCGCAATACCTCGCGGCCGCGATCCGCTCGCGCCAACAGCACGCGCTGGCCGGCAACGCGGTCCCCCAAGGCCCTCGCCAGGCTCTCCGAATCGAAAACAGGAGGGACCAGGTCCGGCTCAAGGTGATAGCGGCGCAAGGCATCGGCGGTGGCCGGCCCGATGACGGCCAGGCGCAGCGGTCCCAGGGCGCGAAGATCGCGGCCGAGGTGGCGCAGGCGGGAGATTAGCGCATCCACGCCGTTGGCACTGGTGAAGACGAGCCATTGATACGCTGAGAGATTGCCAAGCGCCCGATCCACCGGCGTCCAGTCGTCCGGTTCGCGGATCTCGACCGCCGGCAGGTGCGACACCACCGCGCCGAGTTCCTCCAGCCGGGCTATCAGCTCACCGGCCTGGTGACGAGGACGTGTTATCAGAATGCGTTTGCCCAAAAGGGGTCGGGACTCGAACCAGGCCAATTCCTCACGCAAACTCACCACCGAACCAATGATGACCAGCGACGGCGCTTTCAGGGCCGCCTGTTGCACCGCCGCGGGCAATTCACCGAGCGGGGCCGTCACTGTACGCTGCCGGCCGGTCGTAGCCCAGTGGACGGCCGCGGCCGGCGTCTGGGCCGGCTTGCCGTTGGCGATCAACATCTCGACGATGTGGGGCAGTTTTCCCATGCCCATGTACACGACCAGCGTTCCGGGAAAGCGAGCCAATCCCGGCCAATCGAGAAAGCTGTCCGTTTTATCCGGTTTTTCGTGGCCGGTGACGAAAGCCACGGCGCTGACGTGCCGGCGATGGGTCAATGGGATGCCGGCAAACGCGCCCGCTCCCAGCGCCGCCGTCACACCGGGCACGATTTCATAGGGGATGCCGGCTTGTCGCAGCGCCTCAGCCTCCTCACCGCCGCGGCCGAACACGAACGGATCGCCTCCCTTGAGGCGCACGACTCGCTGCCCCTGCCGCGCTCCATCGATCATGATCTGATAGATCTCCGGCCAGCGCTCCGGATGCGTTCCGTGCAGCGAATCGACGCAAATCCGCTGCGCGCGGGCCGGGACATGATCCAGCAAACGAACCGGGACGAGCCGATCGTAGAGAACGAGATCGGCCCGTGCCAGCAATTCGGCGGCACGCAGCGTCAAGAGTCCGGGATTGCCGGGACCGGCGCCGACGAGAGCAACGGGGTAGACAGTAAGGGATATGTTCACACTTCAATCAATTCCTCGGATTCCGGCATGTCTTCCCCAAACTCTGGCTCGGTCACCGACATCTTGATGAGCCAGATACCCAGCTCGAAGAGCAGGCACATGGGGACCCACAGAAACAGCATCGTCAAGGCGTCGGGCGTAGGCGTGATGATCGCCGCGAAGATGGCCAGCACCATCCAGGCATAACGGCGTTTGCTGCGGAATGAGTCGGCGTTGAAGATGCCCAGGCGCGCCGTGAACATCATGACCAAGGGCGTCTGGAACGACAGGCCGAAAATGAGCGGCATCCAGATGGCGAAGCTGAGCCATTCGTTGAGCCGTAAATCCGGCTTGAGTCCCAGCCATTCATTGAACCACAACAGCGCTTCGATGGCGCGCGGAATGACGAGGAACTCGCACATGAGAACGCCCACCAGGAACAGCCCGAGACTGACCGGCAGATAGACGTGAACCAGGCGTTTTTCGTGCGGATACAGCCCGGCGGCCACGAACATCCAGATTTGCCAGAAAATCCAGGGACTGCCGATAATGAAACCGCACACCAGGCACACCTTGAACCACACCATGAACGCTTCCATGACATTCAAGGTGGCCATGCTGTCCAAATCCGCGACGATGCGCGTCGATTCTTGAAGCTCCCCCGCGGTCTTGAGCGGCTCGCCGACGGAAAGCCACAGAGGAACGAGGTCATCGTCCTTAACCACCTCCTCATCTTCGGCGGGCTGGTCCTGGTCGCCCGAACGGCCCATGAGGCGATCGAGAAGCGATGCCTCGTCGTTGCCCGCAGCCTCGCGGCTTCGGATGGGACGTTTGGCTTTTTCCAGCTCTTCACGGGGAGCGCCCCGCATGACGGCTTGAAGCTGATCGCGGCGGAAATAAACCTTGGTGAAACCGGTCGGCCGGTTGATTTTTTGCAGGTTGGAACTGCTTTGCAATTCCTTCATCGTCTTTTCGACGCGGCGATTGTAGAACGCGCGGAGCTGCTGTTTGACCGGGGCGGTAATGAAATCGACGGCGTATTTTCCGATGAAGAAGCTGAAAATCAGAGCGATGCCGAAACCGCCGAGAGCGCGCCAAAGATGCAGGCGCAACTCCTCGATGTGATCGCCGAAGGTCATGCGGGTATCAGCGAAATAATCTTCGGGATCGGGAACGTTGCCGTTGCTGCTCATCATCTCTTCCAAAATCAGTGCGTGGCCCAAGGAATGATAATCATCCTATCAGTGTGAAACACCGCTCTCAACCCAGATGCTCTTCTTGCAGGCGTTTACAGATAATCATACTGTATCTGGGAGCGGCCTCCGTTACGGTCAACGCCCTGGCGAAAAGGAGGATTGCATATCATGTTTCTCGTCAAATCATCGCTGGCATCTTCGGCCCTACTCGTTGTTGTAATGTTCGGTGGTACTGCCGCGCCGGTCAAGACGCCCGCCCGCGTCGATCGTTTCGGCGATCCGCTGCCGGCCGGGGCGGTCACGCGGCTGGGCACCCTGCGTTTTCGTCACGATGGCTACGGGGTGGACGGCCTTGCCTTTCTGCCCGATGGCAAGACGCTCGTTACCGCCAGCGGGAATGGGTGGGTGCGTTTCTGGGAAACGAGCAGCGGCAAACTTCTCCGCGAGTTCAACATCGATAGGCTCTCGCTTAATGGTTTCGCCCTGTCTCGGGATGGCAAGCGAGTTGCCGTCGGCGGTTCCGTCATTGCGGAAGGCAGCGATCCTTGGCTTGGGGTCGTCCGGGTACTGGATACGGCGAGTGGCAAGGAAGTGCGATCGTTCTCGCGGCCGGAACGGGAGGGCGGCCGTTGCTCTCTGGCGTTCACTCCGGATGGAAAATTCCTGGTGTCCCTGAGTGGCGCAGGTGCCGTTCGCATTGAGGAGATCGCGACGGGGACCGAGTTTCGCCGCGAGAAGATCCCTGGCGATGTCGTCTCGGCGATAGTTCTGTCGCCGGACGGTAACACATTAGCGATGTGGTCTGGGCCGAACAGCCATCACTTGTACCTGTGGGATTGGCAGGGGGGAGAGGGGCCGCGTGAGTTGAAAGTGCCGCGCAACGGTGCGAATCGACTTTGCTTTTCTCCCGATGGCAAGTTTCTGGCAGCCAGCGCCGATTTTGAACCGATCGTTCGCTTGTGGGACACGGCCAGTGGAAAGTCACGCAAGCGTCTGGAGCTGCGCGCGGACATCTCCATCGGGGGCTTGGCCTTTCATCCGGACGGGAAGAAGCTGGCCGTGAGTGATTATGGCAACCGCGTCGGCAAGAATTGGAGCGGCGGCATTCTCCTTTTGGATCCGGAATCCGGCAAGGTGTTGCGCGAGATGCCCACTCCGGGTGAATCGCCCTGGAGGGTGGCCTTCTCATCGGACGGTCGCTGGCTCGCGACGTTCGGCGGCCACACGCTCCACGTCTGGGATCTGCGCCATGGAGCGGAAGTAGCGGCGGACGCCGAGAGTCATACCGACATAGTCGGGCAGGTCGTGGCATCGGTGCGGGGACTGATCGCCACAGCCAGCGACGATCATACGGTGAGGGTCTGGGATGCTGCCACGGGAAAACAGCAACGAAAACTGCAACACGGCCATTGGGTCCGCGCCGCCGCTGTCTCGCCCGATGGTCGGCGACTCGTCTCTTCCAGCCTCGATGATTCCGTCCGTCTATGGGATCTGGACACTGGCAAAGAGATATACCGGCTGGCCGGACACGGACGACTCGGCGGCAGGCGTCTAGTCGGTTTCACGTCCGACGGCAAGCGCTTCCTTTCCTGGGGCGATGATTTCTATCTCCGCGTCTGGGACGTGGCCACTGGCAAAGCCATTCTGGAACACCGCATTCGGCCAAGTGGTATCAAAGTCCCCGACGAGGACGACGACTCTGACGGCCCGGGCGGTCGAGAAATGATGTTCCTATCCCTTTCCGGCAGCGCCTTCTCCGGCGATGGTAAGCATTTCATCCTGTTCGTTGGTGCGGCTATCCACGTGTTCGACGTGGAAACCGGCAAGGAAATCCGCGTCATCAGAACGGAGCAACGGAACATGGATCACCTGACCCTCTCGCCCGATGGCAGACGGCTTCTGGCCACCGGTTGGGGCAAAGCGATCCAGACGCGATTGCCGGACGGCGGCATGCGCTTGTCCACGGCCAAGGAGCATCCACTAGAGTTATACGATCTTGATACGGGTAAATTGCTGCGTCAGATCATGCTGCCGGGAGAAATATCCGGGCCGATCGCCTTCTCCGCCGACGGCAAAACATTCATCGCCGCCGTCGATACACCCACAGGCGCGATTCGCTTTTGGGACACGGCGACCGGCACGGAGCAGCCGAGCATCACCGGTTTTCACGGCAAGGTCCACGCTCTGACCTTTAGTCCGGACGGCCGGCGGCTGGTCTCGGCGATGGATGACACCTCGGCGCTCGTCTGGGATCTGACGACGCTGCGCCGGAAACCATGACAGACCCAAAAGAATGAACCGCCAAGGCGCCAAGGGCGCCAAGAAAAGAAAGAGAGAAGAAAAAGAGTATAACCACAGATAACACGGATTACACAGATGAAAAAAGAAGATATTTTCCTCGTTCCCAAACTCTGTTTGGGAACCAGAAGTCGGGGAACCTGGGAACAAAAAGCGACATTTTTAGTCTATTTTTCCATCCGTGCCATCCGTGTAATCCTTGGTTCTTCTCCTTCTTTTCTTGGCGTTCTTGGCGCTTTGGCGGTTCATTGAGTTCGAGGTTCGAAGCAAATCAACAGGAGGAAACCATCATGCGTTGGCACTGTACGATTCTGGGCGTGCTGGCGTTGACCGCCGGCGTGCGGGCCGAGGATCTCGGCGAATTGCAACCTCCCAAGCCCATTCGCGTCGCCGGCAAGCCGCTCGATGTAGAGCGCGATGGCCATTCCGCCCCGTTCGTCGGCGACATCGACGGAGACGGCGTCCGCGACCTGTTGGTCGGCCAATATCACGAGGGCCGGCTGCGGATTTATCGCAATCTGGGTAGCAATACCAAGCCGCGCTTCGAGTCGTACACCTGGTTCGAGGCCGGCGGCAAGCCAGGCAGCGTCCCGGTGGGCTGATGCATCGGCTTCACTCCACAGTTGGTGGACCTGGATGGCGATGGACGAATGGATGTGCTGTCGGGCAGTTGGCCGGGCGAAGTCTGGTTTTTCCGCCGACAAGCCGATGGCAAGTTCGCCGCGGGAGAGCAGCTTAAGGACCATAACGGCAAGCCGCTGAACGCGGGCAGCGGCTCCTCGGTCTTCGCGGTCGATTGGGATGGCGATGGCCGAGTCGATTTGCTGCTGGGAAATGTGCTGGGTGAAGTGTATTTTCTACCCAACGAGGGCGACAAGACACCGGTCTTCGGCACGGCACGGCGGGTGGAGGCGGCAGGCCAACCGCTGAAGGTCAACGGCGATGCGGCGCCCGTGGCCGCCGACTGGGACGGCGACGGCCGACTCGATTTGATCGTCGGCGCCGAGGACGGCAGCGTGGTGTGGTATCGCAACATCGGCAGCAGCGGCCAGCCGAAATTGGAGGTGGCGCATCCGCTCATCCCGAAGAGTCCTTGCGGCTGGAATGGCGACGACAATCGCCAGCCGGGCGACTGGGGCCTTCGAGTCAAGCCGTGCGTCGTCGATTGGGACGGCGATGGCCGGCTCGATATTCTGCTCGGCGATCGCTGCGGCGGTTTCCAGGCCAAACCATCGCAGACCGAGAAGGAGAAGAACGAGGAACGCCGCGCCTACGATCAACTGCCCACTCTGCGGCGAAAATGGGCCGAGACCTTTCGCCAATATCGCCAACTAGACGGTGAGCCGGACTCTCGACGGCGCGACGCGCTGCGAGAACAATTGCGACGCCTCAAGGAGGAAATGGTCGTCGTGCAGGAAATTCAGGAACGCTATCGCCCGGCCTATCAAACGCATGGCTTCGTCTGGCTGTTTCTGCGCAAACCGGATGCGAAACCTGCCGCCCGGAAAGGACCGTGATGCCCCATGACGCACGAGCCATTCCGCACCGTCCTCGCTGCATGCGGATGCCTTCTCCTCGTCCTCCTCGGCATGGGCACGCCTGGACTGGCCCAGGAACCGGTACGGCCGGCGCCGCGCATGGCTGCCTTCTCTCCTGACGGCAAACGTCTGGCCGTGGTCACAGGAGAGCCGGAGGAAAAAGGCACGGCGACGCTCTGGGACACGGCCACGAACCGCGTGCTCTGGACACATCGCGAGCAGCGCGGTATTCCCTCGGTCGCTTTCGCGCCTGACGGCAAGACGCTAGCCATTGGCACGTTCACTGCCCTTGCAAAGCTGCTCTACACCGAAACGGGGCAAGTGCGAGCGAGCTTCGGCGAACACGGTAAGGCTGCCCGCGGCGTGGCCTTTTCGCCGGACGGCAGGATCCTGGCCGTGGGCACTTACGATCGATTCATCAAGCTGTGGGACGTGTCTCGAAAAGCCGAGGTGAAGACACTGAAGGGGCACACCGATCGCATCTATTCGGTGATGTTTTCCTCCGATGGAAAGCGATTGGTTTCCGCCGGAGTGGATGCGGCCCGCATCTGGGACATCGGCACTGGACAGGAGAAACACGTCCTGCGTCACGGCAGGTCCCTCGTCCATGCCGCCATCTTTTCGCCGGACGACCGCTGGGTGCTGACCGGAGGCTGGGATGGGATGGTGCGGATCTGGGACGCGGCGAACGGCCGGCCGCACTGCCGCTTGGAAAACCTGGGCGGCGTGGACGGTCTCGCCTTCGTCCCTTCGCGCGATCTGCTGGCCGTGTGCGGCAGCAGCAAGCAGATCGATCTGTTCTCCTTGCCCCTGCGTGAAGCCGATAATCGCGAACGACAGCGTATCGAGGAGTTGCTCAAAAAGCTGGACGACGATTCCTACGAGCAGCGCGAGTCGGCGGGGCAGCAAATGTTACGCATGGGATTCATCGCCGAACCGATCTTGCACCGTACCATGAAGGAATCGAAGTCGGCTGAGGTGCGTATCCGCTGTCGTCTTTTGCGCCGACAACTCCTGAGCAAATCGCAAGCCAACCTGACCGGACACACAGATGGAGTCGAATCTGTCGCCCTCTCGCCGGACGGCAAGCTGCTTGTCAGCGCCAGTCACGACGGCACGGTTCGCCTTTGGGATGTCGCCGGCCGCAAGGAGTGCGGCCGCCTCATACCCGGAGCTGCCGCCGAATAACTTGGCACTTCCAAGCCATAGTTTGGTACACGCCGGTCTCGCGGAACGAGGCGCGGCTCCACGGCGCCCCCCATGTTCAATTCGCGCCGTGGTGATTGGACAGGAGCGTATGTGTGAACTAGCTTTGTAAAGCGTGTTCAAGACACAAGACGGATAAGCCTTATATGTTTACCCTCTTAATGGCTCATCCGGGGATTTGTTAGGAGTCAACCAATGGAGAAGGCATTCAGCACCATCAGCATGATGGGAGGCGTCTTCCTCCTCACCGTGCTCCTCGTGGTTATGTGGAGCCCAAACACAAGAAAAGCTCTGATCGATCAAGGAGCCAAGTCGTTCCTCTCGGAGAAAGATGCCGAAGCGATCCGAGACCCCCAGGCTGCCAGCAAGAAGGCACATGAAAAAATGATCCGTGATGCGTGGGATTATTCGCAAAAGAACCAACCTACCTGGTCTCCGAATCAACCAACGTGGACTCCGAATTGGAAGAACCAACCGAATATGCCGAACCAACCTATGGGAACTCCGAATTGGAAGAAGTGACCTCGACTGCCTCGTTCTCACGCCCGGCGTGAGAACGAGGGGATGTCTTTCCCCGGGGGCGACTCCCTAGAATGGGAGCATACGGTTTTCGTTTCGCAAACCCGGATGGTTCCCGATGGCACGTCATTCCCGCAATCGTCCCCTCGCCGAAGAAGAAGAACTCCCTCCCACCCCGATCAGCCGTGAAAGCCTCCGCGAAGCCTGGCAACTAGCTCGCTACTTGCTCCCCTACGCCTTCAAATTCGCCGCGGCCCTTTTTGTTTTGCTTTTGACCAGCTCGTGCGGCCTGGTCTTTCCGTATCTAGTCGGCCGGCTGGTCAACAGTGCCATCGCCGCCCCCGATACCGCGGTCCCGTTGCCCTGGCTTCAGAGTGTCAACGGCATCGCGCTAACCTTGTTCGGCTTGCTGGGAATGCAGGCGGCGCTAGGGTTCCTGCAATCCTTGTGGTTCATCGAAGTTTCCGAGCGCAGCCTGGCCGATCTGCGCCGCGACACTTACGTTCGCCTCATCCACTTGCCGATGGCGTTCCACACCCGGCGGCGCGTCGGCGAATTGGCCAGTCGCATCGCCGCCGATCTGACGCAGATTCTCGATGCGATTATCTGGACCGTGCCGCAGCTGCTCCGCCAGCTCATCCTCTTCGCCGGCGGCATCGCGCTCATCGCCATCACATCGCCCCGGCTAACCGTTGTTATGTTGGCCGTGTTCCCTCTGTTGATCGCCATCGCCGTTCTCTTTGGCCGCGCGCTGCGCCGCAATTCGCGCGACGCGCAAGACCGCCTCGCCGACAGCAACGTCATCGTCGAAGAGACGCTGCAAGGCATCGCCAGCGTCAAGGCGTTCACCAACGAAAACCACGAGGAACAGCGCTATCGACACAGCCTCGGGACTTATCTCGAAGTGGTGCTGCGCGGTGCCCGCTATCGTGGAGCGTTTAACTCCTTCATTATCTTCGCGTTGTTCGGAGCGGTGGTGCTGGTTTTGTGGTACGGCTCCCGGCTGGTTGTGTCGAGGGAAATGTCCGCGGGCCAGCTGACCAGCTTTATGATTTACACGCTGTTCGTCGCCGGCGCGATGGGGTCGTTCGCTGAGTTGTACAGCCAACTCCAGCGGACCCTCGGCGCGACGCATCGCGTCCGCGAATTGCTGCAAGAAAGCCCCGAATCGTCCGAGCCGCCCCCCGCTCCTGTGGCGAAACGTCTGCGCGGCGAGATCATCTATGACCACATCGCTTTCCGCTATCCCTCGCGGCCGGAGGTGCCGGTGCTGCGCGACATCTGCCTTAACGTCGAGCCGGGCCAGCGCGTCGCCCTGGTCGGGCCAAGCGGCGCGGGTAAATCCACAATTGTTTCACTGCTTCTACGTTTTTATGAGCCGGAACATGGCCGCATCCTCATCGATGGCCGCGATGCGCGCGAGTACGGTTTGCACGAGCTGCGCAGTCAGATGGCGATCGTGCCGCAGGACGTTCTTCTCTTCGGCGGCACCATCGAGGAGAACATCGCTTACGGCCGACCTGGCGCCAGCGAAGCGGAGATAATCGATGCGGCCCGGCAGGCGAACGCGGATGAGTTCATCCGTTCCTTTCCCGATAGCTACCAGACGCGCGTCGGCGAGCGCGGCATTCAGCTGTCCGGCGGCCAGCGGCAGCGCGTGGCCATCGCGCGGGCCATATTGCGCGACCCGGCCATCCTGATACTCGATGAAGCCACCAGCTCGCTCGATTCGGCAAGCGAAAGCCTCGTGCTGCAAGCGCTCGATCGCCTTATGCAAGGACGAACGTCGCTCATCATCGCCCACCGCCTCTCGACCGTGCGCGGGGCCGATCGTATTGTGGTCATCAAGGATGGCTGCACCGTGGAGTTCGGAACGCACGCCGAGCTGCTCCAGCGCGAAGACGGCGTGTATCGCACGTTGTCGCAAATGCAGCTGGATTTGACTGGAAGTCCCAGGCCCGACGAGAAGGAGAATGATTCATGGCCGCAACCCAATCCGTCGCCGGAACCCCTTATCCCTCTCCCCAGGCCGTGATGGCTCGCCTGATCCACGGCTACTGGATTTCGCAAGCCCTGAACGTGGCCGCTCAGCTCGGCGTCGCCGATCTGCTCAAGGATGGCCCGCAAACCATCGCCCATCTTGCCGAGGCCACCGGGACGCACTCGCGCTCGCTGTATCGTCTGCTTCGTGCTTTGGCGAGCGAAGGCGTCTTTGCTGAGGACGAACAGGGGCGATTCGGTCTGACGCCATTGGGTGCGTGCTTACGCAGCGACGTGCCCAACTCGCAGCGCTCGATGGCCATCATGAACGGCGAAGAACATTACCGCTGTTGGGGCGAATTGCTCTATAGCGTGCAGACCGGCCAGAGCGCGTTTGAGAAATTATTCGGCCAACCGATCTTTCAGTATCTCGCGTCGCATCCCCGACAGGCGCGCATTTTCGACGAGGGCATGGTCGGCGTCCACGGCGCGGAAACGAAGGCGATGCTCGACGCCTACGATTTCAGCGGCATCGGTACGCTGGTGGATATCGGTGGCGGCAACGGCAGTTTGCTCATCACGACGCTGCAACGCCATCCATCGCTGCGCGGACTGGTGTTCGATCGGCCCGATGTGATCGAGCGCGCGCGGGCCAACATCAAGGCGGCGGGGCTGGAAAATCGCTGTACGCTGTCGGACGGTAATTTCTTTGAGTCGGTCCCCGGCGGCGGCGACGCCTACTTGATGCGCCACATCATCCACGACTGGAACGACGAACAATGCCGTACTATCCTGCGCAACTGCCGCAAGGTCGTGCCGCCATCGGGTAAACTGCTCTTGATCGAGAGCGTCATTCCGCCGGGCAACGAGCCGTGTTTCGCCAAGCTGCTCGATCTGACGATGTTGGCGATTCCCGGCGGCATGGAGCGCACCGAGGCGGAATACCGCGAGCTGCTGGCCAGCGCCGGCTTCCGCCTGGCGCGCGTCGTGCCGACGACGGCGCACGTCGATGTCATCGAGTGCGTGCCGGCGTGAGAAAAACTTCCCGAATCAGCGACAAGCACCTAAAAAGACCCAAAGGACAAAAAGGACAGCAAGGACATCAAGGCGAGGCAGGCCATTTTTGTCCTTTGGGTCTTTTTTGTCTTTTTTGTCCTTGGCATAGGAGAATCTCTGATGCCCGAAGGTTTCATCCCCCCGCACGGCGGATACCAGCAGCTGTTCTCTTATCGCAAGGCGGAAATCGTCTACGACGCCACGGTTTATTTTTGCGCGCGCTTCTTCGACAAACGAGACCGCACCTACGATCAGATGATCCAGGCTGCCCGCTCGGGCAAACAAAACATCGTCGAAGGAAGTATGGCCTCCGCAACCTCGAAGGAGACCGAAATCAAGCTCACCAACGTCGCCCGCGCCAGTCTAGAAGAACTCTTAACCGACTATCGCGACTTTCTGAGACTTCGCCAGTTAGAGGAATGGCCCAAAGATCATCCCTACGCCCAGCGGTTGCGGCAGCTCAACCGTATACCCGACGCCAGCTATGAAACCTTCCGCAAAGGCATCGAGAACCCTGACCCGGCCATCTGCACCAACGTCATCATGGGGCTAATCAAAGTAACGAGCTATCTTCTGGACCGTCAGCTCCGGTACCTGGAGCAGACCTTTGTCGAGGAAGGCGGCCTCCGCGAACGGATGACCCGCGCCCGCTTGGCGCACCGAACCATCGCCGCAAGACGCCAGTCGCCATACAAAAATTGATAAACTGCGTTAGATCTGATAAGAGAGAATAGTCCGCGATCGCCTCCCAACCGTTTGAGGATCGTCTTTAATGTCAATGTTGACTTATCGTCTCTCCACTCGTCTCGCGTCTCTACTGCTTCTTCTGACTCCCGCCTCCGCACTGGCTCAATCGCAGCCGTTGGAGTTTCACCTTAGCTTCGATCGAGGCGTTTCCGCTCAGCCCTTTACCGGCCGCGTTTACGTCATGCTGTTCAAGCAGGATGTGAAGGAACTTCGCCCCGGGCCGAATTGGTTTGGGACCGATCCCTTTTTCGCCAAGGACGTGAAGAACTGGCAGCCAGGCCAAGCTCTCGTTCTCGATGCCAACGCATTGAGCTTTCCGATCACGATGGACAAGGTGCCCAAGGCCACCTACTCGATCCAGGCCGTCATGGACTTCGATCGCGGCGAGCGCAGCTTCAGCGCCGCCGAAGGCAACGGCTACAGCCGCACGCTCCGCCGCGAGTTGGACGGCGCGGCAAGTGGCGAAGTGCAATTGCGGATCGATCAAGTATACAAATCGAAGCCGTTTGTCGAGACCGAGCGCGTCAAGTTAGTGGACATCGAGAGCAAGCTATTGACGGCGTTCCACGGGCGCTCGACGCGGTTGCGGGCCGGCGTTGTGCTGCCGCGTTCGTTTGCCGCCGAGCCGCGGCGGCGGTATCCGGTCGTCTATGAAATCCCCGGTTTCGGCGGCAGGCACTTCGGCGCTCACGACGCAGCGAAACGCGACGCGACAAATGTGGCCGGCGCCGAGATGATTTACGTAGTCCTTGATCCGGACTGCCGGCTTGGTCATCACGTTTTCGCCGATTCGGCCAACAACGGTCCGTGCGGCCGCGCTCTCATCGAGGAGTTGATTCCGCATCTCGAAGCGAAGTATCGCGGCATCGGCAGCGGGCAGGCGCGGTTCGTGACGGGGCACTCGTCGGGCGGATGGAGCAGTTTATGGTTGCAGGTCACGTATCCCGATCAGTTCAACGGCGTTTGGTCCACGTCGCCGGACCCCATCGATTTCCGCGACTTTCAGCGCATCGATTTGACAAAGCCCGATGCGAATATGTTCCTGGACGCGCGCGGCGAGAAACGGCCGCTCGCCCGCATGCGCGGCAAGCCTGCTCTCTTTTATCGCTCCTTTTCCGACATGGAAGAAGTGATGGGCCACGGCGGACAGCTGGCGTCGTTCGAGGCGGTTTTCTCGGCGCGTGGACCCGACGGCCGCCCGCGCAAACTCTGGGACCGCACGACCGGGGCCATTGATGCCGAGGTTGCCAAAAGTTGGGAGCGTTATGACATCCGGCTTGTCCTGGAAAGCAACTGGAAAGCGCTAGCGCCGAGATTAGCGGGAAAACTGCACGTATGGACGGGTGCGGAAGACACGTTTTACCTTGAGGGAGCGGTGAAACTGCTGAAGGAGTCGTTGGCGCGGCTGGGCAGCGACGCGGTCGTCGAGATTCACCCAAAACGCGATCACGGGCTGCGCGATAAGGCCATCCGCGATCGTATTGCCCGCGAGATGGCTGATCGCTTCCAGCGCACGCAGGCGCGCAAAGTTCCAACGGCGGCAGGTCCCATCGGGGAATAATGCGAGTCAACACGCTGGTTATCGTCGGTGTCGGACTAATCGGCGGCTCCATCGCCCTGGCGGCGCGGCGGCGAGGGATCGCCGCGCGCATCGTGGGCATCGATCAGCAGCAGGAATCGCTCGACCGCGCCCTCCGCGCTGGGATGCTCGATGAAGCCTATCCGGATCTGAAATTCGCCGGCCCGGCCGATCTCATTGTCTTCTGCACGCCGGTCAATTGCATCGCTGCCCAGGTGATCGAGGCATCGGCGCACTGCCAACCGGGTACACTCTTGACCGATACCGGCAGCACGAAAGCGGCCATTCTCCGTGACGTGCGCGGCCGGCTGCCCCCAGATATTGAGTTTGTCGGCAGCCACCCGCTCGCCGGCTCGGAGAAACATGGCCCCGACCACGCCAGCGCTCAGCTGCTCGAAGGCCGGCTTGTGATCGTCACACCGGGACCGGATTCTACTGACAACGTATTGTCACGAATCCGCGATTTCTGGGCCGCGCTCGGCGCACAAGTGCGAATGATGGACGCGGTCGAACACGACCGTGCTCTGGCCCTCACCAGCCATCTGCCGCATCTTCTCTCTTCCGCGCTGGCCGGCATTCTGCCTCCCGAACTGTACGATCTGACCGCCACCGGCTTCCGCGATATGACCCGTCTCGCCTCCGGCCAACCGGCGCTGTGGTCCGCCATCTTCCGCGCCAATCAAGCGAATCTACTCGCAGCGCTGGATCATCTGGAAAAGCAATTGCGATGCTTTCGAGACGCTTTGCTCCAGGATGATCGGGTCGAACTCGAAGCCCTGTTGCAGCAGGGCAAGCGAGTCCGCGACGATCTGGCGCAACTTTGATACCGATTTCCCAGAAGGCTCGGTCGTGACAACCCGAAATCCCCTTCCTCGGGCCAATTTTTCCACCGGTCGAATACAATAATTGCCGCCCCGCAACGAAGTAACTTCCATACCTAGGACGCCTGCGCACTGGTCACTTTCTCGCGGCGGAGGATCGTCATGAAATTCACCTACGCTTCTGGTGACAAACCTGTCCCCGGATACACAATTCGGCGCGGCCTCGGTCGGGGCGGCTTTGGCGAAGTCTATCTGGCGGTTTCCCAGCGCGGCAAGGAAGTAGCCCTCAAGCTCGTGCAACGGCACCTCGACGTCGAGCTGCGCGGCGTCGGCCAGTGCCTCAACCTCAAACACGCCCATCTCGTGGTCGTCTACGACATCCTCAAGGTCGAGAACGACGATTACTGGATCGTCATGGAGTATGTGGGCGGCGAGAGCCTCGCGGATGTGCTCGCCCGGCATCCGCAAGGCATCCCGGAATCGCAGGTCCTGGTCTGGTTGCGGGGTATCGGTGCGGGCGTCTCTTATCTGCACGACCACGGCATCGCCCACCGCGATCTCAAGCCAGGCAATCTCTTTATCGAGAAGGACGTAGTGAAGATCGGCGACTATGGCCTGTCGAAATTCATCTCGGCCAGCCAGCCCGAAGTCCATGACACACGGTCGGCCGTCGTCACCGATCATGATGTTGGAGGGCTTGATATCCCGATGGACCACACCGTGCTCGTGGGCATATTGCAAGGCGTCGGCCACCGTGGCGACCAACTCCGCCGCCTCCCGGAACCCCGGCCGTCTTGCTGAGAGCAGGTCGGTAAGCGTCACCCCCTGCACAAAGTCGCTCACCAGATACGGCACCCCGTCCCTCTGGCCTACCTCGTGCACCGAGACGATCGACGGGTGGCGCAACTGGGCGACACTCCGAGCCTCGCGCACGAAGCGGTCTAACTCCTGGGAGCCGGCGAGGTTGCCGGCGCGAGGTACTTTTACAGCGACCGTGCGGTCCAGTTCGGGGTCGCGGGCTTTATACACGGTTCCGAAGGCGCCCTGGCCCACCGTCTCGATCAACTCGAACTTGCCGAGTTGGTCTACACCGGGTCGCCAGGCGGCCGTGGATTCGGTTTCCAGGCGGAAGCTAGAGCCGCAGGAGGGACACGCAATTTCCTCACGGGGGGTGAGTTTGACGATCTCGATGGGGTTGCGGCAATGCGGGCAAAGAATGTGCATGGCTAGTCTCCGGTGACTTCGGCCCCATCACCGTCTTTCTCCGATCACGGCAGAACCTCAACGGTGATGTCGGGCTGGACGGCCGGCGCGAGCAAGCCGACCAAGATGGCGATGCTGGCGATGGCAACCAGCAACTCAATGAGCGTGAATCCGGTACAGCGAAGTGAGGGCGCCAGGGAAACCGATTTTTCCGAGTTAAGTGGTTGAGTCTATCAGCGCCGAGGAACGGTTACAAGACATTTGCCCTAAAAAAAGTTGTTTACCCAAAACAGGTGTTGCCGCTCATGCGAAACGTTTACCGAGATCTTGACCTAATTCCTTTCTCCGCTGGAACGGGAGGATGTTGGCGTGGCCAATGTCAACGCCATCGTCGCCCAGCAAGTGGCGGCGGCGGAGATGAACTGGGACCTGCCGTGCGGGAAGCCGCTCGTCGAATACTCGACGATGGGGAAGCTGCGTGAAGCCACGAACCACGAGCCGTCCTCCAGCTGGGTCCGCAGGAGAAACTCGACGCCGCGCTGGTAAGCGGGGTGATCGACGGCGACGCCGCCTCCCTCGTGCAAAGCGTACAAAGCCAGACCGGTGGCATAGGCATCGCTTTCCAGCGTCGGCAACTGTGCCCAACCGCCGTCTTTGCGCTGCTCGCCCAGGAGCTTCGTGACAGCTTTCGCGATCGTTTCGGAGTCGGCTTGTGCCCAGCCAAGGCCGAGCAGTTGAAAGACCCGATCCGTCGTGTCCGCCGGCTCCGTGCTTTGCAGCCAGCGTCGCGCCCGGTCGATTCGCACAGCGATTTCTTGGCTTCGACCTTTCGGGGAGTAGACCTGAAGCCCGCGGACGGCGAGCGCGGTAAACTGGAAGTCGCTGGCCTCATCCGGCGGGCGATGGTTTTCCTGCTGCCAATGTCCGTCTTTTCGTTGGCGAAGCACGAGGTAGTGGACGAGGGCATCCGTGATTCGACTGGCTGGTTCGTCCTCGGCGGCCAGCCCGGCCAACACGTGGACCGACAACGTCGCATCGATCCCCGTACCCAACAGGAGCGGCCGAACCCTGGTGCCCATGTCTTTCAGAACGTGCGCTCGTTCCTCGCTGGCAATCGTCTCGTCAACGTTGAACCCATGTTTGCGAGCCAGGGCCACAGTCATCTCCACGAGTGGATGCTGGTGACAGCTGACACAGTCTCTGGTCTGAGTGATCCTCTGTTCGCTTTTTTGCAAAAGGGGCAAGGCTGCGGATACGGCGCGCCGTGCCGAATCGGCGTCCGGTTGGCCCCGCAGCGCGAGCGGTTTGTCTGGACGCGAAAGCGGTTTGGACTGCTTGGCTCCGGCCTCACGAAGAATTTTGACAATCTCGGTTTCTCCCCGGCGTGCAGCCCAATCCAGCGCCGTATCACCCCTCCAATCCTTCGCGTTGACGTTGGCCTTGGCAAGGAGGAGACGCACGGCTTCTTTGCTCGCGGTGGTGGCGGCACCGAGCACCGCATTATGCTTGAAAGGCCCTCCCTGGGCGTTGACATCGGCTCCGGCGGCCATGAGAAGCCGCAGGCAATCTGCATAGCCCATGCTCGCCGCAACACCGGCCGGCGTTTGCAGGATCCCCCGTTCGAGTTCGCAAACGGCGTTCGGATCCGCGCCTCGTTCCAGGAGCAAAGCGACGACCTTGGCATTGCCGGACAGGGAAGCGGCGATCAGTGCGGTAAAACCAGTCTGCGTTTTCGCCTTCACGTTGGCCCCGTGGTCGAGCAAGCACTTCACCGCCTCGAGATCGCCGTGGAGCGCGGCGGCCATGAGCGCTGTATAAGCCGGCACGGCCGCGCGGCCATGCCCTCCGTGCGAGAGTAACAGCTCGAGGGCGCTCTGGGAGCCGGGGACGCTGGCAGCGGCGACCATGACAAAATCGTCGACCGGAGCGCCGCGATCGACAAGAAGCCGCATTTTGTCAAGATCGTGAATCGTCCGAAGGAGAGGGGCCGTGCCATCCTGACCGCGCACATGGACGTCCGCACCGCTTTCGATAAGGGCGCGCATCATCTCCACGTCGGCGTACAGAGCGGCACGCATGAGCGCGGTGTCCCCGGCATCATCGCGCGCGTTGGCGTTCGCTCCCTGTTGGAGTAGGTGCTGCACCTGCGTTGTGTCGCCGTCGCGGATGGCGTCAAGGAGAGTCTTGTCGAGGATGTCCTGGTCGGGCCGATTTTCCGTCCAAACGCCGACCAGCACGATAACGAGAACGAGTAAGAGAGCGATCCCAAGACCCACGCCAAGAATGATCCTATTGCGGGCCGATCGCAGCATTCTAACACCCACCTTCTGACGCGGTAAGCGGTAAATCGACCTGCTTTTGTCCCCGTCAATCATCGTCATCGACGCGCGCCAGGCCCGGTTCCTCGCCGGGACGAGCAGGATAGGGTCGTGTGTCCTTGTAGATGCTGTACCACACAATGCGGTTCAGCCAATACGGGTCGGCAGCATCCAGGCGGCTCCAATCCAGCGACAAGCTTTTTTCCATCCACCAGCGATCTGCCTCCGTCATTTTGTCTTTCTTTGATGGATTGCGCTCATCGAGAGCGACATTGTTCGGCCGCGTCGTGTAGGGCGTCAAATCGGCGCGATCGTGGAAGCACGCTTGCATGGGGTAGGACAGGGCGTCGAAGCGGTTGAGCGGCTCCAGGCCCAGCATCAATTCCATGGAGCGTATCATGTTGGTTGTCGTGTACAGCGTCGAATCGACGTAGCCGCGGCGTGTGTAGGGACTGAGCGCGAGAAAACAAGTCCGGTGGCCGTCAACGTGATCGGGACCGGACTGGGCGTCGTCTTCAATGACGAAAATGCAGGTCTCTTTCCATTGCGGGCTGAGCGATACGGCCTCGACGATGCGGCCCAGCGCCAGGTCGTTGTCCGCCATCATGGCGCGCGGCGTCGGATACTTCGGGTCGAGTCCTTCCGAATGGTCGCATGGCAAACTCAGGATCATGAGGTTGGGCACTTTGCCTGATTTGCTAAACTGTTCATATTCGCGAATGAACACATCGGCGCGGAACTGATCGCTCTGTAGCAACGGCCAATAAAAGAACTCACGGTTGATGTATGGTTTGAGCCCGGCGACATTCGTGTGGGCTGTCATCTTGAATTTTTTGCCGCCGTTCTTGCGATCCTCCCAAACCTCGAACCAGTCTTTCGGTTTCGGCACGATGGTAGCCAGGGTCTCATCGCAAAACTCGCCCCAGACGCGGAGCGAGAGCTTTTTCGCCACCGCCGCATCCCACAAGCAGCCGGCGTTGGACAGTGCCATGGCGTCGTTGCCCTGGTCGGGATAAGTACGCGAGTAGCCGGAGTAAAAGTGCTCGACGTAATCGTTGGCGAGACTCTGCGTGGACCAGGCGTGTCCGTCGGCGCTGTTGGTGCCGCTGACGTAAGAGTTATCGAACAATGCGAACTGCTGGGCCAAGGCACGGTGATTGGGCATGACCTTCTCGCCCAGGCTGCACAATTTCGGATCGCCGTTCCCTTGTTTCAAGTCGCCGAATATCTCATCGTAAGTCCGGTTTTCCTTGATGATGTACAACACGTGCTTGATGGCGCCGTTGTAGACCTTCAAACTCGATCGATCGAGCTTCTCGTTCCAGCGATTGTTGGCCGCCACGATGGCGGATTCCTTGGCCAAATCACGGCGTAGGTCGAGGATGGAGAGAGTGCCCTGGAAATCGTGGGCATTGCCCTCTTTGCCGAAACGTGTATTGAGGACGGAGCCGTTGCCCTTCGTATTGAGAACGAAAGCGGACTTGCCATCTTTACTCAGTTCAACGGCGAGCGGGTAGAAGCCCGTGGGCCGAAAGCCGCGCACCTTGCCGGTTGGAATATCCACTTCGCACAGCGCGTTGTCGCCGCCGTTGCAGACGTAGAGAGTGTCGCCGCGCACGGCGAGCGCTACCGGCATGCTGCCCAACACCTTTAAATCACCCCAGCGGATGGGAATTGTCCGCAAAAGTTTCGCATCGGCAATATCGACGACAGAAATGGAGTCGCTCATGGCGTTGGCGACGAAGACATGCCGGCCATGCACGGCCAGGGCCGTCGGATGAATGCCGACCTCGACGTGCCGCGTCTTGCCGTTCGTCAGGTCAATGAGACTGACAGTGCCTGAGGCAGGAGCGCCGCGTTCATCGACGAGGATGTCCAGCTTTTCACTTTTCGCTTTGCGTTCGTCTTGGCGTGGCGGTCGGCCTCCCCAATTGCTGACGATCAGCGTCCGCTCGTCCTCCGATAGACGCGGCTCGAACGGTAGATTCTGCGCGGGATATTCGCGCACGGGTTTGTCGGTGGCAAGGTCGATCTCCACGACGGCGTTGCGATTGGCTGCCGCGACGAACAGACGTTTGCCGTCGCGAGTGATCGCCATGCCGCCCGGAACCGGATTGTTCTTGTGACTGTCCCGTGTCAGCTGCAAAGAAGCAGCGGCCTTCAATGCGCCCTTGTCGTAACGCATTGCCGCTACGTGGCCCTTGTGCGTACTGGCGAAGAGCCGTTTACCGTCGGGAGTCCAGGCCAGTCCGCGAAAGGAGGTGTGGACTTCGCGTCCAAGGGACACTCGGCTCTTTTTCAGGATGCCCTTTGAGTTAACGAGAAAAACCTCGTTCTGATTGAGGACGGCGAGAAAATCGCCGGAAGGGTGCATGGCCAGATCGAGCGGCCGGCCCGCGAAAGCGATATCGCCGCCGATGATGCGCTGACCCGTACTGACCATGTACGAGCCATCGGGTTGTTTGCCAAGTCGATCGGTTTGCAATCGCGTTGCCGCGGCAGACGTTAAAGCGAACAGAACGAATCCCAAGCCCAGCAGATGGAGTGACGCTTTCAAAGCAACACCTTCGTTGAATGGAAGAGTCTCAGTGGGAGAAGCGGCAGGGGCATCCTATTGGATGCGCACGGCGGAAGCTAGCCTGCATTATTCACAGCCACTTTCACGGACGGCTCGTCAAAAACCATAAAATGCTTGCCCAGGATGATTTGTGTCGGTCCTTCACGGCTGGACGTGCGAAGCAGACTGTCCCGGAGGCGGCGCTTGCCACTCGGAGCAGGGACAAAGCCCGCGTTTCGTTCGGGCCGAGCTGCCGGCATACCTCGCCTCCCGGACGGCCGCTAGTTCGCCTGTTCTTGGGCATTCCCCAACAACGCCGCCACGTCCAGGATGCAAGTTTACCAGGGATCGCCAGCGTCTGACCTTACTTCAGTCCCAGCACGCTCGCCGCTTCGCTGCGGTTGCGGAGTTGGTTTGGATCCTTGGGCGCGTGCCTGTCCATCCAGGCGATACCCTTGTCATACCATTTCTGGGCTTCGTCCTTGTGGCCGGCGCGCTGGTGGGCCATGGCCAGGAAGAAGAAGATCTCGCCGTTGTCCCTCTTGAGCAACGCCAGCCCCTTGTCCAGAGCGGTGGTCGCCTCCTGCCATTGGCCAGTCCGGTAGTAGGCTTCACCCAGTGTGCCCCAGGCATTAGGGAGTTTGGGGTCCAGCTCGGTGGCTTTCCTGGCCAGGGCGATGGACTGAACGGGGTCGCGAAACTTCGAGTCCGCTGCGTTGGCCAGGATGTGGGCCAGGTTGTTGTGGGCTAAGGCGTGATTCGGGTCGAGTGCGATGGCCTTCTTGAAACAGGCGATGATCTCGTCCACCTGGCCCTTGGCACCCAGTGCCCACAGTGCGAAGCCTAGGTTGACGTGGGCCGCCGGGCTCTCCGGACGCAAAGCGACCGCGGCAGTCAGGAACCGCACCGCCTCCTTTCTATCGGGCGACGTCACGTTCATTAGCGCAAATCCCAGGCTGTGGTTAACCCAGAAGTCGGCCGGGTACTGCCGCTGGGCTCGCCGCAGCAGCTCCGCTGCCTGGGACGGCCCCAGCCCGAGGGCCAACCGAGTCAGCGCCTTCGCCGGTAATTCGGCTACCTTGGCCGACTTTGCCAGCGTCTCTAGCGCTGCTTCGCGCTTAACCTCATCAGTCTCCCGACGGGCCGACCGTATCTTTCGTTCCCAGGCATCGTCCGGCTCGGCCACCTCCAGCACCGCCCGCAGCCACTCTCGGTGCGGCTCGATGATCTTGTATTTCGCGTTGCCCGCCAGGTCGTCCCACTCATCCAGGGTAGCGACGATCGCCTGCCGCACCGCCGCCGGCCGTTGACGGACACGCTCCGCTGCAACCTTCGGCTCACCTTCTCCCGCCGTAAGACCATACGCCCGGAAAGCCTCCCGGAATTTCGGCACCGCCCGCTCGAAGGCGAACCTGTTCTCTGCAAACACCAACTCCGCCTGGGCCAGCCGGGCTTCATCGAGGGCGGCCACCAGCGTGCGGTCCTTCTCTTCCTCGTCCAGCTCCGCTTGCAGTTGGCGTACCCGATCCTTCAGCGTGTCATCGGCTGGTCCACTCTCGACCAGGGCCAGGGCTCGCTGCGCCTGCTCGCGCGCCTGGGCGAACAGAGCCGCACTGCCGGCGCTAGCTGTCCGCGCTTGTTCACGCAAGGCCGTGACTTTGTTCAACGTCTCGTTGACCTCGCGTGTCAGTTGGGCCTGGTGGGCATCGCGCTGCGTCTTGAAGTACAGCCAGCCGCCGCCGGCCAACGTCAGCGCCAGCAGCACCGCTGCCGCCAAACCCAGCGTCATCCGCCGCGCCTGACGCTCCGCACTCAACCGCGCCTCAGCTTCGGCTCGTGTCTTGGACTCCTCCTCGGCCCGCGCTTGCGCCTCCGTTTCGGCCAACTCCGCCTGCCGTAGCCGCTCCGTCACCGATTGCTGATAGGCTGTCACCTGCTGAGCCACTTCCCCCGCATGACACGGACGCTCCCACAACTCCGCCGCCAAACAATGCTTGGCCAACGCGATCAGCTCCGCATCGGCTCCGCATTGATCCAACCGAGCGAAAGCGTCCCCCAGCTTGGCCGTCCGCGCCTTGTACTGCAACTCCGCCCCTTTGCCGACATAGGGCGGCTGTCCCGTCAGAGTCTCGCACAGGATCGCCCCCAGCCCGAACACATCGGCGCGTTCATCGACCAGATCCACATCGCCTCGCGCTTGCTCCGGGGCCATGTAGGCCGGCGTGCCCAGCACCGTGCCCGTCTGGGTGTGCGAGCTGGCCTCCGGAGTGGACGAACCCTCGCTCCGCTGCGTGCGGATGACACTCATCTTGGCGCGTTCCTGCGCCTTCAATTCATCGGCGATGGCGCCTTCTTTGAGCACCTTGGCCAGTCCCCAATCCACCACCTGCACTTCGCCGAACGCGCCCACCATCACGTTGGATGGCTTCAGATCGCGGTGAATGACCCCGCGGGCATGGGCATAGGCCAACGTCTGACAAATCTGCGCGAAGATGCCGACATAACGCGGCAACTCCTCCTGCGCCGATTTGCGCGCCGCCAACAGTGTTGAAAGCGTCTTGCCCTTGACCAGCTTCATAGTAAAGTAGGGCCGTTTGTCAGCGAACTGGCCTAGCTCGTAAACCGGTGTAATGCCGGGATGCTGCAATTGGCCGCTGATCTGCGCTTCCTCGACGAAGCGTTGCAGCATCTCGGTCTTGTCTTGATGCGTCTCCAGGAGCACCTTGACGGCCACATCGCGTCCCAGATCGGCATCGCGTCCCTTGAGGATGGCGCCCATGCCGCCGCGCGCAATCTCGCCATGCAGCTGCAAACGCGCCCCTGCGTCTTGCTTGTCAGGCATCTCGTCGGAGGAGGGCCGGACGATGGGCGAGCCGCCGAACGATTCCGGCTCCCGCAGCAGGATGCGCGGCACGGAGGGCAGTCCCGCGCTGAGGGCTTTGAGGACGCTGTCACCGGCGGGCAGCGGTGGTCCGCTATCCAGGCTAAAGGCGGCGGCCCGTTCGGGGTCGAGGTTGTCGCCGGATGGCGGAATGTCCACGGTCGGGTCCAGAGGCGGTCGTTCGTTCATGGCGATCTCCCGTGAGAGAAAATCTGCGTCTATCGTAGATTCACAACACGGCATTTTCGCGCGAAATTATTCGGAATTTTTTTCAGCTCAGAAACGACAGCCGATGAGCGCATTCACGTTCGACCTCCTCCGGCACGCCGGGAGGGTGAAAGGAGGCACGCCGGGCCGCGCAGCCTGCCGCGGCTACGACGATGACGGTCTAGCAGGTGGATTCATGAGCGGGCATGGCCAGGTCGCCGCTCCCGCGTCGCTGATTGTAATCAGCTCGATCCTTGTCTAAAGACTTGACCCCATTGTATTCAAAACCGCGGGCGTTTACCTTGAACCGACAACCAGCCACGCTGTTCGCGTTCGACTTTTTCCAGCCCTTGCCCATCCAGATCGAGGTCTCCGTCGCCCCGCTCACCTCCGACGCCGGCTTGCTGCCGCTGCGGCAGTTCGACCAACGCATCGGCTTGACCAGACAGTTCGCCGCCGTACTCGACGACCCGCGCCATCCCAACCTCATTGAGCACTCGTTCACCGAAATGGTCCGTATGCGCGTCTTCGGCATTCTCGCCGGCTATGAAGACCAGAACGACCACGACACATTGCGCACCGATGCCGTCTTCAAACTGATCGCCGACCGCTCGCCTATCGACACGGACCTGGCCAGTCAGCCGACGCTGTCGCGCTTCGAGAACCAGGTTAACATCGCCTCGCTGAAACGGCTGCGCAAAGTGTTCGTGGATCAGTTCATCGCCTCGTTCGCGGAGTCCCCGCTGTCGCTGACATTCGACCTGGATGCGGTAGACGATCCGATCTATGGGTCGCAACAACTGACGCTGTTCCACGCGTTCTACGAACAATACCAGTACCTACCCTTGGTCATCACGTCAGCGGAGACGGAGCAAGTGGTGATGGTCAGTTTGCGTCATGGCACGGCGGCAGCGTCGCTGGGAGCCGACGACGACCTGGAATATCTGGTGAGGCGGGTTCGCGAGGCGTGGCCCAACGTGCGGATTCATGTGCGTGGCGACGGCGGCTTTGGCAACCCGACGATGTACGAGGTGTGCGAGCGTTTGGAGATCGTCTATACCTTCGGCCTCTCGACCAACGCGGTGCTCCAGCGCACCAGCGAGGAATTGCTGGCCGAAGCAGTGGCGCTGTGAGACGAGACGCGTCAACCGCAACGGCTGTTCGACGCCTTTTGGTATCGGGCCGGTTCGTGGCCAGTGTCGCGCTTCGTGGTGGTGAAGGCGGAGGCGAACGCGTACGGGACGAACTGCCGCTTCGTGGTGACCAATCGCGCGGGGGCATCAAGTTATCTGGAAGCGACATATGACGAATATGTCCTGAGGGGCGAGAGCGAGAACCGCAATAAAGAACTGAAATGTGACCTCGGAATGGACCGGCTGAGCGATCACCGTTTCCTGGCGAACTACTTCCGGTTGTACCTGCATGCAGCGGCCCTGAACCTGTTGGTGCGGTTGCGTCGGGAGATCGCCGCGCCGCCGCCTGGTCCCGAAGGAGATGTACCCGTGGAGGCGCTGGTAGGTGAGGCGCGCAAGCAGTATCAGAACGCCCGCGCCGCGAAGACTCGCGGGGCAGAGGGCAACCGGCGACGTGGCGGTTGCTGCTCATCAAGGTGGCGGCATCGGTGGTCGTGAGTTGTCGCCGGATCGTGGTGCGGTTGAGCGGCACCTGGCCCAACCGGAACTTCTTTGAGTACATCAGTCAGCACGTCTCAAGGCGCCCAGCCGTGGCTCACTTCTGGACCGGATGACGCGATCGACAACTGGTCAAGCAGCCTGGGGGAAAGGGGGGCGGTGCGCCTTGGTAGGCTGACGCCTGCCGTTCGAGGTGCATTTTGGCCAGCGCTGCGATGGGATGATCGCAACGGGACCGACTATGAATAATGTCCGCTAGGAGGCACATCGATCGAAGGTAAAATCGTGACACGGCAAACAGGCGGATCGACACCTCACCAATGCGACACGACCTGATTTGTGGAATTTCCCATGAAAAATGAGCAATCGAAACCACCTTTTCCCTCCAACCTCTGGGGAAAATCAAAAAATGATAAACACATGGAAAATCAACGGTGCCGGGAACCGTATTCGCACACGGGGAAAAATGTACCGCGATACTTTTGTCGGGATGATCCGATCGACACAGCCTTGCCCCGTTACGATCATTGCAGGCACAGACGCACGTCGTTGCAACGATTTACGTATTGATCAGTCATGGACCTATGCGGTTTTGTTGGCGTCGTTGCAGCGGTGCGCCTGTCGTTGCAAGTGGTGCGGGACAGAGCGATGCAATGACACCACCATCCAAGAGAAAGAGGCTTCTTTTTTCGCTAAAACCCTCATACCAGGGGTCGGGATTCGGCATCCTAATCTATCCCTCCAACCTCCGGAAAAGATCAAAAAATGAAAAACACGTGTCCGCTTTCAGACACCGTTGGTGTCTAGGTAAATAGAGCTATATCGCGTGGCGAATGCTGCCCGCGTGCAAAGCCGGGCAGCACGTAATGAGCGGTCCCAGGCGCGTACGCACGCGCCGGCCAGCGGATCAATCCCGGCCCTCCCGACGACCGCCAGCGCAGATTCTCCTCGATGGGCTGATCGAGTGGGAGGGCTGGAGTGAAAGGGTTCACGATGTCCGTTTCCGGATCCATCTCCCGACTGGTTCGGGGTGTCTTTTGGGCGCTGTCGGCTCTTTGGCTGTGCGGAGTGAGATTACCGGGCGAGTTCCCGGTTGGGAGCCAGGCGGCTTCCGTCCAAGCATCCGCACGCCAGAGCCGGGCCGGCCGTGACTGGAAGAAGCAGCCGGCAATTGTCGAGTTGGATACAGCAGGGGATGTCTTCACAATCGGGGACGTACACGGAGACTATAAGCGGTTGGTTGGACTCCTGACGACAGGACAGATCATTGACCCCGACCCGGCCGGACCGGAGCGCGTGCGCTGGCGGGCGGGCAAGTCGATTCTGGTCTGCACGGGCGATCTTATCGACAAAGGCCCGCACTCTCTCAAGGTGATCGCCCTGTTCCGGACGCTGCAGGAGGATGCGGCTAGGGCCGGCGGACAGGTCATCGTGCTGATGGGCAATCATGAAGCCGAGTTCCTGGCGGACCCGGCCGACGATGACAAGGCGCAGGAGTTCCTCAAGGAGTTGGAAAAGGAAGGACTGGACCCGAAGGATGTGGCCGCGGGCCGTGACGCCCTGGGGGTTGGCGAATTCCTGCGGGGGCTGCCCTTCGCGGTGCGGGTGAACGATTGGTTCTTCGCGCATGCCGGCCACACCAACGGAAGGGATCTGAACGGCCTCCGCTCCGAACTGGAGGAGGAGGTGGACGAGAAAGGCTATGAGGCTGACATTCTCCTGGGCAAGAAGGGCCTGCTGGAGGCCCGCCTGCATAAGCGCCCGTGGTGGGAGAAGGAAGGCGAGTTGCCCGAAAAGAGTCGGGCACGGCTAGAGCGGTATGTCCGGGCGCTGGGTGTGCGGCACTTAGTCATCGGCCACCAGCCCGGGAAGGTAACATTCGCTGACGGTAGCACTCGAAAGAAGGGCGAGATCTATCAGAAATTTGACGGCCTGATCTTCCTCATCGACGTCGGCATGAGCGAAGCAATCGATTACAGCCACGGAGCGCTGCTGCATATTTCTGGTGGGAAGAGTGCCAAGGCAGTCGCCATCTTTCCTGACGGAAACTCTCAGGATTTGTGGCAGCGAAGCCGGCAACCGCAAGAGCAGAAGTGAGCTAGAGGCCGTGTCAGACTACCGCCTACGTCATCGACATGACTTGCAGGGGGGGCCGTGGCCCAACCCCCAGAGTATCGCTGTCGATACCAATGCAATGTCCGAAAAGTGAGTCCTGGGATTGGTTATTCTCGCGAGAGGAGAAGTAGAATGAAAAGAATCCTGGCCGTCGTTGCTTTCCTCGTTGTTCCGTCTCCAGCGTATTGCTGGAATAACACCGGCCACATGGTGGCCGCGCGTTTGGCCTGGCTGAAGTTAGACGAGGAGCAACGGTCCAAGGCAATCAGCATTCTGAAGAAGCATCCACACTACGATGAGTTCTTGACCACGGACAAACCCAATGGGTTCTCAGAAGATGAGTGGGTCTTCCTACGCGCAGCCACATGGCCGGACTGGGTACGGAACCACCACAAGGCCGAATTTCATCATGCCACATGGCACTACATCAACTACCCCTTCGTCGAGCCAGGTTCGATGATTGATCCCGCCAAGCATCAACCTCCACCGGATGAGGAAAACGTCGTGTGGAAGCTTGGAAATGCTGTCAAGCAGATGAAGAATGGCAACCAGGAGGATCAAGCAGTCAACCTTTGCTGGATACTGCATCTCGTAGGCGACATCCATCAGCCCTTGCACACAGCGGCGTACTTTAGTGATCTTTTCCCCGAGGGAGACAGGGGAGGCAACCTGGCTTATATAGTGCTCCACGATGGTGCGAACAAAACCAAACTGCACCCGATGTGGGACGGTTTACTCGGCAAAAGCACGACGGCATCCGCGATCGGAAGAGTCGTGAAGCAAGTTCAGGAATTGCCGGTTGCCGACAAACAAGTCATCAAAAATAACCTAAACGATCACAAGTCTATCGAATCTTGGGCCAAAGAAAGTTTCGAGATCGCGAAGAAAGCCGCCTATCTCAACGGAGAACTGCCTATGGGAGACGATGACGAAGATGCAGGCGAGATTGGGGTCGCGCCGGAAGACTACGCGCGGAAGGCGGGCCACGTTGCTCGAGTCCAAATTGCAAAGGCCGGTTCGAGGTTGGCAATGACGCTCGCTGACTTGTTAAAATAGCGTACCTCGTCAAAATGAACGAGTTTAAGACCTGGCCAGCCAAGGTTGCCGGCCAGGTCGATAACACTCATGCTCAGCATTCGGCCGGGAATGTCACAACTCGCCATGCTCGGCCAGCCAGCGTTCGGCGTCGATGGCGGCCATGCAGCCGGTGCCGGCCGCGGTCACGGCCTGGCGATAATAGCTGTCCGCCACATCGCCGGCCGCGAACACGCCCTCCACGGTGGTCCACGTCCGCTGCGGCTTCGTCCACACGATGTAGCCTTTGTCGTCGAGCTTCAACTGGCCTTCCAAAAACTTCGTGTTCGGCGTGTGGCCGATGGCCAAAAAGACGCCGCTGACGGCGAGGGTTTCCGTTTGCTTGTCCACCGTGCTCGCCAGACGAACGCCGGTCACGCCATCCTTGTCGTTGCCGAGCACTTCCTCAAGTACGCGGTTCCATTTCGGGGTGATCTTCGAGTTTTCCAGCGCCCGCGCCTGCATGATCTTGCTGGCCCGCAATTGATCGCGGCGATGCACCAGATAAACCGTGCTGGCGAACTTGCTTAGATACGTCCCTTCTTCGACGGCCGAGTCGCCGCCTCCAATGACCACGAGCGGCTTATTGCGGAAGCGCGGCAGCGCTCCATCGCACACAGCGCAGGCGGAAACGCCGTTATTCTTGTACTTGTCCTCAGAAGGCAGTCCCAGGTAGTTCGCCCGCGCTCCGGTTGCGATGATGACGCTCATCGCTTCGACTGTCTGTCCCTCGCGCGCCCGAAGCACGAAGGGGCGACGCGAAAAGTCCACTTTCACGATGTCGTCGGTGACAATGCGTGTGCCGAAATTCACGGCTTGCTGTCGCATAAGCTCCATGAGTTCGGGACCGTTGACGCCGTGGCTCGGCTGTTCCTTGCCGGCTTGGACCCAGTAGGGTTGACGGTCCTCCGGTAAGGCGGTGCCTAGATACTCGCGTGCTTTGCCGGCGGGGAAGCCGGGGTAATTCTCTACCTCGGTCGTCAGCGCCAATTGACCCAGCGGCAACGTGCCTTGCAGGCGGTTTTCCTCGATAATGGCCCCTTCGTAGACCAGCGGCTGCAGATTGGCGCGGGCGGCGTAAATCGCCGCCGTCCAACCGGCCGGACCCGAACCGATAATTACTACCTTCTCCGCCATTCTTTCTCCTTTATTTCCGGCGCCGATTCTCGGCGCGTTTCTCTCCCCGGCGGCGACGTTGGGCGGTACACTGCACTGTGTCACCATTGTAAGGTGGCCGACAAGGCGGTCAACATCGGGTAAATGGCTGCGGGAGGGATGGGACGGATGCTTCGATTGACTGATCTGCGCGAGATTCTGCGCTATGTGCCGCGTTTCCGCGACAAGGTGTTCGTCATCGCGGTTGATGGCGCCATCGTCGAGCATGACAACTTCCGCAATTTGCTGCTCGACATCGCGCTCTTGCGCAGTCTGCGAATTGGCGTGACGCTGGTGCATGGCGCGGGGCATCAGATCCGCGGCCTCGCCGAACAAACGGGGCAGACACCCTCCAACATCGACGGCACCGGCATCACCGACTTCGCCACCTTGCAGCTGGCCCTGACCGCCGCCAACCGTGTCACGCACGAGATGCTCGAAGGACTGTCGGCCAACGATCTGCGCGGCGCCTGCGGCAACGCCGTCGTGGCGCATCCGGCCGGCATTCTGCAGGGCGTCGATCACCAGCACACCGGCCGCGTCGAGCGAGTCGATACGGCCCTGTTGTACGCGCTGCTGAATCAAGACATCGTGCCGGTCATTCCGCCACTCGGTGTCGATGGCGAGGGGCGATCGTATCGGCTCAACTCCGACAGCGTGGCCGTCGAGGTTGCCCGCGCTCTGCAAGCGGTCAAGCTGATTTACTTGACCGTCTTCGAGGGCATCGCGGCCCCGGCTGAGCCGGACGGACCAACGCAATTGCTGCGGCAATTATCGGTCGAAGAGGCGGAGTCAATCCTCAAGAAGCAGCGCAGCGAAATTCTGCCGACGCAGCTGTCGAAATTGGAACATGCGGTGCGGGCGGCGCGCGGCGGCGTGCCGCGCGTTCACATCATCGACGGCCGGGTCGAAGAGGGATTGCTTGCCGAGGTGTTCTCCAACGAGGGCATCGGCACGCTCATTCACGCCAACGAGTACCAGGCTATCCGCCGCGCCCAGCGCCGCGACGCCCGCGCCATTTACGCGCTCATCCAGGCCAGCATCGAAAACGACGAGTTGGCCCGGCGAACGCTCAGCGACATCGAGCGAAGTATCGAGGATTTCTTTGTTTTCGAGGTCGATCGCAATCCGGTGGCCTGCGCCGCCCTGCACGTTTATCCCCATCAAAAACAAGCAGAGCTGGCGTGCGTATGCGTCAATCCGCGTTATGAGAATCAAGGCATCGGCGCCAAGATGATGCAGTACACCGAGACGCAAGCCCGCGCCACCGGCATCACGCAGATGTTCTGCCTGTCCACGCAGGCGTTCAACTATTTCCAGCAGAAGGGCGGCTTCACTCCGGGAACGCCGGACGAGCTGCCGCCCGGCCGCCGCGAACGGTATGAACGCAGCGGCCGACGCTCACTGGTGCTGTTCAAGAAACTCACGTAGTAGGTCCGGCGAGCCGAGCCGGACCTACGAGTGCCGCTCGGCTCGCGGCACCTACTCTTGAAGGGGCCGATATGATGCTCTCTCGTTTTTTTGGGAACCTTGGTTGTATCATCTTCCTCGTCTCGGTGGCGCTGATGGGCTGTGGTCGGCAACCGGGACCAGAGCAAACTTCGGAGCCGTTGGTCGTGCCGGTGAGCAATCCGGTTCGCCGCGATGTCACCGAATATGTGGACTATACGGGACGGACCGCCGCCGTCAATTCGGTGGATATTCGCCCGCGCGTCACCGGCTATCTGGTGAAGATGCCCTTCAAGGAAGGCTCCGAGGTCAAGGCCGGCGATCTGCTCTTCGAGATTGACAAGCGCCCTTATCAGGCACTCGTTGATCAGGCGCAGGCGCAGGTCAATTTGAACCTGGCCCGGTATCAGTTGGCCAAGGCAAACAACACGCGGGCCATTACCGTCGCCCGGCGCGAGCCAGGCTCGTTCTCGCAGCAAGAACTCGATACCTACCGAGCGCAGGAGATCGAGGCCAACGCCGCCGTCAAGGCCACCGAGGCAACACTGGCAGTTTATAAGCTCAACCTTTCCTTCTGTGACGTCACGTCGCCGGTCGAGGGCCAGGTCAGCCGCTATTACTACACGCTCGGCAACCTCGTCAACCAGGACCAGACGACCCTGACGACCGTGGTCTCGCTCGATCCGATGTACGCCTATTTCGACATCGATGAGCGCACCGTGCTGCGCGTTCGTAAAGGGATCAACGAGGGTAGGATAATCGTGCCCAAGAACACCGAGGAAGTGCCGGTGTACATGGCCCTGGAGGGTGAGCAAGATTTCCCGCATCGGGGAACAATCAATTTCGTTAACAATCAAGTCAATCCCTCCACCGGCACCATGACGGTGCGCGGCATCTTCGCCAACCCCAAGCCGTCGAGCGGCAGACGAGTGCTGACGCCTGGCATGTTCGTGCGGATCCGCTTGCCGATTGGCCAGCCGCATCCGGCGCTCCTGGTCGCCGATCGGGCCCTCGGCTCCGATCAGGGCTTGAAGTTCGTCTACGTCGTGGATAACGACAACAAGGTGCAGTATCGCCGGGTCACGATGGGCCCCCTCGAAGAAGACGGCCTGCGCGTCGTCGATGGCGTGAACCCGGACGACCGTGTTGTCGTCGGCGCCCTGCCGCAGGTTCGACCGCTCATGCAGGTGGAGCCGGAACAAGTCGAAATGCCGAAGATTGACGCGGGGCAAGCTCCCGCGCCAGTGCCGCAGCGGCCGCAACCGCCGCCGGCCGGCGGCGACAAAAAGGCGAAAGGCAGCTGAACTCCGAGCCTGTTCATCCGGTTGTATCGAGTGCGCGGTCGGCCGCCAGCTGTCGCTGCCGGGCGCCGCGACAAATCCCATTGCGACCCCCTGCCCAGCAACGGCACAATCGAAGAGTCCAGCGCCGGTTTCACTTCGCGGATCGTATGGGGGTTAGTGTGAACACCATCGCTGAATGCACGGTACCCGAAAAAATCCTTCTCGCCGCTTTCCAGCTCGAAGAACAGGGACAATCGCCTTTTTCCGCCGAGGCGCTCATCGTCTCCGCCTGGCAAAAGTATCCACGCACCTTCGGACTCAAGGGCTACGATGAACAGTATCCCGACTCTAACAAGGTGCTCGCCAGCATCATGGGCGAAAAAGGATTGGCACGCCGCGGCTGGCTCATCAAGATGGGACAAAAACTCTACTCGCTAAGTCACGAGGGCCGCCGTTCCGTACGGCGGTTGCTGCAAGGCGAGGATCAGCCCGAATCCATCAAGACCGATCGGCCGATCAAGCTCTCCAAGGAGCACGACAAGCTGCTGCAAGGTCTGTTCGTCACCTCGGCCTACGAGAAATTCCGCGAAGGCCGGCAACAAGAGTTGACCTTCGCCGACGCCTGCCGTTACTGGAACATCACGGAAAATCTCTCCGCCGAAGCGCTCGATGCGCGGCTCGACCACCTGCGTGCAGCCCTGGCCGAAATCGAACGCCAGATGGGACTCGGCAGCGCCAATCTTAGTGATGGACACAACATCAGCCTCGACGACGTTGCCGTGCTGTGCGACATTCACAACCACTTGTTGCAGCGCTTCAGCCGGCACCTCGCCCTGGTGCGCAACCGTGCGCCCAAATGATTTCAGAGTCTGTAGTCGTGCCCTCTCGTTCCCACGCTCCGCGTGGGAACGCAAGGTGGCGACGCTCCGCGTTGCATCCAAGTCTCGCGCGGGACGGGACGCAGAGCGTCCAGGCGTGCGTTCCCACGCAGGAGCGTGGGAACGAGAGTAAATTCATCCGCATTTACTCCTGACGCCTGCCCTCTGACTCCTGACTCCTGAGGAATCAAATCGCAGCCGGGAGCCGGCCACATAGTCGGCACTGATCTCGATGCTCAGCCAGCGGCGCTCCAGCTGCTCGGCGACGTGGCCGGTCATGTTGCTGCCGGCGAACGGATCGAGCACCAGCTCGCCCGGCTCGGTCAGGAAGCGGATGAAGAATTCGGGCACCGGCGCGGGGAAACGTGCGGGGTGGATGGGGAGGCCCGCGGCGCGGCAGCGGCGAAAATACTCATCGCTTGAACGAGTGTTCGGTACTTGCAGTAGGTTGGGCGGAATGGCGCCGCCGTTGTCGCGGCGGAAGTGTGGGCCGATGTCGTGTTGCGATGGACGCTTGGCCGTCTGGTAGCCATCGCGCAACAGGCGGCGCATCGACCGGCTGTAGGGCCGCAGCACTCGGCGATTGTCGGCGCGCGGCGAATGCGTTTTGGAAAGCCACCAGATCGGATTGACCGCATCCTTGACGCGCGTGCGGCGAATGGTCACCCACTCGGCGGGCGTCGGCATCTTGCTCGGATTGTACCAATAGAATTCTTGAGCCAGATGAAAGAGCTTACAGAGGCGTAGAATCAGTTCGTATTGATAGAGCGAGCGAGTACCCCGGCCGCGCTCCCAGGCGCCGCCCAGCTCGAAGACGAAACTCCCCTCGTCGGTCAGCACGCGGTGGATCTCGACGGCGAACGGCCAAAACCATTCGATATATTCCGATGGCTCAACGTTGCCGTAAGCCTTGCGCCGCCGCAGCGCGAACGGCGGCGAGGTAAGCACCAGCTCCACCGAATCGCTCGGTAGCTTGCGCAGCACGTCCAGGGCGTCGCCCTCGAAGCACTGGCCCAGGGATGTGGTGTAGCTTGGCTCGATTCCTGCCTCGATCACGGCGTTCCTCCTTGAACTTGTCCCGACCCCGCACATTCGCTGCGAAATCCCTTCGCGGCATGCGGCTATTGTTGCGCGAGAAGTGCCTCGGCGCGAAGACGAAGTTGAGATAACACGGAATCGGGGGTGCGGGTACAATGCGCCGTTGCGGGAGGTTTCGAGGCATCCGCGGAGGATCGAGGCATGAAATCGCCGTTTCCGGGAATGGACCCGTACATTGAATCGCGCGGTCTGTGGGCGGATTTTCATGGGCATTTGATTGAACAAATCTACCAACATCTTGCGGACTCTGCCCCTGAACGTTATTTCGTAAGTGCCGGCGAACGTTCGTATTATCTCTTAATCGAATCAGAAGGAAAGAAGAAGCATCCCTTTGTGCCCGACGTGAAAGTTACGACAGCCGAAAACGGCAATAAACCAAAGAAGAAATCGGGGGGCGTAGCCGTGGCGGAAGCTGCTACTGAGGATGAACCGTTGGTGCTGCGTGCCTTCGTTGCCGAAGAACATCGGGAAAGGTTTGTGGAGATCTACGCGACTGATCCCGAAGAAGGCTACGGACCGCGCTTGGTGACGATCATTGAAGTCTTGTCCCCCTCGAACAAACGTCCCGGCACGGAAGGTTGGGAACGATATCAGAGCAAACGGCAGAGTGTGTTGCTAGGCGGTGTCAACCTCGTCGAGATTGACCTTTTGCGCGGTGGCCAGCGTCCCCCCATGCTCGATCCCTGGCCCAAAAGCCCGTATACGCTGCTCGTGGCTCGTGGTGTCTATCGGTATGAGCGCTGTAAGGTTTGGAAAGCCTCTTTCCAACGCCCGTTGCCCGAAATCCTCGTGCCGCTGGAGGAACCGGATGCCGACATTCCTCTCCAGCTTCAGCCCATGATCGATGCCATTTACAAACGAGCGCGCTATGGCAAACTCATCGATTACAAGAAGCCCCTAAAGCCACAGTTGCGCGGCGCGGAAGCGGCGTGGGTAAAAGCACATTTACGCGAATGGCAGCGTCAGACTTGATGGCGACCAGTTTCTTCTTGAAACTCACGCCGGCGCACCCTCGCCGTCGTCGAGGTGCTGAAAGTCGGCGGCGCGGCGGAGCAGGCGAAAGCAGGCCCGTTCCAACGCGATCAATTCTTCCCGCGTCGCGGTGACGATCTCATAATATAACGCCTCGATGGCCTCCATCGCGAATGGCTCCTCGCCGTCGAAGGCCAGCAGGATCGGCGGCTCGGCACGCACCGTCGCGCACAGCAACAAACCATCCAGCACACAGCGGAGCAGCACTATCCTGTTCCCTCCTCGCAAAGCAGTCCTCAACCTCTCCGCGCTAAGCGTACCGCGAACGTCCCTTCGCTTCCAAGGTCGGTAGGCTCAGCCGCTTCTCAAACGGCCCGGAAGCGCCTATGATTTTAGGGTGGTTACCGGCGCTACCTCATCCCCTTTGTATCCGAGCCTGAAGCGTAAGCGAAGAATCGCCTTCGCTTACGCTTCAGGCTCGGATACAAATCAGCTGCAATCTACCAAGAGGAGCCTTTTTTTATGAGCCATGTTCCCGAATCGGCAGGCCCGCCGTTTGGCCCTCCTCCGAATCCTCCATCGTCCGGCCGATCTTCCCTCCTCGGTTGCGCCTTCGCGCTCTCGTTTATCCTCAACCTCGTCGGCGGGCTGGTTGTACTGATCATCTGCTTGGGTGTTTTTGTGCTGCGGAAACCGGACACCGTCCCGCTGGGCGAGAAGCACTATTCCGGACAGAGCCATGCCACGGATAAAGTGGCCATCATCACGCTCGACGGCGTCATCCTGGAAGGACTGCTCGGCTACGCCAACAAGCAGATCGAACAGGCAGCCGGCGACCACAACGTCAAGGCGATCGTCCTCCGCATCAATAGCCCTGGCGGCAGCATCACGGCCAGCGATGATCTTTACCGCAAGCTCATCGAGTTGCGCGATGGCAATCCCAAGAAGGGACACGCTTCGCGCCCGCTGATCGTCTCGATGGGTGGCTTGGCCGCCTCCGGCGGATACTACGTCGCCATGCCGGGACAAACAGTCTTTGCCGAGCCTACCACGCTCACCGGCTCGATCGGCGTTTATACCTCGTTCCCCAACGTCAAGAAGCTCGCCGACCAGTACGGTGTGGCCGTGAATACGATCAAGCAGGGCCAGATCAAAGACAGCGGCTCGCCTTTCGCCGAGCTGACCCCCCACGAACGACAGGTCTGGCAGGACATGGTAAACGACGCGTATCAGCGGTTCGTTCACGTCGTCGAGAAAGGACGTCCCATGCTGTCCGGCGGCAAGCTGATCGAACCGCTGACCATAACACCGACGAAAGCCGGACCTAGTTTCCTGAAAGCCGAGGCCGACAAGAAGGAGCCATACACGCGCTACCTGGCGGACGGCGGCGTATGGACGGCGGAGAACGCATTGAAATATAAACTTGTCGATAAAATCGGCACCCTCGACGACGCCGTGCAGGCGGCACACGATGCTGCCAACCTCAGCGACAATTATCAGGCCATCAAGTACGAGCGTCCCAGCACGCTCGCCGATTTGCTGGGCCTTGGCGCCCATTCCTCTGTGCCGCCTTCTGGTTCCGTGCTCGATCCGGCCCGCCTGGAAGCCGGTTTCGCACCGCGGCTGTGGTATCTAGCTCCCGGAGCGGAGCTATCGGGACTGTTCGCCGCCATGCGCGAGTAACACCGCCGATCGGGAGAGAAAATGAGTCGAGCGCATCGATGCCAGAGGCCATCGCTGGCCGCGTGTCTTGTTCTGTTCTTGCTCTATCCCGGTGTTGCCAGGTGCGGAGAGGGTGCGGAAAGGGACCGAGAGGAACGCCTGGCGTCTTTCGCCAGACTCAAGCGCGGCATGACGCCCGAACAGGTTCGGCAGATCATCGGCGCCCCCCCTAAGCACATTGCCCGGCAGATTTTCTACCATCGCTACCGGGAGCAGTGGGTCTACGACGCACCAATTTCCCTCCGACTCACCTTCGATTGTCCGCGGGGGCAGATGCCTCAACTTCTTTTGAACAAGGGATCTTCGGAAAAACCTGAGCCGCGACCGTAGGAGGCGAGCGGGGTTGCGTAAGCGCAGCGAGAGACTTCCTCGGGGCGCTTGCGCAACCCCGCTCGCCCTTACGGTCGCGGCTGGGATCACTAGCGGCGTTTCATCGCCCAAGTGTCAGGACAAAGCGAAAAAGCCTTGCCTCCCATGAAAAACGAAAAAAAGTCACCGCCGCATTTTTCCGACGAATAATCTCGATACCACGACGAAAAAACTCAAGGTGGCAAGCGAATTGGCCGCACGTTCGTCTATTTGTCGGCTATACTTCCTTCGCTTCCGCCCTCCGAAAGGACAAAGCGAGCTATCTCTTCCTGCCGCGAAAAAATCCGGTTGACTGTAAATCCGGCAGGGATGTGTTCAAAAATGAATCAAGCCGACGCATTTTCACGAAGGTCGGTGAGATCGTTCGTGATGGAAGTCCTAGCCAAAGTTGAGTTTATAAAGATTGTAACAAAATATCGCTAAAAGAGGAAAAGGGAACGCTAATTGCTAAAGAATGGAGAAGGTTTTGTTTCTTTTTTCTTTCCGGGACCGAAGGGAGCGCGAACTCAGGCAATCAAAGCGAGCAATCGGGTTGTCCGTGCGAGCGGGCGTTGTCTGAGGGGGAGGGCCAAAGGCTCGACCTGACAAGCGAGTATCTTCTTTTGAATGTGAGGTGGTCAGTCATGGCACGACGCGACGCAATACTGCGACTGCATAAATCACTATTGAGCCGTCGTTCGGACATCCGCAAGAAGCTGGCGGACGAATTGGACGGATTGCGAAACCTTAAGGGAGCGGACGCTCCCGGCGATCCCGCAGACGTAGCGTTTGAATCCGGAAGCGAAGAGATGGCCTCGCAGCTGGCCGAGTTGGACGCTCGCGAGCTGCACCAGATTGAGCGCGCCTTGCTGCGTCTCAAGCAGGGCACCTACGGACTCTGCGAGGGGTGCGGCTGCAAGATCCCGGTTGGCCGGCTTAATGCCTTGCCCTACACGACTTTGTGCATTGCCTGCCAACGCGAGATGGAGAAGTACCCCGAATGGGCAGACCGCCGCTCGGCCGGCAACTGGGAGAAAGTCTACGACGCCGCCTCGCCGCTTGAGGATCAGCGCGAAGTGGACATCTCCGAGATCGAAATCGATCTGTCCAGCAATCGTTAACGAATCCGAACGAACCGACTCTGAGCCGTGAGCGTCAACGAGTGGGGCAAAACCCGCTCGCAAATGCTCGCGGCTCTGTTCTTTTGTATCTCACCTGTTCTTTTGTATCTCATCCGTTTACAATTGTTCCGCGTCATGAGAAAGTCGGGCATGCTCCATCTCATCGACGGGCACCCTCTTACCCTGGCAGCATCACGGCGGGAGAGCGGGACATGGAGCCGGAACAAGACCCCATCCGCGGACGCGGCGCTTCCAGCAACCCGGCCAATCGCTTCGAATTGATCCACTACGAGCGCGATGAACTCGCCTTGGAGGAGGAATCGCCCTCCCCCGCTACGCGCTTCTACCGCGATCACTCCCGTTCCATCCTCGTGCAAAACGACAGTCCCGATGTCGGCTTTGAGGTGAGCATCAACCCGTATCGTGGATGCGAAAACGGCTGCGTCTACTGCTTCGCTCGCCCGACGCACGAGTATCTCGGCTTCTCGGCGGGTCTGGATTTCGAGACGAAGATCCTCGTCAAGGAGGACGCGCCGGCGCTGTTGCGTAAGGAATTGGCGGCAACGAAATGGCAGCCGAAGGTCGTTTCCTTCAGCGGCGTTACTGACCCGTACCAACCGATCGAGCGCCGTCTGCGGCTGACGCGGCGCTGCCTGGAAGTGTTCGCCGAGTTCCGCAATCCGGTGGGCGTCGTCACCAAAAGCCACCTCATTTGCCGCGACATCGATCTGCTATCCGAATTGGCCCAGCACCAGGCGGCGGCCGCTTTCCTCTCGATTACAACACTCGACGGCGAACTGGCCCGGCGCATGGAGCCGCGCGCCACGCAACCCGCTGGACGACTGGCCGCCATCGAAGAGCTGACCCGCGCCGGCATCCCGGTCGGCGTCCTGGCCGCGCCAGTGATTCCGGGGCTGAACGATCATGAGCTGCCGGCCATCCTCGAAGCGGCGGCAAAGGCGGGAGCGCGCGCCGCGGGTTATGTGTTGCTGCGGTTGCCGCACGGTCTCGGGCCGCTGTTCGAACAATGGTTGCGGCAGCATTATCCGGAGCGATGCGAGAAAGTGTTGTCGCGCATTCGCGACATGCGCGGCGGCGCAATCTACGATGCGCGCTTCGGTACGCGCATGCGGGGTGAGGGCGTGTTGGCCGAGCAGGTCGCTTCACTCTTCGCGATGGGTTGTCGCCGTGCTGGGATCGAGAATCGCTTTCCGCGTCTGTCCACGGCGGCATTTCGGCGACCGGGTGGGACGCAACGGCTGTTGTTTGAGTGAACACAGGTGGGCAGAAGAAGAACCTGCTTGCATAAGGAGATGCTGTCGCCTAGAGTTGTGAACAAGCATCCGATTTTGCCGGTGTCCTTCCGAAATTGCCGAGGTTGCCATGGAAATCGATTACGACTTAACCGTCCAGGACATGGCAGCGTTCCTACGCTATCATCAGAAGAATGGACCTAGGGTAAAGCCAAACCCCGTGGTGCGGCTGGTGGTAATGGGGCTGGTGTTCGCCTTGGTTATGATGGCCTACTTTCCCCGTTGGTTCGCCTCGGAGCCTTGGGAGAACTGGATTTCCGGATGTTTCACGGGAGTGATTATCGGCTTTTTTTCGTTGATTTTGCTCGGTTTATTGCTCGCCAGGCACAACAATGCAAACACGCTCCGTCTCTTCGAGAGAGAAGAATGCCGGTGGCTTCTCGCCTGGAGACGTTTGAAAATCGGTCCCGATGGTTTTGAAATTACGAACGAGTATCAGCGACTTTTTTATCACTGGTCTGTGGTCTGGCTGATTGATACCACGAAGGAACACGCTTTCTTCTGCACAAGCGTCAATCAAGCCCATATAATCCCTCGCCGAGCTTTTCAGCACCGCGAGGATTTCGAGAAATTCGTCGATCTCGCTTGCCGCTATCACAAAGGGCTGCCTCCGCGCGGCTCACGAGCGGCCGAGATCCTCGACGCCCTGCCCGCGGAACAGACTGGAATCACTATCCCGCGAACTCCCTACAACGCACAATCAAAATGAACCGCCAAGGCGCCAAGAACGCCAAGAAAAGAAAGAGAAGAAAAGAGCAAAAAAATAGGAGGCCAATCTTCGTTGGTTCTTGGTCCTTCTTGGTTTTCTCTTTCTTATCTTGGCGTTCTTGGCGCCTTGGCGGTTCATTTCTTTAGAGATCATAAGAGCAAACATGCCATCCCCCAGCCGCGAATTCTCCCTTCTTGTTGATTCCGATCCCTCCTTCTTCGACGTGCAAACCAGCGCCGCCGGTCCCGCCGGCAGTTTGCCGCTAACCGAGGAACTGCTGCGCGAAGCGCCGAGCGGCGATCTGTTTGGCTGGACTCAGGACGTCGGCATGGGCTGGACGCCGAGCGAACTGGGCCGGCCTGAATTCTTGCTGCTCAGCACTTCCGGCGGTCTGCGCGATGCGGACGGCAAGCCGATCGCGCTGGGCTATCACACCGGCCATTGGGAAGTTGGCCTGCTCATGAAAGCGGCGGCGGAGGAACTGCGAGCGCTCGGCTGTATCCCGTTCGCGGGATTTTGCACCGATCCGTGCGACGGCCGTTCGCAGGGCACCACCGGCATGATGGACAGCCTGCCCTATCGCAACGATGCGGCAATGGTCCTACGGCGCTTGATTCGTTCGCTGCCGACGCGGCGCGGGGTCCTCGGCGTGGCCACCTGCGACAAGGGGCTGCCCGCGATGATGATGGCCCTGGCTTCGATGCACGATTTGTCGTGTGTGTTGATTCCGGGCGGCGTGACGCTGCCGCCGTCCGTCGGTGAGGACGCGGGCAAGATTCAGACCATCGGCGCTCGCTTCGCGCATGGGCAGATCAGCTTGCAAGAGGCGGCGGAACTGGGCTGCCGCGCCTGCGCATCGCCGGGCGGCGGCTGTCAGTTCCTCGGCACGGCTGCGACGGCGCAGGTCGTCGGCGAGGCGCTCGGCCTATCATTACCGCACTCAGCCCTGGCCCCTTCCGGACAACCCATCTGGCTCGACATGGCCCGCCGCTCTGCCCGTGCCGTCGCACAGTTACAGACCCGTAATATCCACATTCGCCACATTTTGACCGATGCGGCCTTGCGTAACGCGATGGCTGTCCACGCTGCCTTCGGCGGCTCAACGAACCTGCTCTTGCACATTCCGGCCATCGCCTATCACGCCGGCCTGCGCCGGCCCAACGTCGAGGACTGGATCGACGTGAATCGCCGTGTGCCGCGCCTGGTCGATGCGCTGCCAAATGGTCCCATCGGCCATCCGACGGTGCGAGTCTTCCTGGCCGGCGGCGTACCGGAGGTCATGCTGCACCTGCGCCGTCTCGGATTGCTCGATGGAACGTGTCTGACCGCCAGCGGTGAACCGCTCGATCGCGTGCTCGATTGGTGGGAACAGAGCGAGCGCCGGCAGCGTCTGCGCGAACGGTTGCAGCAGAAGGACGGTATCGATCCCGATACCGTCATCATGAGTCCCGAACAGGCCCGTCAGCGCGGCCTGACTTCGACGGTGACGTTCCCGCGCGGCAATCTGGCTCCGGAAGGTTCTGTTATCAAGAGCACGGCCATCGATCCGAGCGTGGTGGATGCCGACGGAGTGTATCGCAAAGCCGGCCCGGCGCGCGTATTTACCAGCGAGAAGGCCGCCATCGCTGCTATCAAACGTTCCCACGCTCCGCGTGGGAACGAGGTATCTGGGCAGCGTGGGAACGAGGTGTCTGGACCCGACCGCATCCAGCCCGGCGATATTCTCGTGCTCATCTGCCGCGGACCAATGGGAGCGGGAATGGAGGAAATCTATCAGATCACTTCGGCGCTCAAGCATCTGAGTTTCGGCAAGCACGTGGCCGTCTTGACCGATGCGCGTTTCTCTGGCGTCTCGACGGGAGCGTGCATTGGCCATATCGGCCCGGAAGCATTGGCAGACGGCCCCATCGGCAAGGTACGCGACGGCGATCGCATTCAAATCGTCATTGACCGTCATCGCCTTGAAGGCAGCATCGATCTCGTCGGCGAGGGCGATCATCTTTTCGGTGCCGAAGAAGGAACGCGCGTGCTGGCGCAGCGTCCGCCGCGTCCGGACTTGCATCCCGATCCCGATTTGCCAGCGGATACGCGCTTGTGGGCCGCCCTCCAACGCGTCAGCGGCGGGACGTGGGGTGGCTGCGTTTACGATGTCGAGGCTATCCTGCTGGCGCTTTCCTGATTCGTTCTCTGTTAGTCCATTGCGGCAGAGTTGTCTCCGAGCCTGAAGCGTATGCGAAGACTAGCTATGCTGTCTTCGCTTACACTTCAAGCCCGGAAACATACAATCGAGAGGGAACTTGCGTTGCAGGAATGCCTCACCAACGGTCAGGCTGCGGCCGTCAGAAACCTTCTGCGGCTGCGCCAGGCGAGTCCAATCAGAGCGACGGCTCCCTGACCCAGCAAGAGGAGGCTGCCTGGCTCGGGAACAGCGGTGTTACCGACCGGAGCGCCATTGATAGCGTAGGTCAGTACCGCGGGCGGTCCATCGACTTCGCCGTAGGAAAGAGTAAAGCTATAAAGGCCAGCAGTCGGCGCGTACACCGTGTAGGTACTCAGTACGGGCGCCGTCGGGCCGGGCTGCTTATAATCAAAGGGCGTCTTGAAGCTAGAATCCGAGTACGCCCCTGTCACGGCCAACTCAAACCCATCATCATGCTCGGTCTGGAAAGTGTTGCCACCCGCATTCAGGTAGGTGGTCCCAGTAAATAAGAAGAAGGTATTATCTACCGATGCTTTCGCGCCGCCATTCGCGGCCCAAGCCGCGGAGGTGTTGAAAAAAGTGGGACTTTTCAAAAAGTCACCGATTGAATAGCCCGTAAGTCTGCTGTCGTAGTTGATGCCGGTCGGATTGAACTCCGCATCCGGCGTGGTCGTGGGGGTGTTAGCAATCGAGGCATTATACGCATTGCTGGAATTGAGCCAAAGTTCGGCGAGCACAGATCCTGCTCTTGCGGAACTACCGTTGCAGAAGAGACATGCCAATCCTGCCATCAAGGCGAAGAAAGGGAAACGGGCGTTCGACATGTAGCACATGGGCAAGACTCGCTAAACAAAGCGACAACAGTGTTGCGACAATGGGAACGGAACAGTTACGAGGGCGGACCATCGCTCCGCCGGGCGAGATCAATCGACGCAATGCGCAAAATGTCGTTTCTCTCCCCATTAAGTCGCATTTTCCGTGCGCAGTTGAGCCATTTTCACTATTCCTTCTTGTCGGCTCATTTCCTTCCTTCCATCGCTCGCGGTAAATAAATCACTTTATTCTCCCCTGAATATATTTAATTCTTGGTACATCAATAACTTGCGTCATCGCGTCTTTTCTTTATCGGGAGGGCCTGATTCGTGGTTTCATTGGCCGGGAACTAGAAGCCTACAGCCAGGCCGTAACGGACATAACCATCTGCGGCGCAAATAGGAGTTAACAGTGTAAACGTTAATAGCGTTAACGAATGCTTACGGAACGAGCGCCGGCTCAAGTAGAGACATCTTTAGAAGATCGCTTTTGTCGTCAGTTGGCTGCTGCCGACGGTGAGGCCGCGGACGTGCCGAAATATCCAGCCCAAGCTAGATCGAGGAGGGTTTTATCTAAGACCAACGGCTGGCCGCGCAGGCGGCAGATGTCGCGGGCGCGTTCGATCAGATCGCGTGGCTCACAGCAACGCGGCTCGCGCTGTTCCGCTTGATAGCGATTGAACAAATGAGCAAACAATTCTGGAACTACGACAGCGCCCCAGCGGGCCGCGTAACGCTCGAAAATCTGTTTGTAGCGCTCGGGCGTAGGTTTGTCCAGGAGCAAACGGTAGCCCATGCGGCGCAGAAAAGCCGGGTCGGTCACATCCTCGGGACGTAGATTCGTGGCGATGATGAGCAGGAGGCGGAAGGGGACTTGCACTTTCTGCCCAGTGTGCAGAGTCAAGAAATCGATTTGATGTTCCAAGGGGACGATCCAGCGATTCAGCAAATCATGTGGCTCGACGCGCTGCCGGCCGAAATCGTCGATCAAAAACATGCCGCCGTTGGCCTTGACGTGTAGCGGCGCCTCGTAATAGCGCAGGCTGCGGCTGTAGATCAAATCGCACGAGTCGAGCGTCATCTCGCCGCCGGCGACGATGAGGGGACGGCGAACCCGCACCCAGCGGCGATCGACTTGCCAGCCCGCGGCGCCCGCAAGACTATTCACCTGTCGATGGATCTGGGCGTCGAAGATGCGGATAATGTTGCTGTCGATGTTGATGCAGTGGGGGATCCAAATGTCGCCGCCCAGGGCGTTATGCAGTTGCCGGCCAAGAGTGGTCTTGCCGTTGCCGGCGGGTCCGAAGACGAACAAACTGCGTCCCGAGGAGGCGGCCAATGTGGCCATCAACCGCGCCTCCTCGGTCAGCACCATGTCGGCCGTCGCTTCCTGCACTTGCTCAAGAGTTGGCGGCGGCGTCAGAGTCAACTGCCACTCGATCATCGCCGAATAGGCGGCCAGGGATACGGGCGCGGGGCCAATGTAGCCGCTGATCTCCAAGAGTCGGTTCGCCGTTTCTCGGCCGCGCTGGGTAATGGCATAGCGGTAGCCGAACGGACCCGCCTGGCCGAGCACGTCGAGCAGCTGATTGGCCCGTAGTTGTTCCAGTACTTCTCCGAGCAGTTGTTGCGGAAGATGCAGCTTGCGGGCGGCCCATTCGGTGTTGAACTGAGGGACCGTGGCCGCCGCTTTCAGTGTCAACTCGCTCACGAGCGCGGCGTCCAAGCCCGTATCGGCGGCTTTCATCGGCGCGGCCGGCGCCAGCACGTCCTCGACGCGGACCATCTGCGGCAGGAAGGGAGGGGACTCGGTTCCCTCCCTCTTGCGCTCTTCCCCAGAGGGCAGAGGGGAGGGTGAGGAGATGGGTTCTTGCAGCCAGGTCATGGTCATCGGTGTACTTACTCCACAAGACCCAGGAACCGCCCTTTGGGTTGGGTGTACCCGCTGTAATCGACGGTAATGTTGCCGTTGCCGCCAAAGGACATGGTATCGGCGATAAGGCTCGATCCGATGATTGACGAAGTCCCGTTGCCGGTTATCTTCAAGCCGGCGGTGGGATCGTAGAAGGTCCCTTCCATGGTGAAGTTGCCATTGCCCGTGATGCTGTTGGTGATGTTTGACGGCGTACCGCGGGCCTGGAAGATCAGGAGACCCTGGTAGAGGCCGCTAGTTAGGCCGGCGAGATTCACGCTGCCCGTGGAAGAGCCGGCGATGTTGATGACATCGTTGGAACCGGTTCCCGCGTTGTAGAACATCATGCCGCCGCTGGTGCCGGAGTCCATGATCAAGTTGGCGCCGTTGGAGTTGAGACCGCCCGCGGTCAAGTAGTAAATGCCCCCGTTGCCGTAGCTGGCCTGCTCAAAGATAACCGTGTCGCCCTGCTTGAAGTTGGGGAGTTTTGGCTGTCCTGATCCACCAAAGCTGCCGGGGGTAACGGTATAAGTGCTCGTGGTTTTATTGTAACTGATCGTGCCACTTGGCGGCGCGGAAGGTGCCGGGAGATACCAGTACGGATCGGGCGTTGGCGACGTACCCGTGGTCGGAGTGGGATTTGTCGTGGAGTTGTTCGTCAAGTCCACGGAGCCGGTGACGTCGATCGCCTGGGCAGTGATTTTCCCGCCGCCGCCGTTCTTCAGCGCCCCGTTGGAACTGGTAGCGTTCGAATCAACGATGATCGTGCCATTCTTGACGGTGAGGGTCCCTCCGCCCTGATCGTCCAGAGCTGGCGAGGCGGTTGGGTCCAGGGCGATGATGCCGCCTTTGGGCACGACCCAAGCGCCGCGAGCGACCGCCCTCGCCTTGACGGGGATGCTTCCGCTGCCGAAGATGTTGCTGAAATAGCGGGGCTGATTGGACTGAATAATCACCTCGACATAACCGGCCACACCAACGAAAGTGCCCGACTTGGGGGGAATGTTTACCGTGACAATGTTGGTGGTGCCGTCGTTGGAATAGCCGTTGGCATTCGCCGTGGTCAACGCGCTCGCCTTGGCGGTACCGTTGGTATCGGAGCCGCTATAGGTTCGATAGTTGGTATACAAATCGATGGCGCCGGCCATCGCGGCAGCGTCGGCCCCGGCTTGGGCGTGCCGCTGTTCGGCCAGGACGATGCCCACGTCCACCGCGATGGCCGTTACCGACATCAGGGCCGTCAGGGTGATCGCTACTTGCACGGCGATCATCCCGCGTCGCCGACCGTCCCACCTCGAATCAACACGGACGCGCATGAGTCAGCTCCTTTCCGGGTCGCCGCGCTGAACAGCGGCCGAATTCAGTAAGACATCTCCATCACCGAGGTACTGGTCAGGGTGATGCTGCCGAGGTAAGCCTCGGGGACCCATGTGTACGAGATCGTCACCGTGACGCGGTTGCGCAGGTATTGGCCGGTTGCGGCACTCGCCAAGTAAATGGGCAACTCGGTGGCATTGTCCCAGGTGACGGAATAACTCAGCTTGCTGGTATCCATCCCGATGGCCCCGGGTTGGATGATGTTCGTATAAATCGAGGATTGGGTCGCCATCGGTTGCCCTGTATCGAGAGCGTATTGTCCTCCATGCACGCTTGCGTAGCGAGCGGCCTGTCGCGCCAGCGACGCCACTTGCTGATAACGATAGACGCCCAGGGCGAGAATGATGACGACGAGCGTGAGCAGCAATGCGACCGAGAGCACTATAGCCGCTTCAACCATGACGGCGCCGCGGCGGCGACGCGGAAGGAATCGGCGAATAAGCATAAATCCTCCTGCGTGGATTCAATCAGTTGGGCGTGGCCGGGGCCACGCGCATCTCTACCGTGCGCGACAATTTAACCGTCGAAAACCCCAAATAGCTGGAGACCATCGAGAACGTATACGACACCGTCACCGAGACATTGGGATGGCCGTCGGCATCCGTTCCGCTCTTGCTTGAGACGGTTGGTGTTGGACTGAGATTCGGAGCATCGGCCAGGGCCGCTTGTTGAACGGTAGTGTACGTAGAAAAGGCCGAAGTAGTAGGGTCCGACGCCCACAGCGCGCCGTTGCGGGCGCAGTTGGTGATGGTCAGGTAATGGTAATACAGGCGAGCGAAATCACAGGAAATCACCAGGATGAGGACCAACAACGGCAGCATAATGGCCAGCTCGACGGCCGCTGCCGCTCGACGAAACCTCGTTTTGGGATCAACGAAACGCATAAACGGAACCTCCGTTTTGTCCGCTAACTCCTGGCGGTCCGCGAGAGCAAAATCATGGCCACGATGATGGCGATGGTGCCGCCCACCATCCAGCGTTCGCTCGTTCCGAGACGATCAAGCCCCACGGTGATCTGATACCTAGCCCCCTTGAATGTGCTTAGCAAAAGTAGCCGCCATCGCACCGCGGCCCAAACCAGCCCCGCCAGCCCCGCCGTCCCTGCCAGTATCTTCAGGACCGGCCTTGCCCAGCGCCGACGCGTTTTCAACCAAGACCGACCACCCAGCTCGCGCTCGGCCTTTCGGCAGCGCTGAAGCATCTCGACGAGGATCTCCTTATCTGCCTGGATCAGCGCCTGAATATTAATCCAGGGCCGAACGATTTGTTCTAAATCCTCATAAAAGGGCATCTGCTCGTCCCCGGCCTCTTGGGCCGTCTCACGGCAGTATTGGAGCAATTGCCCGTGCGCCGCCGCGTACTTCCGCGGATCACCGCGAAGCCCCCGCGCGTACAATTCCACGACCTCCCGCCACCGTTCCAGGCGGCGACGCAGCTCGTCTCGCTTTCTCGTTACGTCTGGTCGCGGCATGGCTCTCGTCCTGGCTATTTACCACAACCCTGCCGAGAACTCAGTTCTTCATCTGGTCGAGCATCTCCATGATCTGGATCGCCGCGGGTCCAAGAATGACCAGGAAGATGCCGGGGAAGATGAACAACAGCGTCGGGAACAGGATTTTGATCGCTGCTTTCTGGGCCAATTCCTCCGCGCGATGTAAACGATTTTCCCGCAGCGTCGTGGCATGGACGCGCAGCGCCTTGACCAGACTAGCACCAAACCGCTCGGCCTGAATGACCACCGAGGCGAGGCTGCGAATCTCGTCGAGGTCGGTACGTTCGCCGAATTGCCGCAGCGCCTCGCCGGTGGCCCGCCCCAGCTGGACTTCGCGCTGAGCAATGCGTAGCTCGGCCGCCAGAATCGGGTGGGCCGTCTTCAGCTCCGAGGCGACGCGCCGCAATGCCCCTGTCAGGCTTAATCCCCCTTCCAGACAGATCACGAGCACATCCAAGGCGTCGGGGAGAGCGCGTCGGAAGGCAGTCTGCCGGACGGCCTTGCGGCGGTCCAGCCAAAAGCTCGGCCCGATCATTCCCAGAACACCCAATACGCCGCCGACGATCAGACCGTGCAGGATGGGCACCATGCCGAGAAGGCCCGCGACCAAGCCGACCGTCGCCGGCCCAACCATCAGCAAGAACTTGACACCCAGGAAAAGCAGGAGGGCCTGCCGGCCGTACAGACCGGCATGGATCAACCGCGTCTGCAACTGCGTGCGCTCTCCCTCGTCTTTGGGCATCAGCGAGGCGCCCATTTTCGGCAACGCGGACTGCGCGAACTCTGCCAAGGGGTCTGGATCGGGCAGCATCCCTCCCCTGCTGGCCAGATCGGACAGCCGGTGATCGAGGCGGCTCTTGCGTCCGCTCAGCAAGAGGAAGCACAAGAGAACGAAGCTGCTGCCGAGAAAGAACCCGGAGTAGGTGAGCAATCGGTCATCGAGCATAAGTCCCTTCTCCGCGTTAGAAGTCAAAATTAACGATTTTGCGAATCCACAACGCCCCAAAAACTTCCGACACGAACATGCCAACCAACAGGCCGGGATGTTTCAACAGCACCTGCCCATAATCGTGATTGATGAACAAGATGAGCAAGAGCATGCACGGCGGCAGGGCCAGGAGGATAATGGCCTGAAACCGGCCCTCGGCGGTCAAGGCGCGAATCTTGCTGCGGATACGGAAACGCTCGCGGATGACCTCTGCCAAATTGTCGAGGATCTCGGCGAGGTTACCGCCGGTTTGTTGCTGGACCAGGAGGGCCAGAACGAAGATCTTGACCTCCAAGAGTCCGGTGCGGCGAGCCAAGTCGCGCAGCGACACTTCCGGGGGCAGCCCCAGGTTTTGCTGCTCGTAGCAATACGAGAACTCAGCGGCGATGGGCGGATCGAACTCGTCCGCGACGGCTTGAATCGCTTGCGAAATGGTATGTCCGGCGCGGATGACGCGGGCCATCAGGTCGAAGGCATCGGGCAATTGAGCCATCAGTTTTGTCAGGCGGATTCTCCGTTTGAAAGCGACGTACAGAAGCGGCGCGCTGGCTCCAGTTAGGCTCCCAATCCCGCCAATTAGTAGACTTTGACGCAACAGGCCGGCAAGGATACCGAGTCCGGCTCCCGTGCTTATCATGAGAAACAGCAACCGCCTCGGCGACAGTTGCAGGCCCGATTGTTCGACCAGGGATTCAAACCATTGACGGAGGTTGAATCCACTCTCCTCCTCGTAAGCCGCGGCTAGGGCCTGCTGGTCCTTGAACAGGGCCGACTTCTTGGCGCGTTCCCGCTGGAGTTTACGGAACTCTTCGTCTACACGTTTGCTGACATGCGAGCGGTCGCGCAAAAACAGATCGGACAGAATGGAATAGACGCCGATCACCAACAGTGCCACGGCCAAAAACGTCATCAACGTGACTAATGCGGGACTCATGGTGCAACCTCCCACCGCTCAGCTGGCGAACATACGCCGTTCGAACAGCTCGACCGGCAAACGCGCGCCGGCGGCCTCCAGCTTTTCCAGGCATCTCGGGCGGATGCCGGTGGCGAATAAATAGCCTTGGGCCATACCCTCGTTATCCACGCCGGTCTGCTTGAATGCGAAAATGTCGTGCATGCTGACCACATCGCCTTCCATGCCGGTGACCTCGGAGATTTTGACGATCTTGCGTGCGCCGCCGGGCAGGCGGGCCACCTGGACGATGATCTGAATGGCCGAGGCGATCTGTCGGCGGATGATCCAGATGGGCAGATCGAAGCCGGCCATGCCGATCATCATCTCCAGTCGGGCGAGGGCGTCGCGGGTGTCGTTGGCGTGGATGGTGGTCAGGCTGCCGTCGTGACCGGTGTTCATGGCTTGCAGCATGTCGAGCGCTTCCGGTCCGCGGCACTCGCCGACGATGATGCGATCGGGCCGCATACGCAAGGCGTTGCGTACCAGATCGCGTGTCGTTATTTCGCCCCTGCCCTCGATGTTGGCCGGCCTGGTCTCCATGCGCGCCACGTGCGGCTGCTGCAAGCGCAGCTCGGCGGCGTCCTCGATAGTGGCCACGCGCTCCACCGGCGGAATGAAGGAAGACAGGGCATTGAGCAAGGTCGTCTTGCCGCTGCCGGTGCCTCCGGAAATCACCATGTTGATGCGCGCTTTGACGCAGGCGGACAAGAACTGGATCATCTCCTTGGTCACGGCCTTGAAGGCCAGCAGATCGGCGATCAAGAGGGGCCGAGCGCCGAAACGGCGAATTGACACCAGGGTGCCATCCAGGGCCAGGGGCGGGATGATGGCATTGACGCGGCTGCCGTCGGGCAGGCGGGCATCGACCATGGGTGTGGTCTCGTCCACGCGCCGGCCGATGCGTCCGACGATGCGCTGGACAATTTGCAGTAAATGCCGTTCGTCGTTGAAAGCGACGGCCGCCTGCTCCAGCCGCCCGCGCCGCTCCACGTACACCGTCTTGGGTCCGTTGATGAGGATGTCGGAAATGGTCGGATCGCGCATCAGCGGCTCCAGGGGACCGAGACCGAACGTCTCATCGAGCACTTCGGTGACCAGGCGCTCGCGCTCGCTGAGGCTGAGGAGGTCGGAGCTGCGGCGGCACAGATCCTCGGCGGCATGGCGGACTTCCACGCGCAGATCTTCCTCGCTGATCGTGCCGATCGCCGACAAATCCATGCTGGCGATCAACTGTTGATGCAGCTCGCGCTTGTGGCGGAGGAAGCGTTCTTCAGCCGTCAAAGCAGCGCCCGCTTGACCGTTGTTGCCGTCGAGCGGGCCGAGACGAGGGGGCATGGTCATCACCTTTTCCGTAGGTCAGGCTTTCTCGCCTGACAGATGCCGCGAAGACGTCAGGCTGGCAAGCCTGACCTACGTTGTCGTCAAAACAGTCCGGGGACCAACCGGTAGCGCACCTGGGTCCGGTACTCGCGATAGCGCGGGTCGCCGCTGAGCAAGCGTTCTTCGGCTAACAGCCGGAAGACCATGACGCTCTCGCTGCCCAGGTACAAGATCAGGTTCCACAGCGTTGCATTCATCAGCAGGAAGCCGATGTGGCCCAATGCGTAGCCGGCGTACATGGGGTGGCGGATAAAGCGATACGGTCCATGCAGCTTCAGGCCGCGATGAGCGGGAACGCACCCGAGACTGGTTCCCAGCGCGAGCTTGGCGAAGATTTGGATCACCATGCCCATCAACACGAGGGTTGCCCCAATTTGCGGCGACACCAGGGCGTGAGCGGTTTCCGGATGAATCAGCATGGGCGAGCAAGTGCCCACCAGCGCCAACAGCCATTCGCCGGGATGGGTGGAAATCCTCCGAGCACGCCGCCGCAATAACAAAAAGAGAACCACCAATCCCTCCGACGGCAGCATCAATAGGTTCGCGATGCCGCCGTCCGTCCAATAGCTGCCCAGGAGGCGCGCCACCATCCATACGTAGAAGGCAAGCACGAGCAGTCGTTCGATCCAGTCCAGGCGGCTCACGGTCAACAGTCCACGGCCGGAGGTAAAGGCAAATGTTTCCTTACCTCGGGCCGTGGAACACGGATGGCTCGTGAGGTCAGCGATTGTCTCGATCGTGGGCATACTTTGTCTCCGAAGGCAAACTCTCATTGGCTCTTATGGCGTCCGTTGACGCTGACGGCCAACTTGGCGACGCTCTTGGACATGCGCGCCCGCGGATATTCGAGTACAGCCGGCACGCCGTTGTTGTTGGCCCGGTTGACGGTTTTGGGATCTTCGGGAACGTAATGGAAGATTTTCACGCCCAGGGCCTGTTCCGCCTTGATGGCGGGCACCTCGCGCGGCTGCCCGTAGCGATTGACGACCACATGCACGCGATCCGAGGCAATGCCCATGTGGTTTCTCAGGTAATCCAGGGTGCGTTGCGTGTTTTGCAGCGAGGTAAAGTCGAGCCGCATCACCAGCAAGATGATGTCGGCCAGGCGCAGTACCTGAGTCCGCTCCTCGCGGAAGGAATTGTCCAGATCCACGATCACGTAAGGAAACAGGCCGCGAGCCAGGGTCAAAGCTTGGCGAATGCCCTCGGCCGTGACCAGGCTGATGTCGGCGAGCACCCGGGGAGGAGCCAGCAGGCTCACGCCACTGGAGTGGTGGACAAGAGCGCGCTCGAACATGGTCCGATCCATCCGCGCCGCGTTCTGGCAAAGATCGGCCAGTGTATGAGTCGGTTTGAGATTGAGCAGAGCGGCCAGGTCGCCGGTTTCCAGTTTCAGATCGAACAACAGAGTTCTCTTGTGCTCGCGGGCCAGGACGGCGGCCACGTTGACGGCCAAGGTGCTGGAGCCGCTACCGCCGCTGGGCCCCATTATGGCGATGGTTCGCGCAGGCTCGGTCTGGGCCGGCAGCTCGGTTCGCAGCCGGGCAATCGCATCCTGAAGTTCAACGTCCAGTTCCGATTCTTCCAAGAAATCGCTGGCTCCCGTGCGGAGCGCGCGCAGTACCAAGCGCGAGTCGCAAGTTGGACCCACAGCAAGAATGCGCGCTTGGGTCAGTAAGCGCGCTTCGTTCAACGCGACCAGGGCACGTTCGGGGTCGGGCGACAGGACCACCACCACCAGGTCGGGCGTAGAGAGAGGCAGGTGCTCAGCCGCCAGTTCTAGCGACAACATGTCCCCCGCCTGGCATTCCAGGCCGTTATGGAGGAACTGCTGCCGGATGCGAAAGCTGATCGACTGAGAGTCACTGACGATGACGGCGCGCATTCTTGCTGACCTCCCCTCCTCCCCCTCCGCTCAGCGCTTCTTCTTGGAAGGTTTGGGCATGGGCGTGGGTTGGACTAGAATCACGGTTTCGTGGCTGCCGCGCAGGGTCCGGATCTGAACGGGCGGCTCCGGTTCCGGGTCCTCCTCGACCTCGGCCGGCTTACTGGGGGGCGGGTTCACCGGCTTGCCTTGCAGAAAGCGGATGTCGTCCATCGTTACCACCCCATTCTGAGTGGGTTGGTGGTCGTTGGGATTGCGAAGCGACAGGGTCAAAGTCCCTTTCCTCTCCCCCAGGGCGAGCATGGCCGCTTGTCGGGGATTGACCAACAGTGTCACCGACCGCAGCTCCTTGGCATTGACCTTGTTTTCCGCGGGGGCCTCGACTTGTTGATCGACGGCCAGGATTTCCACGTCTTGCAAGAGCGGCGTGGTGCTGCCGCCGCCGGTTGAATCCTCGTTATTGCCGGTGCTGGTGACAGTCAGAAGCACGTTCACCTTGTTCCCCGGCAAAATGAAACCGGCCACGCCGGCCGATACGGTCGGTGTTGGGATGGTGTAGGCTTGCATGCCGGCGGGTATGCCGGCGGCCATGCCGCGTCCCAGCCCCTTGGCCGCCAGTTTGGTGTTGATGACCGGCTCATCTTTCAAAAGCGGCACGTAGACAACTCGGTCGAGCGCCTCTTCCACGGAGGTGAGGACGCCGGAGGGAACCAGATCCCTGGGATAGGGGTGCATTGTCACCATGTCCGTGGTGATGGAGGTGAAGCGCGGAATGTCCGCGGTGGCCACCACAATCATGACGGTATCCGGGCCTTCGGAAGCCGCCACCGGCTGGCGAAGTGCATTAACCCCCGCGGCCGCCGAAATTCCGGCGACCAGGGCCAGCAACAGGATCAAAACGGTGCGAATACTCACGGCTAATCTCCCTCATAGTTTCCAGTCCGTCCCACTTCCCGGCCGCTCCGATTCACTGGGGCTGTTGCAGCCAATGCCAAGCCAACAGTGCGAGCAGGCCCAGACCCATCATGGCCGCGAAGGGAATGACGCGGCGGCGGCGGTCAACCGCGTTGACCTCTGTTTCCAGCCGGTCCTCGGAGCCGAGATAACGTCCGAGGATCGCCAGACGGTAGTAAATGACCCGAAGGTTGTTCCAGGTTTCTCCCACCTGGCCATAACACAAGATCAATGCCAGGGCGTAGACGCCGGCGGCGAGCCCGCTAACGATGAACAAACAGATTGTCGGCAGTGGTCCGAGCCAGGCGCCAAGGGCCGCCATCAGTTTCACATCCCCCGCTCCCATTCCGCCAAGCACATAAAAGCTGACGAGGATGGCGAACCCACACAGGCATCCCAGCACGCTCCCTCCAAAGCCCTGCCATCCCCCTGTGATTCCGTGGTAGAGCAGACCGGAGAGTAACAGCGGCATGGTGAGTAGGTTGTAGACCTTGAATTTCCACACATCCGTAACGGCAGCTACTCCGACGGCAAAGAGTGCTACGGTCACTGGAATGGGGAGCGTACTTGCCACGACTCAAGACTCCGTTTCTAGGGTGATTGCCCCTGCCAGAGGGGCATTTCCATTACAAAATGACAGTTCAGCCGCTCCGCTTCTTCTTAAAGCCCCGCAATCTGGAACATCGTAGACACCCCTCAGGCGATCTGGCCCCATCTACTCACAGTTGGGCGACAACGGAGTTGAACATAGACTGGACCGAGTTGCCGAGCGACGTAACGATGCCGATACAGACCGCGGCGATGAGGACGCCCATGATGCTATACTCGGTCATCGTGGCGCCTTCTTCCTTGCAGCAGAAAAACTTCTTGACGGCGCTAAACAGCTTCATCGAAAGTTATCCCTTCGCTTCTCAAGGAGACACAAGGGAGCCCGGGTTTGGCCGGGCTCCCTCAGGCAGCCTCGACCCCTCCGCTCACAGCGCTCCGACGACGGCGTTGAAGGCGCTGGAAACCGAGTTCCCGAGCGTGCCGACGATGGCAATCGAGACGGCCGCGATGAGGGCGACCATGATGCCGTACTCGGTCATCGTGGCCCCTTCTTCCTGGCGACCGAAAAAAAACTTGAGGATGTTGAACAGCTTCATTCAAGTGACCCCTTTCGTAGGCTCACATGGACACAGAGGGGCCGGGATCGGTCGGCCCCTATGCGCTCTCGACTCGGTTTCTCACATGGCGCCGACGACCTTGTTGAACGCGCTGGAAACCGAGTTTCCAAGCGTGCCGACGATGGCGATCGAGACGGCCGCGATGAGGGCGACCATGATGCCGTACTCGGTCATCGTGGCGCCTTCTTCCTTGCCACCAAAAAACTTCTTGACCGCGACGAACAGCTTCGACATGAGTTGCTCCTTGTTGCAACAGATTAGGGAACCAAACATTAGTTCCCAAACACGATCGCAAGGTTAGGACCCCAGCCGAGCGGCTGTCGCCGGACCTTCCGGACTAAGCGTTGACCTTGCGTGCCCCTTCCTATCGCACGTGTCATGCCGATTCACTCTTGTCGGAGCCGAGAATTGTTCCCCGCGCGAGCGGCGCCGCGCAGCCATCGTCGCAAGACCTTGCAGCTCTAGCCATTGTGGAGAATCAGGATCGATGAATTGGATTGAGCTATCGCATGAGGAGACGAATGGGAAGTGCGGGACAGCGATGGACTGCTGTCAAGAGAAGTTGACAGTCGCAGGCAGCCGGTAGGGATAGTGTCATCCTTTGTTGACAATCGCGAAACCGAACGAGCCTGAAGCGCAAGTGATGGGAATCAATCCGTCGCTTACGCTTCAGGCTCGTTAGAAGACGCCCATTCGTGCGCAACGTCGGGGCGTATAGCGGATAGTGCGTAGGGAGGGCCGACGCAGGAGGCCCACCCTACATCGGACACTACGGCCACCGGAAAAATGCACTAATCCAGAACGAGAAATGGTCGAGAGAGGACGCCCGGCTGCCAATAGCGCGAGAAGACCCATAAAGCCGCCAATAGCAGGGCGGGCCAAATCAGGGTCTCTTCGCGGTCTCCCCTCCCGGTCGAACCCAGAAATACTATTTGGATGGCCGGCAGAGCGGTGCAAGCGATCAGCAGCATCGTCGCCCATCCGGGTCGCATCCGTCCGATCAACAGGATCAGCGGCACGATCAAGACGGCCAGGTCGTAATAGCGTGCATAAGGAGCAAGGAAGAACGCCGCCAGGATGCCCATCCCAAATACGTCGCTGAGCGGGCAAGCGCGCTGGCGAACCGAGTAAACGAGTAGACCAATTACCGGTACGGCTCCGAGCGCGTACGTTGCCCACAAGGCCCATCCGGACAAGCCAATTGTTCGCCACAGCGAATACCAGGTTGTGCTCATCCACGGTCTTTCCGTGGTGACGAGCGGAGTCTGGCTCGGCGCCTGGAGCATTTGCAAGGGCCAGTCCGGCACCAGACAAGCACTGGCCAGTCCCAGCACCACGAGTCCGGTGAGGAAACCTTGCAAGGCCCCCCAGCGTCGTTGCTTGATCGACCAGAACAAAACTGCAGGTATGATGGCCAAGGTGAGTTGCGGCTTGGTCATCAGGCCGGCGAGCATCCACCCCGCCGAACGATCCCAGCGGCGTTCCAAGAGCTGCCAGGCCGCGACCATCAGGAAAAGGATTAAGGGGGTGGCTTGGCCCAAACGGGCTGCCAGCGTCGAGAAGACGAAGACCGGGACCAGGACCAGAGTCCCCCAGCGCGGCAGTCCTGGAGCGCTGCCGCGAAGAAGATATCCGCTCAGGGCAAGCAGCTCGAATTGAATGAGGAGCCACGCAAAGCTTGCTGTGGCGAAACCCAGGGGGAGCAACGGCACACAGAGAAGTGCGAACCAAGGCGGATAATAATAGGGCATAAAGTCGAACCGCCCGACGCCATCCTCAGACTTATTCCAGCCGTACTCCTGCTGGACGCGCGTTTGCCCGGCCGCGTCATAAGGGCTTTCGCCGGCGCTGAGCAATTTGCCGGCCGCCCAGAAGCATATAAAGTCCGGACAGAACTTTTGCCCGGAGATGAGCGGACGGGCGAGCGCCACCAAAACCGTGGTGGCGGTGACGAGTCCTATCACCCAGGCAGCCCCGCGAAACCACAGCCGCTCGCGCGGAATATACATAATGCCCTCAAGATGAAGAACGGTACAAATCCGGGCGACACACCCAGCGGAGTAAGCACCAGCCGTGGCCGACTACTCGGCTGCGCTATGTGTGCCGCTCGGACGAAAATGGACCAATTTATCGGTACGTCTATACAACGTTGCCGCTTCCGTGCGACCAACGAGGCTCCAACCGCTCGCATTCTCGAAATAGGCATCAAATGGAGAACTCGTCTGGACCAAGGCTGTCTCAAACCCATATCTCGCCACCCACGCCTCGATCCGGGGGGGATCTTGCAAAGCATGACCGTAATCGATCAGCCCCTCATCTCCGTATAACTCACATCGATCGTCGATGAATACACGTAATCCTGGCGTGAAATAGATGAGGAAGCCCCCATATAGCATGTCATTAAAAATCGGCGTCCCCGATTGCGCGTTGCCCTCGATTTTCCGCAACTCCGGCAGCAACTCAATCGGCCACCTCGAGCGTTTCAGCTGTGCCCAATCGCGTCCCAACAGCGGAACGGAAAAGGACATCAACTGAAGGACAACTACTGTCAAAACCAAGACAAGGGGGACCAGCGCGGGCCGCCAATCCAGGCCGCTCCACCCCATCTGACTCTCCATTGTCCGCAAACGGAACAACAAGCTGCCCTTACGGGCCAACCACTTCGCCCAGCGCACATGGGGGAGAATATCGGCGAGGGCAATGACCGCCGTGGTGGCGAACAAGGGGCCATGCCGGACGCGCGTCCAGGCGAGGGCCAACCAGATGAGGGGGATAAACCAGGTGATGCGCGGCCGTGCCGGCAAGGTGCCGAGCAAAGCCGCCACGTAGAGGAAACCGAACAGAAGAACGGCCGGGGCCGCCGGGCCGGAACCCAGCAACGGTCCGTGCTCCACCATGACAATCGGTAGGACCGGCGATCCCATCAAGGAAAACCAAACGCGCGGCATCGCAGTTCCATACGGGTTGATGAAGGCCGCCAGTCCGCAACCGACGACCAACACGCTCAACAACAGGATTTGCCGCATTTGGAGGAGAGGGCCGCCCCAGCGAACCCAGGAGGCGACCGCCCACCCGGCCACGACTACCACAAGGGTGCCGATCCCGCCGACCATCCCGCCGTGCATGTTCGCCCAAAGGACAAACACCGGCAGCAGCCAGAACAAGCGCGGTAGAGAGATGCGGCCCGCCTCGAAGTCGCATAGTTTCGCAAAGGTCCAGCCGAGAAGCACGATCGTCATGAGATGAGGCCGTGGGTGGAAATGGTACGCACTGGCCACCATGGCCAAGCCCGTGAGGAATACCGCAAGAAGCGGATGAAGCCCCGCGCGGAGCAAGCGATGAGCCACCCAGGTATAGAAGCAAGCCAGAATCGTGGCCGTAGCCAGTAGAATGCCATCGAGACCGCAAGCTCGGTGAATCAACGCCAGAGCGCACTCCGACAGCCACCACTGGGCAATCCACGGTTCGCCGGCTGCGGTAAAACTGAATGGGTCCGTATAAATCAGCGCTCCGGAGTCGAGCATGCGTTGACCGACGACAATGTGCCACAACGCTCCGGGATCGGAGAAGAACTGGCTCCGGCCGCCAATCATCAGCATCAACCAGAGGCCGAGAAAGACCATCGTTTCCGTTCGCCAGTATCGTGCTGCCGACGTTGCCGGATGGCTGGCCGTATCAGTCTTCGCAGGGGGCCTTGTCACAAACAGTCTCCACGTTCTGGCGCAGCAATGAGGAGAAATATTTATCCGCCGACTCTGAGCCAGTAGCGCTTTTAAGTTGGCGAGAGGGCTGCCGAGATGCGAGTTGGCACCATGCGCAAACCCGTGGCGCCGACTTCTTGCCGCGCCCCGGCCGCACCTGCTTCGTGATACTCCGCGTCCTGATTCACCTGCCACAAGTCGTACACTTTGCTTTCCGCGAGGATGTTGCGCACGCACAACATGGCCGTCATCATGGCGTGGTCCTGATTGTTGTACTTGTGCATGCCGTTACGCCCGACCAGGTGCAACGTCGGAAAGCGCGTTTCCATCTCCTCACGGATCGCAGCCACATGTGCAGCGTAATCATCGTCGTAGACGGGATAGGCTTTCGGTTGACGGACCACGCAGCCATCGAGTACGTCCTCCGGCTGGGCGAGGCCAATCTTCGCTAGCTCCTGCTTGGCTTGCTCGATTAGTGCCGCGTCGCTGGACGACCACAAGCCGTCGCCCTCGAAGCAAAAATACTCCAGTCCATAGCAGCACAGGGAGGCATCGGGCACCATCTCGGGCGACCACGACTTGAAATTCTGGATGCGACCGACCTTCACGCTGGGATCATGAATGTAGATCCAATTGTCGTCGAACAGGCGCCGATCCTTGAGGATCAACATCACCGTGAGAAAATCACGGTATTTCAGGGCATTGGCGGCGTGGAGGGCATTGTCCGAGAGGGCAGGGCGCAGCCCATGCGCCAATTGCCGCAGCGGCGCCGACGAGATGACATGCCGCGCCTGAACCTGGAAACGCGCCTTCCGCTCGTCCTCATAGGTCACGATCCATAAGCGGGCTTCTTCATCCCACTGGCAGCCGACTACCTTCTTTCCCATCTCGATGGTGCCGCCCATCCTTTGGATTTTGTCGGCACAGGCCTCCCACATCATGCCAGGCCCTCTCCGGGGATAGCGGAACGAATCGATCAGCGTCTTGATGACTTCGTCTTTGGTTTGTGCTTTTTTGCGTGGCCGTAGCGCGTTGAGGATGGCCGTCTTCAGCGACAGTCCCTTGATGCGCTGCGCTGCCCAATCGGCGGAGATTTCCTTGCAGCTCATGCCCCACACCTTCTCCGTGTAGGTCTTGAAAAAAATGCTGAACAGCCGCGCTCCGAATTGATTGGTTACCCAGTCTTCAAAACTGCGCGGATTCGCGTTGGGCCGCAGCCGCGCCTTGAGGTAGGACAGCATGCAGCGCGTTGCCTCGAGGACGCCGAGTTTGCGCAGCGCTTCTCCGCCTCTGAGCGGATAAGCGAAGTATTGACCTCGATAGTAGATGCGCGACGAGCGCGGTCGATCGAGCATGTCGTCGGGCAGGATTTCCGTCCAAAAGTCCTCGACTTCTTTCGATTTGGAGAAGAAGCGGTGACCGCCGATGTCAAAGTGGAAGCCCTTGTAGCGCGCAGTGCGTGAAATACCGCCGACATAAACCGGGTCGGACTCGAGGACGAGGACGGACGAGCCGGCCTTTCGCAACAAATAAGCGGCAGTGAGACCGGCTGGACCGGCTCCGATGACAAGCACGTTGACGATTTCACTCATGGGGTTTCCTCAGTGTAAGCGTTCGCCGAGCAATGCTGCCGCGTCAGCGGACCAAGTTCGTTTTGAAACCGCCTCTTAGTCTCGCAAGGCTAGCTTGATAGTGCGTCGATAGATCACCGCCGATTCCGTTCTGTGAGTCATGCTCCAGCCGCTGGCGTTCTGGAGATAGAGATCGAATGCGGAGTCCGGCCGAAGCAAGGCGGTGTCAAAGCCGTATTGATCCGCCCACTGTTCGATCTGAGACGGATCGTCGTGCAGAGCATGAACATAATCCATCAGCCCGTCGTCGCCGTATAACTCGCATCGACCGTCGATAAATACGCGAAATCCGGGAGTGTGGTACATGAGGAACCCGCCAAATTCCATGTCGTTAAAGATGGGTTTCCCCGCTGTCGTGCTCCCCTCCAACTTCCGCAGCTCCGGTAATAAGTCCACCGGCCAATGCACGTGATCCAATCGTGCCCAGTCGCGCCCCAGCAGAGGAAAGGAATAGTGCATTGAGTGAAAAACAAGTGTCGCCAAAACCACCGCGCTGGGAATTAGCATCGATCGCCAATCAAGCCCTTTCAACACACCGGTTCCGTCCGGAGTGCGCAAACGGAAGACAACGCTGCCTCTGTCGGCGAGCCACTTTGCCCAGCGCACGTGCGGGAAGATATCGGCCAAGGCAATGACTGCGGTAATGGCAAACAACGGGCCATGCCGAACGCGCGTCCAGGTCAAGCCCAACCAGACGAGCGGAATTAACCAAGTGACGCGAGGCCGTGACGGCAGAACACCGAGTAGAGCCGCCATGTAGACAAACCCGAGCAGCAAGACGACCACGGCGATCCCCGTGCCGCTATGCAGCAACGGGAGACATTCGTGAATGTAACGCGGTATCACCGGCGATTGGATCAAGGAAAACCAGACGCGCAGCAGGTCCGTACCGTAAGGGTTGACGAACGCCGCCAATCCGCAACACACAACCAACAGGCTCAACCACAGGATCTGCTGTGATCGAACGAGAGGTCCGCCCCAACGAAACCAATAAGCGATTGTCCACCCCGCGACAGTTAGTCCCAGGGTGCCGAGCCCTCCGACCATGCCGCCATGTACGTTCGCCCAAAGAACAAAGACCGGCACCAACCAAAACAATCGCCTTAGGGGGATACGCCCTGCCTCGAAGTCGGAGAGCTGGGCAAAGGTCCAACCAAGAAGCGCGATGGTCAGGAGGAGCGGGCGGGCATGAAAATGGTACGAGCTGGCCATGATAGTCACGGCCATAAGGAACACAGCCAGCAGAGGGTGAAGTCCCGCACGGATCAAACGATGGGCCACCCAGGTATACAGGCCGGCCAGGAGTGTCACCACCGCCAAGAGAATGCCGTCGAAGCCGCTCATCCGATGAAGGAGGGCCATGCCACATTCAACCAGCCAGCTCTGGGACATCCACGGCTTGCCTTCGAAAGTGAAGCTGAAGGGATCCGTATAAATCAACACTCCCGAGGAGAGGACGCGCTGGCCAACAGCAATGTGCCAGAAGGTATCGGCATCATTAAAATACCTCCCATTCCGTCCGGCGATCATCAGCGTCAGCCAGATACTCAGGAAAATCACGCTTTTGACTTTCCAATCATCCGCTTCATGTGCTGTCGGATTCTTGGCGGCCTCAGTATCCGCAAGAGGATTCATTGTAAGCAATCTCCAAGTTGAGGCGTCGTTGGGCGGTATTCGCGTATTCCTGGGGTGATCGCTCCTCACCGCGCAGCGGGGCTGGAGCGGACTTCGGCAAACTCATAGCTGCGATTAGGGCAAACAGCATCAGAAGGGCATAACACTGATATGAGAGTAAACAAATCGTATGTATCGGATAAGCGATCCCATGCTTGTACCCGCCGGGGATGAGGGCGTCGAATAACGGAAGGTATTCCATCCAGATCGGGATCAAGGTAATCAGGAAGAGTGTCCGCACCAAGTTAGACTGTGGCAGCCGCGTCCACATGACGGCAAGCGGGATCGTCAGCAAGAGCAAATAGTGGTCCCATGTAATGGGCGAAACCAAAAGCATGGCTATTATGGTTAGTCCGAAGGCTAGGTCACTCTCGACGCGACTTCGCGCGCGCCACACCAACCAGGCCAGGACGGTAACCACCAGACTGCACGAAAGCCAAGTGCCGAGTCGAGCCAAAGCTGGGCTGCGCCACAACGGCTCGATTCGCATGTCAAAGGAATGAAAATGTTCCCGTTCGGTATCAGGAACGAACAACTTGGTCCACAATCCCGGCAGAGAAGCGTTGACCCAGTTAGTGCGGAAGACCGCCACGCGCGGAACCACATCCATGCCATAGCTCTTATAGGTTTCGACCCCAAGTATGGAGACGGTCAATCCCGTGAGGACAGCGAGGGCTATGATTCCAGCCATCAATGTCTTCCACTGTCGTCGCAGGACGAAATAGAAAAACAAGAAGCCCGGAAATAATTTGATCGCGGTAGCGATCCCCAGCAATATGCCGGACCATCCGGGGCGATTCCTTCGCTGGGCTGCCCAGCAAGCCGTCAAGAGTAGCAGGAGGAGAAGATTGAGCTGTCCTTGAAGCACTTGCTGGCGGAACGGATTACAGATTAACAAGAGAACGACCAGAGGAAATACCGACCAGGCAGAAAAGGGAATCGCCAGCTCACGTCCGATGATCCAGAAACTTGTGAACAAGGCGCCGAGCGATACTAAGTTCCACACCAAAACCGCATCGCGATAAGCAAGCATCGCCAGCGGAAGTGTCACTAGAACGGAGGTCGGTGGGTGGGCGTTAACTTCCAGTTCAACGCGCACGCCTTGCTTGCCATTCTCGCTGATCTGGAATCCCAGGTATCGTTCGATGGCCAGTTTCAGGTCCATGTAAATTGGCGCACCGCAGAAATAATTTCGCCCCGAAGACCATTCTTGGAAAAAATCCCCGCCCACATCGCCCGGCGGCCGCAAGCTGCGAATGAACTGCGGCCCTTGGAACAAGCACGCCATAGCAGCCAACGCCGCCCAAATCCAGCGTCTGCCCTTCGGCCAAACATTCAAGGGATCCCAAAGCATCATTCGCGCTCCCAGACATTTCTTCTGCGCGATAATGCAGGCGGCGTACCAATGCGGGGATGCCTCAGGTGAATTGCCGTAGCTTCTTGTGTCCCAAAAGGTTAGCTCAGAGTTTCATCGAGAAGTTTGGCGAGTTGCGTGAGCAAGCAGAAGGTGCAACTGTCCACGATGGTTTACAGTGGACGAGAGGCGGCAGTGTGCGTGTAACCTTTCCTAGACACCACGAAGCAGAGCCGCGACCGTGAGGGAGCGGAGGGGGATACCGCTCCCTACTGTCGCGGCTCGGATGGATTCAAGTTGCCCCGAACAGGCCGAAGTAGTGGAGTTTCTTATAGAGCGTCATGCGGCTGATGCCAAGTTCGGCGGCGGCGCGGAGGCGATTGTTGTTGTGCCGCCGCAGGGCGGCGGTGATGCGATGATACTCCGCTTCGTCCTTGGTTTCGGCGAGCGTGCCCGTGGCGAAAACTTCCGCGTCCGCGCGCGCAGGCGCGGCGAGGACAGCAATGGCCTCGCTCGCGCCGCGCCGCACGGTCTCGGGAAGATCGTCGATCGCGATCAGCGGGCCGGCACACAGGGCCACCGCTCGCTCTACGACGTTTCGTAGCTCCCGGATATTACCCGGCCACTCGTACTCTTGCAGGGCCATCCGCGCCTTGTCGGAGATCCCGTGGACCGGCCGGCCGTTGTCGGCGGCGAAATCGGCGAGGAAATGCTCCGCGAACGGCACGATCAGCTCGCGGCGCTGGCGCAGTGGCAACAGAGCAAAGCCGACCACGTTCAGACGATAGTAGAGATCGGCGCGGAAGCGCCCCTCCGCGACTTCCTGATCGAGGTTGCGGTTGCTGGCGACAATCAAGCGGGCCTGCATGGTGCAGGTACGATTCGAGCCGACCGGTTCGAAGACACGCTCTTCGAGAACACGCAGCAGCTTGGCCTGAAGCTCCAAAGGCAGGGCATCGATTTCGTCGAGCAGCAAGGTGCCGCCGCCCACCTCGGCGAACTTGCCGGCGCGGTCGCGGTCGGCGCCCGTGAACGCTCCTTTTACGTGGCCAAACAATTCGCTTTCGATCAGGTTGGCCGACAGCGAACCGCAATTGACGACGAGGAAAGGCTTGGCCGAGCGCGGCGACAATTCATGGATCACCCGCGCGAGGCAGGTTTTGCCGGTGCCGGTCTCGCCGCTCAGGAGCACGGTCGTGTTCTGAGGGGCCACCCGTTGTACCTGCTCCATCAGCATTCCCATCGGCCCTTTGGATGAGAAGAGAAAGCGATTGTCGCGGCCGAGGGTCTTCACAGGCTCGGCGGGTGCCACGGCGGGGACGGCCGCGGGAGGCGAGTAACGGGCACGAACGGTGAGGACATCGATGAGATAGGAGAGGCGGTGCAGGTCGAGCGGCCGGCTCAGACAATCGGCCGCGCCCAGACGCAGCAGGTTCAGGATCTGTTCGGGGCGATGTTCATCGCTTAACACGATTACCGGCACGGACTGGCGCGCGGAAGTCAGCATCCGCAGCAAGCGGGCCGCCCGAGCGTCATCACTATCCTGAGATAGGTGGATAAGAATGATTGCATCCGGAACCCGCGAGGGTGATGCGATCACTTTGTCGATCCCCGCGACGATGCGGAGGCGAAGTCCGACAATCGAGCGAACCAACTCATGGATCGTCTCAATGAGCGGCAGATCCTCGCAAATCAACAACGCTGTTGACTCGATCATGACAAACCATTTTTCCTCTAGATCGAATCACCACAATTTCGATCTAGGCGGGTCCTTGTGATCTCTTGATGCAAAACGCGAATTACCCTCTTTTCTTCAGACGGGAAAGAATTCCTGTCCTAAAAGAATGCGAACCTTGTGCCGATTATTACGAAAAATTTATGAAGCAAAAAGATGAGGGCCGTGCCAACAAAGGGGGCCGAGTAAGCATCCATGTGTATCTCTCTGCCGACTCACCACTTGCGTGAAGAATCGGAGAAAGGAACCAGCATCAGCAGTCCCGAATTATGAGAGCAAAAAACTCCAATTTTCCTGATTTGCGGTCCTAGATAGCGACGGCCGGCGGCGGAACGTTAACTCTTGTTAACACGGGGAAACGAAGGGGGTTTACAAATAGTTGCGAAAATGCAACATTAGGGACCAGGCGTCCAGTGTGTCGGGGCAACGGCAGCGTCCGAAGCTTGGCCACGGTTTGCGGCCGTGGCGGAATCTATTCGGGCGAGAACCTGCTCCAATTCTTGCAGCGCTTTCTTGGCCTGGACCGAAGACGGATCGGACTGCAATGCCAGCTGATAGTGCAGCTTTGCTTCGGGGAAGCGATTTTCCAGCGTCAAGGCGAACGCCAGGTTGATTTGGGCTTCTGTGTCGCGGCAGCCTGCCTTGTGAAATTCGTCCAGGGCTTCTTCTTCCTTGCCCGTCCTCGCCAGAAGCATGCCGAGGTTGTTATGAGCACGGGCATGATCCGGCTGTAGCGCGAGGGCTTGCCGCAGGTTCATCTCGGCTTCGGAGCAGCGGCCTTGCAGATAGAGACTGTAACCCATATCGCAGTAAATCTCGGCGCTGCCCGGCTGGGCCTTGAGTGCCTTTTGATACATGCCGGCCGACTCGCCAAAATGGCCCTGCTGATCGTGGAGGATGGCCAGCCGACGCCAGGCATCGCCGCGATTGGGATCTTTCTTGACCGCCTCTTCGTACATGGCCATCGCTTTCTCGGTCTCCCCGTGCATCTCAAGGGAGCGCGCCAGGGCGATTTGCACATCGGCAGCCTGCTTCGGCTTGAGCTTACCCGACGAATCATCAAGAGTGCCGGACATGCCGGGTATCATTGAGGGCGTACCGACGTGCTGGCAGCCAGCGGAGCTGGTGAGGAGGACCGCCGCGACCCAGAGGATCTTGCAAATCAGAGTACATCGTTCCATAGTTTTTCCCGGTTAAGGAACCGGTTCCGTGGCTAGAGCGCGTTAGCGTCCGATGCCGATGCCGCCCATGCCGCCGAGTCCGCCGCCGATGCCTCCCATGCCGCCGCCCAAGCCACCGCCCAGACCGCCGCCCAAGCCACCGCCCAGACCGCCACCTAGACCACCGCCTAAACCGCCGCCCAGAGCACCGCCGCCCAAAGCACCGCCCAGAGCACCGCCGCCCAGGCTGCCGCCGCCGAAAGCGCTGGCCCCTTTGGTTAGGGTTTGAATCATGACGTTCATGTTGACGAACTGGGCCTCAACGCCGCGCAAGTCGTCGCCGCGCGAGGGACCGATGACCACTCGTTGCGGAGGGACAGGAAACGGCCCGTGGGCTAATTCGTTAAGGACCGCCATACGCCGGGCCTCCGCTAGAGCAGGCGCTTCCGGGGTACGCTCGATGAGGATGGGGAAGAAGGTCTCCGGTAAGAGCGAGGCGATTTTCGCCAACTGATCGCGGCCGTGGAGGTTCAGCTTGTCGGTGCCGTCCACAAAGTCGTATTGATAAAGGGTCATGAATACGGCGACGCCGTTGGCAACCTCGGTATTGCCGTGCTGATACTGGAAGTAGCCCAAGGGTGGACGCTGGAACTGGGATGGGAAGCCCCAGAGATGAGACTGCATGCAGTAATGCCAGCTATCGGGGAAGTTCCTCGCGGGCGCGCAAGCAGCTGAGCCATCGGGCGAAGTCCCAACCGCTGGCGGCTGGGCAGCCGCGGGGCCGCCCTGGCCGGCATTCTGTGGCGCGATTTCTGGGGCTGGCAGAAGCCGAGGAGACGGTATGGGGGTGTCTTTGGACTGCGCCGGATCGCTCTCCGGCAATACCGCGTTCGGTTTTTGGACGACTGGCGAGTAGTCGCTCGCCGGTGCCGGCGAATCCGCCGACGCCGCGCCGGCCAGCGTCGTCGCCGTCAGCAAACTAGCTGTCCAACGAAGGGACCGTCTCAAGTATCGTGCCTTCACGTCTATATCTACCTTTCGCTTTGGTGGTTCACTTGGTAGGGTGATTAGGTGGTTGGGCTGTTAACCACCCAACCACCTAACCACCCGACGTTGTCATTGGCCGAAGCCATGCGGCCCCTGAACATGGTCCATTTCCATTTTCAAGAAGGGGCGCACGAGTCGGCCGTCGTAAGAGACGGTCGAACGCCAATCGCGGCCCGTGCGGCCTTCAATGCGGTGGAGCAAGTAGAACTCCAGATCGTTCGGCTCATTCACTTCATCGCCGGGCGTCGGCGGCACCTGTCCCGGCCTCATGGGACTGACCAAGTAAGGCGTAACCAGGACCAATAGCTCTTTTTCGACGCGTTGGCCGGTGGTGTTTTGGAAAAAAGGCCCCAAAATGGGTAAATCGCCGAATAGGGGGATGCGCGAGGTCTGGCCATTGAGGGTCAGTTGCAGCAGGCCGGCAATGGCCAGCGTTTGCCCTTGCTGCATCTCCACGACAGTATTGGCCTGGCGGACGTTCAGACCAGGCACCGGCGAGCCGCCGGGCACCAGCGTTGTACCTAGCGTGGGATCGACCGTGCTGACAGAAGGATTCACCGCCAAACGGATGATCTCATTGTCGAGGATGTAGGGTACAAAAGATAATTGCACTCCGAATGGTTGGAATTGGACCGTTACCGTGGTGCCCGCGCCGCCGGTTACCGCCTGCGGGACCGGCACGGGAAATTGGCCGCCGGCCAGGAAACTGGCCTGATGACCGTTCATGGCAATCAAGTTTGGCTCGGCCAAAATCTTCAGCAGCGAATTCTGCCGCAGAGCGCTGAAGAACATCTGGAATTCGCCGGGTGGAAAGATGGTGAAAAACGTGTTGGGCGCGCCATTGACATCGCCGCTGGCAGTGCCGCCCGCGACCGTTCCGTTGCCGGTGACGGTGGCGCCGCCGATGGCGGTGCTGACCATGTTGAGATTCTTGGGATTGAGGATGGTCCAGTCGGCGCCGATCTGGCGTAAGGCAGTGCGATTCAGCTCGGCGACCCGCACTTTCAGAAGCACCTGCTGGGTGCCGGGCACGCGCAGGAGGTTGATGATCTGCGGGAAGGGAATGCTGCCCTGTGCCGTGGCGAGCTGAGCGAACCCTTGGGAATAGGGCAACAGGGCCGTGACGCCAGGCCCCCCCAACCCCCCCACACCGGGGAGCTGGGCAACCATCTCCGTTTCCTCGTAGTTCACCGGTTTCAGTTCTTGCGCCTGTACCGCCACCTCTCCCGGTTTCTTGGGCGGCGGCAGCCCTTCCGCGCCCCCTGGAGGACCAGCGGGTGGCTGAGCCGCTCTGGGGCCGGCCGGAGGCGGAGCGCCCAGGTTCCCCGTCGACTGCTGCACTTCAACGCCGCGGATCGAGAGGACGTAAGCCTGGAGCGTCTGGATGATACGCGCGATCTGGAAATTATCGCGCGCCTCTCCCTCGACAACGATGTGATCGCGGATTTGCCCCAGCCGAATCGTCGCATCGGGGAACATACATTTGAGCTGCGCGCGTAATACGTCCAAGTCGGCAACTACGCGCACTTCGACGGTGTAAGTGCGGTTGTCCGCGGTGGTGATAGACAAGTCGGTCGAGCCTAGACGCTGCCCAACGATGCGAATCTGCCGCATACTGAGTACGTTATAGTCAACGATGAAGGGACTGCCGACTGCAACCAAGGCCGTCCCTTTCTTGCCCGTGGCGAGGTCTTCCTTAAGGGTCATAATCCGCGCTTGACCGACTACCACTTCAAAGACACCGTCTTTGACGGACAGGCTGTCGATGAACGAAGTAATCGCTTCTTTCCCGGTCGGCGGTCGATGAGCCTGGTCGGGCAGAGTCGGCAGACAGCTTGGAAAGCCGCCTATCGGGCACGCGGCAGGCTGGGGCTGCGCAAGAAGCTGAGGCGGCGCGGGAGGTTGAAGCGGCGCGGGAGGTTGCTCTTGAGGCTGCGCTTCCGCGCGTCCCGCCCAACATGCCCAGACCGCCAGAGCAGCGCCGAGCAGGTAGTTCGCGGCATTCCAACCACGCCGTTGATAGGGGCTGGCATTCATTCCCTTGATCCATCCCAAAGGTGGAGAAATGACCGTGCCGCCGCCGCCGTGACGGCCAGGAAAAGCGTGAGAGGTAAAAAGGCTCACACGGTCTATTACAAGACGGTAATGGTAATCACGCAACGATTATCGACCTTCTGGAGATGCCTCTTGAATTCTTTAACCCTTTCTCGATCCGCAACGATGTAGACGATGGGGAGAGGGTGAGCAATTAGGAGATTCGGAACATTCCGCATAATGGACTTCATTTAACAGACATAACAGACCGAATTAAAACCGCCAGAGATGCACAAAATACTGATTTCTTGGACTAGGCGGCTTGATGTCAAGGTGGGAGGTCGAGGCATGCAAGCCAATTCTCGGCGAAGGCGGATGCATCCCCTGGCGAGACTGATTCTCGGAGCATCGATTGGTTCTGCATGCTGTTTGGTAGCAGGAGCGGCGCCGGCGTGGGCGCAAAACTCGGACCCCGGGACAGCTTGCATCCAAATGCTCAAAGGCGCTGGGCCGGTCGAGTACGCACCCAGTTCCGCGGGGATTCAACTGCGGCTCTTCAAAGGCACCGAACGCATCGATTATGTTCTGCGGCCGCGGATCGCTGCTCCCAAGCCGCCGCCCTCACCCATTCTCCGAGCAAGTGCCCGTCTTCCATCCGAATCCGTTGGGGTAAAACCGCCACCTCGATCCGAGAGCGTCGCATTGCCGCCCATCCAGGAAACCTATCAAGCTCCAAGCCACGCACCCGCTCCGTTATCGGAGGTTAAGGAGTCCCGCTTTGCGAATGTCCCAGGCGAGCGGGGTTGCGTAAGCGCCCCGAGAGAACCATCCCTCGGGGCGCTTACGCAACCCCGCTCGCCTGGTAAATCTCTCGGAGCACTTACGCAGCCCCGCTCGACAGCAGGCAGCGCGATTACCTCTCGTTCGGATCCTTCGATAGCAAAACGTCCCGAACCGATCGCCTCCGCGAAATCGCTCCGCTCGTCCAAGGAAAAGGAAGCGGTTGAGGCAGCCGCTTCCGCTCTCCCCAAGGCGCCAAGTGCGGCCCCGCAAAGCGCGGTCCCAGTCAGCGAAGGACAGGATTGGCCTGACCGGAAGGCCCTGTACAACATTGTGGTGCTGCAAGTGGTCGGCACGATCTCGGCTTCCTTGATGGTGTCTCTGGCGATCGTGATTAGCGTTTTCGTGTTGCTGCGGCGTTTGCGCGACCAGTTGCCGATTCTCGTCGAACGTGCCGCGACTGTCACAGCCGTGGCACAAACACCGCTTGTACAGGACGAGACGCCGGCCATGCCGGACTTTTTCGTCGAGGAGACGACGGCTCAGCCTTTCGATCTGGGACCAACTTTTGAAGAGGAAAGGCTTCTCAAAGAGGAGGCCGAGCGACAGAAGGAGCAAGCCGTGTTGCGAAGCGTTTTCGAGGACAACCTAAAGTTGCGGCAACAACTCATCGAGATGGAGACGGCTGGCGTGTGATCGCGGTCAGCTACGTAGCGAATCGCGAAAGAAAAGGGAGATCAAAATGGACAAAGGGATCGTGTATATCGGAATGGATCTGGGCACCTTCAAAACATCGGTGGCCTCCTCGGCGGGCGTGCGCGATGTGATCCACAGCGCCGTTGGCCGGCCGAAAGATCATGTCGCCCGCTCTCTCCTGGGACGCGATGTGGTTTTCGGCAAGGACATTTTCGAGCACCGTTTGGCCCTGAACATCATTCGCCCATTCGAGAAGGGCGTCTTGAAGTTCAACAATCCCAAAGAGGCGGGTTTGCACCAGGAGGCGATGGACAACTATCGCGAGGCGGCCCGGCTGCTCGTCGAGCATGTAGTCGCGCAGACTCGGCCGCCCAAGGGTATGCCAATCTACGGCGTCATCGGAGCTCCCTCGCGTGCCAGCGTCGTTAACAAGAAGGTATTGCTTGAGGCTGCCCGCACCTCGTTCGATGCCGTCATGATTGTTTCTGAACCATTTGCTATCGCTTATGGCATGAATCGCCTCAGCGACACGCTCGTGGTCGATTTGGGGGCCGGCACCATCGATATCTGTCCGATATTCGGCACCTTCCCCGCGGAGAAAGACCAGGTGACAATTCCGTTCGGCGGCGATGTCATCGATGAGCAATTTTTCAATCGCGTGCGGACCATGTATCCGCAGGCCCAGCTATCCTTAAACATGGCCCGCGAGATCAAGGAGAAATACGGCTTCGTCCATGACGTCAACGAAAAAGCGCTCGTGATGCTCCCCGTCGATGCCAAGCCCAAGCAATTCGATGTCACGGTCCCGTTGAAGGAAGCGTGTTTGACGATCGTGCCGCCGATCCTAGAGGGGCTGCGCGAGGTGGTCGCGAAACTCGACCCCGAAATTCAGCAGCGAATGCTGAACAATATTGTGCTGGGCGGCGGCGGAAGTCAATTGAAAGGTTTGGATCGTGTCATCGAAGAGAGCTTGAAAGAGTACGGTGGAGCGCGCGTGAAAAAGGTCGGCGATGCGGTGTATGCGGGAGCCGTTGGCGCGCTCAAACTTGCCATGAGCCTCCCGCATGATTGCTGGAACGATTTGAAGCCAGCTCCCGCGCAGCCAAATTACAAAACGACGGCCAAGGCGGCGTAGGGAATGAGTACTAGCTCTCGTTCCCATGCTCCGCGCTATCAATTAACTCTCGTTCCCACGCTCCTGCGTGGGAACGCACCTTGGCGACGCTCCGCGTCGCGTCCTGTGCACTCGCGGGACGGGACGCAGAGCGTCCAGGCGTGCGTTCCCACGCAGGAGCGTGGGAACGAGAGCATCTGCTCATGCCCCGCCGGGATTTCCGCCCGCGGCGCTTCTCGTAGCACTCGGATCGCCAGTTGGCGGTGGAGCGTGGTCCTCCGCGGCAGGCGGGCCGAGCAATTCCGTGAACAATGGCTTCAGAGCGTCCGCCCAAACCTGATACCCTTTCAGACTCAGGTGCAGTCTGTCCACGGTCATCCCCTCGAATAGCATGCCGTCCTTGTCCGCCAGCTTGTCGTTGATGTCGAGGTAGCGAATCGTTTTCCCGTCTGCGAATTTGGCGATATTTTCATTGATCCTGTTGATCGACGCCATGACCGCCTTGGGATCGCTCCCATCGTTTCGCGGCAAAACCCCCATCACGATGATCGTGGCCTTGGGCGCTTTCTCGCGCATGGTATCGAGCAACGCCTTGATGCCCGTGGTAATCTCGACTGCCTTGGCATCACTCGCGGGAAAACGGCCCACATTGTTGGTGCCCGCGAGCAACACAATAACCTTGGGATGGACGCCGTCCAACTCGCCATTCTGGAGCCGCCACAGGATGTTCTGGATCGTATCGCCGCCCCAACCGAAGTTGGCCGCATTCCAACCGAAGAAGTTCTTGTTCCAGTGGGCCAGGAATTGCGGATATTCCGTAGCCCGCCAGCGGCGCGTGATGGAATCCCCTGCAAAATAGACGTCGATCCGTCCCTTTTTCAGGTTCGCGAGCATCTGTTCATGCGCCAATTTGGAATTGGCATCCGTTCTCGCCGCCGGTTTAACGGCCGGTTGCGCTGGAGCGCTCTTGCGTACGGCGGGAGCGGAGATGTAATGTCCGGCCCACTCAAAGAACGCCGGAAAGTTGGGGACGTTGGTATGTCCGCCGCTGTGCTGCCGCCAGGCCAACTCGCCGCCGATGAGGGTATTGACGGGAGGCATCTTATCCGTCAAGTAATCGCCAGGGGTGCCGAGATCCTTCTTACCGAGTAGCCGATAGGCCGGCCCTGCCAGCACCGCCGCCATGAAGCTGCCGTGCGCATCGACCCAATTCGGATCGCCAATGGGAGCACCATTTGGGACGCCGTAGCTGACGAAGCAGAGCCGGGGGGCGCACAGGGCAATCAGCTCATGCTGATCGACGGGCAAGTCGGCCGCCGTTTTCTTGCCGAAATCAGCCTCATCCGCAGCATATTTCAGGAAGTTGCCGGCCATCCAGTGGTACCCGCCCCGGCCGGCAAGATTTTCCAGCAGTTCGCCAAAATCACGGCGAAACAGCTTGGCTCCGCCGGCCCCGGAGGAAGCGACGAATCCAGCCGCGATCCGCGTATCAAACGCCGTGGCAACCAGCGCCGCCTTGCCGTACCGCGATACACCGGTAATGGACACCTTGGCCGGATCGACCCCCGAATCCGGATTGGCCTCGAAGTAATCAATCAAACAGCTCACGCCCCAGGCCCAGGCGCGCAACGCTCCCCAGTCATCGGGCTTACGCGGCTGGCCCTTGTTGCACAGGCCGATAATGCCTTCGCGCAACCGGTTGTTGTCGCCCTGAATGCTCACGGGAACGATCGTGCCGTAGCCCCAGCCTTTGTTGAGCGCTTGTTGCGTCCACGGGTTCGGTCCTGCTCGACCGCGCCCGCTCCCAAACCCAAACCCAAACTGCAACAGAATCGGCACTCGGCCCGCTGCATTCTTGGGCACGGTGAAGTTCGCTTGAATATCGACCTTGATCTTCGGAAACGCGCTATTATCGACATGGCCAACCAGCGTCTTGGTTACGGTCGCGATGCCGTCGCTTTCGCCATCGACTTTGTTCGTGATTTCCCACTTCACCTTGGGAATGTTCTTGGGAATCCTGCCGTAGACCTCGCGCTCAAAATCCTCAACGATTTCCGCGCGCCGCTTGGGCCATTGATCCGCCGTCGTCACCTTCGTGCCATCCTTGAAGGTCATCAAATCGGGCATCGTCTCCTTGTAGGGATTCGCGGTTGCCTCATTCGAAGTATCCTTGGCTCGCGCATCGCGCCCCTTGCGCATCTTCTTGATGCCGAGCTGCGTGAGCATGTTTTGATAGTCGTCATAACCTTCGGGAATGAAATCGGGCAGCTTGGCCTTGCCCGGCCCCTTGCCCTGCTGGCCAGACGATACGGAACAAGCCAAAAGCACAACGGCGAGCAGCAGAACCACGGCAGCCGCTCGAAGAACGCACCGCGCAAACGGATTCTCGGACATGGTCGCCTCCCTCATAGGGTGCTTGAACGCCGCACAATCGGTGTTAGAGTGAATTAACCGTTCGATGATTATTTATCAAAACGCGGACGCAAGGGAGCGTGTCAACGCTCAAATGTAGCTTTCCGAGCCTGCAGCGTAAGCGAAGGCTGCCTTCGCTTACGCTGCAGGCTCGGAAACAGATCCGCCGCGATGGCCGGATCCTTGCGGCCGCTACCCGCCCGTCGTAGAATCGAATTCGGTTTTCGGAGTAAGCTCTCGCCGAGTGGATTATCTGGGGAAAAGTCGATGAAGCTCGCGGGCTGGCGATGGCAAGTTATCCGCGCGACGCTCGCCGTGGCGGTGGTCGGCGGCGGAGTTTATCGCCTCGACCCCCAGGCCGCGGGACAGCAGCCAACCGGCCAAGCGCCACGCTTCGAGACGGACGTGCTGCCGCTGTTCCAGGCGAAATGTTTGCGCTGCCACGGTGAGAAATCGAAGAAGGCCGAACTCGATCTCCGCACGCGCGCGGGCATCCTTAAGGGGAGCGAATCGGGGCCCGTCGTTCAGCCCGGCAAGCCGGAGGAAAGCCCGCTGTATGAGATGGTTCACAGCGGGAAGATGCCGCCCGGTAAAAACAACAAACTCAACCCGACGGAGGTGGAAACCATCCGCCGCTGGATCGCGGCCGGCGCCCGATTCCCTACCGCTAGTGCCGGCCAGTCCGAACCGGCCATCACACAGCACGACGTCCTACCCATATTGCTGCGCCGCTGCACCGTCTGCCACGGTCCCCGGCGGCAGGAAGCCAGACTCGATTTGCGAAGCCGAGAGTCGTTGCTGCGCGGCGGCAAGTCGGGGCCAGCTATCGTCCTGGGCAAACCGGACGAGAGCCTGTTGCTCAGGAAGATTCGTTCCGGCGAAATGCCGCCGCGCCGCCGCATCATCGAAGTGAGCATCAAGCCGATCGAGCCAGCCGAGACCGAGTTACTGGCCCGTTGGATCGCTCTTGGCGCTCCCGAGATGAAGATCGAGCCGGATGTCGCCGGAACTCGGCCAGACCCGTTGGTCACGGAAAAAGATCGTGCCTTCTGGGCGTTCCAACCGCCGCACGCCGGTGCACCTCCCGTCGTGAAGCAGAGCGAGCGCATCCGCAATCCGATCGATGCCTTCGTGCTGCACAAGCTGGAACAGCGGGGGCTGATGCTGGCGCCCGAGGCGGACCGGCTGACGTTGCTGCGGCGGGCGTACCTCGACTTGACCGGGTTGCCTCCCGAACCGGCGGAGGTCCGCGCATTCCTGGCCGATCGCGATCCGCAAGCCTACGAAAAGCGGATTGACCGCTTACTTGCTTCGCCGCGCTACGGCGAGCGCTGGGGACGGCACTGGCTCGATCTCGCCGGCTACGCCGATACGGAGGGCAAACGCGAACAAGACCTGGTGCGTCCCTCTGCCTGGCGTTACCGCGACTATGTCATCCGCGCTTTCAATGAGGACAAGCCCTACGACCGCTTCTTGCTGGAGCAGATCGCCGGCGACGAGTTGGCCGACTACGAGCATGCACCGGAGATCACCCAGGACCTGTACGACAACTTGGTCGCCACCGGTTTCTTACGCATGGCACCCGACCCGACCTGGTTCAATCTGACCAACTTCCTGCCCGATCGCCTGGAAGTGATCGCCGACGAGATCGATGTGCTCGGCTCCGCCGTCATGGGTCTGACCTTGAAATGCGCTCGTTGCCACAGCCACAAGTTCGACCCGATTCCGCAACGCGACTATTACCGGCTATTAGACGTATTCAAAGGTGCTTTTGACGAGCACGATTGGATGAAACCGAACTGGCTCGCCGGACTCAGCCAGGGCGCCCGGACAGATCGCGACCTGCCCTACGTCACGACAGCGGAGCGGCGGCAGTGGGAAGCCCACAATGCCAAACTCCAGAAGGAGATCGACGCCCTTAAGGCGGCGCAGGCGAAGAAGTCCTCGCCGGATACCGAAGCACGAATCAAGGCGCTGCAAGCCCAACTTCAGTCAGAGCCGAAAATCCGAGCGCTTTGGGACCGAGGCGAGCCGTCGCCAACGTACTTGCTCCAGCGCGGCGATTATCTGCGCCCCGGCCGGCTGGTCGGTCCCGGCGTGCCCTCCGTCCTGACCGACGGCAAGACGCCCTTCGAGGTCAAGCCCCCCTGGCCCGCCGCGAGGAAGACCGGCCGGCGTCTGGCCCTCGCCCACTGGCTGACTCAGCCCGATCACCCGCTCACGGCTCGTGTCCTGGTCAACCGTCTGTGGAAGCAGCACTTCGGCAACGGCATCGTCAAGACGCTCGACAATTTCGGCAAGGCCGGAGCGCGTCCAACGCATCCGGAGTTGCTCGACTGGTTGGCCGTGGAGTTTGTGCGTCGGGGCTGGAGCATCAAGGCGATGCACCGGCTGATGATGACGAGCGCGACCTACCGGCAATCCTCGACCGTGACGTCCGCCCACGAGCAGTTCGATCCTGAGAATGTATTGTGTTCGCGTATGCCGCTGACGCGCATGGATGCGGAATCGCTCTACGACTCGATGCTACAAATCGCCGGCCGTCTCGATGAGAAACCCTACGGTCCTCCCGACGCTCTGGAGGTTCGCCCCGATGGGTTGGTCACGCCCGCAGGAACCGCGCGGGGCTGGCGTCGGATGATCTACGTCCAGCTTCAGCGCAAGGCGGTCGCCACGCACCTGGAAAACTTTGATTACCCTCAGATGAACCCCAATTGCGTCCAGCGTCGCGGCTCGACAGTGGCTCCACAGGCTCTGCACCTGATGAATAACGGCATGGTACGGCGATTGGCCGAGCATTTTGCCCGCCGCGTGCACCGCGAAGCAGGATCCGATTCGGCTTTACAGATCGAGAGGATCTACCTAACCGCCCTGAGCCGGCCTCCGCGCGAGGAAGAGAAGACGCTGGGCCTAATGACACTGGCTGCTCTGGAAAAGGAATGGAGCAAGCACCCGGTGGATAAGGACGAGGCGGGACACCGGGCACTGACAACGTATTGTCACACGATCCTGAACTCGGCCGCATTTCTCTACATCGATTGAGGTGGCCCGTGCTTGACACTGCATGGAAACGACCCTCATTGACCGATTGCTTAACTCGCCGCGGTTTTTTCACGCGCGTCGCCGGCGGCATTCAGGGCGCCGCCCTGACCTATCTGCTGTGCCGCGATGGATACGGCGTGTCCGCGGCAGAGCAACGAACGGCCCAGGATCTCAAGCCGCGCCCGCCGCATTTCCCGGGCCGGGCCAAGGCCGTCATCCACCTCTTCATGAACGGCGGCCCCAGCCAGATGGATCTGTTCGATCCCAAGCCAATGCTCGACAAGCATCACGGCAAGTCGTATTTCGAGCGGATAGCGGGAGAAATCGAGAACATCGGCTCCGCCGGCGCTCTGATGCGCAGCCCGTTCAAGTTCGCACGGCACGGCGGCTGCGGCATGTGGGTTTCGGATGCGCTGCCGCATCTATCTCGCCATGTAGACGATCTCGCTCTCATTCGCTCCCTGTACACCACCAACCTGACTCACGAGCCGGCGATCTACCTGATTCAGTCGGGCAAAATGGGGCCGGGCCGGCCGGTCCTTGGCTCATGGGTGGTCTACGGGTTGGGCACCGAGAACCAGAACCTGCCGGCTTACGTCGTGCTCGATGACCCTCTGGGACTGCCGATTAACGGCATCGAGAACTGGCAAGCCGGCTTCTTGCCGCCCGTTTTTCAGGGCACGCGCTTCCGTTCTACCGGTTCGCCGGTCCTCAACCTTAAGCCTGATATGGAGCGGCCAACCAAAATCGACCAAATCCAACGCGACCTGCTAAGCCGGCTCGACCGGCTGCACAAGGCTGCCCGGCCCGGCCAACCGAACCTCGACGCCCGCATCGCCAGCTATGAATTGGCGGCCCGGATGCAGTTGGCGGCGAGCGATGCCCTGGATCTGTCCAAGGAAAGCAAGAAGACGTTGACGCTGTACGGCATCGGCCAGGAGCCGAC
>Ga0070738_10000731_pt1 | contig 83954 bp, 63 predicted proteins | sample Coa_R2_2_FD_66446 | JGI IMG/M metagenome (GOLD analysis project Ga0070738, IMG submission 66446) | Surface soil microbial communities from Centralia Pennsylvania, which are recovering from an underground coalmine fire - Coalmine... | ecosystem: Environmental > Terrestrial > Soil > Unclassified ...
CCGCCGCGCGCGCGGTCGCCGCCGGGCTGGAGGCTGACGCCGATCGCGAGGCCGACGATCTTATCGACCGCGACGATCTTATCGACCCGGACGACACCCGGGATTGCGACGATTACCGCAGCGGCCCGGCCGAGGCGCCGGCCGCGATGCTGGCGCCGCTCTCACCCGCGCCCGAGCCCGCCCCGATCGCCGAGACCCCGCGCGAGCGCCTGCCCGGCGAGACCTCTGAGCAATGGCGCGATCGGCTGCTTGCCGCCCGCATCCGGGCGCTGGAAGCCAAATACGGCACCGGGCCGCCCTGAGGGCTGGCTTTCCGGTCTTGTGCGTTCCGAAATCCCCCTCACCTTCCCATTGCTGCGCAATGGGCCCCGCCCTCTCCCACTTCGTGCGGAGAGGGGACGATGGCGCATATTCAGATCCCTCTCCGCCCCGCCGCCAAAGGCGGCTCCTTGCGTCACGCAGAAAGCGACCTCCGGTCGCGAGGGGAGAGAGGTTGGGTGCGGTGGGCCCACGCGGATGCGCGGACAGGATGCTCACGTCGCTATACTGCGCCCTATCGCACGATCACGCCGTGGGCGTGGGATTGGTTCGACTAGCTCTCCGTCGGCAGGCCAGCCTCGCGCCAGTGCTTCATGCCGCCGTCGAGCGCGGCGGCGCGGAGGAATCCCAGGCTGCGAAGCGTCGCCGCGGCGAGGGTCGAGATCTTGCCGAACTCGCAATAAACCACGATGCGCAGCGTGGGGTCCGACAGATCCTGGTTGACGCGAAGCTCGAGCTGGCCGCGCGGCAGATGGCGCGCCCCCGGGATGTGCCCGGCCTGATAGGCATCCTTCTCGCGCACGTCGAGCACGATCAGGTCGTTGGGTCGCGCCGCGAGCCTGCGGTTCAGCTCGTCGATCGCCATGAAGGGCACGGATGCGCCGGCCTCGGCCAGCATCTGCGCCACCGTCTTGCCGCCGCCGATATTGGTGCGCAGCGCCTCGGTCAGATGCGTCGGCGCCGAAAGGTTGAGGTCGCGCATCATCGCGACGAAGTCGCCGCGCTCGCGCTTCTGCAAGCGCGGATTGCTGGCGATCTCGTCGCCGATCGTCGTGTTGCTGCGCCCCTTATAATCGTGCGCCGGATAGACCAGCGTCTCGGGCGCGAGCTTCAACAGTTTGCCGAACAGGCTCTCATACAGCATCTCCGGATCGCCGGTCGGCAGGTCGCTGCGGCCCGTCGCGCCGATCAGCAACGTGTCGCCGGTGAACACGCGATCGCCCGCCGCGAGGCACATCGAATCCAGCGTATGCCCCGGCGTGTGAATCGCCTGCAGGCGGAGATTGCCGACCGCGAGCGCGTCGCCGTCGTCGAGCCTGAGATCGGGAAAGATGGCCGGGCTCTCGCGATGGGTCACCACCGGCACGCCCAGCATCTGGCCCAGCTGCTTGGCCGCCGAAAAATGGTCGGCATGGGTGTGCGTGTCGATGACGTAGCGCACATGCAGCCCGTGCTGGCCCACCAGCGCGCGGTACCGATCGATCTGGCTCGTCTCCGGATCGATCAGCGCGCCGGAGAGCGTGGCTGGGCAGCCGACGAGGTAGGACAGGCAGCCGCCGGTGACGATTTGCTCGAAGATCATCTGGCACCTCCGCGCCTTCCTTATGCGCCGAGTTTAGCCGATTCCGCGCTTTTCCGCCCCCTCGGAGATTTTCTTTTGGCCCGATGTCGATTCCCGCGCCGCCCGCCCGTCTTCAAGACGAGAGGAGCGAGCGGAGGCGGACATGTGCAAGGACACGATCGAGAATACGGTGTTGGCGGTACTATCCTTTCTGCTCGGCCTTTATTTCGGGGCCGACTATGCGGACTATTTCCTGTCCTCCGTGCCGTATCAGGCGTTCCTGCCTCACTTCCCGAAGGTCTCGGCGATGTTCGGCTCGATCCGCTTCGCGGCGGCGATATCGGACTCCGCTCTAGCCCCTTCGCCTTTGCCGCGTTCGGCGAGCCCGCGGCCGTAGAGGGAGGAAGCCATCTTGGGGTCGATCGCGAGCGCCGCATCATAATCCCGGATCGCATCGTCCAGACGGCCGGCGTCGAGATGCACCAGCGCGCGGCTGTCCAGGATGTTCGCGTCCTTGGGCGCGAGGTCGAGCGCCGCATCGCAGTCGGCGAGCGCGCGATCGAACCGGCCCGATATGGCGCCGTACCAGCATCGCGTGTTGAGCGCGGTCGCGTCCTTCGGCAGCAGGCGGACGGATTGATCGGCGTCGGCGAAGGCGCGCTCATAGTCGCCGGCCTCGGCCTGCAGCCGGCTGCGCACCAGATAGGCGCCGCCAAAACCGGGATCGATGCGGATGGCCTGCTCGACCTGCTGCATGCCGTGCGCGCGATCGCCCTTGGCGTCATAGAGCGCGGCCCGCAGCATGTGCGCCGTGGCATTGCCCGGATCGGCCGCAAGCAGCGTGTCGAGCCGGGAGGCCGCGTCGTCGGTCTGGTGCCGATCGATCAGACCCTCGATCGCACGGAGGTAATCGACGGTGCGGACACCGCGTGTCGGCTCCGCCTCGCTCGTCATCGCCGCATAGAGGATCCCGTCGGAATCCGTCAAAAAAAGATGCAGACGGCGCAGCTGCTCCATGCCGAGGATGAGCTCCGGCCCGCCGCCGGACATGCGGGCCAGCGTCACCCAGGGGTGATCGAAGACGAGGTCTCCGATCGCCAGCGTCCGGAAGCGATAGCGCCAGCTGGGCTCGCTCTTTCCCCCGCCCAGCGCGCGCGAATAGCCGGGAAGGATTCCTGGGCTGTCGGGGCCAAGGCCGAACAGGCGCCTGGCGGCATCCAGGCTCAGCACCGTGTCCGGAGTCCCCGTGTCGACGAGCGCGTCCATCTCCCTGCCGTCGAGATGAACCGGTACGATCGGCTGGTCGGACGACCTAACGCGCATGCGGACGGCAACCGGATCGCGATGCTGCCAGCGGATCGCGCCGCTCCCGCAATGATCGCGTTCGTAGAAGACGACCCTCCGCGCCGCCGGATCGATCTCAAGATCCATCGTCTGGAGCCAATTGGTGCCCAAGGTGCCGTCGATCCCGGTCCAGCCAATAGGCGACACGACGAAGCTGATGTCGGGGAATCGACGCGCCCCGATCCGGACGGACGGAACGCGCGCCACCTTGTCGAGCGGCTGGGCGTCGAGGCCGAGCCGGTAGAAGGACCGCGTGAAGCGGACCTGGAAATCGGCCGCCACGACCGGATCGAGCAAGCTTCCGACGCCGCCCGTGTCAACGAGCAACGCGCGCGGCCGCCCGCCGATCTCGACCGAGACCACCGGGCTGCCGGTCTCCTCGACCAGCGGGTTGTCGATCATCGGCAGCGCGGCGACGGCCCGCGGCGTACAGCTCCTGTCCGGCTCCATGCCGGCGCAGCCGACGAGCAATATCGCCAGGAACGACAAGAAGATCGCCGCGTGCCGCTTCATGGCGCCGATGCAACCTCAATCTTGAGGAATCGGCAATGATTTGCACGCGTTTACAGGCTCGACGCGCGCTACCGCCGGCCAGCTACCGCCCGGCGGCAATCGCCGCGATTCCAGCGGGCCTCCGATACGAGCCTTGAGATCGACCTCACCACTTCTCGATCTCGGCGATGCCCAGCTGCTCGACGACCTTGAGCGCGCGGTTGAGGGCGTCCTGCTTGATCGGCAGGCGCGGCTTGCGCGGATAGCCTCCCGCCATGCCGAGATGGTTGAGCACCGCCTTGGTCGCGCGGATGCCGCCATTGCCGTAGAGCGCGGTGAAAAGCCGGATCAGCTTGCCGAAGGCGCTCATCATCCCCTGCATATCGCCCTTGGCGTAGCAATCGACCACGCGCACGCAGAGATTGGGCGCCAGATTGCCCTCGGACGAGAGATAGCCTTGCCCGCCCATCGCGAACACGGTGAGGCCCTGCATCGGCCCGCCGACATGGACAGGAATTGCGCCCGCAATGCCGTCGATTATCGCGGCCAGATAGCCGAGGTCGGGATGCGTGCAATTGATGCCGACGACATGTTTGTAGCGTTTGGCCAGCCCGACCACGAGGTCGGCCGAAATGCGATAGCCGACCGACTGATGGGTGGAGAGAACGCACGGGAAGTCGGTCGCTTCCAGCACCTCGGAGAAATAGGCGTTGAGCTCATCGTCGGTCGGGATGTGGGCATGACCGACATCGAGCGAATAGACCTGCGCCGCCTCCACGCCCGAAGCCTTGGCCATCTCCAGGAATTCGATCATCTGGACGGCGGTGCGGGGCTCGACGCCCATCGCGCGGACGGGGACCTTCCCCTTCAGCTCATCCGCCGCGATCTCCATCACGCGCTTCGCCTCGGCGCGGTTGAGCGTATAGCCCTCGCCGCTGCCGCCGCCGCCCACATAGACGCCGATGCCGGATTTCCCGAGGCGATTCAAATGCGCCCGGAAGGCGGCCTCGTCCAGCCGCCCCTCCGCGTCGAATGGGGTGATGCTGATCACGAAGGTGCTGGGTGCAAGTGCCATGGCTTCGGTTCCTCCCTGCTTCGCGCCCGGGACCGGGTGGCGCGGCGATGTCACTATATCTTATAAATGATTAACTGCATGAGGCGAAGAGCAGTCGCGCTTGAAGGATTGCGGCCCAGACATATTCGGCTTCGCCGGCGGTTTCGATTGCGATTCCGCTTGCAGACGCGCTTTCCCCCGCGCTTATTGAAGAATTGTCATCGGCGAATACGAGTCGGAGGGCGGATTTTGGCCCCGCGGGCTGAAAGGATCGGGTGACGAAGTGGTATTGAAGAGCCAAGTCACGGACATGCGCCAGCGGCTGAGGCAGCCCAGGCTGGCCGAGATGGTGGCCGACGGGCTGCGTGAGCGGATCCTGTCCGGCGAGCTCGGCGACGGCGACATGCTGCCCAAGCAGGACGATCTTCTGGCGGAGTTCCGCGTCAGCCCGCCCTCGATCCGCGAGGCGCTCCGCATCCTCGAGACCGAAGGCCTGATCACCGTCCAGCGCGGCAATGTCGGGGGCGCCGTCGTGCACCGGCCCCGGCAGTCCAAGGCGGCCTACATGCTGGGCCTGGTGCTGCAATCACGCTCGGTGAAGCTGCGGGACGTGGTGACTGCGATGCGGCACCTGGAACCGGCTTGCGCCGCCGCCTGCGCGGTCCGCCCCGATCGCGAGACAACCATCCTGCCGCGCCTCAAAAAGAACATCGACGATTCCCGCACGCATCTCGACGATGCCGACCGCTATATCGGGCTCGCTCGCCAGTTCCATGTCGAGCTGGTCGCCGGTTGCGGCAACGAGACGATGAGCCTGATCGTGGGCGCGCTCGAGGCGCTGTGGTCGGCGCATGTCGATACGCTGGCCCGCAAGACCTCCAGGCACGGCTCCTTCGCCGACCGAGAGGTCAGACTCACGACCCTCAAGGAGCACGAGAAGATCCACAAGCTGATCGCCAAGGGCGACGCCGCGGGCGCCGAGCGGGCCGCGCGCGAGCATTTCTCCGAGGCCGATCACGAGGAGCAGGGCTGGCACCACGGGTTCGATCTCGACGCAGTCGTGCGCGCCGCCGCCCTCAGGGAGCGCTGAGGCCCTGTGCTCCCCGCTTCCTAACCGGCGCGTTTGACCGGCAGCGCCTCGCTCTGAGCGAGGTCGAGCGCGTCGAGCTCGGCGAACATGCGGAGCTGCTCCTCGCGGTTCAACGGAAGGTAGGGGCGGCGAATGATCCCGACATCGAATCCCAAATGGCTGAGCGCCGGCTTCAGCGAGCGTGGATAGTAACGCTGGGGCGCGTGGATGATCTCGTTCAGCCGACGAATGCGCGCCGAGAGCGTTTTCGCCGTATCACGGTCGCCGGAATGGAACGCTTCCATCATGCGGCTGCACAGCCGGGGCGCGATCGATTGCTGGATCGAATGGAATCCGTAAACGCCAAGCTCCATCGTGGCGTACCAATCGAGCGCACCGGCGAGCCGGACCGGACGGCGCCCTCCGATCCGATCGAGGAAGTCACGGAGCACCCTGTCTTCGTCGGACATGATCGTTACGCCGACGATATGCGGATAATCGTCGACCAGTCTCGCCAGCATCTCGAGCGGGATACGCTTGTTCGGCGAATCGATGATCTCGGCACCATGATAGCCGCAGAGATACATCGGCATCTCGATCGCCTCGAGCACGTCGCGGAAATACCGCTCGGCCTCGGCGATGAAGAGCCCGTCATTGCCGTGCCCGTCCTGCGCGCCGGGATAGAGCTGCGCTCCATCGAACCCCATGTCGCGGGCCAGCTTGAACATGCCGATCAGCTCGGTAGTCGAAGCCGGGCCGAAGGGAATGGCATTGACCGGATGCTTGCCGTTCAGCTCGTCGACGCCGATCTCCCACAAGCGTCGGCGCTCCGCACGATCGAGATTGACGAACTCCGTTGCGTGCGGCCCGCCGACGAAGACGGTGGTGCCGCCTTCGGCCATGTAGCGGAGCAGCTGACGGAAGGCGACCTCGTTGATCGCCTCCCCCTGTCCGTCCATCGGCGTAATCGCATTGCCGAGGGACCGACGGTCTGCTGCGATCGAACCCAAGCAGCCTCCATGCAATCGCCGGCTAGAAATCGGCGTTGAGCTTGAACCCGTAGGTGCGCGGCCGGTTGAAGGTCGCGACGGCATAGGTCGCCAGATCGACAAACTGAACGATGTAGCGATGGTCGGTCATGTTGTCGCCGTAGAACTGCAAATTCACATTCTTGAGACCCCCGGTCGGGATCGGCAGATCCGACCAGGTCACACTGATCTTGAGGTCTTCCTGATCGCCCGATGGGAAGAGGTGAGCGTTCGGCGAGGATGCGTCGAGCAACGCGGTGTTGCGCGAGCTCTGGAACGCATAGTTCATCCGAAAGGCGAAAGTGCCCAGCTCGGTTTCCGGAGTCTTATACTCGCCGCCGACGTTCCATGTGTATTTCGACACCAGGGTGAAATGCGCCAGGCTGGCAGAGTTGATGGGAACGCCTGTGGGCGTCGTGGTGGCGAAAAACTCCTGATAGGTCGGATAAACCGCGCCGAGCGAGCCGTTGAGCGAGAAGCCGTAGCCCAGTATGGCCTCGCCTTCCGCTTCGAAGCCTTTGTAGGTCGCTTTGCCGGCATTCACGAGATAGGTGATTCCGTTGAGGGAATCGCGCTGGCTGAGCTGAATGTCCCTATACCACGTCTCGAACGCGTCCAGGTTGAGCCGGGCCCGGTGATCGAACCATTCCGACTTGATCCCCACTTCGACCGACGTGGCGTGTTCCGGATTGACGGCCGGCGAGGGGATGACGCTCGGATTGTAGGCGCCGGCGCGATAGGCCGAGGAAGCACGAACATAGGTCATCAAGTCATCGGTCCACTGATAAGTGAGCGACGTACTCCAGCCGGTATTATACCAACTGTTCGACAGGCTTTGCGGCCCTTGCAGAACCGTTGGCGGCGCTATTGTCTGAATCTGGCTGGTCTGCAACGCCTTGTCATCGATCGTGTAACGAACGCCGGCGGTGAGCTCGAGCTTGTCGTCCAGGAAATGCGGTCTGTAGCCGACATTCGCGTAGCCGGCATAAGAGGTCGAATCGATCGCATAGTTCAGGAACCGGTCGATGATCAAGCTCCCCACGGGCGGGGCCGAATAAACCGGTATCTGCGTATGCTGCGCTTCATTGACGGTTTCATGGAAGTAAAAAAAGCCGGCGACATAGTTGAACTCGCCGATCGTTCCGGTCGCCTGGAACTCCTCGCTTTCCTGATCCTGGGTCACGTAGTCGGTCGGCGTATCGTATTCGAGCGGAACGTTCTGACCTCTGAGTCCGACTAAGCCACCAAACGGCGAGTATAGGCCGGCCACATAGCTGCCGCCCAACTGACCCGATTGATGCTGGGTGAGCGAGCGATACCCGGTGATCGACTTCAGATGAATATAATCGTTGACGTCATAATTGAGCGTCAGCGTGTCGCCCCACGCCGAAGCATAGGGATCGTAAGCGTCGCGCGGATCGACATATTCGAGATCGAGCGGGTATGGCGCGATGACGGGCGGCGGCCCGCCATGGGCGGGAGAAGCGTTTAGCGCGGCCAGCGTCGTGGCGTTGCCGACGACCATCTGATAGCTCGGCTTGCCATCCTCCTGATCGATGAACGCTCGGTTGTCCAAGGTGAAGCTGTCGCCGAAATCCCGACTGACCGAGAAACTGCCCGCTTTCGATTTCTGATAGCCGAAAGCGTCGGACGACGACCGGCCCGGTGTGTTGATCCAGCCATCATAGTCATGGTCTTGGAAGGTGAGTTTTGCGCGCCATCCCGATTTGGCGATATCGCCGGTATTCAACACAAGGTAGGTCTGAAGCTCGTTGTAGTTGCCATAGCCGAACGAGACCGAGCCGCCGAAATCTTCGGACGGCTTCTTTGTGGTGATCGACACCGCCCCACCGGTCGTATTACGGCCGAACAGCGTGCCCTGCGGCCCGCGCAGAATTTCCACATCGGAGACATCAGGCAAATCGAAGGCATTGCCGACCGGTCGAGCCTGCACGACGCCGTCGACATAGACCGAGACCGGCGGGTCGGAATAGGACGCCACCGAAACGGCGCCGATGCCGCGGATGTAGATGATCTGGCCCATGCCGTTGGAGACGCCCTCCTCGACGATCAAGTTGGGAGTAACCTGATCGAGCCCGTCGATCTTTGTGATGCTGAGCTCCTTCATCGCAGCAGCTGAGACCGCGGTCACTGCGATCGGAGTCGCCTGCTGGCGCTCCTCGACGCGACGGGCCGTGACCACGACCTCTTCGAGGCGGTCGTTGGCCGATGCCCCTTGATTGGTGGGCTGCGCGGGCGCCGCTGCCGGATCGGCAAGTATCGCGATGGTCGCGATGCCCGAAGCGAGCGCAAATCGTTTGTGAAGCATCTCCCCTCCCCTCGAACTCGCCGCCGCGATCGACAGCCTTCCGTTTAGTCCCAGTATACCATCCGACCGTCATACGGCCCGGTTCGGGCTTTTCTATCTTATCTAAGATTTTGAAGATGTCGGAGGAATGCGTCAAGCGCGCTGCCGAATGCATCGCGGCAAGAGATTAATAGCCAGCGGACACCGCGAAATCGTCATGCCTCATCATGACGCCGCAAGCGAAGTTCCGGCCCCCTCAGTCCCTTCCGAATCCGAAGAGCCGCTCCGCGTTCCCGCGCAGGATCAGCGCGCGCTCGACAGCCGACGCGCCGGAAAGCGAAGATTGAATCGTGCGCCAGGAGAAGGGCCAGTCGGCGCTGATATGCGGATAGTCACTGGACCAAAGGATGCGCTCGGCCCCGACATGGTGGCGATTCTGCAGTCCGAACGTATCCGTCATGTAGCCAAAATGGAAATGCCGCTCGATATAGGCGCGCGGCGACTTCTTGAGTCCGAAATTGCTGGTGGGCTCCAACCGTCGGTAATTGTTCTCTATCTGCTCGACGACGTACGGCACCCAGCCGAAATCGACCTCGGCGAAGAAGACGTCGAGTGTCGGGAAGCGGTCGAACATGCCGCTGAACACCATCTCGATCATCCGGTTCGGCGCGTCGAAGAATCGGCCATAGCCGGGTAGCTTCATCTTGGTGACGGTGGGCGGCAGCGCTTGGGCCAACGAGACATGGATCGTGAGCGGGATGCCGCGCTCGGCCAGCGCCGCCCAAAGGAAATCGTCCTCCGGCTGCAACGTCAGCGTCCCGTTCGGCCAGCAGCCGATCATCGCGCCGCGCATACCTGGCCGACCGACGACGCGCTCGAGTTCGGCCACCGCCGCTTTCGCGCCGCCTCGATTGGGCAGCAGCGCCAGTCCGCAGAAACGGTCAGGCGCATGCGCGACATATTCCGACAGCCAGTCATTGTAGGCCCGCAACATGGCGATGTGCCACGCCTCGTCCGAATTCGCGACGAGCGCGATCTGTAACCGCGGCGTCGGGAACAGCACTTCGCCGTCGACATCGTCGCGGTCCATCTCCTGGACGCGCGCAGCCGGATCCCAGCCGCCCTTGCGCATCTCCTCGAAGCGGATCCAGGCGCGCATCTCCTCGGGCGGCAATCCCGCGCAGGAGGTGAGACCGAAGCTGAAGGGCTCGGCGATACCCTCGACCAACCAACCGTCGCCTTGATCGAGGCTGACGATTCTGGGCGCCCGATCGCGCAGCGAAGCGGGCACGCGCTTCACCCAGAGATCGCCTGGTTCGGTCAGATGGCTGTCGGAGGAGATCAGCCGATAGGGTCGCTTGGTGCCTCGCGTCATGACGAATTACGAACTCGGACCTCCGCCATAGACGATCTCGACCCGGCGGTTCTGCGGTTCGCGCACGCCGTCGCCGGTCGGCACCAGCGGGTCGCGCTTGCCCTTGGCGACCAGCGTGATCTCGTTCGACTGAATGCCCTTGGTCTCGAGCTCGGCCGCGACCGATTCCGCCCGGCGCTTCGACAGACGCATGTTGTAGGCGTCGGAGCCAACCGTATCCGTGTGACCGGTGACTGTGATCTGCGTCACATGCGCGGGGCCGGCATTGGCCGCGGCCTGGTCGACGATGTTGCGGCCTTCCGACGTCAGCGCCGATTTGTTGAAATCGAAGAAGACCAGATAGCTCTTCGGGGCCTGCTGCGCCGGAGGCGGAGGCGGCGGAGCAACCGCCGCAGGCTCGGCCGGCGCGGCCTCATGCTCTGTTCCGGGTCCGAATCGATAGCGGAGCTTGAATCCCCACATGCGCGGCTCGCCATAGATCCCCGCGACATAGCCCGAGGTCGTGTAGAGCGCATAGACGCCTTGCGAATAGACGGAGTCGAGCGCGTTGTTCATGAAGAACGACACGTCGACCGGGTAACCCATGGCGTCTTTCCAGTCGACCGACACGTCCAATGTCTTCACATCGCCGAATGTCGTATCCGGCGAGCCATAGTCGAGACCCAGATAGACGTGACCCTGCCAGTTCCACTGCGCGGCCACGCTGATATCGCCCAGATCGGGATTGATCGGCAGGTGATACCGGGCACCGAGATTGTATTTGTTCTTGGGCGCGTACAGGAAAAAGTCGCCGGAGAAGTCGGTCGTTCCGCTGATGAACTTCGTGAACTGCGCGCGGTTATAGGAATAGGAAGCATTGAGCTCCAGCCCGTTGAATGGATAGAGCGTACCTTCGAGCTCCAGGCCTTCCGTCTCCGCGTCGGCGGCATTGGTCACGAGCGTGACCGTCGCACCGTTGAGCGGATTGACCACCGGAATCGATTGCTGCACGCCGCTGTACCAACCCCAATAGTAATCGACGTCCGTGCGCGCCTTCATGCCGAGAAAATCCCAATCGGCTTTAAGACCGATCTCGAGGTCGTCGAGATATTCCGGCTTGAATTCCTTTTGCGAGGCGATCGGCGACAGCAGGTTGAAGCCGCCGCTCTGATAGGCCTTGGACCCTTTGAGGTAGACCATCTTGGTCGGATCGATCTGATAGTCCGCTTCGAGCAGCCAGCTGGGCGCGGAGAACGAACCGTCACCCGATACGACGCAGTTTTTGTCGGCCCCGAATTGCGAGCAGAGGGCCCGGGGGCCGACGAGCCCGAGGGACGGAATTTGGGTGCGCTGGCCGTTGGAGACGGCGCGCCAATCCCAGGTGTAACGATAACCGGCAGTGACCTTCAGCCCGTCGAATATCGGATCGATTCCACCCATATCGTAATCGGCCTGCGCGAACACCGCCTGGCTACGTTCCGCGGCGTTGAGTTCAGTCGCGAGGACCTGGACGGTTCTCGGCGCTCCCGCGACGAGGCTGGTGACATAAGTCGCAGAATTGGCGTCCGCGCCTTGCAGCGATCCGCCGCCGGTCCCATCCTCTGGATGGAAGAAGCTGAGGAACATACCTCCCGTCACATGTAGCCGCTCGTCCAGCGCCTTGCCCTGAAGCTGCAACTCTTCGGTCGCCTGCGCAACATCCGACTGCCAGCCATGTCCGCTGTACTGGTCGAGGAGCACCAGCGGCGATCCATCAAGATCGTGATTGTTCACGACCTTGTTCTCGATGAAGGCGGCAATGTTCTTGAGAGTCAGGTTGTCCGTGATATCCCAGGTCGCAGTATCGAGGACACCGAAGTTCCAGGTTTTGTCGAGCGGATTGGGAATGCTCGTGCCGACGATCGTGCGCACGCCCAGCGCTTTCTGCTGGGCAATGATCGCTTGGGCCTGCGCATAGACCGCCGGCGCCAGCACCTTCGGGTTTGCGTCCAGCAGCACCGCGCCGGTGCCGGTTTCGTGCTTGTAGTCGGAATAGACCAGCAGCTCGTTTTGGAAATCGTCGGTCGGACGCATCAGCACGGTGAGCCGTTCGGCCCAATAGTCCCGGCTGTCCAGATCATGAGGCCCCGTCGGCGAGGTGAGCGCATGCGTGAAGCCATCGCGCTGCGCGACATTTGCGGCGAACCGCACCAACAGCTTGTCTTCGATGACGGGAACGTTGACCGCGAGCTGGTACTCCCGGTCATTGTAGTTGCCGAGCTGGATCTGGCCGTAGCCTTCGAAGGCGTTGCTCGGTTTTTTCGCGGTTAGCAGCACCGCGCCGCCGGTCGTATTTCGTCCGAAGAGAGTCCCTTGTGGGCCCTTCAGGATCTGAACATTTTCGAGATCGTACAGCACGCCCGGACCGGCGCCGCCAGGTAATGGCGACGCACCGGCTGTACCGGGGGTCGTGACGCCGCCCAGCGGCACTTCGTTCAAATAGGCGACGACGCCCGTAAGGCCGCGGAGGCTGACGATATCATCCGAGTCGCGCCCGACCGAGCGGTAGGCCAGCGATGGCACTTGGAACTGCAGCTCGTTCAGCTCCTCGATTCGCTTGTCCTCGATGGCAGCGCCGGTGAAGACGGTGACCGCGATCGGCACCGACTGCAGCTTCTCCTCGCGACGGCGGGCCGTGACCACGACTTCCTCGAGCCCGCCCGCGGGCGCCGCGGCCGGCTGGGCGCCCTGCTGCGCAACCGCAGGCATCCCGTCCATGAGCACGAACACACTGGCTGCGGTGGAAAGAATCGCAAGGACACGAGCTGCTGACATCGTCTCTCTCCGTTCGATCGCCCAGCGGCGCGGGCAATCATTGCCGCTGCGCTAATGGCTGCGCCGAATCTCAAAATGGGCCGGAACGCACATGGAGGCGCGACCTCGCTTTTCAGCGAATCGGCCGCGTCCGTCACGGACATCCCAGCCACAATCTTTTCTATCCTCGATAAGATTGAAAGAAATCGCCGGACCCGTCAAGCCCCGTTCGACTGTCGGACAATTCCGATCAGCCCCTCAGGCCGCCTGCTTCTCAGCGATCGTGATCAGCAGATCCTTGGCTTCGACCTGCATGCCGGGATGTATGAGAACCTCTTCGATCACGCCATCGAGCGGGGCGTGGAGGATCATATGCATTTTCATGGCTTCGATCGTCGCCAACACGTCGCCGGCATGGACGGTCTGCCCCGGCTCGACCGAGACGGATTGGATGAGAGCCGGCATCGGCGCGCCGACATGGGAGGGATCGCTGTCGCTCGCTTTGCGGCGCAGCTCGACCGGACGCTCCTTGTTGCGGTCGGGCACGCGCACGAAGCGCGGCTGGCCGTTGAGCTCGAAGAAGACCTTGATGAAGCCGTCCTCGTCCTCTTCGCCCGTGGTCTGGAAGAGGATGACAAGCCCCTTGCCGCGCTCGATCTCGACGGTGACCTCCTGCCCACGCTCCATGCCGTAATAGAAGACGGGCGTGGGCAGCGCCGAGACCGGGCCGTATTTGTCGACCGTCTGCGCATAGTCGACGAACACTTTCGGATACATGAGATATGAGGCGAGCTCATCGTCGGTGATGCCGCGCCCGATCTTCACGGCGGCTTCGGTGCGGATCGTTTCGAGATCGGCCGGCGCGAGCTTGGCGCCCGGACGATCGGTGGAGGCCGCTTCGCCTTTAAGTGCCTTCTTCTGCAAGATCGCGGGCCAGCCGCCTTCGGGCTGGCCAAGATCACCGCGCAGCATTTCGACCACCGACGCCGGAAACTGAATCTCACGCTCCGCGTCGAGCACATCCTGAGGCGCTAGATCTTGACTCACCATCATGAGCGCCATGTCGCCCACGACCTTCGACGATGGCGTCACCTTCACAATATCGCCGAACAGATCGTTGGCCGCGCGATAGGCCTTGGCGACTTCGTGCCAGCGCGCGTCCAGTCCGAGCGCGCGTGCCTGCTCCTTCAGATTGGTGAATTGCCCACCCGGCATCTCATGCAGATAGACCTCCGACGCCGGCGATTTGAGATCTGCCTCGAAAGCCGCGTACTGACCGCGCGCAGCCTCCCAATAGACGGAGATCTGACGGATCGCTTCGGGATCGAGCCCGGTCGCGCGCGGCGTGTGCTCGAGCGCCTCCACGATCGAGCCAAGGCAAGGCTGAGATGTATTGCCGGATACCGAATCCATCGCCGCGTCGACGGCATCGACGCCCGCCGCCACCGCGGCGAGCACGGTCGCGCCCGAGATGCCCGATGTATCATGTGTGTGAAAATGGATCGGCAGGCCGATCTCGTTTTTCAGCGTCTTGATGAGAAGCGTCGCCGCGGCAGGCTTGAGCAGTCCCGCCATGTCCTTGATGGCAAGCACATGGCAACCCGCCTTCTCGAGCGCCTTTGCCTTGCCCACATAGTACCCGAGATCGTATTTGGCGCGGCTCGGGTCGAGCATGTCGCCGGTGTAGCAGACCGCGCCCTCGGCAATCTTGCCCTCTTCCGCCACAGCGTCGATCGCGACGCGCATGTTCTCGACCCAGTTCATGCAGTCGAAGATTCGGAAAAGATCGATGCCGCCCTTGGCCGCGCGCTTGATGAAATAGCGCACGACATTGTCGGGATAATTGGTGTAGCCGACGCCGTTGGCGCCGCGCAGCAGCATCTGCAGCAGCAGATTGCCCGCTCGCTCGCGCAAGCGCGCCAACCGCTCCCACGGATCTTCCTGCAGAAATCGCATGGCGACGTCGAACGTGGCGCCACCCCAGCACTCGAGCGAGAACAAGCCCGGCAAGCCCGATGCATAGGCTTCGGCGATCGTAACGATGTCGTAGGTCCGCATGCGCGTCGCGAGCAGCGACTGGTGCGCATCGCGCATCGAGGTGTCGGTGACAAGGACGCGCGTCTGGTCTTTCATCCAGCCGGCGAATTTCTCCGGTCCCATCTCGGCCAGAAGCTGGCGCGTGCCTGGCGCGACCGGACATTGATCGAACTTCGGCACGACGGGCTGACGAAGATGCGGCGACGGCTTGGGCCTGCCCCTGACCTCCGGATGTCCGTTCACCGTCACGTCGGCGATCCAGGTGAGAAGCTTGGTCGCGCGGTCGGTGCGCCGCGGAATCGCGAAGAGCGACGGCGTCTGATCGATGAAACGCGTCGTGCAGGTGCCCGTCTTGAATTCCGGATGGCGGAGAATGTTCACGAGGAAAGCGAGATTGGTCGCCACGCCGCGAATGCGATATTCGCGCAACGCGCGGTCCATGCGCAGGATCGCTTCTTCCGGCGACGCCGCCCAGGCGGTCACTTTCTCGAGCAGCGAATCATAATAGCGGGTGACGACGGCGCCGGAATAGGCGGTGCCACCATCGATCCGGATGCCGAATCCCATGGCGCCGCGATAAGCGGTGATGCGGCCGTAATCGGGGATGAAGTTATTCTCGGGATTCTCTGTCGTGACCCTGCATTGCAGCGCATAGCCATTGAGCCAGATCCCCTCCTGAGCCGGCACGCCGGTCTCGTCGAGCTCCCCGATACGGCCGCCCTCCGCGATCCTGATCTGCGCCTTCACGATATCGATGCCGGTGACGACCTCGGTCACCGTGTGCTCGACCTGGATGCGCGGATTGACCTCGATGAAGTAGAATTTGCCGGTCTCGGCATCGAGCAGGAACTCGACCGTGCCAGCGCCCTCATAGCCGGTCGCCTTGCCGATCTTGATCGCCGCCTCGCAGAGCTGGACGCGAATCTCCTCCGGCAAATTGGGCGCCGGTGCGCGCTCGATGATCTTTTGATTGCGGCGCTGGACCGAGCAGTCACGCTCGAAGAGATGCACGAGATTGCCGTGCCGATCGCCCAGCAGCTGCACCTCGATGTGGCGGGCATGGCGGATCAGCTTCTCGAAATAGGCCTCGTCATTGCCGAAAGCGGACTTGGCTTCGCGCCGCGCCATCATGACCGCATCGGCGAGATCGTCCGCCTTCTCGATGGCGCGCATGCCGCGGCCGCCGCCGCCCCAGGAAGCCTTGAGCATGACCGGGAAGCCGATCCGATCGGCGATCGCAAGCACGGCGTCCGGATCGTGCGGCAGCGGGCCCGATGCCGGCATGACCGGCACGCCGACCGACTCCGCGAGCTTGCGCGCCGTGATCTTGTTGCCGAGCGCCCGCATGGTTTCAGGCTTGGGACCGATGAAGATGATCCCCTCCGCCGCGCAGGCTTCGGCGAGCTCCGGACTCTCGGACAGGAAACCATAGCCCGGATGGATTGCATCCGCCCGCGCCTCCCGTGCGATGCGGATGATCTCGCTGATGTCGAGATAGGCGTCGAGCGGTCCCTTGCCCTCGCCGATCAGATAAGCCTGGTCTGACTTGAAGCGATGCAGCGAGAGCTTGTCCTCGGACGCATAGACGGCAACCGTCGAGATTCCGAGTTCCGCCGCCGCGCGGAAAACGCGAATAGCGATTTCCGACCTGTTCGCGACCAGCAGTCGCTCGATCTTGCGCGGCGCAACCCCCTCCATAGGGCCATCATATACGGATGTATGTGGCTGGCAACGCTCTTGCTGCAACGCAGCAAGAGCGTTGCCCTCCTTTTCGGCAACAGTCGCTACGGCCGGGCGCCTCCATGGTACCGTGGCAACTACGCTTCGCGCTCAACAGGCCGGATGGGGCGGCAATGGGAAAGGATCGGCTGACGGCATTCAGCGATGGCGTGATCGCCATCATCATTACGATCATGGTGCTGGAGCTGAAGATCCCGCAGGGCCACAACTGGACGGTCCTGGCGGGCGTGGCGCCCGCCTTCGTGAGTTACGTGCTGAGCTTCATCTATCTCGCGATCTACTGGAACAATCACCATCACCTTCTGCATACGGTCACCCATGTCGACGGGCTGATCCTCTGGGCGAATTCCAATTTGCTCTTTTGGCTGTCGCTGGTGCCGGCGGCCACCGCCTGGCTCGGTGAGAATTTTCTCGATCCGGTGCCGACCGCGCTCTATGGCGTCGCGCTGCTGCTGCCGGCGATCGCCTACTATCTCCTTCAGAAGGCGATCCTGCATCGTCAAGGCTCAGGATCGGTCCTTGCCAAGGCGCTGGGCCGGGACATCAAGGGCAAGATCTCGCCGCTGCTCTACAGCGCGGGAATCGGGCTGGCTTTCGTCAGCCCGTGGCTGTCGATCATGCTCTACAGCCTAGTCGCCGCGATTTGGCTGGTCCCCGATCGCCGGATCGAGAGGATCGTGCGCTGACTTACTCCACGATCAGCTGCCCATAGGACCATGGATGGTCCTTGCAGCGGTAGGTGTAGGTGCCCGGCTTATCGAAAGTCACCGAAGCAGACTGGCCGGGCGCAATTTCGCCGGTGCTCCAGGATCCGTCGACCGACGTGGCGTCGTGAGGCATTTTGCCGTGATTGCTCCAGGTCACCTTGGTGCCGACCTTCACCTTCGTCCGCACGGGGCTGAAGGCATATTCGTCAACCGTCTGCCGTACGAATTCGAGTCCGGTGTCGCTGATCGTCGGGCTCATCGTGATCTGGTCGGTCTGGACGATGCGGCCGACGAATGTCGTCTCTGTCTTGGGCGGCGGCGGAGCCGGTAGCGGCTGCACCGTGCCGCCGAGTTTGAAGGCCCAAAGCGAGCCTTGGGCAGCCAGTGCGACATACTCCTCGCCGCCCACCTCATAGACCGCGGCCGGTCCCGCCGCATTAGAGCCGGCCTGGAAAGTCCAGAGGATATCCCCCTTCGTCGCGTCCATCGCCTGGACCTCGCCGCTCGGATCGCCATGAAAGATGAGTCCGCCGGCGGTCACGGTCATGCCCGAGCCGTTCTGCATCTCGTAGGGCGTGTTCGTCTTCCAGACGATCTTGTTCGTCTTGCTGTCGACCGCAGCCACGAAACCCTTGGTCTTGAGGCCGGGAAGCGCGTTCCCGGCGATGAAGAATTTCGGATCCTCGAAACGCTTGATCCAGAGCGGCCAGCCGGGCGATCCGGCTGCGTAGAAGAAACCGGTCTTCGGGCTATAGGCCATGGGCGAAGACCGTGTCGTCAGGATCGGATAGATGCCGTTCGGCGTGTCATAGTCGACCGGGTCGAATTCGCAGAGCGCCTTGAACCCATCAGGGATCTGATCCTTCGGCTCGCAATTGGGGCCGAGCGCCTCCGCACCCTTGGGGAAGGGCTGGGTCGGCGACGTCTTGAGCCGTGGATTCTGCGGCACCGGCCGCTCCTCGACCGGCCAGAGCGGCTTGCCGGTGGCGCGGTCCAGGATGAAGAGATAGCCGTCCGTCCGCATGACGCCGACGGCCTTGCTCACCTTCCCATTCATTTTGTAGTCGAACAGGATCAGCGGCGTGCCCAGATCCTGCTCCCAGATGTCGTGATGCACGACTTGGAAATGCCAGCGCGGCTTGCCGGTTTTGAGATCGAGCGCAACGGCCGTATCGGTGTAAAGATTGTCGCCGGCCCGCAGCTCCCCGCCCCATTGCGGCACCGGATTGCCGACGCCGAGATAGGCCAAGCCCAGATCGGGATCGATCGCGGCGTTCATCCACACGCCGCCGCCGCCCTTCTTCCATTCGTCATTGTCGGCAGGCCAGGTGTCGTGGCCCGGCTGACCCGGCGGCGGAATCGTATCGAAGCGCCAGACCTGCTTGCCGGTCCTGGCGTCGAGTGCCACGATGCGGCCGTCCAGCCCATAATCGCCATTGGCGAGGCCGGTGACCACGAGCCCGTTCACATAGGTCGGGCCGGCTGGGATCGCCTGCCCCTTCACCGGCGGATCGTCACCGACGATGCCGGTCCATTCGAGCTTCCCGGTCTTCTCGTCGAGCGCGATCAGATGGCCGTTGCCCAGGCCCACATAGACACGCCCGTCGCCGACCGCGACGCCCTTGTACATGCCGGACGGCGCGGCTTCCGCCTGATAGCTCCACACCGTGTTCCCGGTCTTGGGATCGATCGCATAGACGTGCTGGCCGGCCGTGATGAACATCGCGCCGTCTGCCACGACGGGGCTCGCGCGCGAGATCTCGCCATCGAATTTGTGGAGCCAAGCCCCGCCCAGCTGCTTCACGTTCTGCGTGTTGATCTTGTCGAGCGAGGAGTAGCGCGCATTGCTCCAGCTGCCGCCGACGGCAGGCCAGTCCTTGGCCGCCGGCTGATTCAGGTCATCCTTGGCGCTCGCCAGTGCCGGCAAAGCCAGCGCTCCGGCGAGCAGCACGTAACGCAGACATCTCAGGCCGAGACTCATTCATACTCTCCATTTGCAAAACGAAAGCGCCCGGCGGTCTTTCGAGCCGCCGGGCGCGATCGAGCCGTCCCGATCCGTATCGACTACGGACCGAACTCGTAGCGCAAGGTTGCGCCGAACATCTGCGGCTGCGCCGGCTGATAGCCGATCTCGCCGATCGCGTGAATGGCACATAGGCAGCCATTGACGACCGAGTTGTTCGTCAAATTGGTGACCCACAGCCGCAAGAGGACGCCCGAATATCCCAAGACATCATTCCAATCGAGGTTCATGTCGATGTTGTGATGTCCGGGCAGGAGGTCAAACGGCGTGATATTGGCGATGTCGGTGTTGATCGAGTGCTGGACCCACGAGTAAGCGCCGGTCCAGCTCACATCGCCGTACTCTTTGGGAATGAAGGAGAGGTGATAGGTGATGGAGCTGTTGACCTTGTACTCCGGCAGAACCTCGAACGCGACGCCGGGAACGGAGGTCTGCCCGGTGCCGGCGGCATTGGGACCTTGGAAGTTCTTGTACTTGCCCTTGTTGTATTCGGCGTCGACATAGAGCTGAAGATCGGGGATTGGCAGCACCGTCAGCTGAAGGTCCCAGCCCCAGAGATCGCCGCCGCCGACGTCGAGATAGGGCGTCCCCAGCGACAAGACGCCCGTCTGCCGCAGATATGCGCCAGTCGTCTGGATCTCGATGTCGCGATAGACGCCGTAGAACATGCTGCCGTTGAACCGGGTCTTGACGCTGTCGAGTCCGATCAGGCCCCAGTCGAAGTCGGTCTTGATGCCGGCCTCATAGTTATTGAGATGCTCGGGACGGAACAACTGGAATGAGACGAAGTTCTGGCCGTTGAAGCCGCCGGTCTTATAGCCCAAGCTGTTGTTGATGTAGAACATCGTCTGCGGCCGCCACTGATAATTCAGCTGGAAGGAATAGGCCGGCGACGTGAACCGGGCGGATTGCGACGTCGGACATGTGGGGCTCTGCTTCGCCACTCCGTTCACCAGGCAGGTCGGCGTGACGAGGTGCCCAAAGGCATCATAGGTATCGCCCCGCGTGTAGAATTTGTCCCAGGTGTACCGGAACCCTGCTGTAAAGCTGAGCCCTTCGACATAGTCGTCCAGCTTATAGGTTTCCTGCGTATAGAGGGCGTTCGTGCGGGAAACCTGGGTCAATGTCGCGCCGGAGACCGACACGCCGCCGAAGTCGTTCGTATATTGAACGCCGTAAGGTGCACGAGAATCCGAAGGCGTGCTGCCGCCGGCGCCGCTCGGCGATCCGCCCCACTGGTTGAAGAAGCCAGCCTGGTAATTCAGCTTGTTGTCGAACAGATTGCCGAGAACCTGGATTTCTTCATTATATTGGACTTCCGGGCCACGCGGCTGGTCGGGAAGCGGTGATAGGCCTTGCAGAAGTCCGAACTCCAGACCGCCGATATCAGCCTTCGTGTAATCGTTTATCTCCTGATAGGCGGCGATGTTCTTGACCGTGACATAATCGTTGATGTCCCAGGTGGTGGTGTTGACGATATTGAGCTGCTTCAACACCGCGGTCGGAATGAGCGAGGTCGCGGCGAGCGTGTACTTACCGAGCGCCTGCTGCTGGTTTAGTAGCTGCTGCAGGTTGACGTTGACGTTCGCGAGTTGCGCCTTCGCGAGAGGACCGATGAATCCCAGCTTGGCGAACGTCAGAATCTGCTGCAGCGACAACGACCCAAACGCCTGCGCGGGGCCGGGATTGAATCCGGCATAGGTGAAGGCGCCCGGTAGATATTGCGTATCGAAATAATTGATCATCAACTCGTTCTGGATGTTATCCGTCGGCCGATAGAGGACGCTGCCGCGGAAGTTCCAATAGTTCTGATTCAACAGGTCGATGTTCTGCTTGATGACGTGCTGATAGCCGTCCTGCGTCTGATACTGGCCGCCGATGCGCACCAGCAGCTTGTCGTCGATCACCGGAACGTTGACGACGCCTTCGACCGTCGCTCGTCCGTAATTGCCGAGGGTCAGCTGGCCGTAGCCTTCGAAGCCGTTCACCGGATGCTTGGGCTCGAACAGGAGCGCGCCGGCATCGTTGCTGAGGCCGAACAGCGTACCCTGCGGCCCATAGAGGACCTGGAGGCTGTCGATGTCGAAATAGAAGCCCGCAGCCTGGTTGTTGGCGTTGATCGGAACCTGGTTCCAATAAAAGATGACGCCCGGCGCGCCGCGCAGGAACGTGTAGGTCAAGCCGAGCGAGGCACCGGTCGCCCCATTGAACCCGGGGATCGAGTCGGTGAGCTTCAGCGGGTCGCGGATATCCTGCTTCTGCAACGTCGCGGGCGAGAAGGAGAGCAGCGTGATCGGCACCGCCTGCGCCTTTTCCTCACGGCGGCGTGCCGTGACGACGATTTCTTCGAGGCCGGTGCCCCCAGATGCGGCCGGCTGCGCCGCGGTTTGCGCGAAGGCTTGCTCGCCTGAGGTAAACACAATGACAGAAGCGGCCGCCAATAGCGCCGACAATATGCGAGTGCTCATCCCCTACCCTCCCCGCTTGCCGAGCTTCGCCCGGCGGTGTTTGCCGCGCCGGGCTTTTTGCCTCGGTCGCGCGAAATTCCAATTCAACCCTATTGAGGGAATCTCATCGTGTCCATCGGAATTTCCACTTGAGGCGAGGGGCGGGTTGGGAAAATTAACCGCCCTGCCCGCCGAAGCTGTAGCGTAGCCTTACCGCCCACATCGGTGGCGCCTTGGGGGTGATTCCAAAGATACCCAGCGCCGAGTAGACGCCGAACGGACCGTTCGTCATCACATTGCCGAGCACGTTCGTGCCGTAAACCGTGGCGTCCAAACCTGGCTCGCCCCACACATCCTTCCAATCGAGACTCAGATCGAGGTCGTCGAAACCGGGCGTGATGTAGGCCGGCAGCACCGGCAGCTGCGCGGTGTTGTTCTGCGAGCTCTGATACGACCAGGTCGCCGAAATGCTGAGTTTTCCGCGAGATTCGTCGATAGGAAGATAATAGGTCCCCCGGATCCGGGTCATCCACCGCGGATTCTCCTGGAACGGAGTTCCGCTCAAATCTTGAGGCTGGCCGGCCGAGTTCAGGCTCTGCCATTGGTCATATTTGTTGTAGTCGTAGGCTACGTCCGCATCCAACTCGACCGACTCGACCGGAACGATCGTGAACTCCGCCTCGACTCCCGATATGTGGGCCGTGGCGGCATTCTGAGTCAGCACCTGCAGAAGGGGCGGGCCGCCGCTCGGATTGGGAACGGCGGAAGTTACCTGCACCTGGATATTGTCGTAGAAGCCGTAAAAGGCCGCAAGGTTGAGGCGGGACTTCATCCCCAGGATGTTCTGATCCGTTTTGACGCCGATCTCCACATTATCGAGGCTTTCGGGCTGGAACTCCTGGAAGCCCGTAGGCGCGTTGGCGTTGAATCCGCCGGTCCTATAGCCCTTCGAGTCGCCCGGTCGGATTGACGAGCGTCCAGACGAACGCCGTGCCGTTGCCGTGGAAGTTGTAGTAGTTGACGAAGATGTTGTTCTCGAAATCGTCGGTCGGCCGGAACGTGGCTTGGACCCGTCCAATCCAATAATTCTCGTCGTAGAAATCCTTATTCGTCGAGAAATCATGGACGAAGCCGTCGGTCTTGACGTACTCGCCGCCGACCCGAACCAGCAGCTTGTCGCTGACGATCGGCGCATTCAGCACCCCGTCGAGTAGGACGTGGCCGTAATTGCCCACTTCAGCTTCCGCATAGCCTTCGAAATCGTTCACCGGCCTCTGGGTTTCGAAGAGAATGGCGCCTGCGTCGGTTGATTCGCCGAAGAGCGTCCCTTGGGGACCTTTGAGCACCTGAACGTTAGCCAGATCGAAATAGAGCGAGCTGCCGCTGAGCCCGCTTTGCAGGCCGCTTGCGGTCAGCGTCGAGAGAGCAAGCCCGTTGAGATAGCCGTCGACGCCCTGGATTCCGCGTATCCAGGTGAAAGAGACCGCACCACGGTTGCAGCAGAGCTGAACTGCCGTGAGCGCCTTGTTGAGATCGTTCGCGGTGCGGATGTTTTGATCCGCGAGCTGCGCCTGAGTGAAGGTCGTGATCGTGATCGGGACGGTCTGCGCTTTTTCTTCGCGACGCCGAGCCGTAACCACGACCTCCTCTAGCGTCGCACCGTTGGAGGCCTGCGGTTGGCTCGTCTGCTGCGCCACCGAAACGGACGTATGAGCGAGCGCAATCGCACTGGCCGTACCTAAGAGTGCCGCGGTGTAGCGTGAAAACATCCCCACTCCCTTTTGTCGTTCGGCTTGACGTTTGGCCGGGCATCACGTCCGTACGCGACGTCTGCACATACTGTCTAACTGTCGGACAGTCTATTGAGGGAGACTCATCTTGTCCACGAAGAAAAGCGACCCGCATTAAAGATTGGAAGGACATTCCAAAGACTTCGCGGACTTCCGATAAAGGCATTTGGGCTGAGTCCACCTCAAGCCAATAGTCTCACGGATCGATCCGGGCCGCCGCGAGTCGCGATATCTCATGAATGACCGCCTCGATAGGAGAGACCCAATCGCCCCAGGCCGGCTGCCGGAACAGCTTGGCCGTCGGATACCAGGGGCTGTCCGGGCGCTCTCTGAGCCAGCACCAATGCGCGACATGGGCGAGCAGGACGAAGACCGGCCTGCCGAGCGCGCCCGCCAGATGCGCGACTGCGGTGTCGACCGTCACGACGAGGTCGAGCGCCGCCAGCAGCGCCGCGGTCCGCGACCAATCAATGAGCAAAGGACTCATGTCCTCGATCGGCGCATACCGCGCGAAAGCGTCGATCTCATCCTGCCGCGCATCCAGCTGCAGGCTGAACCAGCTGACGCCCGGCACCGCGCAAAGCTGCGCAATGGTCGTCGCGTCGATCGACCGCCGGCGATCATGCGTGTTGCCGGGATTCCCGCGCCACACAAGGCCGACCTTAAGGCCTGCCTTGGTCGCAACCCGCTCGCGGAATGATGCGACGAGCGCCGGCGCGACGTCGATATAGGGGACATTCGCCGGCGGGCCGGAAAGGTCGGCTTGCAGAAGGGGCGGGAGGCTCATCAGCGAGGCCTGGCAATCGAATGCCGGCAGCGGCGTCTCTCCGCGCGGCACGACCATGTCGATGCCGGCGACGCCGGACATCAACTGCTCCGTGCCCGGCAAGCATTGCAGAATGACAGTACGAGCGCCGCGCGCCTTCACGAACGGCGCGTAACGGACGCATTGAAATGAGTCGCCGAAACCCTGCTCCGCCCAAAGCAGGATCGTCCGGTCGCTCAAATCGTCGCCCATCCATTGGGGCGCGGCGAATGGCGGCGTTCCATAGTCTCGCCGGCGCCACCGCCATTCGAATTTCTCGAAGCCCTCGCGATACTCGCCGCGCGCCAGCCGCAACAGAGCCTCGTTCCAGTGCGCGTCAGCATGATCCGGCTCGAGCGACGAGGCGCGCCGATATTCCGCAAGCGCTTCGTCGAAGTCGCCTCGATCATGGAGCGCCGCCCCGAGATTGAAATGCGCTTCGGCGTTGTCCGGTCGGAAAACGAGGGCCTGCCGGTAATGTCCGATCGCAGCGTCGAGCTCGCCCTGCGCTGCGAGCACGGCGCCGAGATTGAGGAGCGCCCCCACATGGTCCGGCTTGAGGTTCAACGCCTGTCGATAGGATCCGCCAGCTTCGTCGAGCTTGCCCAAATCGTGCAGAACCGCCCCGAGCGCAAAATACGCCGCGGCATCGGGCCGGAGCGCGATTGCGCGCCGGCAATGCGGTTCCGCCTCCGCAGACCGGCCGCAATCGCCGAGGACGGCCGCGAGATTGATATGCGCCTCGACATAATCGGGCTCGAGCGCCAACGCGCGCTCGAATTGGGCGACGGCCTCCTTCCTTTCGCCCAGGCCGCGATAGGCCAATCCGATGTTGCAGTGGAATATCGCGGACGGCGTCTTGCGCAGCGCGATCGCCCGCCCGATCAAATCGATCCCCTCGCGAAACGCCTTCTGCTGTGTACGAACGACGCCCAGAAGATGGAGGCTGTCCACATGCCCAGGCACCGCAGACAAAACGCGGCGATAGGCGGCTTCGGCTTGTTGCAGCCGTCCGGCCCGGTGATCCTTCACCGCGCCGTCGAGAAGGGCTTTCAAATCCATTCCCAATCGACACCACGATCTTTGGTCAACTTCAATCGCGACTTGCGGCGGCGCGCAGTCTCGTTAGGCTAGGCTCAATAAGCTGAGCCGGTGGGGATACGGCATTGGGGGACTTGCGTGGCAAAGAGAGCATCGCGTCGCGAGGTTAGCCGGCTATCGCGTGAGCAGCGCGCCGCCGAGATACTGAGGCAGGCCCAAATCGTCTTCTGCGCCAAGGGTTACGACGAGACGCTGGTGAGCGAGATCGCAGAACGGGCCGGAGTCGTGGAGGGAAGCGTCTACCATTACTTCCCCACCAAACGGGACCTGCTGATCAAGACGGTGGAGCAATGGTACACCGGCCTGATCTCCGGATACGATCAGCGCCTCGCCACCATCTCGGGCACCTGGAACCGGCTGCGCTTCATGATCTGGGGGCATCTCTACGCCATGCACGAGGAGCCGGAGATGGCCAAGCTGATCATCCATGAGATCCGGCCCGGACCGGAATATCGGGAAACGGCCATCTTCACGCTCAACCGTGACTATACGCGCCGCACGATGGGCATCATCGACGACGCGGTGGAATCGGGAGAATTCAGGCAGGGCGTCACCCGAGATGTCGTTAGAGCGATGATCTATGGCGGAGTTGAGCATTATGCCTTCGCCTTTCTGCGCGGCGAGGGCGATTATTCGCCCGACAGCGCAGCCGACGCCATCACGGACATCATCTATCGCGGCCTTGCGACCGATCAGCCCCTCCACGCCTCGTTGCTGAGCGAGCCGCTCGGACGAATCGAGGCGGGTCTAGCCGAAATGAAGCGGCTCATCGCGGTGGCGGCACCGCCCAAGCGGCCGTCGGCGCCGCCGAAGGGAAACACGCGAGCGCCGAAGCGGACGGATTGACCTTCTGCAGAATTATCGGGCGAGGCTCAGCGCGGAGAAGTGAGCGACGAACCTCGGCTGTTCGACCATGTCATCGTCGCTGGACAGCTTTCCGGCCAAGACACGGCCGCTAAAGACGACCGGCTGGCCTACGCCGATCGCATCGAGGGCGGCGTAGTTCTCCGAATGCGGTTCGATCAACGTGAGCAGATCGGGATCGTCAAGGCGATCGCGCCCCGTGCCGATGGTAACGCCGGGCGCAATCTCGATCTGAATCCATCGGTCGCCCTCCAGGTTGGTGTGGCTACCCCGGAAGACCCCGACCCAATTCTCGACATCCTGGTTTTGGGACATGAAGCGGCCGACCGCGACCTGCATCGCAAGTCGGCATCGTTGACGCTCGGCTCCCGGACTCGCAGCCTCGTACTGGCGCCGAGCAGCAAGCAATAGCCGGATGAATGCCCGCTCGCGGCCGGGCATCTTCGATTGCATCTCCTCAGTCGCCAGTGCGGGGTCGATACCCTCTTCCCGCGCCGCGCAATCGACGCCGGGAAGAATGGCGAACATGCCAGGACGGCCGATGTCGGACGTTGTCTCGCTGCCTTCAATGAACCCGAGCCCGGTATGAGCCGTCAGAGCCTGACTGGTCGGCCGCCGACCACACCAACGCCTCATCGACGCCGTAAAGCCCTCGGCACAATCAAACGACGGGCCCGGGTCATTGTTCCTCGATTGTCGTGAGCGGGCGCGAACGCTCAGGGAAGCGCGCAGTGCCAGATATGCGTGCCGTTCGGGCCCATGTCGTTCCCGGTCGTATCTCCCGCCTTCTTGTCGTTCATGAATGTGTAGAGCGGCTTGCCCTTATAGGCCCATTGCTTGGATCCGTCGTCGCGTGTCACGACCGTCCAATCGCCCATCGGCTTGGAATCCGCGGCTGCCATCAGCGGAGGCCAGTAAACGCTGCATTTGGTGTCGGCATTGCAGACCGACTTGCCGGGCGTCTTGTCCATGTCGAACGTATAGAGCGTCATTCCTTTGGCATCGGCCAGGACCACCGGTCCGGCATCGGATTTGCGCGCCTGCACACCGGCCGGCATCATGGTGTCCGCGGCGATGGCGCTTCCGGCCACGAGCAACAGAACTGCAAGCATCGGCAATTTCATGCTGATCATCTTCCCGTCCTCCACTAAGTTGAATCTCAGTCGTTTCAGTGTGATAGTCGACGGTCGCCGGCTATTTCACAAAGTTTAACATCAAGGCGACGCATGGAGCAACGAAGCGTTGCTCCATGGAAAATGGAGGGGTCGGCTAGGATTCCCGCGGCCGAGGCGTTAGGAAGCGCGCATGACCGAAAGAGACGACGCGACCATCGTACCGGGGGAAGCGACCCGCCTTGCGCCGGATGTACGGCGCGTGACCGCGCCCAACCCGAGCTTCATGACCGGGCCCGGGACCAACAGCTATCTCCTCGGCGAGGGCGACAATGTCGCAATCATCGATCCCGGACCGCCGAACGATGCGCACATCGAGGCATTGCTCGCTCATGCAGGCGGAAAGATCGCGTCGATCCTCGTCACGCACACCCACCCAGATCATTCGCCGGCAGCCGCGATCTTGAAGCAGCGGACCGGCGCGCGTCTCTTCGGGATGGCGCCGCCTAAGCTGGAGCTCCAGGATCAGAGCTTCATGCCCGACCGGCCTCTGCGGCACGGCGAGCGGATCCAGGCGGGAGGGATGTGGCTCCGCGCGATTCATACGCCGGGCCACGCTTCGAACCATGTCTGCTATTTGCTCGAAAGCGAGCGGATGATCTTCACCGGCGATCATGTGATGCAGGGATCGACCGTGGTGATCAACCCGCCGGACGGCGATATGCGGGCCTATCTGGATTCGCTGGCCATTCTGCGTGAGGAAAAGCCCGCCTATCTGGCGCCCGGCCACGGATATCTCATCGGCGAACCTGATGATCTGATCGAGCGGCTCGTGCGTCATCGCCTATTTCGGGAAGCCAAGACGCTCAATGCGTTGCGCAGGAGCGATGGCGACACGCTCGAAGCGCTCGTGCCTCGTGTCTACGACGACGTGCCGGCCGACCGGCATCGCGTCGCGGCCCGCTCGCTGCTAGCGCACCTCATCAAGCTGCGCGACGACGGTCTGGCAGCGGACGACGGAGGATGCTGGAAAGCGGTTGCCTAAGATTTCGCCGCGCACCGGATCGCGTCGAGCACGGCTTCGACCGCTGCAGGATCCTCCAGCCCCGTCACGTCTCCCGAGACCTTGCCGCTCGTCGCGAGCTCGCGAAGCAGCCGACGCATGATCTTGCCGGCTCTCGTTTTCGGCATGGCCCGCGTGACGTAAACCCGGTGCAGTCGCGCGATGCCGCCGATCGCTTTCTCGACTGCGGCCGCCACCTTCTCCTCCATTCGCTCGCGATGGACTCCTGAAAGGAGCGTGACAAAAGCGATCGGCACCGTTCCCTTGATCGGATCCTCGATGCCGACCACCGCCGCTTCGGCGATGCCAGGCTGCGCGGCCACGGCGGATTCCATCTCCATCGTGCTGATGCGATGTGCCGCGACATTGATCACATCGTCGGTCCTGCCGATCACCCAGAGATGGCCATCCTTGTCGACCACCGCCCTGTCGGACGTCTGGTAGTAGCCGGGAAACCGCTCGAAATAGCTGCCGAGATAGCGGGCATGGTCATCCCAGATCGTCCGAGCCAGGGTCGGAAAGGGCTGAGTCAGCACCAGATTTCCCGGCGTTCCGGCCGCGACCGGCGCGCCTTGGTCGTCGAGAATCGCATAGCCATGGCCCGGCACGGTCCGTCCGCATGATCCGGCCTTGAGGTCGCCGACGCCGGCGATCGGATAGGTCCAAGTCGAACCGGTCTCGCTCTGGCCATAGGCGTTGATGAGCGGAACAGCCGAGCCGATATGGCCCGCCGCCCATCGGTAGGTCTCGATGTCGAGCGGCTCGCCTTGCAGGCTGAGCAGCCGCAATTTCGGCAGCGGATGAGATCGCGCGAGCGCGTCGCCTGCGGTCCGCAGCATCCGTGCGAGCGTCGGGGCGGCCAGCAGCTTCGTGACGCCGTGCCGCTCCGCAATTTCGTAGAAGCGCGCATGAGTCGGCGTGTCGAGCGCGCCCTCGTAGCAGACGAGGCTCATACCGTGCGCCAGCCCCCCGACCACCGCATGGATGGGAAAAGTGAGCCAGCCGACATCGGCGGCGCACCAATAGACATCGTCCGGCTCGGGATTGATCTGCCATTGGACGTTTGCCCAGGCGCCGGCGAGGAAGCCGCCAACGCTGTGGACGATCCCTTTGGGCTTGGCTTCGGTACCGCTGGTGAAGACGAGAAATGACGGTTCATTCGCCTCGAGCGGCAGACAGGGGCAGTCGGTCGATTGGCCCGCTATCAAGGCCTCGTAATCGACTTCGCCGGCCTGCAGCGCCGGCCGTGAGCCGGTTCGGTCGACGACTACGACATGACGAAGATCCGGAGTCTCGGCTCGGGCGCGTCGCGCGCTCTGGAGCAGCGGCACTTTCCGTCCGCGGCGCAAGCTCGCATCGGCAGTGACCACGAGTTTGGCACGCGCCGTGCGCAGCCTGAGCGCAACCGCGTCGGACGAGAATCCGGCGAACAGAACGGTATAGATGGCGCCGATCCGATTGCAGGCATGGATGGCGGCAAAGGCCTCCGGCAGATTGGGCAGATAGATCGCCACCACATCGCCCCTGCCGATGCCGAGCGATCGGAAGCCATTGGCCAGCCGCGCAACCTCGTCGCGAAGAGTGCGATAGGTCACGTGTCGGACGGAGCCGTCCTCGCCTTCCCAGATCAACGCGGCGCGATCGGCACGGTCGGGGTCCTCCGCATGGCGATCGACGCAATTGTCGGCGACGTTAATAGCGCCGCCGACGAAATAGCGCACATCGGCGAAACCGCCTTCCCGGAGCAAATCCCAGCCCCTCGACCAGCGGAGTCGCTCGGCAACCCACTCCCAATAATGATCCGGCCCGAGCGCCTCGCGCGCCCTGGCCTCTGCCAGCAGCGCTTCCTGCCTCCTGGACCGCCGGTGCGGTGGCACCGGGGTGGCGGGCTCGCCCATCAGCGAGTTCAGGATTTGCTCGGATCCCATCTTCGCCCCCCGACCCTTTCATCATCGCAGCCGCGCCTGACGTGACAGCGCCTGTCGGCTCGTCTACCAATCCCCGCGAGCAGATCAGTACATAGCGGGAGCAGCCGATGTCCGCGACAGGTAAAGCAGCCAAACCGGGCGGTAGCGCATCGGAAGCCATGCCGGCATCGTTCGACGCCCCCTGTTTCCGTGAAGAGCATGTCCTCTTCCGCGAGCAGCTGGCCCGGTTCGTCGAGGAGGAGATCAAACCCAGGGCCGAAGCCTGGGAGGCGGACGGCTTCGTGCCCCGCGACGTGCTGCGGCGCATGGGCGATTTGGGCTTCCTCGGGCTCAGGCACGACGAGGAGTGGGGCGGCAGCGCCATGGATGCGATCGCCAGCGTCCTCCTGGCGGAAGAGCTCGGAAAATCGACGTTCGGCGGCTTCGCGATCACGGTACTGGTCCATACCGACATGGCTTCGCCGCACCTCGCCAATGCCGGCAACCCGGAGCAAAAGGCCCGGCTGATGCCGGACATCGTCTCCGGCCGAAAGATTTGCGCTGTCGCCGTCACGGAGCCGGATGCCGGCTCCGACGTCGCCGGCATCCGCACGACGGCTCGACAGGAGGGGAACGAATGGGTGCTGAATGGCACCAAAATGTTCATCACCAACGGCGTCCATGCCGACATCTATTTCGTCGCCGCCAAAACCGATCAGAGCGTCAAGGGCACGCGCGGCATGTCGATGTTCATCGTCGAAAAAGGCATGCCGGGCTTCTCGGTCGGACGGGCGCTGAAGAAGCAGGGCTGGCTCTCCTCCGATACCGCCGAGCTCATCTTCGACAATTGCCGGGTTCCCGCCGCGAACCTGCTGGGCGACGAGCATCGCGGTTTCTATTCTATCATGCGCAATTTCCAGAATGAGCGAATGGTGCTCGCCGCCCAGGCGATGGGTGAGGCTCAGGCCGCGATCAGGCTCACGCTCGACTGGGTGAGCCAGCGCCGCGCCTTCGGGGCCTCTCTCTGGGATAAGCAGGCGATCCGGCAGCGTTTGGCCGCGCTCTCGGCCAAGGTCGAAGCGGGACGGCAACTCGTTTACCATACCGCCTGGCTCGACTCGCTTGGCCGCGATTGCGTCAAAGAGGTATCGATGGCCAAGGCGTATTGCGGCGAGCTCGTCAATCAGGTCATGTATGACTGCCAGCAATTTCACGGCGGGATGGGCTATATCCGTGAGAGCGCGATCGAGCGGATGGTGCGCGACGCGCGCGTCCAGTCGATCGGCGGCGGCGCCACCGAGGTGATGCTGGAAGAAATCGCAAAAAGGATGCGCGGCTGATCGCGCATCTCGAGGGAGAAAGAGGAAGAGCGCAATGCTCCCGATACTGTCGAGCAACATCATCACCTCGTCGCCGTCCTTTCAGGAAAACCGCGCGCATTATGCGGGGCTGATCAAAGACCTTCGCGCCGCGCTCGCCCATAGCCTTGCGGGTGGCGGAAAGACCCATGTGAACCGGCATCACAAGCGCGGCAAACTGCTGGTGCGCGACCGCATTGATCTGCTGGTCGATCCGATGTCGGCGTTCCTCGAGCTCTCGCCGCTCGCCGCCTGGAAGCTCTACGGCAATGACGTGCCGGCCGCAGGCATCGTCACCGGGATCGGGATCGTTCAGGGCACGCCCTGCATGATCATCGCCAACGACGCGACGGTGAAGGGCGGGTCGTTCTTTCACGAGACAGTGAAGAAGCATGTCCGCGCGCAGGAGATCGCGTGGGAGAACCGCCTCGCCTGCATCTATCTCGTCGATTGCGGCGGCGCCTACCTGCCCGAACAGGATCGCGTCTTTCCGGACAAGGATCATTTCGGCACCACCTTCTACAACCAGTGCCGCATGTCGGCCGATGGGCTGCCGCAGATCTCGGCGGTGTTCGGCGGCTGCACCGCGGGCGGCGCCTACATCCCGGCCCTGTCGGACGAAGTCGTGATGGTGCGCGGCAACGCGCGCATCCATCTGGGCGGCCCCTCGATCGTGCAGGCGGCGATCAACGAGACGGTGGACGGCGAGACGCTGGGCGGCGCAGCCATGCACACGACGGTGTCCGGCGTCTCGGACTATCTGGCCGAGGACGAGCCTTCGGCGCTGAAGAAGGTCCGCGACATCGTCGGCGCGCTCAACATCGAGCGCCCGTGCTGTGCGGCGACGCGCCTACCACGCGCGCCGCTGTACGATCCGGCGGAAATTCCCGGCATCATCCCGCTCGATCCGAAGACGCCCTATGACGTGCGCGAGATCATCGCGCGCATGGTGGACGGAAGCGAGTTCCAGGAATTCAAGCCGGATTGGGGCAGCGAGCTCGTCTGCGGCACCAGCTACCTGCACGGTTATCCGGTTGGCATCCTCGCCAACAATGGGCCGCTCTTTTCAGAATCGTCGGTGAAGGGCGCGCACTTCATCGAACTGTGCGATCAGCGCAACATTCCGCTTCTCTTCCTGCAGAACATCACCGGCTTCATGGTCGGCACCGAAGCCGAACGCGGCGGCATCGCCAAGCACAGCGCCAAGCTCGTCTATGCGGTCGCGGCGGCGCGCGTGCCGCGCTTCACGGTGCTGATCGGCGGTTCCTACGGCGCCGGAAACTACGGCATGTGCGGTCGCGGCTTCGGCCCGCGCTTCCTCTTCACCTGGCCCAATTCGCGCATCGCGACGATGAGCCCTGACATCGCGACCAATGTGCTGCTGGAGCTCCGCCGCACCAGCGTGAAGCGCGACGAAGCCTCCGAGCGTGAGCTCGAGGAGCTCGAACGCAAGACCCGCGCGCAATTCACCGAACAGAGCGATCCCTATTATGCGACGGCCCGCCTATGGGACGACGGCATTATCGAGCCTGCGCAAACCCGCGATGTCATCGGCCTGTGCCTCGCCCTCGCTGCGGCCGAGCCGCGGCAGACCGGCCGGGCGCCCGTCTATCGAATGTAGGCAATCCAAGTGATCGAAAAACTGCTGATCGCCAATCGCGGCGAGATCGCCTGCCGGATCATCCGCAGCTGCCGCAAGCTCGGCATCCGGACCGTTGCCGCTTTCTCCGACGCCGATGCGTCCGCACTCCATGTCGCGATGGCCGACGAAGCCGTCAGGATCGGTCCGGCGGAGGCGACGGCGAGCTATCTCAATGTCGACGCGATCCTCGATGCGGCGCGCCGCACGGGAGCGAATGCGGTGCATCCGGGCTACGGCTTCCTGTCGGAGCGTGTGGCGCTGGCGCAGGGGTGCATCGACAACGGCATCATCTGGATCGGCCCTTCGCCCCGCGCGATCGAAGCCATGGGCTCGAAGATCGAGTCCAAGCGCCTGGCCGAACAAGCGGGCGTCGCGTCGGTGCCGGGCTATCACGGCGACGCGCAAGACGACGCCGCTCTCGAAGACGCGGCGCGCAAGATCGGCTTTCCGATTCTGATCAAGGCCTCTGCCGGCGGGGGCGGCCGCGGCATGCGACGCGTGTCGGACGCGAAGGAGTTCCGATCGGCGCTCGCGCTGGCACGCGCGGAAGCGCAAGCGGGATTCGGCGATCCCAAGCTTCTGATCGAGAAGCTGATCGAGCGGCCGCGTCACCTGGAAGTCCAACTCGCCGGCGACAAACATGGCAATCTGATCCATCTGTTCGAGCGCGAATGCTCTATCCAACGGAACTATCAAAAGGTCATCGAAGAGGCGCCGGCTCCCAATCTCGATCCGGAAATCCGCGAAGCGCTTTTCGACGCCGCGCTGAAGCTCGGCCGCGCCATCGGCTACGACTCATTGGGCACGGTCGAATTCATTCTCGATGCCGATAGCAAGGCCGGACCTTGGTTTCTCGAGATGAACACACGACTACAGGTCGAGCATCCGGTGACGGAAGAGGTCACCGGCATCGATGTCGTCGCGCTGCAGATCGGGATTGCGCAAGGAGACGTTCTGCCGTTCGGTCAAGGGGATCTGCATGTTGCAGGCGCCGCGATCGAGGCGCGGCTCAATGCGGAGGATCCGGCGCACGGCTACAGCCCGAGCTTCGGCAGGGTCGCCGATTTCCGGACATTCTCCAGTGACGGCGTGCGGATCGATACCGGCATCGGGCCGGGCAGTGAAGTCACCCCCTATTACGATTCCATGCTGGCCAAGATCATCGGCTATGGGCCCAACCGCGAGATCGCCGCGCGCCGACTTTCGGCGGCCCTGGGCGAACTGGAGATCCTCGGCCTGAAAACCAACCAGGCCTTCCTTCGCGACCTGGTCGACAGTCGCGCGTTTCGGGCAGGCAATCTCTCGACCCGCTTCATCCCCGAGCTTTATCCCCATGGCTGGACCGGGCAGCCCGAGGGCTACCTGCCCGGCTCTGCCGTTGCGGCGATCGCCTGGATCGATACGATTGCGCACAGCTCGCGCGGCGCGGCCCCCGCGCCATGGACCAGTCTCGGTAACTTCCGCCTTCTGTCTTCGGCAGGCCGAGAGACGCATATCAGCCTCAAAGTCGAGGGCGAGACCGGGGAAACAGATCTCTGGGTAGCGGGCGGCGACGGAAACTACCGGGTCGGGTGGCCGCAATCGGAGCGCACGGTAAGAGCGGCGCGGCGCGACGGCGATCTATCGATCGAAGCTGACGGGCTGATTCACCGATATCGCGTCGCCGTCGACGGCGATCAGGTGTCGATCGCTCATTCCGGACGGTCCGAGCGATGGCGCGTCCGGCCCGCGATCGAATGCGCGGGGAAAGCCGGCGGCGACAACGTCGCCGCGAGCGGCACGCGGGTGGTTGCGCATCTGCCCGGCCTGATCAGTGCCATCCATGTCGCGCCGGAGCAAAAGGTCGCCAAAGGTGAGACTGTTATCGTGATCGAAGCCATGAAGCTGATGCACGGGCTCCCGGCGCCTGCCGATGGCCGCGTGAAGGGCGTCTTCTGCCAAAAGGGAGAGACCGTAGCGGCCGGCACGGTGCTGATCGAGATCGACCCCGAAGGCAGTTCGTAACCGTCGCATTCTGCGACCGATTGACACGATGATGAAAGCAGGCCAGTGGTAGCGTCTTAGGGCTGGCTCAAGCCGTTCCATGGGGGGAGATCATGAGGAAGGGGCAGTTTGCGGCTGCGTTATTGGCGTCGGCCGGCCTGCTGGCCGTTGGCGCCTATTGGGCGCCCATCAGCCAGGCGGCGGATGACGGGATCAAGATCGTCCCCGATGATATCGGCGGGGTGGTCAAGAGCTCCAAAGGGCCGGAGGCCGGGGTCTGGGTCATCGCCGAGACGAAAGAGCTGCCCACCCGCTTCATCAAGATCGTGGTGACGGACGACCAAGGCCGCTATGTGCTGCCGGACCTGCCCAAGGCCAAATACAAGGTTTGGGTCCGCGGCTACGGCCTCGTGGATTCCCAGCAAGTCGACGCGACGCCCGGCAATCGGCTGGACTTGACTGCCGTCGTCGCGCCCGATGCGAAGGCCGCTGCGGAATATTATCCCGCAGCCTATTGGTACGCGCTTCTGAATCCGCCGGCTGCGAGTGAATTCCCCGGCACGGGCGCGCAAGGGAACGGCATCTCGCCCCAGATGGTGACCCAGCAGCACTGGCTGGAGAACATGAAAGAGAATTGCATGTTCTGCCACCAGCTGGGCGATAAGGCGACCCGCGAGCTGGCAAGCACGGGCAACAGCGTCGAGGGCTGGGCCAGCCGCATCCAGATGGCCCGCGCCGACGGCGACGTCGCCATCAACAATATGGGCAAGGATCTGTCGCAGCAGATGCAGAACAGCATGGCCAAGTTCGGTCGCGAACGGGGCCTGAAGATGTATGCAGACTGGACGGACCGGATTGCGGCGGGCGAACTGCCGAAGGTGACGCCGCATCGGCCGGAGGGTGTGGAGCGGAACGTCGTGCTTACCATCCGCGACTGGGGTGGCGGCCACTTCATCCATGACCAGATCTCGAGCGACCACCGCGATCCGAACGTGAATGCCGGCGGACCGGTCTACGGAATGGGCATGCTGCACGGCAATCTCGAGATCCTCGACGTCAAGACACTCAAGACCGAGGAGCTCCCGATTCCGGGCATCGACGGCTCGGCGCATGATCAGGATACGCGCATCCATGCTGACGAGATGGACGGCAAGGGCCGGGTCTGGATGCCGGTCGTCTCCCAGACCGGCACCGAGCCCGACTGGTGCAAGGACGGCTCGGTTCCGTCGTCGAAATACTATCCGCTGACCGACAAGCGGAAAGAATCCGAGATCGTCATGTACGATCCGTCGACGAAGAAGATCGACGTGATTCCGCTCTGCGTCGGCGGCAACCACTCGAACTTCACTTTCGACAAGGATTCGACGCTCTATCTGAGCGGCGATACCAGCGTCATCTCCTGGATCAACACGCGAGTGTGGGACGAGACCCACGATCCCAAGAAGGCGACCGGTTGGTGCCCGATGGTTCTCGACACCTCCGGCGATGGCAAGATCGATCCCGACCGCACGCATTGGAATGCGCCGGGCAACGCGCTGGCCGGCGTCTCGGGTGAGGAAGGCGGCGGGCCGATGACCGACGCCGCCAAGAAGGCTGCCGACGCGGCCAAAGCCGGCAAGGACACGCAGATCAGCCGTTATCTCTATGGCATGTCCGTTGCCAAGGACGGCAGCGTGTGGGAAGCCGCCTACGTACCATATGTTCCAAGCGGAATCGTCCACCTGATCCCAGGCAAAAACCCGCCCGAGACTTGCAAGACCGAGTATTACGAGCCGCCGCTCAAGGACGGCAAATACGCGGCGGTCGGCATCCGCGGCGTCGGCGTCGACTCGGACGGCGTGGCCTGGGCGGCCTTTTCGTCCGGCCAGGTCGGCGCGTTCGACCGGCGGAAGTGCAAGGTGCTAAACGGCCCCACCGCGACCGGCCAGCAGTGCCCGGAAGGCTGGACCTTCTACGACCTGCCGAGCCCGAAGGTCGGCAACACGATGGCGACGTCCGATTTCGTTTATTCAGAGTGGCCGGACTATTTCAACGTGATGGGTCTCGGCAAGGACGCCCACTTCTTCCCGGCGATCAACTCGGACTCGATTGTCGCGCTGGCGCCGGGCTCCAGCAAGTTCGTGACCTTCCGCGTACCCTACCCGATGGGCTTCTACACGCGCGGTCTGGACTTCCGGATCGACGATCCGAAGGCCGGCTGGAAGGGCAAGACGATGCAGGCGACCTATAGCGGATCCGTCATGTGGCACCAGGAAGGCGGCGAGGGCGAGTACAGCAAGGAAGTCACCTTCCAGGTAAGACCGAACCCGCTGGCCTCCTGAGTCCGGCTCAAACCGCAAAAGAAGGGCCGTCGCCTTTGGGTGGCGGCTCTTTTTTTGCGCGACTATTGAGCCCACCCGCATGCGCCGGATTGACACCTTTATCAAAGAGGACCAGTACGGTGACACGAAGAGTCTCACCATACGCCGGGGGTCATCGGGAGGAGCATGATGAAGAGGCAACTTATCGCGGCGCTGTTCGCGTCAACCTGCTTGATTGTCGGGGGCGCCGTTTGGACGCCGACCACCCAAGCGGCCGGTGACGAGATCAAGATGAACGGCGACGACATCGCCGGAACCGTCACCAGTTCTAAGGGCCCCGAAGCCGGCGTGTGGGTCATCGCCGAAACCAAAGAGCTGCCCACCCGCTACATCAAGATCGTGGTGACCAACGATAAGGGCCAATATCTGCTGCCCGACCTGCCGAAGGCCAAATATCAGGTCTGGGTGCGGGGCTACGGGCTGGTCGATTCCCAGCCGGTCGAAAGCGCGCCGGGCAATCATCTCGACCTCAAGGCCGTGATCGCACCGGACGAGAAGGCCGCTGCCGAGTACTATCCGGCGGCCTATTGGTACGCGCTGCTCCATCCGCCGGCGGCAAGCGAGTTTCCAGGCACCGGCGCACAGGGCAACGGCATTTCGCCCAAGATGGTGACCCAGCAATACTGGCTGGAGAACATGAAAGAGCAATGCATGTTCTGCCACCAGCTGGGCGACAAGGCGACCAGAACCCTGGCGTCGACCGGCAACAGCGTCGAAGCTTGGGCGAACCGGATCCAGATGGCCCGCGCCGACGGCGACATTGCCATCAATAATGCGGGCAAGAGTCTCTCGCAGCAGATGCAGAACAACATGGCGAACTTCGGCCGCGAGCGCGGCCTGAAGATGTACGCCGACTGGACCGACCGCATCGCCGCCGGCGCGCTGCCCAAGGTTGAGCCGCCGCGTCCGACCGGAGTCGAGCGCAACGCCGTCCTCACGATCATGGATTGGGGCGGTGGCCACTACATCCACGACCAGGCCTCGTCCGATCATCGCGACCCGCATGTGAATGCCGGCGGTCCGATCTACGGCATGGGCACGCTGGACGGCACGCTCGAGGTCCTAGATCCGAAGACCCTGAAGACGACCAGCATTCCGATCCCCGGAGTCGATCCCAAAGTCCCGCACGACGAGACGGCAGGGATCCACGCCGACGAGATGGACGGCAAAGGGCGCGTCTGGATGCCGTCGATCTACACCGAAGGACCGGAGCCTTCCTGGTGCTCCGACGGGTCGACGCCTTCGTCGAAATACTACCCGCTGAACGACGTCGCTCACAGGAAGGCGGCGGCCCTGCCGATGTACGACCCCAAAACCGGCAAGGTCGAGGTGATCTCGCTTTGCGCCGGCGGCAACCATTCCGGCTTCACCTTCGACAAGGATTCGACGCTGTGGATGAGCGGCGACACGCAGGTGATCTCCTGGATCAACACGCGGATCTGGGACGAGACGCATGACGCGAAGAAGGCCTCGGGCTGGTGCCCGATGGTTCTCGACACGTCGGGTGACGGCAAGATCGACCCCGACCGCAGCCACTGGAATCATCCGAGCGATGCGCTCAGGAACATGAAGGGCGAGGAAGGCGGCGGGCCGACGACCGAGACCAAGCAGGCCGAGGCCGCCGCCGGCAAGGACACGCAGATCAGCCACTATCTCTACGGCGCCACGGTCGGCAAGGACGGCACGATCTGGCAGGCGGCATACGCCCCCTACGTGCCGAGCGGCATCGTTCACCTGATCCCGGGCAAGAACCCGCCGGAGACCTGCAAGACCGAGTATTACGAGCCGCCCAAGCTGCCGAACGGGAATTATGCGGCCTTCGGGATTCGCGGAGTCGGCGTCGATGAGAACGGCGTCGCCTGGGCGGCTTTCTCGTCGGGCCAAGTCGGCGCCTTCGATCGGCGGAAGTGCAAGGTGCTGAACGGTCCGACCGCGACCGGCCAGCAATGTCCGGAGGGCTGGACCTTCTACGACCTGCCGAGCCCGAAGCTCGACGGCACGAGCGCTACCTCGGACTTCGTTTATTCCGAGTGGCCGGACTATTCCAACGTCATGGGCCTGGGCAAGGATACGCACTGGTTCCCGGCGATCAATTCGGACTCCGTTCTGGCGCTGCCGGAGGGCGCGAAGAAGTTCGTGGTGTTCCGGATCCCCTATCCGATGGGTTTCTATACCCGCGGCATGGACTTCCGGATCGATGATCCGAAGGAAGGCTGGAAAGGTCGCGTGCTGCACGCGACTTATTCGAGCGCAACCCTCTGGCACCAGGAAGGCGGCGAAGGCGAGTACAGCAAGGAAGTCTCCTTGCAGATCCGTCCGAATCCGCTGGCCGACTGAAGCTTCGGACTTCTGATGAAGGCCGCCGCCCGCCGGTGGCGGCCTTTCCTTTGGGGTTCGCCGTTCCGTCCCTGTGACCCAAAGATCGTCATGCCCGTAACAAGTACGGGCCTGACGATCTTTAACTCTGTCGAACAGCAAAAACTAAATGCGCTAGGGTGCCCGTCCAAGCACGAAATCCGCGGCTTTCTCCGCGATCATCAGGGTCGAGGCGTTCGTGTTCGCCGACGGCATCGAGGGCATGATCGACGCATCCGAGACGCGCAGCCCTTCGACGCCGCGGACGCGGAGCCGGTCGTCGACGACGGCAGTCGGATCGCTGTCTGGTCCCATGCGGCAGGTGCCGATCAAGTGGAAGACCGTCGAACCCTGCTTCAGCGCCCAATCCATGATCTCAGCGTCGCTCCGCGCATCGGCGCCGGGCAGTTCCTCGCGATCAAAATAGGGCGCAAGCTCCGGCGTCGCCAACAGTCGCCGACCCAGCTTGATCCCTGCAAGCAGCACGCGGCGGTCATTCTCATGCGCGAGGTAATTGGGCTGGATGCGCGGATGCTCCATCGGATCGTTGGAGCGCGCCCGCACATAGCCGAGGCTCTCCGGCCGTTGCTGCCAGATCCCGCAGGTCATGCCCGGAAAGCTGTCAAGCAGCCCCGCGATGCCGCCGGCCTTATAGCTCGCAGGCGTGAAGGCGAATTGCAGGTCGGGCGCATCGAGCGCTTCGTCAGATTTCCAGAACACGTGCACCAGCGACGGGCTGAGCGCGAGAATGCTCGGGCGTCCGAGCATCCATTTGGCGATTTCCCAGGCAAGAAAAGGCTGCCGAGAGAAATTGTTGATCGTGCGGCAGCGTGCGCGCGCCACCATGCGCACCGCATAATGGTCGCGCAGATTCTCGCCGACGCCCGGCAGCGCATGAACCACCGGGATGCCGAGCTCCTGCAGCAGCGACCCAGGACCGATTCCAGAGAGCTGCAGCAGCTTCGGGCTATTGATCGAACCGCCGCAGAGGATCACTTCGCGGCGCGCGCGGACCTCGCGATCGATACCTCTCTGCCGATAACGCACGCCCGAAGCACGATGTCCATCGAACAAGATCCGCGTCGCCTGCGCGTTTGTTCTGATATCGAGGCCGCCCTTTCCGAGTGCGGGATGGAGGAATGCGCGCGCGGTGCTGACGCGGCGGCCGCGGCTGATGGCGCGCTGATAATATCCGGCGCCATCCTGCTGCGCGCCGTTGTAATCCGGATTGCGCGGAATACCCATCGACACGACCCCGGCCAGAAATGCTTCGCAAACCGGATGCCGCCAATCGAGATCGGTGACCTTGAAATCGCCATTCTGGCCGCGATAGCGCGCGTCGCCGCCCAGCCTCTGCTCGGTGCGTCGGAAATAGGGCAGCACATCGTCATAGCCCCAGCCGCGATTGCCGCGCTGCGCCCAATGATCGAAGTCGGCGGCCTGACCGCGATTGTAGATCAGACCGTTGATCGAACCCGATCCGCCGAGCGTGCGCCCTTGCGTCGTCGCAAAAATCCGGTTCAGCGTGCCCGGCACGGGCTCGGTCTTGAACTGCCACGTATAGGCCGGGTCGTGGAGCGTCCTGATGTAGCCGGCCGGGATATGGATGTACGGGCTGTGGTCGGGTGGACCGGCCTCCAGCACACAGACCGTCAACGCGCCGCTCTCGATCAGGCGCGCGGCGAGCAGCGATCCCGCCGAGCCCGCGCCGACGAGGACGTAATCGAAACTGTCGGCGTTCATTCGTCCAGCTCGACAAGGGGCGCCCGCGCCTTCGGCGGCTCACCGTCGACAAGGGCCGGAAAGAGCGCCTGATAATCACCCGACGGACCGCGCGGCAGCAAGCCGCGCTCGCGAAAATGGGGAGATTCCGCCGCCAGGGCCAGGTCGAGCACCGGCGTCAGGCAGCAATCCTCCGGCCAGAAGCGCGCCATCGCCTCATCGAGCGTCAGAGCGCCAAAATAGGCCGCCAGCTCGGCCTTGAGCGAACTCTGGGGCATGGGATCGTTTTGACGCTCGATCCAATCCGGCCGCTCGGCGCCGCGGCAGAAAGCCTCCCAGAATTTCGCCTCGACCGCGCCCAACGCGAGGTGATAGCCATCGGCCGTCGGGTAGATCTGATAATAGGCCGCGCCTCCGTTCAGATAATAATCGGCCGGCTGAGGCACGATGCCCGCACGGCCGAGCGCGGCGAGCTGATAGGCCTGGAGCGGCATCGCCGCGTCGGCCAGCGCGAGATCGATCTCGCAGCCTTTGCCGTCGCGCGCCCGGGCATTGAGCGCGCCCAAAATCGCGATGATCGCCATCAGCGATCCGGCCGAATCCGAAATGGGAGGATCGAAGAAGGCGGGCTTGCCCTCGCCGTTGCGATGCAGGATTCCGGCGAGCGCCAGATAGTTGTTGTCATGCCCGGCGCTTTTCGCCAATGGCCCGCCATAGCCGTAGCCGTTCATCGAGCAATAGACGAGACCGGGATTGACGGCCTTCAGCGTGTCATAGCCAAGGCCGAGTCGCCCCATGACGTCGGGCCGGAAGGATTCGATCAGCACGTCGTGCGCTTTGACGAGCTCGAGAAATTCAGCGCGCTGCGCTGCGTCCTTCAAATCCATCCGGCGCGTCGATTTCCCGTCGTTCAGCGCTTCGAAATAGATCGAGCGACCTTCCTTGTCCTTCGGACCGAGCGTGCGCATCTCATCGCCGCCTGGCGGTTCGATCTTCAGAATCTCGGCGCCCATATCGGCCATCAGCAGAGTCGCCAGAGGACCAGGTATATGGCGCGTCAGATCGAGCACGCGGATGCCGGCCAGGAATTGGCTAATGCGGGCCATCACCAGCCCCAATGTACCGGTGGCAGGCCTGCGATCGGCGCGTGGAAAGTCGCGATCCTGTCGCCGTTCAGGCAGCCGAGATAGGCGGTCTTCAAATCCGGTCCGCCGAACGCGATACTCGAAATGTTGCTCAGCACCTTGCCCCGGGTCGCCGACAGCATCGGCCGGGTCAGCCGATTCACGCGGTGGAGCGCGTCGAATTCGTCGAGCCGCGGATCGGGATCGTCCAGCATCAGCGTCTGTTTGCCGTCAGGCGTCACGCGGATCAGGCGATTGGCGATCACGCCGACCACCCAAAGCGCGCCTTCGGAATCCAGCGCCATTCCGTCGGGGAAAGTGCCCGGTCCGAATTCGGTCAGCGTCGCGCGATCGGAGAGCGCGCCGGTTTCGGAAATACGGAAACGGCTCACGCGCTGGCCGAAAGTCTCGTTCGCGTAGAGATAAGCGCCGGTTGGATCGATGCGGCATTCATTGGTGAAACAGAGATCATCGGCAACCATACGCGTCCCACGCTCGTCCTTCAGCGCGATGAAGCCGTCTCGGATGTCGCGGTTGTACACGGCCTCACCCTTGCGGATCGTGCTGATGCACATCCAGACTCGCTCGCGATGATCGAGCCAGACGAAATTGACCGGTCCCAGCGGAACGCCGTCAATCTCGGTGACAAAGGGCTCGACGGCACCATCGCGCCGCACGCGCCATACGCCCCCATTGTCGGCAAGGTTCGAAACCAGGAATGACCGGTCGCGCAGCATCGCGACGCCATTCGGCGTGATCGGCGCGCCACCCAACACGGTCTGGTCGCCGGACGGCTCGAGCCATATGACTCCACCACGCTTATCGGACGCGTAGAGGTCGCCCGCGCGCGTCGCGAGCACGCATTCCGGCCGCATGAGACCGGCGCCGACGAAACGGATCGCGGCGAGATCGATGAGCGGCGCCAAGGTTCAGAAGGGAATCGAGATTTCGGCTGGAGGCCGGATCGTCGTCCGCCGCATGAAGCGGACCTGATCCGCCGGGAAGCCGTCGCGGCGGTGGGTCACCCGCGCATTGTCCCACAGCACCGCGTCGCCCGGCCTCCAATGGTGCCGATAGACGAGATCGGGCGCGGTCATCGCGGCGTAGAGCTCAGCCAGCAGCGCATCACTCTCCGCCGCCGGAAGTCCGTCGATATGAGTGACGACCGTCGAGGCGAGATAGAGCGACTTGCGCAGCGTAATCGGATGCGTACGCACGACAGGATGCGATTCGACACGTGCGCTGCGCTTGGCCTGAAACTCGTTCACCTTGACGCCGTACTGCGCAGTGACCTTGCTATGATCATGCACCGCGCGAAGACCGGCGATTCGCTCCTTGGTGCGCGCGGACAGTCGATCATAGGCGGCGGCGCAATCGGCAAAATAGGTGTCCCCACCCACCGCCGGCACCTCGACCGCATAGAGCAATGACCCGAGCGCCGGCCGCGGCAGATAGGTCTGGTCGGTGTGCCACTCGAGCTCGTCATTGCTCAGCGCGTCCTCGGGCAGGCCCAGATCGCGCCGGTTGGTGACGTAGAGCAGCTCGGGATGGGTCTTTGAATTATATTCATGGCGGCCATGGATCTCGAGCTCGCCGAACATGCGGCTGAAGGCGACCTCCCCTTCCTCTGAGAAGCCGCAATCGCGGAACAGCAATATGCCGCATTGGCACCAGAGCTGGTTCAGCACCTTGGCGAGCCAGGGCTGGCCTGACGGAATCCCGGTTGCGCCGGCAATCTCGGCGCCGAACGCCGGCGTCAGCGGACGAACGGACAGCGGCGGCGCGCGGTAGAAGCCGTCATCGAGCCCCTGCGCCTCATCCTTTGCGATTGAAGACATCGCGGCCATCTTCCCCACCTATGTTCGCCTGCCCGAATGTCGCGCTTCGGGCGCGCCGCCGTCAATCGCCGCAGATCAATCGCCCACCGGGCTGCGGCGGCTCAGCGCCTGGAGCAGCGTCACCGCAGCCAAAGCTGCGCCGACGACGGCGAAGGTCGGGTGGTTGCCGATCTGGAGCCTGAGCGGCGTCATCGCGAAGGGGTTAAGGAAGTCGCCGATATACATCGTCGCATACATGAGACCGAGCGCTCGACCGCGCATCGCCGCGCCGGTCTTGTCCAGGATGGCATTGGTGAAGAAGGGCGTCATCAGGCCGCCTGCCAAACCCGCGACCCAGCATCCTGCCGTGCTGCCGATTGCATCGGCCAGAAGGCCGATCGTGAGGTCGCTGGCGCCGAAAATACCGAGAATGATGACGAACACCCACCGCCGCCCCAGCTTGGTCATCAGCATGCCGTAGGACATAGCGCCGATGATGTTGAACACCATGCTCGCGGTCATGATGAGACCCTGGCTCTGCGGCCGCGTTACGCCGTCCCCTGCCAGCACGAAGGAGAGATGCACGGTCGTCATATAGGCGGCCATGTAGAAGGGGATCAGCATCAGATAGAAGGGCCAAAGCCTCAGCAGCACGCCCCATCCACCCGCGGCCGTGGTCTCGGCGCGCCTCGCGGGAGTCGGCGGCAATGCGAACAGCGCCAGGGGCAGCATCAGAACCGCCGGCACGAAAAGCGCGAAGGGCGCACGCCAGCCGCCCCATTCCGCGACCTCGCCGCCGAGAAACAGCGCGACGAACCCGGACGCTGATACGATCGCACCCTGCAGCCCCAGAAACTTCGCACGCGCGTCGCCCTGATAGCGCTCGCCGATGATCGACATGATGGCGACCAGGATCGCGGCGCAGGCGATGCCCTGCAGGAAGCGCGCCGCCAGAAAGCTGAGCGGCGCATTGACGAGCAGCCCGGCCACGCCGGTCGCGGTGAAAAGGATGAGCGCGAGACTCAGGAGATTGCGGTTGCCGATCCGAGCCGCGAGGAAACCTGCAATCGGACCGCCGACCATGTTGCCGATGCCCAGCAGCGTAATCATGAGCTGCGCCACAAGCGCGCCGCCGCCATTGCTGCCGAAGATGAGCGCGAGCGGCCCCAGATCGGAATTGCCCGTGAAATGCTGTCCGATCACGGCCATCGAAGGTGAAAGCGCGACGACGGCGAACATGTTGAGGATGTTGGCGCCGATCAGCACGACCGGGATCAGCCGCTCGCGCAGGCTGCGCGCATCGGCCGATTGTATGAGTTCGACCGGTGCCGCTGCGGTTAGCTCGGCTTCGCCAAGGCTCATCGCGTTTCCATTCCCAATGAATTTTCTTATGGCTTAATCTAAAACGGAATGGGCACGGCGGGGAAGGGATTTCGCGCTCCTTAGACCCAGGCGCAAATCATCATGCCCGGGCATGATGTATGGGGAAAGAGTCCTCTCTACCCTCGCCCACCCCTAACCAGCCGTCCCGGCCTCGCCCCGGTCTCCTTGCCGTTCCGCTGCACGATCTGGCCAGCGACCAGGGTCGCGACATAGCCTTGGGCGGTCTGCATCAGGCGGTTGGCGCCGGTGGGGAGGTCGCTCGTCATGAAGGGCAGGTCGAGCTTCAGATTCGCGAAATCGATCAGGTTGATGTCGGCCTTGAGGCCCGGCGCGATTCGGCCGCGGTCGGGGAAGCCGTAGAAGCGCGCGAGGTCGGAGGTTTGCCGCCTTACGGCGAATTCCAGCGGCAGGCGCGGCCCACGCGTGCGATCGCGGACCCAATGGGTCAACATCAGCGTCGGCGCGCTGGCGTCGACGATCGCGCCGCAATGGGCACCGCCGTCGGAGATGCCGACGATCGTGTCGGGGTTGGTGATCATCTCATATTCAGGGTCGAGGCAGCCGTCGGAATAGTTCTGCACCGGCACCCAGATCAGCCCCTCACCGTCGCGCTCCAGCATGATGTCCAGCACAAGCGCGCGCGGATCGAGGCCGCGGCGCGCTGCCTCCGCCTCGATCGTGTCATCGGGGCCGGGTTCGTAATTGCCCCACATCGGGTAGATCCGGCTCCACGGCCCATCGTTGAAGATCGATTGGATGATTCCGTTGAGATGCGTTGGCGCCCGCTCGGGCCCGCCCAGCCCCTCGCCGGCGATCCGGGCGCGCAGCGCCGCATCCGATTTGAGCCGTGCGACCTTCTCGGCGAAGGGCAGATCGGCCAGCGCCTTCATCGACGGCGACAGCATGAAAGGACCGAAGCGGCTGCGCAGTCCCAGCAGGATTCCGACCCCGCGCAACCCGACCTGCGGCGTCACGCGCGCCCCTTCCGCGCGGCGGGCGCCGGTGAGCGCCAGCTGCTCGCGCCACATGTCGCGCTTGGCCGAGACCTGGACCAGAACATAGGTCATTGGGCAGCCGGTCTCGTTCGAGAGCCGCGCCATCCAGTCGATTTCCTTGGCCGGCGCCAGCAGATCTTCGCCGATCACGCCGGTCGGCGCGATCTCCAGCACACCCCGCCCATGCTCGGCCACCGCGCCCGCAAGCGTCCGCAGTTCGGCCTCGGCCGCGAAGGTGCCGGGCACCGGCTCGCCATCGATCGCGCGATGCGCGAGCGTGCGCGAGGTCGAGATGCCGAAAGCGCCAGCCTTCAGCGCTTCCGAGGCCAACCGCCGCATCTCCATCAGATCATCCTCGGTCGCCGTCTGGTTCTTGGCTCCCCGCTCGCCCATGACATAGGCGCGAAGCGCGCCATGCGGCAGCTGTGTCGCCACATCGATCGCATGCGGCATCCGCTCCAGCGCGTCGAGATATTCGGGGAAGCTCTCCCAGCTCCATTTCATGCCTTCGGAGAGAGCCGCGCCCGGGATGTCCTCCACACCCTCCATCAGCCCGATCAGCCAGGATTCCTTGCCCGGCCGCACCGGCGCGAAGCCGACTCCGCAATTGCCCATCACCACGCTGGTGACGCCGTGCCAGAAGGAGGGTGTGAGCAACGGATCCCAGGTCACCTGCCCGTCATAATGGGTGTGCACATCGATCCAGCCGGGCGCCACCAGCAGCCCGTCCGCATCGATCGTCTCGCGCGCCGCGCCGAAGATTTTGCCGATCTCGACGATCTTGCCGTCCCGGATCGCGACATCGCCGGTGAAACCCGGCGCGCCCGTGCCGTCGACGATCGTGCCGCCTTTGATGATGCGATCGAACATGCCGTTTGCCCCTTCCCCGAACCGTGCGGGAAGAGACTACATGATGTGGGCTACTGAAGAAAAATATTGGAAACTCACTCGTTGGATCGGGCGATGCAGTCTAGAAGTTCATGCCCATTTTTCACGATCTTCGCCGGGCCGATGTCCTTGGCGGTCCTTTCCGGCACTTCTCTCAATGCCGCGTCGCTCGTGACGGCAAGGCACGGAGTTTCTCCGATCCAGAAGATGTAAGCATTAGTGCGGTCGGCAAATTCCCAGACCGCTTGTATAAACTGCTCGCCACCACCGTCAAAGCAAAGATGCTCCATCTCAAGATCCTCGGCGCCTGCGATGTCGCCCCAATCGCGATCCGAGAATTTCGCTCCCAAGATCTTTCCATCGCGAATGATCGCATGTCTTCCCAAGACATCCGCCAGAATCGCTCGATCCAGCGGAACGATTCCGTCCTTATTCTCGCGCTGGACGAAAATTTCTATGCCGACGCTCACGATCCAGCCCCTCCATATGATTTATCGACCGCCCCAGCATTATCCGGTGGCTATATACCCGACCAGCTCACGTCCGTTGCGAACAATGCAAGCCGACCAAGAACATCAACAACGGACTGAGGCATGCAACCTTACGATTCTATGGTTGTTTTGTATAGAACATAACAAGAACATCGTCATGCTCTATGGCCAGGTTGCACGCACGGCCCAGGTCATTAGAAATAAGCGAGGACATTTGTAGTCGATGAACCCGCTCGCCAGCCGCAACTACTTCGATCTCGTCCGCGAGAGGGCCGCCCTTCGGCCGGACCATCCGGCCGTAATCGACCGGCATGCTGAGATTTCTTATGGGGCTCTTGCCGACCGCGCTCGCCGCATCGCCGGCGCGCTCCAAGCGAGCGGCATCGCGCGGGGCAGCAAGGTCGGCGCGCTCGTCAACAATCGGGTGGAATGGCTGGAGCTGTGCTTCGGGGCGAATGCGGTGGGGGCGGTGCTGGTGCCGTTCAGCACATGGTCGACCGAGGCGGAGTTCGACTATCTGATCCGGGATTCTGGAATTGAGATCCTGTTCGCGCTGGACCAGTTCGGCGGCCAGGATTTCGGGGCGATCCTCAATCGGCTGAACGCGGCCGAGCTTTGTCCGGCGCTCCGCGAAATCGTGATGCTCGGCGCATCGTATGAAGCGTTCCGCGCCTCGGCCGAACCGTTCGAAGGCCCGTCCCTCGGCCAGCCCGAGGACGATGCGCTGATCCTCTACACCTCCGGGTCCAGCGCGCGGCCGAAGGCCGTGCGGCTGGTCAATCGCGGGCTGGTCGAGAATGGATTCGCGATCGGAGAGCGGATGGGGCTTTCGCCGGAGGATCGCGTGCTTGTGTCGCCGCCGCTCTTCTGGAGCTACGGGTCGGCGAATGCGCTGCCTGCCATCCTGACGCATGGCGCGACGATGGTGCTGCAGGGCCGGTTCGAGCCGGGCGAGGCGCTGGAGCTGATCGAGCGGCACCGCTGCACGGCGCTCTACACGCTGCCCGCGATGACCAACGCGCTCGTCGCGCATCCCGTGTTCAATCGCAGCCGAACGGCGAGCCTCCGCACCGGCCTCACGCTCGGCACGCCGCAGGATCTGCGTATCGCGGCTGGGCGGCTGGGCGTGCCGCGGATCTGCAACATCTATGGCGCGACCGAAATCTATGGAAATTGCTGCGTCACGCCGGCCGACTGGCCGCTGGAGCGGCGCGCGACCTGCCAGGGGCCGCCGCTGCCCAGCGTCCGGGTCCGCATCGTCGACCCGGATACCCGCGCGCCGCGCCCGATTGGCGAGCCCGGCGAGGTCGAGGTCAAAGGCTATGTGACGCCCGGCTATGCCGGCGCCAGCGCCGAACACAATATATCGGCTTTCACCGCAGACGGTTATTTCCGCACCGGCGATCTCGCCTATCTCGACGAGGCAGGGTATTTCCATTTCGTCGGCCGCGAAAGCGAGATGATCAAGCGGGCCGGGATCAATGTGTCGCCGGCCGAGGTCGAGGACGCGCTGCAGCGTCATGCCGCAGTCGCAGCCGTCGCCGTCGTCGGCGCCCCGGATTCCCGACGGGGGGAGGTGATTTTCGCCTTCGTCGTGCCTGTCTCGGGACGAGAAATCGACGCCGAAGCGCTCCGCGCCCATTGCCGTTCGCGGCTGTCGAGCTACAAGGTGCCGGACCGGATCGAATTCTGCGATACGCTGCCGGTGACCAAGACCGGCAAGCTATTCAAGCGGGAGCTGAAGGAACAGGCGCGCCGGCTCGCGGCGGCCTCGGAGGAGATGCGATGAAGGCGGCCATCATCGGCGCGAAGATATTGACGGGGCCGGAAGTATCGAAGCTCTCGCTCGAGGAGCTGATTTATCGCGCGGCCTCGGCGGCGCTCAAGGAGACCGGCCTCGCGATCGGCGATGTCGATCAGGTGGCGATCGCATCGTCCGACGGCCTCGACGGCCGCGCGATCTCGTCGATGGTGACGGCGCCCTCGGTCGGCGCCTATCGCAAATCGATCATCAACAGCTCCTCCTCGGGCGAACATGCGCTGGCACTGGCCGCGCTGCAGATCATGGCCGGTCGCAGCCGAATCTGCCTCGTCGCCAATTGGGCCAAACCGTCCGAAGGACCGATGCGCGAGGTCGATCGGCTGAATATGGATCCGTTCTTCTATAGGCCGTTGCCGCTATCGCGCACCGAATTGATCGGCCTACAGACCGAGGCGATGATCGCAGCTGCCGGTGCGGATAGCGTCGCGGAGCTCGGGACAGAACCGCAAACAAAAGGCGCGACCGATGCGGCCGTCGTGCTGATCCTGGCGAGCGACGCGGTTGCGCGCAGGCGTAAATCTCCCTTCACGACAATCGAAGGATTCGGCTGGGCCTGCGACTCCTATTGGCGCGGCGGGGACGAGCTCGCGACGATGCCGTCGCTCGCCAAAGCCGCTTCGCGCGCCTATCGCATGGCGAAAATCGACGATCCGGCTTCGGCGCTCGACTTTGTCGAGGCGATCGACTTCACGCCGCTGCATCTTCTGATGATCTGCCGCGCGCTCGGACTCTGCACCGACGGGAATATGAAGGAATTCGCAGGGCAGCTCGCTGATAAGAAAACGAAGATCCGGATCAATCCTTCCGGCGGCCTCGCCGCGCGCGACTATGATTTCGCTTCAGGCCTTGCCGCGGTCGCGACGAGTCATTATCGGCTGGTCGAGGGCGAGAAGAAGGCCCGCGGGCTTGCGCATGCCGCGTCGGCCAACGCGGCACAGGCGAACTCGGTCTTCATCCTGGAGGCTGCGTGATGGCGCGCGCGGTTGCCGTAGCCGGGACCGGTCAGACAAAATATAAGAGCCGCTATCCCGAGCTGACTCAGCCTGATCTCTTGCGCACGGCCATCCGACGCGCGCTCGAAGATGCGCGGCTGACGCTCGATGACATCGATGCGGTCGTCTACGCCATGGCGCCCGACGCGCTGACTGGCGTGATGCATGCCGAGCGCTGGCTCGCCGACGCATCGGGCGCGATCGATGGCAAGCCAGTCATCCGCATCAACACCGGCGGTGCGACCGGCCTCTCCGCCGTTCAGGCTGGATATGACCATATCGCGTCGGGCGCGTTCGACACGGTGCTCATCTGCGCGGCGGAGCGCACCGGCGAGAGTGGCGACGCGCAGTCGATCCTGAATCGAATCTGGGATCCGATGTTCGAGCGCGCGCTGCCGCTCAACACGATCACGATGCTCGCGATGCAGGCGGTCTGCTTCTTTCAGAAGTACGGCACGACCGAGGAGGACATGGCACATGTCTCGGTCAAGCGGCACAAAGCGGCGCTGAAGAATCCCTATGCGCACATTCAGCAGGATGTGACGGTGGAGGAAGTGCTGCGCTCGCGGATGATCGCCTATCCCATCAAGCTGCTCGACTCCTGTCCCAGCTCCAGCGGCGCGGCGGCGATGGTGCTGACCAACGGCGAAACGATCAAACGGCTGAACGAACGGCCGGCATGGATCACCGGCCTCGGCTGCGCGGCCGAGACCTATTGGATGGGCGACCGCACCGGCCCCAAGGCGGAAGCCTATCATGCGGACTCTCCCGCCCTCGCGCAGTCGATCCAGACCTCGTACGCAATGGCCGGGCTCGCTGCGAAAGACATGCAGGTTGCCGAGCTCTACGCGCCGTTCAGCAATATCGAGCTGCATGTGATTCCGGAGGCGGGCTTTGCGAGTCCCTACGAGGTCGCGCGGCGCATGCGCGAGGGCGCGTTCGATCTCGACGGCGAGATGCCGATCAATCCTTCGGGAGGCGTGCTCTGCTCGAACCCGATCGCCGCGACCGCGCTGATCCGCGGCATCGAAGCGGCGAACCAGGTGATGGGGCGCGCGGGCGACCACCAGGTGAAGGGAGTCCGCAATGCGCTCGCCACCGGCATCGGCGGCGACCATCAATTCTTCGCCAGCATGATCTTCAGCGACCGGCCGCGCGCCGGCGACGACCTTTCGTGAAAGGCACAAGCATGACCGCCGAGCATCCGAACGCCGTCATCGAGCATTGGGATATAATCTACACCCACGACAAGGGTCCGATTGTCACCGAGTTCTATGAGCGGCTTGCCGAAAACAAGATTCTGGGCCGCCACTGCCCGAAATGCGGGCGCGTGCTGCTGCCGCCGCGCGCCTTCTGCGATCGCGATTTTGCCGACACCGACAAATGGGTCGAAGTCGGGCAGAAGGGCGTCATCGAGACATTCACCGTCGTATTCCAGAAATTCCGCGGCCTGCCCGATCCACCCTATTGTATTGCCTATGTAAGGCTCGACGGCGCCGACACCTCGATCTTGAATTTCGTCAGGGTGCCGGGGCTGGTGGATGCGGAAGCGGTGCGCCACAAGCTCAAAGTCGGACAAAAGGTGAAGGTGGTGTTCGCGCCGAAGGGCGAGCGCACCGGACGCATCACCGATTTCTGGTTCGAGCCGGAGGTTTAAGAGAATGGCGGAAGAAGCCTGGCGCCGCTGGGGCGAGGAAGACGAGCAAGGCGCGCTCAATCAGATCGGTCCGGATCAGGTGCGGCGCGCCGCGTCGCTGGTCAAGACCGGCCGCGTGATTTCGCTGGCCCAGCCGATCGCCGACAAGACTCCTGTGCCGGCAATGCGCCAACCCGTGATGCATCTGATGAATCGCGACGGCGGAGATTATGCGGCCGGCGCAAAGCGGCCGGGCGGCGTGCAGGTCGCGGAGGACACGCTCATCATCCCGGTGCATCTCGCGACACACATCGATGCGCTCTGCCATGTCTGGTACGACGACAAGCTCTATAACGGCTTCTCCGGCAACGGCACCCGCAGCGGCTCGGGCGCCACGCGTTGCGGCGTCGAGAAATTCACGCCGCTCGTGACGCGCGGCCTCTTCTTCGACGTCGTGAAGCATCGCGGCGCCGCGCCCAAGATGGGCGAGATCATCACTGCCGACGAGCTAAAGGAGATCGGCGCCAAGGCCGGCTTCGCGCCCGAGCCCGGCGATGCGGTGCTGATCCGTACCGGCTGGTGGGAGGAGCACGGCAACAAACCCGACTATTTCGATGGCGAGCCCGGCATCGATGTCGAGGGGGCCGAGTGGCTGGCCGAGGCCGGCGTGTCGCTGGTCGCGATGGACAATTACGCGATCGAAGTCATCCCCTTCCCCGCAGGCACAGTCTTCCCGGTGCATCAGCGCCTGCTGCGCGACTACGGAGTCCCGTTGATGGAAGGCTTGATCCTGACGGAGCTCGCGGCAAGCGGCGCGACGCAATTCATGTTCACCGCGGCACCGCTGCCGGTAAAGGGCGCAACCGGAAGCCCGCTCACGCCGCTGGCGGTGTTTTAAGGCTCCAGCGCGACTTTGATGGCGCCGTGCGAGCGGTCGGCCGCGATGGCGAACGCCTCGACGGCGGAGTCCAAAGGCATGCGGTGCGTGATGATGCTCTCGGCGATCGCGGGATTACGCGCCATCAGCGCAGCCGCGACGTCGACATCGCGCACCATGCCGTGGCGGGCGTAGCTGGCGGAGCTCAGAATCTTGAGCTCCTTGGTCGTGACCTCGAAGGACGGCAACGTCAGCCCTTCCCAATAGGTCGCGAGCAGCAGAAGAGTCGCGCCCGGCTTGCACAAGCCGACTGCCTCGGTGAGCGCGGCGGAGGTGCCCGCGCAATCAATGACGATGTCATAGCTGCCGCTGGCGCCGAGCTTGGCGCCGAGCCGCTCGCCCGCCGCCTTTTGCCGGTCGTGCCGCGCCAACAGCGCGACCTCCGCACCGACATCCTTGACGGCGGCCAACGCGCAAAGCCCGATCGAGCCGCCGCCGATGATCGCAACGCGATGGGTTGCGCGGATTCCCGCATGGATGATGCCGTGGATCGCCACGGCCAAAGGTTCGACCAGACATGCATCGGCAACCGTGAGGCCAGCGGGCAGCGGCACCAGGCAGCGCTCCGGCACGATCATTTCCTCCGCCATGCCGCCGTCGCGGCCGACGCCGAAGGTCGTGGCGAAGCTCCCGAGCTCGCAGAGATTGTAACGACCCTGGGTGCAATAGGCGCAGCGGCCGCAGGGCGCCATCGGTTCGATCGCGACCGGTGTACCATTTTCGGTAATGCCCGCGATCTCATGGCCCAGCGTCGATTGTATGGGAAATCCCGAGGTCAGCAGATGCAGGTCGGAGCCGCAGATGCCCACTGACGCCACCTTGACCCTAATACCCTCGCCCTTCGGCCGGTCCACCTCGACCAGGCGGACCTTCCCATGCTCGCAGCGGACGGCTTTCATCTCTGCTCCCGGATCTCAAGAAAATTCCCGAACGGATCGCGTCCGTAGGCACAGACGGAGCCGCCACCGACATCGGCCGGCGGGGCATTGAAGCGAACGCCGGCGGCTGCGAGGCGCTCATATTCCGCCTCGACCCCGCTCACCAGCAGGCCGATATGGGTGATACCGTGATCGAAAACCGGACGATCCGGGTCTTGCGCGCGGACGGCCGGACTTTCGAACTCGAAGATCTCGATGCGCGTGTCGCCGAGCTTCACCATTGCGACTTTGCTCGAGGAATTCTGGGCGCCGACCAGTTCATCGAGGCGCGGGGACCCTTTGGGCCACCCGGCCCGCCACTCCAGTTCGAAGCCCAAAATATCGCAATAAAATGCCAAAGCCCGGTCGAGGTCGGGAACTGAGATCGCGGTATGTTCGATTCCCAATATCATTCGAGGCTCCCCCGCCGCTCATTGGCGGCTATACTCGGCAGTTCCGGATGTGGGAAGGCCGCGCATGCGCCGCGATCTATCTATACCGCAAGGGATTGCCCGGCCAGAGCGAAAGGCGGCTCGCAGCCTCCTCTCCTTGCTCGCGATTCTTGCCGCGCTGTTGCTGCAGCCGGGGCATCGGGCAATGGCCTCCATGGCTGACGATGCGCTGGTCCAGACCGAGAGCGGGTTCGTCCGCGGCACGGTCGGTCCCGATTATCGATTGTTTCTCGGCATCCCCTATGCCGCGCCGCCGATCGGCAATCTGAGATGGCGGCCGCCGCAGCCGGCTCCCGGCTGGGGCGCCGCCCGCGACGCGACGGTGCCGGCAGCGCCCTGCCCGCAGAGCGATCCGCGCACCGGGGCTCTCATCGGAAGCGAGGATTGCCTCTATCTCGACATTACAACGCCCTACGGCGGCCACGCCGACCGTCCGTTGCCGGTGATGGTCTGGGTCCATGGCGGCGGCTTCGTTTCCGGATCGAGCGCCGCCTATGACGGACGCAACCTGGCCACCAAGGGCAATGTCGTTGTGGTGACGCTCAACTACCGGCTGGGCATGCTGGGATTCCTGGCGCATCTGGCGCTGGATACGGAATCGCCAGACGGACTCTCCGGCAATTTCGGCCTCGCCGACCAGCAGGCGGCGTTGCGCTGGATACAACGGAACATTGCCGCTTTCGGCGGCGACCCGCTGAACATCACGATCTTTGGCGACGAGGCGGGGGCGAATTCGATATGTGCGCAACTCGTCTCGCCGGGCGCCGCGGGACTGTTCGAGCGGGCCATCGTGCAGAACGGAAATTGCGTCGACCTTCTACCGGTCGTGGATGCGGCGGAAAAGCGAGGAGACGCGTTGGCCCAGGATCTCGGTTGTGACGATCCGAAGGCGGCGCCCGATTGTTTGCGCGGAAAGTCGATCAGCGATTTGCTGAAGGTTGACTCAGCTCAGCGAAAGGCAAGCGATCCGCTCGTGTGGGGCCCGGTCGTCGGCGCGGCAGGCCTGCCGCTACAGCCGGCCGACGGGCTGGCGAACGGAACGCTTCCGAAAATCTCGCTGATGGTCGGAGCGGCCGGGGGCGCCTCCGCCTGCGCTACGCTCGCCATGGAGACCCTCGCCGGTCGCAAGACGACGCTCTACGGCTATGATTTCGCGGATACCGGGTCTGACCTGCCCTACCTGTTCGCCACCGAGCTCGACCGCGCCAGCAATCCCGACAACCTCCCGCCGATCCACCAGGCGCTCGCCGATCAGATGATCGGCTATTGGAGCGAGTTCGCCCACAAAGGCGACCCGAATGGTCCCGGTCTCCCCGCCTGGCCGCAATTCCATACAGCCTCCGACGTCATGGCGCTGGCGCCGGTCCCTGAGGGGAGCCATCCGATCGCCTTTGACCGCAAGCATCATTGCGGAGGCGGACGCCGCGCTCCGATGCCTCCGCCTTCGATTTCGACGCAGTCGCCGTGAGGCGGCGCCGGGATTCTTCCCGTCGTCCGTTCGACTTCAGGTCGCCCATTTGGGGAAATATGGACCCTTTCGGGAGTTCGTCCGTTCCTGGGGACATTGCCGGCGCGTCAAAAAGGATCATCTGATCTGCACGCTTCGCAATTGCCTGATGCTGCAACGCAACATAGACTCCCTCAAAAGGAGCGCGAAATGCGACGATCGAGTTTTCAAGGCAACGTTCATATCATCAATTTTCCTCCCTGGACGGCCGCAGCGGATCTGGCGGAACTGTTCGACGATTTCGGATTGGTCCTCGGTGCGCAGATCAAGCCGATCGAATCCGAGGGCGGCGATCTGCGCCTCGGAATTGTGGCGTTGGCGCCTGATTCGGCGGCCGACAAGGCGATCGAAGCTCTCCAGGGACACGTGATCGGCGGCCAGAAACTGAAGCTTCGGCGCGCCAAGCCGCAACCGCCGCGCGGCGAAAAAAAGGCTCGGCCGGCTAAGCCGCAGCGGCCGTTGGAACCTGCGAACGGCAATATTGCCGAAGCCGCCGACTATTTTCCCGCGGCGCACGCGGCACCTCCGCGAAAGGTGATCGTCGAATATCGCGGCCGCCGTCCTCGGGCACGGGTCTAAGCGCGCGGTCCGCGCGCGTCACTCGCTGGCGACCGCCGATTCGGCGGGTGGCAGCGCATGCGAGAATCTGAGCAGCGGAAGCACGAGTATGAGCGCCGTACAAAGGAGCGCCATCAACAGAAAGACGTTGATGTACGCGACCATTGCAGCCTGCTGCGTGATGTTGCCGTTGACGGCAACCATGGAGGCCGCTCCCGAGAGGTTGCCGAACATCGGCATGGGCCGATAGGGGTTGATAAAGCGGCCGAGCTCCGCGTGAAAGGTCTGGGTAAGCTCGGTGAGCCGTGCCGCCGAAATCGAAATCCCGACCGATCCGCCGACGTTGCGGATCAGGTTGTAGAAGCCCGACGCCTCGGCGCGGAGATCGGCCGGCAGATTTGCGAAGGCGACCACGGTCAACGGCACCGTCACGAAACCGAAGCCGAAGCCTTGCAGCGTGCTGATCCACATGACAGTGCTTTCGGGCACGTCGAGCGACCATCCGGACATCTGGTATAGGCTGACCGCGGTCAGCGCGAGACCGGTGCCGATAATCCATCGCGGGTCGACTTTGTGGGAAATTCGGCCGACGAGCCACATCGAGCCGATGCTGCCGATCCCACGGGGCGCCATGGCGAGCCCGGCGGTGAAGACCGGATAATTGAGCTCGCCCTCAAGCAGCTGCGGTGTCAGAGCCATCGAGCCATAGAGGACGATCATGACGCCCGCGGACAGCACGACCGACAGAATGTAAGTGCGGTCACGAAAGAGTCTGACATCGAAGAACGGCCGCCGCGAGGTCGCGCTTTCGGCCACGAACATGTAGAGGCCGAAGAGCGTCAGCACGGCCTCGATCTTGATTTCGGTTGATTGAAGCCAGCCTCTCTGCTCGCCGCGGTCCAGGAAAAGCTGGAGCGATGCGAGCCCGAGACTGAGGAAGGCGAAGCCGAGCCAATCGAGCCTGCGGCCGGTTTTGTGGACGCTGTCGGGTACGAAGGCGAGGATGCCGAGCACCGCCAGGATTCCGACCGGCAGGTTGATGTAGAAGCACCAGCGCCAATTGTAGTAGTCGGTCAGATAGCCGCCCAAGGTCGGCCCCAGGATCGGGCCGACGGTGACGCCCATCCCCCAGATCGCCATGGCCCGTCCCCGCTCGCTGGGCGGATAGGTGTCGAGCATCGTGGCTTGCGAGAGCGGTACCAGGGCCGCTCCAAACAGACCTTGCCCCAATCGGAAGACGACCATTTCGCCGAGCGAATTGGCGAGCCCGCAAAGAAGCGACGCCGCCGTGAAGCCGGTCAGCGACACGAGAAAGATCCGTCGTCGGCCGAAACGTGTCGTGAGCCATCCGGTCGTCGGCGTGACGATGGCGGCGGCGACGATATAGGAGGTCAGCACCCAGTCGATCTGGTCCTGTGTCGCCCCGAGGCTGCCTTGCATATGCGGCAGGGCGACATTGGCGATGGTGGTGTCCAGCACCTGCATCACAGTCGCCAGCATGACCGTGATGGTGATCATCGTACGGTTGGGCGGAAGCTGGGCGAGATTGCGCTTTACGGATGCCGGCATGGTCCGTTCCGTTTGGCTCCGAGGAGATTGGTTATAGGTTAACTCGCTGGCCGCGGCAGACGTTTCGCACGATGCGACGTCGCAGGCAGGCTATCGGAAATCCCGCGACGCGGGAATGCGCCGCCGGGATGGCTCGCCGCGGCGGTCGAAGCCAGGATGCTTCACCACATCGGCGCGCGATAAGGCGGCGTCATAGGCTTCGGGCGGCTCGGACAGACGATTGAGATAAGCCGAGAGATCGACCAGCTCGTCCGCCACGACATGGATCACATAGCCGCTCTCGTCCCGCTGGACCCGTCCGGTCACGCCGAGCAGGCGGCTGCCCAGAAGAACACGGCGAAACTGCTGAAAGATCGTCTGCCAGACGACGATGTTGGCGACCCCGGTCTCGTCCTCGAGCGTCATGAAGATGACGCCGCTCGCCGTGCCCGGCTGCTGGCGCACCAGAACAAGCCCGGCAACCTTGACCCGAGCCCCATCCGGCAGCTCCTTGAGATTGCGACTGGGCAGAATCCCCCGCCGGTCGAACCGCTCCCGAAACAAGGAGACCGGATGCGCCTTCAGCGACAGGCTGAGATGCTGATAATCCTCGCCCACCTCCTCGGGAAGGGAGAGAGGCGGGAGGACGACTGAGGGCTCGTTGTCTTCGACGCCGTGCAATCTTTCATCGTCATTCCCGCGAAGGGGGGAATCCATGGTTGAGTAGCCGAGTTGCGTCGAGATGGAGTCCCGCTCTCGCGGGAATGACGATTCAGAGAAAGCAAATAGTGGCAATGGGGCCTCGCCCAGGCCCTTCGCTTCCCAAAGGGCGCCGCGCCGATCGAGACCTTGCGATTTCCAGCTGTCGCCCTTGGCCAAGGTCTCGAGCGCGCGAGGTTCGAGATTCGCACCGAGCCATAAGGCGCGCATCGTCGCCGAATCGCCGGCTTCGCGCGCCGCGATCAAGCGTTCGGCATCCTTCTCGTGGAAGCCTTTGATCCGGCGAAAACCGAGACGCAGAGCGAAGCCGCCCTTGCCATCAGTCTCCAGCGTGCAATCCCAATGACTGTGCGCAACGTCTGGCGGCCGCACCTCCACACCATGATCCCTGGCGTCGCGCACCAGCTGAGCCGGCTGGTAGAAGCCCATGGGCTGGCTGTTCAGGATGGCGCAAGCGAAGACTGCCGGATAACGGCATTTGAGCCAGGCCGAGGCATAGACGAGCAGCGCGAAGCTGGCGGCATGGCTTTCGGGAAAGCCATATTCACCGAACCCCTCGATCTGCGCGAAGCAGCGTTCGGCGAAATCGCGCTCATAGCCATTGTCGATCATGCCGACAATGAAGCGCTCCTTCAGAGTGTGAATCGTGCCGGTATGGCGGAAGGTCGCCATCGCGCGGCGCAGCTTATTGGCCTCCTCCGACGTGAAGCGTGCGGCGACCATGGCGATCTGCATCGCCTGCTCCTGGAAGAGCGGTACGCCACAGGTTCGCGACAGCACTTCGCGCAGCTCCTCCTTGGGATATTCGAACTTCTCTCCGTCGCGTCGCTTGAGGTAGGGGTGGACCATCTTGCCCTGGATCGGTCCGGGCCGGACGATTGCGACCTCGATCACCAGATCGTAGAAGTCTCGCGGCTTGAGGCGGGGCAGCATCGTCATCTGCGCCCGGCTTTCGACCTGGAACACGCCGACCGAATCGGCGCGGCAGAGCATGTCGTAGACCTCTTCCTCCTCTGGCAGGCCATAGAGTTGCGGCTCCACGCCATAATGCTCGCGCACCAGTTCGAATCCCTTGCGCAAGCAGGTCAGCATGCCGAGCGCCAGCACATCGATCTTCAGCATACGGAGCGTATCGAGATCGTCCTTGTCCCATTCGATGACGCTGCGATCCTCCATCGCCGCATTCTCGATCGGCACCACTTCGCAGAGCTTGCCGCGCGTGATGACGAAGCCACCCGTGTGCTGGGACAAATGGCGTGGGAAGCCGATCAGCTCCGCGGCCAGCTTCAAAGCGCGGCGCAGATTGAAGTCGCTCGGATCCAGCCCCGCTTCGCGAATGTACCCTTCTTGGATTCCCTCGCGTCCCCAACCCCAGAGCGTGCCGGAGAGAATACCGACCGTGTCGGACGAAAGGCCCAGCGCCTTGCCGACATCGCGGATCGCGCTCTTCGGCCGATAGGTCACGAGCGTCGCGACGATACCCGCGCGGTCGCGACCGTACTTTTCATAGATATATTGGATCACCTCCTCGCGCCGCTCATGCTCGAAATCGACATCGATGTCGGGCGGCTCCTTGCGCTCGGAGGAGACGAAACGTTCGAACAGGAGCTCCACCTTCTCCGGATCGACGGCCGTGATGCCGAGCACGTAGCAGACCGCCGAATTGGCGGCCGAGCCGCGGCCTTGGCAAAGGATCTTTTTATCCTTCGCAAAGCGCACGATGTCGTAGACGGTGAGGAAATAGCGCGCGTAATCCTCCTGTTCGATGAAGACGAGCTCCTTCTTGAGCAGCTTCTCGGTTTTCTTCGGAATGCCGTCGGGGTAGCGCGCCGCCGCGTGAAGCCAGGTAAGCCGCGTCAGCTCTTCCTGCGGCGTGCGTCCTTCGGGCACCGGCTCGACGGGATATTCATAGCGGAGCTCGTCGAGCGAGAAGCTGCAGGCCTCGACAATCTCCAAGGTTCGCGCGATCGCATCGGGGCGGCGGCGAAAGAGCCGCGCCATTTCGTCAGGCGATTTCAGATGACGCTCGGCATTCGCGTGAAGACGAAAGCCGGCCTCGGCAACGGTGCAGCCTTCGCGAATGCAGGTCAGTACATCCTGAAGCGGCCTGCGTTCGGCGATATGAGCGTGAACATCGTTGGTCGCGACGAGCGGAATTCCGAGCGAGTCCGCAAGATCGCCGAGACGCGCCAGACGCTTCGCATCATCGCCCTGATAGAGATGATGCGCGGCGAGGTAGAGCGATCGTCCGAAACGCCGATGAAGTGATTGCAAATGCGCGGCGAAATCCGCGTCCGGCGCTTCACCACGCAGCGCGATAAGACGCATGCCGTCACCATATTTGAAAAGATCCTCGCGCGTGAGTTCGCATTCGCCTTTCGTCGTCCGCATCTTGCCGTCGGTCAGCATCTGCGAGAGGCGTCCATAAGCGGCGCGGTCAGTCGGAAAGGCGAGCAGGCTCGGCGCGTCGGTGAAATCGAGCCTAGCGCCGATGACGAGCCGTATCTCGGCCTCTTTTGCGGCTTCGTGCGCCCGAACGATTCCGGCCAGCGTGTTGCGGTCGGTGATCGCGATGGCTGCGAGGCCGAGCCCTTGCGCGCGTTCCACGAACTCCGGCGGATGCGAGGCGCCGCGCAGAAAGCTGAAATTGCTGGTGACCTGCAGCTCCGCGTAATTCATGGGTCCCCAACTCACGCGAAGAATCCGTGCAGGAACCAGCGCGGCGGCTCACCCCCGCCATAGAGGCCTTCTCGATAGACCCAGAAGCGGCGGCCATCGGCATCCTCGATCCGGTAATAATCGCGCGGTCGATAATCCGTAGGCTTCCACCATTCCGGCCCGATGCGCTCGGGTCCGTCGGCGCTGATCACGCGGTGAAAGACACGCCGCCAGCGGAAGGAGAGTGGCGGATCATCCGGGATCGGCGCCGTCGCGTCGATCGGCTCGGGCCGAGTCAGCAATTTGAGCGGCCGCACCTTCATCCTCCCATTGCTGACGCAATGGGTTCCTCCCTCTCCCGCAAGGGGTAGAGGGGTTCTTTGACCTCCTCGCCCACGCAAGTGGGAGAGGAAGGGACCCGACGCGAAGCGGCGGGAGGGTGAGGGTGCAGGTGCAGGCACCCACCGCTCAGCCCGTTCCGGCACATGACTCTCGATGGGCATGGGCTGGAGAACGCGGTCATCTCCTAACCGATTGCGCAAACGATCGATCAGCCTGGCGAGGTCGACTTCATCCATCCTGTCGCCGCCGGAAAGCGCGGCTTGTATCGCGGTGACCTCCTGAACCATTTCGGCCTCGAGCGTCATGACCTCGATGCCGAAGCTTGGATCGATGCCGTCCAGCCGCTCCGCGAAAAGCCGCAGCAGATGGGAAGGCTCGCAGGTCGTAAGGCTGGTGCCGATGGTGAGGCGCTGCACGGTGCCGTCGACACGATAGAAGGCGAGCGTCAGCCGGCGAGCGCCCTTCCCGTCGCGTGCAAGCTCGTCGCAGAGCCGCGTCGCGAGCCGCGATGTCGCTAGATCCATGTCTTCGCGAGTGCCGATCGGCTCGACGAAAATCATGCGTGCGACATAGGGGACCGGGAGGAGCCGTGGCGAGATCGGCTCGGGCGCGCGCCCCAGAAGCTGATCGAGCCTTGCCATCAGCCGTTCGCCCAGTCGTTTGACGAGCGGCGCACGCGGCAGAGACGCGACGGCACCGATCGTGCCGAGGCCGAGCCGCTCCAAAGTCGCGACCGTCTCCGGCTCCAGATTCAGCGCCGCGACAGGAAGCATGAGCAGCGGCCCGATCTCGCCCGCGCTCAGGACCGGCTCCTCCTGCGCCCTACGAAACCGTGCCCACGCCCAGGCGGCGGCGGGCGTATCGGCGATTGCGCCGCGCATCATGAAGCCGAAGCGTGAAATCCGCGCTTCCGCTTCCGCCAGCAACCGGGTCTCGCCGCCGAACAGATGGGCGCAGCCGGTGATGTCGAGGCGGATGCCGTCGACGCCGTCGATGGCACTCCAAGGGCTGTAGCGGACGCACCAATCGGCCAAGGCCGCGAGCGCGGATTCATCGGCCAGCGGCTCGGCATCGGCAGCGATGAGATCGGGCAGAAGCGCGCGCGCATCGGCGAGTGTCATGCCGACCGAAAGCCCGAGACCGGTCGCTTCGGCATTGATCGCGGTTAATCGTACTCCGCCCTGACCGCGCGCAGTCAGCGCCATCGGACCCGAAGGGGGATCAGCACGCAGCCGCCGCCAGCGATCGGTCGGCCAATGGGGAAACCAAAGACAAAGAAAGCGTCGCATCGTCCCATTCCACAATCCAGCTCTGCGGCCGTCCGCCACCGCGGCAGCGCCGAAGCTCCAGTTTCCAGCGCGGCGGCCCGGGTCCTCCGGCTTCGGGGACGGTCGGCACAGAGGCAGCCCGCCAGCGAGTCATGCAGGCGAGCGGGGAGCTGCGTCCGACAGGCTGGACGGTCGAAATCTCGGACAGCAGCAACGCCACCCCCTCGCCCGCCTCGGCGGCCAGCTGGAGACGACGGCTGGCGGTCAGGTCGGGTGCGGCGCCCTCGCCCACCACGGAAGCGTATTTTCCGGCGCGCAGCCCCTCTTCCATCGCCCAGAGCAAATCGGCCGGCTTGTCCGCCTCAACCAGGATCAATCGCTCGAGAGCAAGGCCGAACCGGGCCAGCCCGACGCCATAGAGCCTACCGCTTTCGACTGCCACGCGCCGAGACCGACACCACAGGATCGGTCCGGGGCGCCCGGCGAGCAAAACCGCGACAAACCCCATCCCTGCCGCATCGGCCACGGGCGTGGCGATCTCATGCACGCCGCGCGGCAGCCCACCCCAAGGCAGAGCGGAATCCATCGCGTCGATACCCGTACTCACCGCGGGCGCGATGGAAGCCGCTTCGGCAAGCAGCGCGGCTACACCGTCGAGCTTACCCATGCCAACTGCAGAAGGACGTCGCATAACCGCCATAGTTCATTTTTTGTTCTTTATTGATTCCGCACCTGGTTTCAGGAGTCAACCATCCGACTCGGAGGAGCGGAACTCGCATCTGGAAGTGTGCGTCGCAGCGAGATCTTGCGAAAACGCGCCGCCATTCATTTCAATGAAAGACTCTATATATTTGATATTTATATATAAAATTATCCTTGACGTTATCTCGCATATGCGATAAAGTTGCTTTCGATATGGCACCTTCCCCGCCATATCCGACGCCTGCTCTTGAGGCGTTTCCTCCCTAAACTCGGGCCGCCTCGTGCGGCCCGTTTCTTTTTGCGCCAATCCCACTCCGGACGGCTGAGGGATCCCGGACCTAAGACATACTAAATTTGTGAAATATGCCGAGGGACGTTTTCAAACTAAAAAGCGCGACATTTGAAATGTCAGCAAAGTTTACAGTCAAAACTCCACTAGAACACTGACTTACTGATTTATCTGGCTTCATGTCCTTGGCATGAATCTTGCTCACCTTACCAGACGTGACGGCAGCACGGTTGGAGCGAGGACATGAGCATTGCGAAACCAGCGCTATGGGTATTTCTCGGCACGGCGTTGGCATCGAATCCGGGCCTGTCCGCGCGCGCCAATCTTGTCGCGGACGGCGATTTCGAAGCGGCCGATCCGGGCGCTCCACCGGGTACGGACGATTTCGCTACTCCCAACAGTATCGATGGCGGAGCTTGGTTCGTTGTGCAGGGCATCGTCGGCGTCGATACGAGCGACTCTTTCGTTTTCGACGGCAGCAAATCCGTGTTCCTTACGGACGGCTTCGGCCAAGACTCGCTGGCGCAGACCATCGCAACGTCCGCCGGCCATACTTACCAGGTTCAATTTTGGGCGGATGCGGACACCGACAACACCGTGACCGTGACGCTGGGAGGACACGCTGTCACCGGCATCCCGGCCAGCATCACCGCAAACGGATTTCCGAGCCCCGACTATCTCGGAAACGCCGGCGAGTTCCAACTCTATACCGGCACGGCGGTCGCAACGGCGGCGAGCAGCGACCTCGTCTTGACCGGCGAGAGCCCGTCTGTGCTGACCGGTCCCGTCACCGTGGAAATCGATGACGTGTCGGTCGTCGATCTGGGTGTCGCGCCGGTCCCCGAGCCGGCGTCGATCCCCCTGCTCGGCGGCGGTCTTGTCGTCGTCGAAACCATCCGTCGTCGTAAACGGACCTAGCTCTCACCGCGACTGTTAATGAGCGGCGGCTCCGCCGCTAACTCAGACCCACGACCGGGATGGCGGCGCCGTGGATGGCGCGGGCCTTGTCGGAAGCCAGAAAGACGATGACATCCGCCAGCGCCTCGGGCGCGACCCATTTCTTCGGATCGGCCTTCGGCATGTCCGCGCGGTTGGCCGGCGTATCGATGATGCTGGGCATCACGCAATTGACGTTGATCCCCTGCTCACGGAGTTCCGCGCTCATGCTCTCGGTGAGCTTGATCACCACGCTCTTGGCAGCCGAATAGGCGCCCATGTTGCCGCGGCCCGTCACGCCCCCCATGGCCGCAATATTCACGATCTTGCCCGACCTTGCAGCGAGCATGCCCGGCACTACGCCGCGCACCGTGTTGAGCAGCGTGCGGACATTGATGTCCATCATGCCCTGCCACAACGCGTCCGGCGTCTCATGGACCGCCGGCCCCATATTGAAGCCGCCGGCCACGTTGCACAGCACTGCGACGGGGCCGAACTTGGCCGTCACCTTCGCGACCGCGTCCGTGACTGCATTCTGGTCACCCAGATCAGCCGCGATCAGGATCTGCTTGTCGTTGTCCTTTCCGTAGGAGGCCTCCAACCCCTTGACCGCGATATCGAGCAATGCAAGCCGCGCACCGGTCTTGGCGAAGGCGGCGGCGACGGCCCGTCCAAGCGTGCCCGCCGCTCCCGTGATCATGACGGTCTCGTCCATCGTAAATATCTCCATCGAAAAGCAGATGCGGGAGAATGAAGCCTTTGGCCCGCCGACTCAATGCCGGCCGCTATGCCGAGGCCGGCCGGCGCACCGCCACGCGACGCCAGATATCCGCGCAGACAAGTAGGAACGCCGCAGCGCCGAGCCCGGTCGCGAGCGGGCGGAAACTCGCGCCCACCAGAGCCAAAGGGGATTGATTGTCGGTCGCGACGATGAGCGCCGCCAGGATCACGCCGAAGATGCTCTCGCCGACGATCAGCCCCGAGGCGATCAGCGTGCCGCGACGGCGTGGGATCTCAGCAAAGGTCTCAAACGGGACCTTGGCCTCCGCGGCACGGCGCCGGAGATACCGGTCGACCAGCCAGGCCAGGATCGCACCCACCGAGATAGGGGTCGAGACGTCGGATGGTAGATAAAGGCCGAGGCCGACCGCCAGCGGTGGCAGCCGCGCGACCCCGCCGCGCCATTTCAGCCCCTCGTCGATGAGGATCAGCGCCGCACCCGTCGCAGCGCCGACCAGCATCATCGTCCAATCTATGTTACCCGAAAGGATCCCCGTCGCGAGCGTCGACATCAAAGTCGCCTGCGGCGCGGGAAGCGCCTTGGCCGGATCCATGCCGGCGTGCGCCGGCGGCGCGCCGGCAAAACCATAGGCCTGATAAACCAGATCGAGCACCGGCGGGATCACGAGCGCGCCCACGATGCTGCCGAAGACCAGCGCCACCTGCTGCCGCCAGGGCGTCGCGCCGACGAGCTGTCCGGTTTTCAGATCCTGAAGATTGTCGTTCGAGATCGTCGCGATGGCGAGCACGGCGCCGCCGACGAAGAGGACAAAGGCGATCGCCTGTTTCTGAACGGCCGCGTCGGACAACAAGCCATGCGCGCCACCGAGCAGGCCGGTCATCAACAGACCCCCGGCAACGATCGCGATCAGGCCGATGCCCGAGATTGGGCTGTTCGACGATCCGATGAGGCCCGCCATGTAGCCGCAGGCGGTGGCTACGACGAAGCCGATCGCGAAGGCGAAGAGCGTTCCGGCAATGATGAGCAGAACCGCCATCGGCAGGCTGAAGACTCCAGTTGGAATGAGGAAATAGGCGAACAGCCCGGCGAGCGGCAGCATGAGCGCGACACTCGTCCATGCAACATAGTCGAAAGGAAGGTCGCGCTCGACCAACGGTATGTCGGCGCCTCGCCCGGCCCGAACCGCCCTCAGCGCCCGCATCGCCGCACGCACGCCCTCGATCATCGGGCCCAGAAGCTGGATCAGAGTCCAGATCGCGGCGACGCCCAGCACCCCCGCGCCAATGAACCTCACTTGGCTGCGCCAGATACCGGTCGCATATGCGGCGACGTCGTCGACCGCCTGAGGATGCAGCCACTCCAGAATCGGTATCGCGCCGCCCCAGGCGATGATGACCCCAACCAGCATCGCCATGCCGACCACAATCCCGCAGAGGTAGCCGGCACCCACCAGCGCAAGCGAAGTCGCCATGCCGACCCCTGTCGCCGCGGAGCCGATGCGAAACCAGCCGTAAAGCTCGGTCGCGAACACTCCGAATCCGGTACTGATGACAGCAAAAAGACCGGACAGGCCGGCCCCGAACGCGACATCGCGAAACCCGGGTTGCCCCGCCCGCTCGGCCCCCTCGGGATCCGTGCCCTCCTCCTCATGCGGGCTGCCGACCCGCAGGATCTCCGCGGCCGCAACGCCCTCCGGATAGGGAAGGTCGCTTTCGACCACCATCGCCCGCCGAAGCGGTACCGTGAACATGACGCCCAGAGCGCCGCCGACGGCACAGATGCCGGCAGTCTCCCAGAAGGGGAAGCCTTTCCAGTAACCGACCATGACGAGGCCGGGCAGCACGAAGATGATCGAGGCCAGCGTGCCGGCGGCCGAGGCGACCGTCTGGACGATGTTGTTCTCGAGGATATTCGAATTCCGGACCAGCCGGAGCACCGCCATCGAGATCACCGCGGCCGGGATCGACGAGGCGAAGGTCAACCCGACTTTCAGACCGAGATAGATGTTCGCGGCGGTGAACACGACGGTGATGACCGCGCCCAGGATGAGCCCGCGCAGGCTCAATTCCGGCCGCGAAACCGTCCCTGCCGGGTTTTTCACCATGGAATCGACACCCCCGAGAATTGATCCGGCACCTAAACACCCCCTGTCGCTCGGGTCAAAAGGGACTTATCGTCCAGGGCCGCAGCCGGGCCGGAGAGGCCGGCGCCACGAGCGCAAGGGGAGGATCGCGATGGAAGTCGGCGTGCTTCACGTCGTTCAGAACTATTACGATCGCCACGAGGATCGCGACGTCATGCGCGACAGCCTGGCGATCGCCGAGCTCTACGAGCCCGCCGGTTTCGATTTCCTCTTGATGGCCGAGCACCATCTGCACGGCTATGCAATGAGCCCGGTGCCGTTCGACTTTCTGTCCTACATGGCGGCGAAGACCAAACGAATAAAGCTCGGACCCGGTGTGATCATCGTGCCCTGGAACGATCCCTATCGGGCGGCCGCGCACCTCATCATGCTGGATTACCTGTCGAACGGCCGGGCGATGCTCGGCGTCGGGCGGGGCCTATCGAAGATCGAGATGGATAATTTCGGCATCGACATGAGCGAGACCCGCGCGATGTTCGACGAGGGCGCGCGCAAGATCATCGAGGCGGTGACGACCGGCATCTATCCGGGCGGCGGCCGCTTCTACAGCCAGCAGCGCCGCTTTGCGATGCGGCCGGCGCCTCTGAGCAAGGACTGGTCGAACCGGACCTATTGCGTCGGCATGACGCCGCCCTCGGCGATCGAGGCCGCCAAGATCGGGGGCCGGCTCATGTCCTTCGCGAGCGCGCCCTGGGAGCTCTACAAGAACACCCATCTCGAGCCCTACAAGGCCACGCTGACGGAGCATCATGGGCGCGAGGCCGCGCCGATCGTGGTGGGCGACAATGTCATCGTCCATGAGGACGAGGAAACCGCGCGCGAGATGGCCGAGAAGTATATCGGCAACTACCACACCATCGTGACGGAGTTCTATGACGTGAAAGGCGCGCATCTGAAGACCGCGAAGGGCTACGAGGCCTATGCCCAGGCCGCCGAGCATCTGAAAGGCATAGGAGACGACGTGGCGAAGCAGGGCTATATCGACCTGCAGCTCTGGGGCACGCCCAAGCAGGTGATCGAGAAGCTCCGCGCGCGACGCGAACTGCTCGACCATCCGATCGACCTCTGCGCAACCTTCGGCGTCGGCGACATGTCGCGGAACGAGACTGAAGCTTGCATCAGGCTGTTCGCCGAGAAGGTGCTTCCGGTGATTCGGGAATGGGACCGGCTTCCGACCGCGGTGGCGGCAGAATGAGTTTCCAACCGAAACTGGGTTCGCCCAACACCGCCGTCGTCATTACCGGCGGCGCATCCGGCATCGGACTGGCCTCCGCCGAAGCGCTGGCTGCCGTGGGACGGCCGGTGGCGCTCTGGGACATCAATGGCGGAAAGGCTGCTGACGCGGCGGCTCGGATTGCCAAGGAATATGGCGTTGCGACGACATCTGTCGGCATCGATCTCCGCGATCCGAAGGCGATCGGGCCGGCACTCGACAAGACGCGGCAGGCATTGCCGAAGCTCGGCGGTCTCGTCCATGCCGCGGGCATTGTCGATTCCGGCTCGCTGGAGGGCATCACGGTCGAGAGCTGGGATGACGGCATCAACACGCACCTCCGTCCTCTCGCGCTGCTGACTCAGGCCATGCTGCCGGATCTCAAAGCCAATCCCGGGTCGGCGATCGTGGCGATCGCCTCGATCAATGCGACGCTCGGCAATGGCCGCAATCCGATCTACACGGCGGCCAAGGGCGGAATGCTGTCGCTGGTGCGCTCGCTGGCCGACCGGCTGGCGCATGACAAGATCCGGATCAATTCCGTGTCGCCCGGCATGGTCATGACGCCGATGCTGAAGCCCAGTTACGACCGGCTCGGTCCAGGCGCTTTCGAGCGTCCGATCCTTCTGGAGCGTATCGGCGAGCCGCCGGAGATCGGGCGCGTCGTCCGTTTCCTGCTCTCCGACGAGGCGAGCTACGTCACCGCCGCCGAGTTCGTCGTCGATGGCGGCACCATCTCATCGCAGAGGTTCTGAGCATGCCCAGAGACAATCTGCCGATGTCGGTCGACCGCGACGGCACCGTGCGCTTCGGCTCGCGCGTGATTCCCATCCCGAAGAGCCTCAGCCCCGAGGCGCGGCAATATCTGGCGACGCCGCCCTGGGGCGACACACTGCCCAATTTCGACGGCCAGGTTCCAGCCTGGGAGATGCGCGCCACGGCGGACGCGGGACTGAAGGCGCTCGCGGAGGCCGCCCGCGCTGTCTATCCCGTCGAGATCGCGGAGAAGACGATCGGCGGCGTTCGCTGCGATCTCGTGACTCCGCCTGAGGTTCCTGAGCGCAACAAGAACAAGGTGCTGATCAATCTTCACGGCGGCGCCTTCGTGATCGGTTCGGGGTCGCTCATCGAAGCGATCCCGGTGGCGCATCAGGCGAAGATCCCGGTGATCGCGGTCGATTACCGTCTGGCGCCGGAGCACCCGTTTCCCGCCGCAGTCGAGGACTCCGTCGCAGTCTATCGCGAGCTGCTCAAAACCTACGAGCCGCGCAACGTCGGCATCTACGGCACTTCAGCCGGCGGAATTCTAACGGCGCAGACAGCCGCGAAGCTGATCCAGCTCGGCCTGCCGTTGCCCGCTTGCCTCGGCATGTTCACCGGCACCGCCGACATGGAGGATTTCGGGGAGACCGCGAACGTCTTCTCGGTCGGCGGCTATTGGGGCGATGTCGCGCCGCCAATGGATCACCCGTCCAGCGAGCTTGGCGCCTACCGCGGCAAGCATGATGTTCGGGACCCGGTGATGTCGCCGATCCATTCCGACTTATCGAAATTCCCACCCTCGCTCATCATCACCGGCACGCGCGACGCAATGCTGAGCGCCACCTCGATCTTTCACCGCGCGCTCCGGCGCGCCGGAGCCAAGGCCGAGCTTTTCGTCTTCGAGGGCATGCCGCACGCTCATTGGTACACTTTCCACCTCCCGGAATCCCGTGAAGCCGTCGACATCATGGCGCGCTTCTTCACGGAAAATCTGGGTCGGTAGCTCCCGGCGCGGATAACGGGCTGGGCCTGTAGCCTACCTAATGCTGTCCCGCGATCTGGATGTTCTTCAGCGCAGCCGAATCGGGCTTGAGCTCGGTCGAGCCGGAGGGGAAGCCGTTCGAGTCGAGCAGGAAGGCGATCACATCCGTGTACTGATCCTTGCTCAAGCTGCCGGGGCGGCCCTGCGGCATTGTTGTGCTGATCCGGGTGTAGAGGTCGCCGATGCTATGGTTCAGCCAATGCGACAGAAAGGTGTCGCCGGCAAGCTCGGGCACCGGGGCGCGACCGCCGAGATCGGGCTGATGGCACTGCGCGCAGTTGGCCATATAGACGGCCTCGCCGCGTTTCGATTGGGCGCTCGTAAAGACTCCCTGGCCGGTGTTGGTGTCCGCTGCGGCCCGACCGATTCCGATGCCGGCTAGCACCAGCGTACCCAGCGCCAAGACAGCGATCGCCCCTACACGACCCGACCTCATCATCCGCATTCCGACAACCTTTCCGATTTTGCGCATATGTCCCATTACGCTTCGAGCGGCGGTCCTACCCTAAATTCCGCATCGAATCGATGGGCCTCACGAGGATGGAGACCTTGTTTGGCCTTTTGATGACAATTCGCCGCGAACGAACCGGCGAAACTCGTCGATCATGACCGTCCGCACCGCGGCGGGCTCATAATTCTCGACATGGAAGGCCAACTCGAAGAGGCATCGTTCGAAAGTGAGCATGGCCAGGCGGACGCCAACGCGATCTTCCTCGGCGGCGCCGGGCGCGGAGGCTCGGGCGAAGGCTGGGAAGCGCTGTCCCAGCAGCCTCACCACCTCGAGCCTGATCGTCTCCTCCCATGTGAGCCCTTCGGGCTCGAGCACGGCAATCTGACCGATCGTGTAGAAGAAGGACTTGTTTGCACGATAGAAATCGACCAACCCCTGGATCCATCCGGCGACCGCGCCGTCGCTCAGGTCGGCGGTCCGGGGCAGGCGGTCATATTCGGCAAATAGCCGCGGCCAGAATTGATCGAACAGCGCCTTCGCCACAGCGAACTTGCTGTCGAAATGGCGATAGAAGGTGCTTCGATTGACCTTCGCCCGTCGGCAGATGTCATCGACGGCGGTGCCCGCGTAGGAAAGCTGGGCGAAGGCGTCGCGCGCCGCGTCGAGCAGCCTCAGACGGCTCGACTGGCGCTGTCGCTGCTGCAGGCCCGTCGGCCTCCCGACCCGCCTTCGACTGGGGCCCGTCGGACCGCTCGGGATGGGGCTCGAAGTCGGTGGATGAGTCATTTTGAGAGTTGACGCAACAATTTGTTGCATCATAACGTGCCGGCATGTACACGGCAAGGCGCGCTGCCGGTCGCATGGACTTGTCCGCGGCGATCGATTACCAGTTCGGAGTTCTCGTCCCAGCCATCCAATGGCCGTAATCGGCCGATAAATCCTTCTTACAATCGATCCCGAGGGAAAACTCATGCTGCGTGTAGCTCTGATCGCATCCGTGACACTCATGCTCGGCGCCCAGATGGCCCGCGCCGACGGCGATCCCGAGATGGGCAAGCGCCAGTTCGCGCCTTGCACCGCCTGCCACACGACTGAAGAGGGTGGTCCGGACAAGGTCGGCCCGAACCTCCACGGCGTGATCGGGCGCAAGGCGGGCACCAAACCGGGCTTCGCCTATTCCGACGCGCTCAAGAATTCGGGCATCACCTGGGACGACGCGAAGCTCGACGCATGGATCAAGAAGCCGGCGGCGCTGGTGCCGGGCACGAAAATGGCCTTCATCGGCATCTCGAACGATCAGGTTCGCGCGAACATCATCGCCTATCTGAAGCAAGCGACGAAATAATGGGCGTACGCGGCGGCGCGTCAGGCGCGCCGCTCTCATTCGGGGGGAGGAGTCACAATGAAGTCTCATTCAGTTTGGGCCGTCGCGCTCATGACGATCGCCGCAGCGTCTGCGCCCGCGCTCGCCAAGGATGACGCGACAGCGCCCGCAGCCAAGGACTGGCTCACCATCGACGGCGATCTGAGCAACTCGCGCTATTCGACGCTGAAGCAGATCGACGCCGCCAACGTGAAGACGTTGGGCGGCGCCTGGGTCAAGAAATTCGACGGCGAAGCGTCGCGCGCGGCGCCCGTCGTTGCCGACGGCATGATGTTCGTCACCGCCGGACCGCATGTCTACGCGCTCAACCCGAAGACCGGCGAGCCCATCTGGACCGCACAGCCCGAAGTCGCGCCGTCGATGCTGTTCAAGGGCGTCGCGGTCGGCGACGGCAAGGTCTTCGTCGGCACGGTCGATGCCAGCATCATCGCGCTCGACGAGAAGACCGGAAAGCAGCTCTGGATAACGCTGATCGGCGACAAGCTGCCCAAGCGCGACGCCGGCCCGGGCGGCGCCGACGCCAGCGCGCTCACCACCACCGGACAATATATTTCCGGCGCGCCGATCTATGTGAACGGACTCGTCATCAGCGGCATGGCCAATGGCGACTTCCTGGTCAACGGCCGGCTCGTCGCGCTCGATGGCAAGACCGGCAAGCAGGTTTGGCGTTTCGACTCCGTTCCGCCTCCCGGCCAGAAGGGCCACGAGACCTGGCAACAGGACAACGACGTCTGGAAACATGGCGGCGGCGGCATCTGGGGAACGCCCGCGGCGGATCCCAAACTCGGCCTCGTCTATGTCGGCACCGGCAACCCGATCCCGCAATGGGCCGGAGAGCCCCGCGGCGGCAACAATCTCTATACGGACTCCGCGCTCGCCATCGACATCAAGACCGGCAAGCTGAAATGGTATTTCCAGGCGGTCCATCACGACATCTGGGAGTCTGATCTCGGCACGCCCTTCGTACTCTACGACGCGACAGTCGACGGCAAGCCGCGCAAGGCGATCGCGGTGATGCGCACCGACGGGTATCTGTTCCTGCTCGACCGCGCGACCGGCAAGCCGGTCTTCCCGATCGAGGAGCGGCCGGTGCCGCAGAATGCGCGGCTCAAGACGTCGCCGACACAGCCTTTCCCGGTGGGCGCCGACGAGATTGGACCGAAATGCGTCGACAAAGATTCGATCCCGGCCGGCTTCAAGCCGATCTGTTTCTACGATCCGATCGACTTCGACATGCCGAATGTGATGTATCCGTTGAACCGGACGCGCTCGGCGCCGATGGCGTATGATCCGGAGACCAAATATTTCTACGCGACGGCGCACATCGTCCCGGCCTGGATCAGCCGCGCCGAGGATCCGAACGTTTTCGTGCCGCCCGGCAACGCGCCAGGCATGAAGAGCTACGGCGTCATCACCGCGATCGACTCCCAGACCGACAAGATCGTCTGGCAGAAGAAGGTGCCGTACAATATCGAGAACGGCGCCGGGGTGACCGCGACGGCGGGTGACGTGCTGTTCCACGGCGAGCCGGACGGCAATCTGCAAGCCTACAACGCCAAGACCGGCGATCTGCTCTGGCAGTTCCAGACGGGCGCCAATGAATGGGGCCCGGCGACCGTCTATGAGGTCGACGGGCAGGAATATGTCGCGGTGCTGGCGACCAGCAATCTCTGGGCGTTCAAGCTGGGCGGCACGGTTCAGCCGCTGCCAGCGCCCACGCCGCCGCCGACGGTCACGACCTTCCGTGGCAAGGTCGAGTCGACCGACCATATCGATATGGGCGCCACGCTCAACGACATGGGCCTCGATAAGACCCGCACCTATTTCGACGAGGCCGTGTTCAAGCCGATCCGCGCCAAGGTGAAAGTCGGCACGAAGGTGACCTTCACCAACAACGGCAAGACGCCCCACAACGCCTCAGCTGAAGACGGTTCGTGGAGCACCGGCGAAGTGGCGCCGGGCCAGACCGGCACCGTCACCTTCGACAAGCCCGGCACCTATACCTACATCGACAAGGATCACCCTTGGTCCTATGCGCAGATTACGGTGCAGCAATAAGCTGAGCGCAGCGCTTCGAGAAAGGGCGGAGATCGAAAGGTCTCCGCCTTTTTTCCGGCTGGACCTCTTGGTCAAGAATGGGAGGCGATGGGGCGGTCAGGCGATCATTCCGGCCCACCGGCCTTGCGCGCGACGAGGCTGCGGCCCGGGTCATAGCCGTAGACGGCGGCGATCATGAAGATGAGGAAGCTGCCGAAGACGACAGCAGCCGAGATCTCGTTGAACTTGCCGTACATCGCGTAACGCGTCAGCTCGACCGCATGCGTGAAGGGATTGCAGGAATAGATCCAGTAGAGCGTAATCCCCGCCTCCTTCACGCGCCACAGCGGGTAGAGCGCCGATGATGCGAAGAACATCGGGAAGATCACGAAATTCATGACGCTCGCGAAATTCTCGAGCTGCTTGATGAAGGACGAGAGCAACAGGCCGAGCGCGCCGAGCATCAGGCCTGAAAGAATCAGCGCAGGCAGCACCGCAATATAGCCGATCGGCGGCAGGTCGATCTCCCAGATGCGCCCGATCAACAGGAAGATATAGACCTGGACGATCGATACGGCCGTGCTGGCAAGCAGCCGCGACAACAGCAGATACCAGCGCGGAAATGGACTCACCATCAGGGTCTTCATGCTGCCCATCTCGCGGTCATAGACCATCGAGAGCGAGCTCTGCATGCCGTTGAAGAGCTGGATCATCGCCGCCAAGCCGGGCGCGATGTAGACCTCGTACGGGATGTAGGTGTCGTAAGGCTCGATGATCGAGACGCCGAGAACGGCGCGAAGGCCGGCGGCAAACAGCGCCAGCCAGACCAGGGGCCGAACGAGCGCGGAGAAGAATCGCCCGCGCTGTCCCACCCAGCGGAGCGCCTCGCGATTGACGATGCCGATCAGGCAGCGAAGATAGCCGGCCGCGCTCATGGCTTGCCCTTCCTTTCCCCGCCCGCCGATTGCGTCAGCCGGTCGAAGGTGCCGCGCAGGCTGGTCTCGCCCGCCGCCGCGACCACCTCGGGCACCGGTCCTTTCGCCAGCACCTTGCCGCGATGAAGGACGATCACCTGCGAATTCTCATCGGCTTCATCGATCAAATGAGTCGCCCAAAGCACTGCGAGCCCGCGTTCCGAACAGAGGCGGCGAACATGGTCCAAGAGGAACTGCCGGCTTTCGATATCGAGCCCGACGGTGGGCTCGTCGAGCAGCAGCAGGGAAGGCTCGTGGACGAGCGCGCGCGCCAGCTCGATACGCCGGCGTTGACCGCCGGATAATTGCCGCGCCTTGTCGCGCGCGCGATCGGCGAGCCCGATACGTTCCAGCTCCTCGGCGCTCCGGCGGACCGCCACGCGCCGCGGGATGCCGTGCAGCGCGGCGTGATAATGCATGTTCTGTTCGACGGTGAGGTCGAGATCGAGCGTCGATTGCTGAAAGACGACGCCCATGCGCGCGAGCGCCTCGAGCGGGTTCGATTTGATGTCGGCGCCGAAGACCGAGATGGACCCCACGCGACTGTGATAGAGGCCGGTGATCAGCGCGAAGAGCGTCGTCTTTCCAGCACCGTTGAGGCCGAGCAGAATCGTATGGTCGCCTGGCCGCACTTCGAACGAGACGCCGTCCAGCGCCTTCCGCTCGCCGAACGAATGGCTGAGCCCGCGCACATCGAGCGCGACGCGAGGCGACGTGTCCCTCACGGCGTCGTCGCCACGCCCCAGGGAAGCCGTCCGACCGGCACCGACTTCACGACCTTGAGATCGGCGACGTCGATGACCGAGATGTCGTTCGACACGCCGTTCGTCGAATAGAGGCGCGACTGATCCGGCGAGAAAGCGAGATTCCACACGCGCTGACCGACCAGCAGATATTTCTTGACCTCGAACGTCGCGGTGTCGATCACGGCGACGCGATTGGCGGGACCCAAAGCGACGAAGGCGAGCTTGCCGTCTTTCGTGATCGCGATTCCGACCGGCTGGATCTGCTCGGCGTTGACCCCGGGGATCGAGAAATGGATCTTCTGCAGGATCTTGTGCTGGGCGGCATCGATCACGGCCACCGTGCCGCCAACCTCGGACGATACCCAGACCCTTGCGCCGTCGGGCGTCCACTTGGCGACGCGCGGCCGGCTGTCGACCAACACGTTCGCAACGACCTTCTGCGATGCGACGTCGATGAAATGCGCCATCGACGTGGTCTCGGACGTATTGACCACTGTCTTGCCGTCCGGACTGATCCCGACGCCTTCGGGTTCAATGCCGACCGGCACTTCGGCGATAATCTTGCCTAAGTCGATATCGACGAAGGACACCTCGTTGTCATTCTCATTGGCGATGTAGAGCGTCTTGCCGTCGGGACTGATGGCAAAGCGTTCGGGATCGGGCCCGGAGGGCAGAGTCCGGGTGATCTCGAGGCTTGCCGGATCGAGCACCTCGATGTGGTCGGAGTCGCTGGCGCAGATATAAACCTTCTTGCCATCGGGCGAGGTCAGCAAGGCGCGCGGACGCTGCCCCACCGCGACCGTTTTGACGACCGCGAGCGAGCCTCCATCCAGCACGGTGATCGTGTTGTCCTTCTCGTTCGACACGAAGATGCGCTCGGCGAGCGCCTCGGGCGCGAGGAGGCCGAGGCCGACAGTGATCGATATGGAGAGCTTCAGTGCAGCTTGCATTTCGTTTCCGGCCGATCGACGCCGAGCGTGTCCAGCTCGGAGACTTGATGAAGGAAACCCTGCTGCGGCGAAACCGAGACCAGCGACCGCGAATCCGCCAGCAGGACGGGCTGGCGAAGCTGACCGTCCCAGTCGCGGAATGTCAATTTGGTCCCCTTGAATGCGGCAAGGTCGAAATCCTTGCCGCGCATGAAGGCGCCAATCGTCGTCGGGTCCGCACTGCCGCTGCGCGTGGCCGCCTCGCCGATCGCGCGCACCGCCATCCAAGCCCCGTAGTCGCGGTCGGTCATCCAGCGATGGGCCTGTTTGAGGAACCGGCTCTGAAGCTGGGTGGCGCCCCATTGCTCGAAGGGCCTCGCCCAGGCGCTGGCGACCAGCCCCTCGGTGCCCGCGATCGGTCGGGGCGAGGTCGTGCGGTAGGCCAGATCGTCGCCGAAATTGTCCGCCTCGTCGGCGACGACGAGCAGATCATAGTCCGGCGCGCCCTGCGTGACGCGCGCGACCTCGGCCTGAACGGCGTAATGGCCGGTATCGGTGCGGCGCGCGCCGGGATCGAAGGTCCAGGGAATCTCCTGCACGATCTTGATGCGGAATTTCTTGGCCGACGCGCGGATCGCATCCGCATAAGCCTTGTCGGCGTCTTCCTGGCCGACGATTAGCAGGATGTTCGTCCAGCGCTTCACGACAAGATATTGCATCAGCGCGTCAGCCAGCATGGCGCGGCTCGGCATCGTGTGCAGAACGTTTGCGCGGCAATCCTGACCGCGCAGCGAATCATCCTCGGCCGTCGCATCGATGATCGTGAGACCCTTGGCCTCTGGTAGATCGGCGATCTGCAGCAACGTCGGCGCCGGAAGATCGGTGACAAAAAGCCGCGCGCCGGCGGCGACGCTCTTCTTGAAGGCGTCGACGGCCCCGGCGCCGTCCGGCACGATCGCCTCGTCCAGATGATAGTCCTGACCCACGAACCGGCCGGTCGTCTCGTTGTCGGCCAATGCAAGCCGGGCACCCTGAACGCCTTCATCGGCCGGAGGCTGGTCGAGATAGGAAAGCGGCAGGGTTCGGCTCTGTGTCAGGCCGATATAAGTGATATCGATCCGCGCCGGCGGAGCCGCGGGCGCCTGGGCCCGCACGGTCAACGAGACCGGCAGCAGGGACAGAAGGACGATCAGAACCGTCGCGAAAGCGGGACCGACCCTGGCCCTCATCCTCATCCTCCCATGGGCGCAGGACGCCCATCGCCCTTGCGGTATAGAACTCGTATAGGCTAGGGCGCGATTCCTCAACCGCGCCCTTGGCACCCCGACGGGGTTTGCTCGCGCCTTGCGACCCTCGCTATCATAAACGCCACGATGAAGCTCTCCCGCCGCGCCATTCTGTCCGCCGCCCTTACCTGCGCGGCAGCGCCGTTCACAGCCCTCGCCACCGCCCCGAAGGTTCGAATCGGAGCACTGCGCTTCGGAACGGCGTCCTGGGAGCTGGACACGATGCGCCGGAACGGCTTTGACCGCGCCCAGGGGATCGACGTCGAGCCCGTCGAGCTGGCGACCTCGCAGGCGACACAAGTGGCGCTGCAGGCGGGTCGCGTCGACATGATCGTGCTCGACTGGCTATGGGTCGCCCGGCAACGGGCCGAGGGCGCGGACTGGACCTTTGTGCCCTTTTCCGGATCAGTCGGAGCCGTGGTGGCGCCGCCGACTTCGCGGGTGCAGGCGGTGAAGGACCTCGCTGGAGCGCGGCTGGGGATCGCGGGCAGCCCGATCGACAAGAGCTGGCTTATCCTTCAGGCCTATGCCAAGCAGACGCTTGGGCTCGACCTCGCGAAATCGGCAGTCACGAGCTTCGGCGCCCCGCCGCTGCTGGCCGAGCAGCTCAGATCGGGCCAGCTCGACGCCGTCCTCACCTTCTGGCCGTATGCCGCCAAGGCGGAGGCCGCCGGCATGCGCCGCGTCCTTGGGGTGGAGGACGCGGTCAAGGCCCTCGGAATTGATGCCACGATTCCCTTTATCGGCTACGTCTTCTCAGCGGCATGGGCCGAAGCGAACCATGCTCTTTGCAAGGGCTTCTTCGCGGCGACCCGCCTCGCCCAGGAGCGCCTTGGACAATCCGACGCAGAGTGGCAGATACTGCGCCCGCTGACCGGAGCGGCGAACGATGCCGAGCTCGATCGGCTGAAGCAAGCTTATCGGCGAGGTATCATTCGCCATTGGGGTGCGGAAGAGCGTTCGGCGATCGATCGCATGTACAAGATCCTCGCCGCCATCGGCGGGCCGGCGCTGGTCGGCTCCGCAACCAGCATCCCGCCAGGCACTTTCTGGCAAGACGCGCCTTGATCGCAAGCGATAGAGCCGCCGGCGTCAGAGGGACGAATCCGGCACTGCCCGTTCGACTAACATCCCTGGCGGCCTTTCTCATCCTGTGGGAGATCGTCGCGCGCCTGGCCGACACGCGGGTATTTCCGCCGGCGTCGCGCGTGATCGCCAGGATGTGGAGCGAGGCCGTAAGCGGCCCGCTGCCGCTCGACCTCGTCATCACTTTGGGTCGGGTAGCCGCCGCCTTTGCGATCGCCATGGTCCTGGGGACCGCCGTCGGCCTTGCGATGGGAAGCTGGCGCAAGCTCGACCTTCTCTTCGACAGCTGGCTGACGGTTCTTTTGAACCTGCCGGCGCTGGTTCTGATTGTGCTGATCTATATCTGGTTCGGCCTTACCGAGGCGGCGATCGTGTTCGCGGTGGCGCTCAACAAGCTGCCCACGACCGCGATCATCGTGCGCGAAGGCGCTCGGTCGGTTGACCGCGGCCTTGTCGAAATGGCCGAGAGCTTCCGGATCGGAACGTGGCCGAGAATGCGCCACGTCCTGCTGCCGCAACTCTATCCTTACATGATCGCTGCCGCCCGCTCGGGCCTTGCCCTCATCTGGAAAATCGTGCTGGTGGCGGAAATCCTCGGCCGAGGCAGCGGGATCGGATTTCGCATCCAGGTCTATTTCCAGCTTTTCGACGTCACCGGCATTCTCGCCTATTCGCTCGCCTTCATCCTGGTCGTGCAGCTCATCGAATGGGGCGCGCTCCAGCCGTTGGATCGTCTCGCGGCGCGAGGCCGGCCATGATCCTTTCGGTGGATATCGAAAAGAAGACGTTCCCGACTCCGGATGGCGGCGAAAGAATCGTGCTCGAAGGGCTGCGCTTCTCGCTTGCCGAGCGCGAGATCGTCGCCATCGTCGGCCCGTCCGGATGTGGGAAGACGACGCTGCTCAAGCTGATCGGAGGATTGGATCCGCATTTTCAGGGCCGCATCGCCTGGGGCAACGGTCGCTTGCCCCGGGTCGGAACCGTATTCCAGGAGCCTCGATTGCTGCCCTGGCGAACCGTGCGGCAGAATGTCGAGCTCGTGCTGCCCGCCGACTTCCCTGCTGGCGCGACCGAGCAGGCGCTGGAGGCGGTCGGCCTGTCGAACCAGCGCGACGCCTATCCGGCGCAGCTCTCGCTGGGCATGGCGCGCCGCGTGGCTATCGCCCGAGCTTTCGCGATCGAGCCCGAGATCGTTCTGATGGACGAGCCCTTCGTGTCGCTTGACGCGTCGACGGCCGAACAAAGCCGCGGCGTACTTCTCGCCGCCTGGAACCGAAGGCCGACCGCCGCTCTGCTCGTGACCCATGATCTGGTCGAAGCGGCCTCGCTCGCCGATCGAATCCTGACGCTGTCGGTTGGTCCGGCCCGCATCGCCAGCGACGTTCCGGTCCCGACCGAGCTCCGCCGCAAGGGCGGCGAAGCTGCTGCCCACTTCGTCGCAGCCCTGCGCGAGGCCGCTGGAAAGCGTGCAGCGCCGGCTTGATACGCGAAACCCCGCCGGATTTCACAGCGAAGCCCTATTGCCGATATCGGGCACGCCTGTTAGGTCCGGGCCCGGGCTACGGGCCCGCAGGAAAAATTATGAGGGAAGTCATGGGAGCCCGCTGCTGATGCGCGATCGCCACCCTTTGGGTCCGAGCCTTCGATGGGCTGCGCTCCTGATCCCCTTTCTAACCTCCTCCGCGTCCGCCCTGGCCGAGAGCCCATCCGCCGGCAAAGACTGGCCGCAATTCTTCGGGAACTCGCAAGCCTGGAGCTATAGCCCGCTCGACCAGATCAACCGGGCGGACGTGAAGGGCCTCGTGCCGGTCTGGTCATTTTCCACCGGAGAGCACGGCCTCAGCACGACGCCGCTGGTCTTGGACGGCACGATGTACCTGCTTGCGCCGCGCGATCATCTCTTCGCGCTGGACGCGGCGACCGGACGGCTGATCTGGAGCTATGCGCACGAGATCCCGCAAGGCCAGGTGGGACCGAGCGCAGCCGGCATTTCAGCGGCCTTCGGCATGATCTTCATGGGCACGATGGACAATCATCTGGTCGCGATCGACGCCAAGACCGGCCACGAGGTCTGGGATACCCAGATCGAGGATTACCGGCAGTGCAAATGCGCACCCTCCTTCGGCACGATCCTGGCAAAGGACAAGATCATCGTCGGTGTCCGAGGCGACGTGGCCCATCGCGGCTATATCGATGCCTACGACGCCAAAACCGGCAAGCGCGACTGGCGCTTCTGGACGATCGCCGGCCCGGGCGATCCCGGTCACGACACCTGGCCGGGCGACACATGGAAGTTCGGCGGCGGCGCCACCTGGTACAACGGTTCCTATGATCCCGATCTCAATCTGGTCTTCTGGGGCGTCGGCAATCCTCAGCCCATGATGTTCGCAGGCAACCGGCCCGGCGACAATCTCTATACGGATTCCATCGTCGCGATAGACGCCGATACCGGCAAGCTCAAATGGCACTTCCAAGAGATGCCGCACGATTCGCTTGATTTCGATTCGGCGCCGGAGCCCGTGCTGATCGATGTGAACGAGGGTGGGGCGACAAAGAAGCTGGTCGTTCACGCCAGCAAGTCCGGTTTCACCTTCGTGTTGGACCGCGCGACCGGCAAGCTGATTACGACCTTCCCGCATGCGGACCACATCAATTGGACCAAAGGGCTCGACAAGGACGGCCGCGCGATCGACCCGATCCAGAACGAGCCCGGCGCCGAGAAACTGGTCTGCCCTTCGGTCTACGGCTCGCGCGCGGCCAACCACTCGACCTACAGCCCCAAGACCGGGTGGTGGTACAATACCTCCTTCGAGGTCTGCGCGAAGATGCGCGCCGTGCCGCTGATGCCGTCCAAGGAAGGCGATTATGTGATCGGCGGCTTCTCGCTGCCCGAGCATTCGGCGACGACGAAGCCTTTCATCGCCGCCTTCGATCCCTTGACCGGCAAGCGGGAATGGACTCACGAGACAAAGGTCATGAACGTATCGCCGCTGCTCTCCACGGGCGGCGATCTGGTGTTCGGCGGCGATCCGTTCGGCGATGTCTGGGCGCTGGATGCCAAGAGCGGGCAAACTCTGTGGTCCTATTCGACCGGAGGCGGAATTAGCTCGGCCCCGATC
>Ga0070738_10000738_pt1 | contig 83686 bp, 82 predicted proteins | sample Coa_R2_2_FD_66446 | JGI IMG/M metagenome (GOLD analysis project Ga0070738, IMG submission 66446) | Surface soil microbial communities from Centralia Pennsylvania, which are recovering from an underground coalmine fire - Coalmine... | ecosystem: Environmental > Terrestrial > Soil > Unclassified ...
TACCCAGACAATGCGGTTCCATCTTCGCCCACTGGGCGTCTGTCAGCACCAAACGAACCATCGCTAGCTTGAATCACAATCAAGCTTCCGATGGAATCCTGATTCTCAACAGACCCTAGAGCGATTTCCGTTCAGATGGAACCGCGCCCGCACGATCATCGCTTGTTTCATTGACCAACGGGGCGGTTCCATCTGAACGGAAATGCGCGCACGGACGATGCCTGTTGCAACAGGCATATTCCGTCCGGCCGATTCCGGCCGAACGGAATATGTTCTAGGCGGCTGGCGACACGCGGAACTGATACGGCTCCTCGAGCGTCTTCGCCTCATCGGCGGTGATCGTGAACTCCGTCGCCTTGGCGGCCGACGAAAGCTGGTCGAGATCGGTCGCGCCGATGATCGGCGCCGCCATGTACGGCTTGGCGATCATCCAGGCGAGGGCCGCCTGGGCTGGCGTGCAGTTCTTGCCCAAGGCGATCTTCTTCAGGCGGTCGACCACTTCCCAGTCGCAATCGCGATAGGTGCCGGCCGCGACGATGGTGTCGTTCCTGGCCCGCTCGGTGGCGCCGCCGCCTTCCCGGCTGCGATTGCCGGCGAGGAAGCCGCGCGCGAGCGGAGAATAAGGAATCAGGCCGACGCCCTGCTCCTCGCATAGCCGGTTCATCTCGCGCTCTTCCTCGCGCTGGATGAGATTGTAGAGATTCTGCATCGCAATCGGCCGCGCATAGCCCTTCCAGTCGGCGAGCATGATCATCTGCGCGAACTTGTAGGCCGGCATGGTCGAGCCGCCGATGTAGCGGACCTTGCCTGACTTCACGATCTGGTCGAGCGTGTACATCGTCTCCTCGATCGGCGTGTGCGGATCGAGACGGTGGACTTGGTAGACGTCGATATAGTCGGTCTGCAGGCGCTTCAGCTGGTCGTCGACGGCGGACATCAGATGCTTGCGGCCGGTGCCCTGGTCGTTGTGGCCCGGGCTGAATCGGGCGCCGGCCTTGGTCGAGATCACGATGTCGTCGCGCCGGGCCATCTTCATCAGCGTGGCGCCGATGATCTCCTCCGACCGGCCGCTGTTGTAGACGTCGGCGGTGTCGAAGAAGGTGATGCCGACATCGAGCGCACGCCTGAAGTAGGCCGGCGCCTCGACCTCGTCGAACTTGCCCCAGCCGCGGCGGCCCTTGGCGCCCCACGAATTGCCGCCGAGGCAGATCCGGCTGACGATCAGGCCCGAGCGGCCCAGCGGTCCGTACTTCATCGAAAACTCCCCTTGCTGGCCGGACCTTAAGCCCCCACCTTTGGGAGATGAAGGTCCTGATCGAATATTGCGGCGCTTGAGGCTACAAGCCGCAAGCCCTCCGTGTGAGGGTCCGATCAGGCCGACAAAGCCCAATAAGCCCGCCGTTATTGACTTTCTGACGCCTCGACTGTAGGGGAAATGTAGGGGGAAACGGCCCCAAAAAGGACCCCTATGGCCAAGACGTACACGCGCCCCGGAAGCACGAAAAGGTGGATCGCACTCGACGTGCCCGAAGGGCTGCAGGCGATCATTGGCACGCGCCGCTTCGCGCAGTCCACGGGCGAGAGCGACTTGAACCGGGCGAAGGCTGTGGCCGCCCGCCTCGAAGCGGGATGGCGGCAGCAAATCCAAGACGCACGAGACGGCAAGCTCCGTCTGCAGCAGGATCACGAGCGCGCCGCGCTGGCGCTGTACGACCGCCTGCGGGCCGCCCGCACCCCGGAGGAGCGCGCCGCCATCGCGGCAGAGATCGACACCCGCCACGGCGAGATGTTGGGCACTGATCTGGTTGGCCCCGGCGCACCGCCGCCCGCCTCCGATCAGTTCAAGGGGCTGGCCACTGGCGTACTCGTCCCCGTCCTGCAACACCTCGAAGCGTACCTCAAGAGCAAGGCCGGCGATGTAGAACGCAAGTCGCTGGACCAAGCCCGCAGCATCGTGGAACGGTTCGCCAAGCGCTTCGAGTACGTGCGCGACGTGACCCGCCGGGGCGTCCAGGAATACGTCAACGAGCTTGCGGCCAACGGCTCCAGTCCCCAGACAATCCGGCGGCTCAAATCGCAGCTTCGGACCTATTGGAAGTACCTGCAGGCCATAGAAGTCGCCCCGGATGGGGAGACGCCATTCGACGGACTGCAGCGCCAGAACAGCGACGGCAAGGCAGCCCGCGCTCGAAGGCGGCAGGCATTCACGCCAAAGGAGATCGCCGGGTTGATCGTGGAAGCCCGCCACGCCGGCCACGAACAACTGGCCGACGCTATTACGATCTTCGCGTACACCGGCATGAGGCTGGACGAGTTGGCGTCTATGAAGACGACGCAGGTTCGCGCCGGGGCGTTCCATGTGAAGGAAGGGGGCGACGGCAAGACGGAAGCCGCAACCCGCATCGTGCCCATCCACAGCGCCATCGCCAGCTTGGTCAAGCGGCTCTGCAAGGCGAGCACGGATGGCTACTTGCTCTCCGGGCTGTCCGACAAAAACAAGTACAAGAAGCGCGGCCTCTCCATCACCGACGCCTTCGGCCGGCTAAAGCGAAACCTGGGATACGACAAACGCTATGTGCTGCACAGCATCCGGCACACCGTCACAACGCTGCTAATCCAAGCTGGCATCGATCAGGTGGTGCGCTACGAAATCCTCGGCCACGAGCATGAGGACTTAGAGGAGCGCGTGTACGGCCACGGCGTCACCATGAAACAGAAGCGCGACGCAATCGAACGGCTGAAGTATCCGAGGGCGTGACCAGTAGAAGCTTAGCCTCTCTGGATCGCCGCTATCTCATTCAATCGCGCCAACAGCGGCCGGAATCCGTCGAATACCTGTGGATCGGCTCCCTCCCCGCAGAGCCTCTTTGCAAGACTAACCTTGTCAAGACGCTCCACCTTTACCCTGTCACCATTCGCGCGAGAGCCCTCCTCCCTCACGACATAGAGATCGTCTGTGAATACGTTCGCAGGGAGTAAGTTCTCGATCCCACTCTTCACCACAGTATTTGCGTCGTTGGTCTTTATCGTTTCAATAAACAGGTTTCCGGCTCTCTCGGAAGGGCGGCCTGCATCGTTGTCATACAGAAGAAGAACCGGTCTGGTCATTACGGATGGATTGGACCGCAAAAAAATGTCCGCGGCATTCAACGCACTCTTACCGGTATTTGACACTCTCCCGGCACCGTCTTTTATTCCAATCCATTGGAACTCAAATGCTTCGAGAATTCCGCCGTGATCCAAAACCGTCGCAGCCGTCTTCAGATACATTGGGTCCGTCTCCCCTTCAGTAAGGACCAAGCATTTCCCCGACGCGCTCTTGATTTGCTCCGCGACTGTCTCCGTGAAGGCACGCGAGTGCTTCACGATTTCAAGTGCCTTCGCGAATTCGGCATAGGCCTCTCCGCTTATTCGAAGTCCACCGGGCATCTCTACAATATACATGCCCTTCTCCGAATACGCCCTTTCCATGCCGACAACGAACAATGGCGAATGGCTCGATAGGATGAACTGGACCTTGGGAAACAACTTCATCAGTTCGGGTAAGGCTCGAAACTGCAAATCGATGTGCATATGTGCGTCGATCTCGTCCACTATGCAAATGCCCGTTATTTCCGGTAAAGAGAGGTGGCCACCTAAACGCGGATAGTCACCATAACGGAGGATGGAGCCGAAAATACCCAACAAAGTAGATTGCCCTGCTGAAAGATTATCAAGGCTGGGCAGCACAGATTGACCTTTACAACCGATCGCCAATTTTCGGTCATGTAAGCGGCCCGCCCATCCAAACCGCGCAGTTGGATCGTTTAAAATTAGACGAAGTATCTTGTTGCTGGCTTCCAATATGCTTAGAGCGCCAAGCGCTTGGGCAACATCTCCCCGAGGAATGAGCTGGAGGCTGGGCGGATCGCCAGTCATCGCGGGCAGAAAGTCCATTCGAGAATCAACCAACACCGACAGTAGCCATTGCTCAAACTGGCGTATCGACCGCTCGACATAGATTGGCTTTCGAAGATGTTGGCTAAATCGCGGAGAGGTGTCGAAAGCAGACACGGGCAAACCGGCCTCGTTGAGCCAATATGGAAGCTCCGCACGGCTGGACGGAAAATATACATACGCACCCTCTTCGTAAATTGTGCGCGCTTGCTCTCCTTGCAGTGAAAATGTCTTAACTGCGTCACGCTGCGGGCCGTTGCTCCAGTTCACAGCCGGCTTCAGGTCTTCTGGCGTTTTCTGACGCGCTTGCTCGACATCGTACTGACCCGACTTCTCGGTATAGAAATATGTCTGTTCTGCATGCTTAAATCGAAGAATAGCAAATTCGCCCTCACTTCCATGCCGAATAGTTGAGCTTCCGGCCAATCGAAACCAAGGTCTGTGTAGGCCAGAGGAGCCCCCAACTACATCAATGTAAGTTACCGCCGCACCCTCAAAAAGAGCGTCTGCGATAATCGACAAAACGTTGGTCTTACCGCTGCCGTTTTCGCCAACAAACACCAGTGGCTGAGGGCGGCCCGCATCATCAAATGGCAGCGAGATTTCTAAATGAGTAATGGCACCGCTATTTTCAATAACAGCGTTGTACAAGTACATGGACACCCTCCCCCTTGTGTCTTCGCAGTCTGACTGGCGTTCCCAGCGACCGCACATATAGCACACTCCAATAGCGGGCTTTAAGTAAGGAGCACCATCAACGGTCGCCGTACGCAGCGCGTCATAGACCAGGCCGGCCACTCCTTGGCCTCTGGCCGCGTGCCCTTCGGCGTCCTGCGGTGAAGCTCCGCAATCACCGGGCCAACGGTCTCCCCGAACGTGGCCGAAGTGATGGGGATGCTTCCCGCACACATGCGGATCGTCTCATACATGCACCAACTACAAGACCGCTCACTGGTAGAAGGCGGCAGCGCAGCACACTTAACCCAATCTAACCTCTACGACGGTCAGGGGCCGGCCGCTGAAGCTGAAGGTTTGCGTCATGGGTGAGATCAAGGGGAACCAGAGTATTCAAGTCACCGATGCGGGTAGAATCCACCGTGCCATCAGCATAGGTGTGTATGAGGCTGTCGGTCGCAACATCATAGCTTACATTTTCGGGAAGATAGTCCGCCACCCGTTCAAAGTTCCTCGACGCCAGTACGCGCAGGGACTTTAGCTCTGCGTAGAAGGCGTCCCGCAGGATATTAAATGCGGTCCTGTTTGGTCGGAAACTCGCTCGGTGATATGGCCCAACTACAGCCAGGAGCACCCTTGTCACTGCAGGGTAACGCCCATTCATGTTGTCCCGCACTCGACTGATGAGCATCATTGCAAGACGCTGCTGATATGGCGTCATTCCGTCCGCTTCGTCCGAGAACATCGGAAACGCTTTACGAAGCAACTCTATCGCCATCATCCAAAATATATCTCCGTGACCTTTGAAGTTGTTGGAGATGCCCGCGATGCCCTCATAGGCGATTTCCGCCAGAGCCCCCAACGTATCCTGAAAAAAATCCACAGAACGCCCTCTGGCGAACAGATGGGGGTAGAAGGCAGGGTCCGCGGCTCTTTCAAAGTGGCGGCCCCATTCTATGGAGCTTTCGAAGCATCGGCTGATGGCCATCGCCAGTTCGTAGTCGCGTGCATCTTGCCTCTGAAGAGCTTCGCACTCTCTTCCCAACGTCTCGTAGAATTGTCGTGCACTGAACAATGCTTGAATATGGTGAAATGCTTGCTCTTCCACCACGGTATGCATTGTCGCTTTGAAGGCAGCATTGAAGCGACGGACCACGCTTTGTGTAACGCTCCGCTCACGTGAGAACAGCCAATCGTATGGATCGAAGCTGCTAACGATGTGCAGCGAACCAAATATGCTGCGCGTCAGAAACGGTGCAGTGCCGAAACCGGTATACCCGGTTTCCCTCACCATAATACTCTCGTCATCGAAGACTGCCTGATATGCGATCTCTCGAACAAACTGTTGGGCCGCAGTCGCATGGAGCCGTTGCTCATCAAGCTCACGGAGCATCTCTACGACGGCCCATGGAGTGCGTCGCACCAGCGTCCTGCAAAACTGTGGGTCGGCCAGGAGCTGCAAGAGGCCCCACGCATGCGATCCTCGCGTGATCTCGTCCCGGTGAATGAATACCCAGAAGGCCGTCGCATATTCACTAGGCCGCTGTAGTATCTGGGATGCTTTCATGAGCCGTGGCAATGCTCGTAGTAGATCTCTAACGTAGTCCACGTGATCCGCTTCTGTTGCGGCCGACATGAGCCGCGCGGACGCGCCGCAAAACTGGATCATGTTGTAACGACCGACCGTTGCTGGTCGGGAAACAACCCAAGCTATTGTGCCGTATGCACCTATGAATATTAATGCCGCGAGCAATTCCCATACTATTGCGAAGCCCCATGGGCCATAGTGGAGCAACGGAATATGGGGAACGAGCGATGCCACGAGCACCACCCCGGCGCCTACAAACACCGCTCCGTACAACATGCTCACAGAAAGGCGGTGGGCTTCCAATCTAAGCTGAAGTATGGGGCGCAGTAATTGCTGAACCGCGACGGTGAACGCCAATGCGCTCACAGCCTCGCCCAGACTAAAGTAGACGCTATACGGCGATCCCGGTTTGTACGCGCATTCACCCAGGAACTGCAGGCCTAGGCAATAGTTAGTCGGGTCCGCCATCGCTCGTCTACAATCCCTTCCCGTACGCCCATCATGGCTCGGTGGCCATCACCTGCTCAAGTTCATTGACGCGCATAGCTTGTTCATATTGAGGGGCCACCATTGCAACGGCCAACCGGTAGGCATCCTCGGCTTCCTATAGCCGGCGGGCGTGCGAGGGGTCGGTGGGTGATGAGGGCGGCCCGTACCTCCCTCGATCTGCCTGATACCTCACTCGCTTTGGCCGCCGCTGTTCTGGCTTCAGCAGCGGCCACGAGCTTGGATGTGAAGTCCTGCCGCGTCATGCAACCTTACCCATCTTCGAGCGAGCCATCGCAAGCTGGTACGCCTGCCACAGCCGCACGCGCGCCGCGACGCTCTCCGTCGCGCCAGACTTGGCGAGGAATTCCCGCGTCTCCTCCGACATGCCGGCCAGCCAAGGCTTCATCTGCGCCGCCGCTTCCTGCCATCCCACTTTGGTCACGCGAGCGAACGCAGCGGATTGCTCAAGATAGTATTGCTTCGCGGCCGCCTCGTCGCCCGCGTTGCTCAACGCCTCGAAGGCGTCGCTGCTGGCAATCATGTCCTCAGCGAATTGGCGGCCGACCGCCTTCGGGACCGATAGCTTCGACATGATGGAGCGGAGTGAGGCTTCCATGGCAGGGAGATCGTTGTTGAGATAGCCGAAGCGGTCGCTAACGTTATGGCCGACCCACAGGCCGTTAAGCTCGTACTCCTCCGGCTTCACGCTGGCCAAGGTGCTGCCGTCGAAGGAACGCTCCGCCTCGGTGCGAGTGTCCGCGATAGGTTGCTCGGCCGGTGCGCCAGCGCCAGCGAGCGCCGCTTCCAACACGGCAGGATCACCGCTCCAGAACTTGCGCAGGTTGTCAGCGAGCGCCGCCGTCTGCTCGGCCGTGAAGCGCGGCAGGCCCGTGGTCGGGTCAATATCAAGGCCAGCGTCGCGTTGCTCGCGGCGGATGGGAACCGGCGGCGGGTCTGCCTTCGGCGTGGTGCCATCCGCCTTGGGCGTGGCGTTGCCGTTGTCCGGTTCCACACGCTCGCTGGGCTTCGCGCCATAGCCGTAGCGTGCAAGCGTCTCGGTCGGATCGAGGCCACGGGCGCGCATCTGCTCCGCGAATGCGTTGGCCGTCTCGGCGGATACTACCGAATGCTCGGCGTCGTGGCCGGTATAGGTGACTTCACTCATTTTCCATTCTCCAATGTTCTTCGGGTTACATGCGATGGCCGGCTCGGCCGCTCGCGTTATCTCGGGATGCGCGCAAGTCCGGCAACACCGCCCACAGGTTCGTGCGTGTTGTCGTAGTCGGTGAACTGGTACGTGCCGGCGGCAAGGTCCACGACGGTCTGGTATGGCGTGGATAGGTCCGTGCTCTCGACGGGGTTCCCCCACTCGTCATTCTGGGTGACGTTGCTGCCACCGAGGCCAACGAGTTGCAGGGCGAGCTTGCCCGATGTGCCGAGCATGGTGACGCTGTACTTGCCGCCCTTTAGCTCAAATGCGGGCGACGGCCCGGATGTGATGCCGCTAAAGCGGACGGCATCGGTTGACGAGACTGACATTGCATTTACTCCTTGCTGCCGGCGGTAGGATCGAAGTCGGTCACGGTGCCGGCGCACTGCGACAGACGTTTCTCGTTGTCGTTCGCCGCACGCTTCCTGATCGCGGCGACTTCCTTCTCCATCAACCGCTGGCTGGCCCGAGCTATGCCGCGTTGGTCGTTGTACCAATTTGGGTACTTCAGCCAGAGGAGCCGCATCGCGTGGCGCTGTTCAGCGGCTTGGATTTCAGATTTCAACGTCATGGGTTTCTCCTTTAATCACTGGTTAAGGTGAGTTCCCGGTCGATAGCCGGCGGATTTCAACTCATCGGAATTTTCGCGCGCGGGCGCGGCCGGCCCCACCCCGCCCCCACCCCCGGTCTTTGGCCGACGCGCAATCGCAGCCATGGCGCGAGCAACGCCGGGCGGGCGTGGCCGATATGGTGCGCCGCTTGGGCGCTCGCCAACGTGGTGCAGGCAAGCGAGCGAGCCGTTTAACCGGGCTGGGCGAGCGGGATGCAGGCTGCGGGCAGCGGACGAGCGCGCCGTTTAAACGTGGTGGTGATCGCCACGCTGATACAACCGACACAAAAATCCCGGTTGATTGTGAGCCGAAACGGTGAAGCGAAGCACTTATAAGATTGCCTGACGAAGGACAGTCGAATATAAAGGAGATGCCAGTGTTACCAGCGCTGGCTTGTTCCAACCGTTGATCTTGTGAGGCAAGACAATGCAATCGTTCGATACCCGCGAGGAGTGGATGGCCGCCGCTGTAGATCGCATGCGGCCCCTGTTTGCGCTCCATGGCGCGACAATCCCGAGCAACGTCAAAGTGTCCTGTGGCTTCCCATTCGGCCGCCGGGGCATCACATCGCTGGACGCCATCGGGCAGGCTTGGCCGGCGGTCCTGTCGCGAGGCAACCACATTGAATTGTTCGTCTCGCCCGTGCTGGACGATGGCGCTCGCGTCGCTGACGTGCTGGCGCATGAGTGCGTCCATGCCGCTGTGGGCAATGAGCACGGCCACGGGCCAGTGTTCCGCAAGCTCGCGGAGGCTATTGGGCTGACGGGCAAGATGACTGCCACGGTCGCAGGCGATACGTTCAAGGCATGGTGGGGCGCTACAGGCATCGGCCTTGGCGTCTATCCCCATGCTCGCCTCAACGTGCTCATTGAGCGCACCGCGCCCAAGGGCAAGCCCAGCGGTCCCGTTACGCCGCGTGATCCTACTGGCCGTGGTGGCATCGTGTACCGGCCGGACACGACGCGTCAGATCAAGGTGCAATGCCCGCGCTGCGCAGAGGCAGGCGAGCCGTACATCGTGCGCATGAGCCGCACGACGTTTAACCGTGGCGCGCCTATCTGCCCCATCCACAACCACACCATGGAGGCGTGAGCCATGGCCACAACGAACAGCCGCCCCATGGCGTCCGGCCATGGGGGCAAGCGCGGTCAAGCCAAGTATGTGAGTTACCTGCGTGTCTCCACAGCGCGCCAGGGCAAGAGCGGCCTTGGCCTCGATGCCCAGCGCCAAACGATCAAGGATTTCATCAACGGCAATGCCGTGGTGGTTGCCGAGTACGTTGAGGTTGAGAGCGGCAAGAACGATGAGCGACCGAAGCTCCAAGAAGCGCTGCATCGCGCGAAGGTCACGGGCGCGACGCTGATCGTTGCCAAGCTGGACCGCCTGTCCCGTGACCTTGCGTTCCTCGCCAACCTGCAGAAAGCCGGTGTCCGCTTCATTGCGGCCGACATGCCCGAGGCGAACGAGTTGACCATTCACGTCATGGCAGCGCTGGCGCAGCACGAGCGGAAGATGATCAGCGACCGGACCAAGCGGGCGCTGGCGGCGGCCAAGAGGCGCGGCGTGGTCCTGGGCAATCCCAACGGCGCTCGCGCGCTCCAGCGCGCCGGCAAGGGCAACAAGGATGCCGTGGCCACCATCAAGGCCAAGGCGGATGAGTTCGCGCAAGACGTGCGCGTCGTGATCGAGGACATTCGCGGCGAAGGCATCACGACGTTGGAGGGCATCGCGGCCGAGTTGAACGCGCGGGAGATCACTACGGCGCGCGGCGGCCAGTGGTACGCCACGACAGTGAAGAACGTTCTGGAGCGCTGACGAGCGGCCACGGGGCAGTGTTACCAGCACCGCCCCATGGCCTAACCCACAGGTCTTGTGAGGCAAGACATGCAGGCTACCCACGGGCTTAGTGCGCCCGCTCGCGCTACTGCAAGCACAATCGGCCATGGGCTTAGCTCATCTTCACGCGCGGCACCGTGGCCATGATCTCCTCAGCGGTGCGCGTGCCCGGCAGTAGCGATGCCTCGTCCACTTCCGGTGCTTCTTCCACGCGTGGCAACGCAGCGCCGCCCATCACCGGCTCGCGCGCAATGTCATCGTTCGCCGCGCTCGGCTGATGGCCAGTAGTGGCGTAGTCGGACGGAATGCCACCGCGTGCGATGGTGGACGGCACATCGCCCACAGCGTCGCCCCGCAGCGCCACAATGGCGTGGTCGTGTGCTTCGCGAAGCTGGGCAGCGAGTGGCACCTGTGAGCCAGGATCATCCTTGACCATGATGCTCGCGGGCTTGCTGCCCGGCAGCGCGCCCAGCTTTCGGTCATGGGTGAGCCGGTGCATCTCGTTTGCCATGAGACGGTCGAGAACGCCGTGCTCCGTCAAGCTGCCGGGCGGCAGCGGGTCCGGCGCTGATACGCGCGCCTTGGCGCTGGCTTTCAGCAGCTTGTGCCGCGCCTCGCCTGCAGCCTTCAACGCCGTGGCCAAGTCATCGGCAGCGCGCTCTGCGGCCCGCAGGTGCATGGTGGCGGAGTGCACACGGCTCGCCCGTAGCGCGCTGGACTGCCTGCGGCCCTCAGCGGCCTCGCGCTCGCCTGCAGCGGCGAAGGCGGCCTCCAGGGCGGAGATGTCCGCCTTGGTCGCGATGATCTCAGCGGCGAGGCGATCACGATCCGCAGCGTCGCCCGTCTCGGCCCAGCGTAGGGCCGCGTCGGAGTGCTGGCGCTGGAGATCGGCCAAGCGCTCGCGGATAGGTTGGAGACGCGCCGCGACGGCGGCCGGGGTGGTGCCGGCGGCGGCCGGCGGTGGATTGCCGGTGATCGCACCGACGACGGTAGACAAGATGGACATGTTTAAACGCTCCTGGGTTGGGGATGGGGTTGCGCTCGGGATGCCGAGCAAGGGCCGGCGGGGTGGCTGGGGACGAAAGTGAGGAAGCGCTCACAATTACTGCGGCGCTGGGAGCTACTACTGAATTCAGGGGAGCCGGCCGAATGCCCCGAAGCCTCCCGAAGCCCAATGGATGCGGGCTTTTCGGCACGCGGGACCCTCCCCGCTTCGGCCAAGGAAGCGGGGGACGAGCCGCCCAGGGGGTTAATATAACCGCCGGTTAGTATGGTGCCCTGTCCGGTGCCGGCAGGAGAGCGCGCGCTTGACGGAGCGCTTGACGGGGACTTTTTCGCGGAACTTGACGCCCACTCGACGCCGCCAAGCTCGTCAAGTCCGGCGTCAAGCAGAAAAGCCCATAAAATCGGGCCAAGAGAGAAACCGCCGTCAAGCTCGTCAAGCATGACGCCAAGCAAGCCACAGCTTGACGGACGGTGAGAGAGCCGCAGGCTCTCACCACCGTCAAGTGGCCGTCGAGTAGAGGGGGAAGGATCACCCCATCCTGTGGCCGAGAGGGTCATAGCTCACCCTCCTTCCGGTCCGGGACGGTGCCCATCGTCGGCGGCTCCTGCCGCGCTGGCGGCAAGGTGCGCTCGGCCTTGGGCAGCAGCCGCCACCGATACCCGGCTGTCCGCCCCGCCCCCGCTTTAAAGCGTAGGTCCGCAGCATCGTCGTTCACGCGCATGCGGCGCACGAGCTTGCGGGCCTTGTCGAGCAGATCGGCCTTGCCACCGCTGACCGCCACGCGGCCTTCGGGAAATTCCGGGTCCCACACACGAGCGATTGCCCGCGCCAATTCCTCGGCGTCGATTGCCCTCGCCTCTGAGGTAGCGCCGGCACGTTCCAAGGCCCACTCGACGGTGACGCGATCCTGGTCCCGTTCGTCGGCCACCGCTTCCGCGCTGATCTCCTCCAGCACGAAACTCGAGACTGGCCGATTCTTCTTGTCCTTCCCGATTTCGATCAGCTTCGCCCGCAGGTGAATTTCGCGCCCCTCCTCGCCTTCCTTCTGCTTCGAGATGCTAACGGTGGCGTAGCGCGTGCCCTTGCGACGGCTCACTTGCAGGAACGTATCCACGTCCGCAAAGAAGCCGTACGTGCCGGCAGCGTTGGCATCATCGTCCGACGCGCTCTTGGGCGGATGCACTGCGACCATGACGACGCACTTAAATTCTTCGATCAGCGTCCGCGCGAGCGCCCACAGTTGTTGCAGGTTTTCGCGATCGTTTGCCGACAGGGCACCCAGAACACCGGCCGCATGGTCCAGAGCGACAATCTGGATAGGCTTGGACCGATGAAGGTCGCGCAAGTCGGCCATAAAAAGTTTGCACGCGGTCTCGTCAGTGAGCAGCGGCACCGTCTCGTAAATGTAGAGATCATCCGGCGCGGCCTTGCGGTCTGTAGTGAGTGCCACGACGCGCCGCTTCTTGAAGCCGCGTTTGCCTTCCACCGGAACATAGACTGTGCTGCCCGTCACCTCGGGCTTGCGAGTGGTGAATGCCGGCAAGCCAGTGGCAACCGAGTACAGCACCTCGCCAATGATGAAGCTCTTGAACGACTGCGACTTGCCGTTGACGGTGACGACCGTTTCCCGCTGCAGGAAGTCGTCAAACAACCATTCAACGTCTTCCTCTTGCTGCCAGTCACGATGATTGGTCAGCCGCTTCGCCAGCGGCTTGCTCGCCTCCACGGCCATGGCCTCTTGGAATGCCGCCGTCTTGCCGAATGTATCGGCAGCGGTGCCGGCGATGGCGTCAACGCCCGGCGCGTTCTGCGCGTGGTTCCATACGTTGTGGATCTTCACCTCAAGCCAGTCGCGGGTAAAATGCGGTGCCCACACGTCGTGCAAGAGATCGACCGTGCGCTCCTCGCTGACGCCGAGATCACGGCACACGGCGGCCACGGCATAGGTGCGATTGTCGCTACCGTCGCCCTCAACCGGCGGACCATTCTTCTCAAGCTCCGCCTTCACCGCAGAGATGGCGCGGTTAACGTTGGCGTCCACGTCCAGCAACACATCGCCCGATGCCTCGCGCGCGACTGACTTGCTGGCCAGCATTCGGCCAATCCACGGCGGCAACGCCACGATGGGCCGGTCGTGCTTCACCGTGTACGCCTTGCCGTTCACGATGGACGGCGGCACGAGCACATAGCCGCCCTGGCCTCTCGTATCGACGTGCGCCGCCAGCTTGCCGGCGCTACTGGCCAGCGAGCCCGCGAAGTAGATATGCCGCCCGCCGCTCGGCGTGCTGACTTCGTACGTCGGTTCGTACCCGCCGTTGGCAGTCAGCGCTTCAATCCATCCGCTCTCCCCGCCGCTGTCGATATCGACCACTGCCCAACCCGCATCCTCGGGGCACATGCCGATGTTGAAGTTGGGATTTTTGGTCCACCATGCGTCGATCTTCGCAAGTTCAGTCGTGGCATCATGAAAGCCATTGCCGCCATCCTCTTTCGAGATGGCAGGCCGCTTGCCGTTCTCCTCAACGGGAAAAATCTTGATACCAGCTTCGGCCAGATCGCGCGCATGGGCGTGCAGCCTGCTCGGCTTTATGTTGTCGTTTGCGTGAGCCGGCGCGGTATCTTCGGCCGACTTCCTATCGGGGGTCGCGGTCATCGCTGCCTCTCTTGGCCTCGCTCTCGACTTCCGCCATGAGCGCGTCGAGACGGCCGCGCAGGTAACGGAGCACGTCGGCTTGCGACAATGACCAGCCGCCCGGATGTCTTGAGAGATCGCGCGACAGGCTATCGGCCTTCGCCAGCCATTGCGTTACGTGCTCCTCCCAACCGGCCCGCATAGCTCCGAGCACTGGATTAACGGCCGGTCCTGGGCGTAGCCTCTCACAATTGCTCACGACTGATCTCCTTTCGATATGGTTGGCCTCTCCGTCACTGCGTTGAGCGCGCGCCGCGCCGTGTCCACGATGGCGAAGCACGCGCTCTCAGCGGCGGCAGGGTCCACAGGCCCGGTGTTGTGAATGAACCGGAGCACCGCGTTGCAGATGTCGGCCAAGGATGTGAGAGGCGCGGGGCGCGGCGGCCGATAGTCGGCGGCGTCGATCACGTCCCCCGTCTCGTTGACCACGAGCCTGCCATCGCGAAGTGCAGTGCGCACAAAGACGAGACTGCAGCCGGTCTTCACGGCGTACTCCGTCTGCGCACCCTTGCGGGGAAAATTGCCACGACAGTCCACCACGCGTTTGCCGCGACGATCTTCGAGTGTATGCATGACGAACGAACTCCTCCCCGCGCGAGCGTTGTGCTCCGCACGCGAGTGGACCGCCTACTCATGGGCCCGACGAATTTCAGATGATTGGGGGCGACCCGTTATCGGCATCGTGTGCCGGCAGCGTCGCTAACCGACCGAAGAGATAATCAACGAAAAATCGTTTGCAAGGCCCTCTCGATGAGCGCGGTATCTCTGCACCACGGCACGGACCTACCCGGCGTTTAAACGGCTTGTAGGTCGACGGCTAATCACCCCGAGGTACAGAGCGTTTAAACGTGGTTGTGAGGCTCACAAACTTGCAACCCGTCTCCCTTGGCGAGCGCGGCGGGCATCCCCATATGCGCCTCGCCGCATTGGCCGGCGCGCTCCGTCACCTCCACTGCGGACCGCCGCGCGCCATTCGGCCTCGCGCCCGGCTGCTGTCTTCCTTTCCAGCACCGGGCGCGCCCCTCTCCCTCAGTCGCGTAGAATGGCCCACACAGGGGGCGAGGCTTCGGCCGGTGCGGAGATGCCCGGCAAGCTGCACGTCGCGCTGCAGGGCCGGTTTCCGGCTCATGAAGATGAACCGATAGAGGGTCAGTTTGATTTCGCTCGGTCCGGCCTCCGATAGGCTTCGGTCCGATCAAGCAGCCGCCTCGACATCCTGGTGCGTCGCAGCGTCTCTTCGAACATCTTGCGGGTCATCGCGTCGGTCCCGAATTTCGCGGGAATCGACTTCTTGGACTTGACCTTACCCCTCTGGCCGCTGGCTGGCATGCCGGCCTCCTCAGGCTTCGCGAGTAGCTTCCCCCCGCCTGCGCACAACGTCATCCATCGACCAAAGTTTCAAGGCCGCCTCCGCAAAACTGACCCACTATCGATGAACCGGCCGGCTGGCCACGGCGCGCCGTCCATGTCAGCGTGGAAGCCAATGACGGTCGAGACGATGCCAGAAAAGATAGTTACTGAAAGTTACCTCTGCAGGGGAAACTGTAGGGAAACGTCCCTCGGCTCCATCTCAGCCGGAACCTCGAAATAACCAAAAAGGTCAACAAATGAAAGTACTTATCGAATATTGCGGCGCTTGAGGCTACAAGCCGCAAGCCCTCCGTGTGAGGGATAGCCTCCAGAAACAGGGCGTGGCCGACATCGAGCTGCGCCCCGGCAAGTCTGGTCAGTTCGACGTCACCGTCGACGGTGCGCTCCGCTATACCCGCGCCAAGACCGGTCGCTTCCCGACCGATGCCGAGATCGAGGATCTGCTGCCGTAAACCGTCGCCGACCGACGCCGGGCGTAGCGAGGCGCCGCGCGGGTTACCCCGCGCTCGGGACACGGTTATCCGTAGATTTCCCTGTTCACGCAACGCTCGACGATCGGCTTGCCGTCGAACACCGACAGGATGTTCTCCATGACGGCGATGGCCATGCGGTCGTTCGCTTCCTTGGTGACGCCCGCCATGTGCGGGCTCAGGATCACGTTCTCCAGGCCCAGCAGCTTGTTGGACAGATCCGGCGGCTCGCGCTCGAGCACGTCGAGGCCGGCGCCGCGCAGCTTTCCGGTGGTGAGCGCGGTGTAGAGCGCGTCCTCGTTGACGATGCCGCCGCGCGCGGTGTTCACCAGGAAGGCGTCCGGCTTCATGCACGCCAGCACCTCGGCATTGAACATGTTGATGGTCTCGGGCGAGCGCGGGCAGTGGATCGAGACGAAGTCGACCTTGGGCAGGATCGCCTTGAGGTCGGTGACCTTCTTGGCGCCGGCCTTCTCGATGTCGGCCGCCGGGATGTTCGGATCGAGCACGTACGTGTCCATCTCGAAGGCAACGGTGCGCTTCACCGTGCGCGAGCCGATGCGGCCCATGCCGACCACCAGGATCGACTTGCCGGCGAGGTCGACCGGCTGATCGGCGAGGCGCTCGTGCCACGCCGCCTCGCGCACCAGGCGGTCCAGCCGCTTGGTGAGGCGCGCCGAGGCCAGCAGCATGTACATCGCATGCTCGGCCACCGACACCGAGTTGGCGATGCCGGTCGTCATCAGCGGGATCTTGCGCTTGCTGAGCGCCGGCACTTCGACCTGGTCGAACCCGACGCCGAGCCGCGCCACCACTTCCATCACCGGCGAGGCGTCGAGCTCGGCCTGCATGTAGGGCGTGCCGCCCAGGGTCACCGCGTTCGCGTCGCCCAGCTTCTTGTGATAGGAGGCCGCGACGTCGGCGAGCGGCAGGATCTCGTAGTCGACATCGTCGCGCTTCTTCAGGATGTCGAGGCCCGCCTGCGGCATCCAGCCGACGACCAGGATCTTCTTGCGATTCTTGCCCGTGCTCATCGTTTCCCCTGCGGTGGTTGGTCCGATCCTAAGGCCCGCCGGTTCGGATCGCTAGGGCAGGTAGGTGAGCGGCAGCCGCGTGGTGGATTTGATCTCCTCCATGGCGAACATGGAGGTGACGTCGGAGAGCTCCACCCGGGCGATCAGCCGCTTGTAGAAAGCATCGTAGGCGTCGATGTCGGGCAGGGCGAGCCTGATCAGGTAGTCGATCTCGCCGCTCATGCGATAGCAGTCCATCACCTCGGGGAACGACGCCACCGCCTTGGCGAAGCGGCCGAGCCACTGCGCGTTGTGCTGCGAGGTGCGCACCGCCACGAATACCGTGACGCCGGCGTTCAGCGCCTTGCGGTCGAGGAGCGCCACGCGCGCACGGATGACGCCCCGCTCCTGGAGCCGGTTGATGCGCCGCCAGCACGGCGTGGTCGACAGGCCGACCCGGGTGGCGATCTCGGCCAGCGGCATGGCGGCATCGTCCTGCAGGCAATCGAGAATCTTCCGGTCGAAGGAATCGAGCGATATTTTCGCGGCCATTGGCGCTTCCGTGGAATGGAATGCTCAATCCTGCCGTTTTCCGTACGGAGCTTGCAACCCGTTTTCCGTCGCCGTCCGTACACTTGGGCCCATGTTGCGGCGCTTCACCGACCACCCCTCGTCGGTCAACGAGACCTACTTCCAGCACATGGGCGTGGCCTTCGGCTTCGGCGGGCGGATGCTGGTCGGCGGGCTGGCCTGCCTGGTGCACGGCCTGTTCCCCTGGCTGTGCACGACCCGCGGCAGTGATACCATCCGTGGCCTGCATCACAGCATGGTCAGCCATCGCGTGGTGCAGCCGGCACCGCCGGCGTCCTCGAGGGCAGTGGCTGCGGGAGACTGATCACCGCTTTAGGAACTCGCGCCGTACGCCCCGCGTTCTGAACTGAATGAAATGTCAGAATGGAGGGTGGGATGTTGCAAACCCCGGTGAAGATCGGCTTCCAGGGCGGCGAAGCCAGCGAAGCGCTGACGCAGATGATCAACGAGGAAGTGGAGCAGCTCGAGCGCGTCTACGGCCGCCTCACCTCCTGCCAGGTCACGGTGCGCGTGCCGGACAACCATCACCGCACCGGCTTCTACAGCGTGCATCTGCGTCTGGCGATGCCGGGCAACTACGACGTCGTGGTCGACCAGCAGTCCGACGGCGACGACCGCTTGACCATTCCCCAATTCGCCGTCAACGACGCTTTCCGGCGCGCCAAGCGGCAGATCCAGGATCGCGCGAAGAAGATGCGCGGCGACACCAAGACGCTGCACAAGCGGGTCGACCGGACGCTCGACGAACCCGAGCCCTAGCTAGGTCATCGGACCGCATGATCCGCGGTCCGGAAGAGCTCACTCGATCGCGGCCTCCGGCAGGGCGGCGGCGAGCGCTTTGCGCAGCGCGGTCGGCGAGGAGGCGGTCAGGTCCTTCGCGACCTCGTGACTCACCGCCTTCCGGACGCGCGGCGACAGCAGGGTGCGCAGCTCGCCGAGGCTGCGCTTGGGCGCCACCAGCACGATGCGGTCGAACTGCTTGGACGAGCACGCCTCGTCCAGCCGGTTGGCGAGCTCGGCGGTGAAATTGTGCTTCTCGAGCTTGTGCGGGTCGTGCGGCGATTCGAAGCCGCCGCGGCGGCCGTCGCGCGCCGAGCTGAAGCCGCGGCCGGGCTTGTCGGTCACCAGGTCGCGGTCAGGACGCCGCGCTTTGGGGGCCAGCATGTCGGCATCGCCGGCCGGCACCAGCTTCCGATGATCCTCGCTCTCCTTGAGGAAACGCGCCTTGGCGCTGTCGGCCACCACGATCAGGGTGCGCTGGGCTCGCGGCGCCATTTCGGGGGCTTGCGGAATCTTCGCCTTGCGGCGCGGCTTCATGACGGACTTGGTCATGAGGGACTTGGCCATTTCGCGCTCCTCTCGATGGTCAGCGGCGCGGCACCCCCTTCTCGTCGAGGCGCTCGCGCAGGAGGCCGATTCGATCGCCGCCCCAGAACAGCTCGCTGTCGAAGACGAACGTCGGCACTCCGAAAACGCCCGAGGCTTCCGCCTCGTTGCGCAGCCGGTCGTGCTGCATCCCACCCGCGCCGATCAGAAAATCCGGGAACCCGGCGGGCGCGCCGGCATCGATCAGCAGCGCCTCGACCGCGGCGACGTCCTCGGGATCGAACGCGCGCCGCCAGAAGCGGTCGAAGGCCATGTCGTGGTATCGCCGGAAGACGCCGTGCTGCTGCGCATAGAGCATGCCGGTGTTGGCCGGACGCGCGTAGTAGATCTTCTTCGGGCCCATCAAGGTCAGGCCCTGCTTGTTGGCGAAGCGGCGGGCATCCATGTAGGAGTAGCGCACCCGCCGCCAGTGATGCGGATCGCGCTGGTCGACCTTGCCCATGAAGTTGGCGACGTCGAGCGTATAGGGCCGCCACTGCAGGTCGATGTCGTAGTCCCGCTCCAGCTCGTAGGCCCCCGCCTTCGCGACGAAGGCGTAGGGACTTACGTAGTCGCTCCAGAGCGTGACCTCGGCGCTCATGCTCTCACGGACCGCGAGCTTCCCGCTCGCCCATGCTCATGGGCGCAGGATGCGCGCGGTCCATGCGACGTCACCGGGCATCCTTGCGGAGCTTCGTCTCGACCACGCGCGACCACAGGGTGGCACCGAGCGTGATGATCTCGTCGTTGAAGTCGTAGCTCGGATTGTGGACCTCGCAGCCGCCCTCGCCGCCGCCGTTGCCGATGTTGATGAAGGCGCCCGGCACCTTCTCCAGCATGTAGGAGAAGTCCTCCGACGCCATCACGAAAGGACCTTCGCGGTTCATGTTCGCCTTGCCGACGATCGTCTCGGCCACATCGGCGATGAACTGCACCGAATCGTAGTCGTTGACTAGCGGTGGGAAGGCGATGCGCACGTCGGGCTTGGCAGTGCCGCCCAGCGTCTTCGCGATGCCGGTCGAGATGGTCTCGATCCGCTCCTTGATCAGCGCCATCGTCTCCTTGCGGAAGGCGCGGATGGTGCCGCGCAGCACCGCCTCGTTGGGGATCACGTTGTAGGCGTCGCCGGCATGCATCTGGGTGACCGAGATCACCGCCGAATCGAGCGGCGCCACGTTGCGCGACACCACGCTCTGCAGCGCCGAGATGATCTGGGTCGCGATGATCACCGGATCGATGCCGCTCTCCGGCCGCGCGCCGTGCGCGCCCTTGCCGGTGATGTGGATGTCGAACAGGCCGCCGCCGGCCATCTGCGGGCCCGGGCGGATGGCGAACTTGCCGACATCGAGCTTCGGACGATTGTGCATGCCGAAGATCTGCTCGCACGGGAACTTCTCGAACAGCCCGTCCTTCACCATTGCTTCGGCGCCGCCGCGGCCCTCCTCGGCGGGCTGGAAGATGAAGTGCACGGTGCCGTCGAAGTTGCGCGTCGCCGACAGGTACTTGGCGGCGCCCAGCAGCATCGTGGTGTGGCCGTCGTGGCCGCAGGCGTGCATGCGGCCCTTGTGCTGGCTGCGATGGTCGAAGGTGTTGTACTCGTCCATCGGCAGCGCATCCATGTCGGCGCGCAGGCCGATCGCCTTGGGATTGTTGCCGACGCGGATGGTGCCGACCACGCCGGTCTTGCCGATGCCGGTGGTGACCTCGACGCCCCACTCCTTCAGCTTCTCGGCAACGATGCGGCTGGTGCGCTCCTCCTCGAAGCCCAGTTCGGGATGGGCATGGATGTCGCGGCGGATCGCGGTCAGCTCGGCCGCGGCGGCGGCGATCTTGGGCTCGATGTTGGCAGCCATGAAATCAGGTCTCCAGCAGGAAGGACGTCATTACACGCCGAAATTCGTCGCCATGCACGTGTGGATAGAAGTGCCCGCCGTCCGGCAGCACATAGGCGCGCGCATCGGGGATCAACCGTACCAATTCCTCGGTGAAGTAAAGAGGCGTCACCATGTCGTCGCGGGCGACGATTGCCAGCGTCCGGGAGCGCACGTTCTGCAGCTGGTCGCGCCGGTCGTGCGCCACGATCGCCGCGATGCGCGACAGCACGATCTCCGGCACCGGGATGGTCTCGTGCGCCCTGGCCTCCATCGCGGCGAGCTCGGCGTCGTGGTCGCGGATCCAGAACGGGGAGTTCAGCGCGAGCGCGCTGCCCTTCTGGTAGGCCGCCGGTCCCAGCTCCTTCAGGACCTGAGCGCGCACCTCGAACAGGCGGCGGAAGAAGGCGTCCGTCCTGGCCCAGGTGGCGCTCAGCACCAGCCGATCGATGCGTGCCGGATGCTCGATCGCCAGCACCTGCCCCATCGCGCCGCCGGTGGAATGGCCGCACCAATGGACCTTCTCGAAGCCCAGCGCTTCGATCAGCTGGAGCGCATCGTCGGCCATCTGCGCCACGCTGTAGGCGATGCGCGAGAGGGTGCTGCGGCCGGTGCCGCGGTGATCGTGCACGACGACGGTGAACCGGCTCGCGAGTTTCGCCACATTCTCACCCCACCATCGGCCGTCGCCGCCCAGTCCGGGCACCAGGAAAAGCGGGGGACCGTTGCCGTGCTTCTCGTAATAGAGTTCCGCACCGTCGCGCAGTCTGACGTGTGGCATTTGAGCCGTTGCTCCCTCGATGCGGCCGGATAAAGTCCGGCCGATGAAAGTCGAGCCGGGAGCAAACCGCAGGACGCGCCGATTGTCGATTGCCGCGATCGGCCTGACGGTGCTCGGCGCCTGCACGCTCGGGGCCTGCACGCACGGCACGCAGACAGCGAGCTGGACGCCGATCGCGCGCCCCTCGCCCGACGACCTCGTGCCGATGGGCATCTCCTACATCTGCGAAGGCCGCAAGGAAGTGGCCGTGGTCTATGCCAAGAATCGCGCGTCGGTCACATTCGAGAACAAGACGTGGCGGACCGAGTACCGGCCGACCGGCGGCGACGATTTCCGCTATGCCGACACCAGCGTCGAATGGCTGGGCCGCGACGATCTCGCCTCGCTGCGCGAGGCCGGCACCGCCCGGCCCCTCGCCTTCAACTGCCGGCCCGCGCGTCGGACGACCTGAGCGGCCGCACGACCTGATCGGGTCTCAGACGATCCGTGAGGCCGCAACCGGCGACCTCAGAGCGCTACCCAGGACGTCGAGCGCTGCCGCGAGGTCGGCCCGAGTCCGTGCCGCGCCGAGAGCAATGCGGATCGCATGCTCGGGCACCCCGTCGACAGCGAACGCGTCGCTGGTGACGACGGCAAGCCCCTGTCTCTGCACATGCGAGGCGAACTCGAGCCGCGTCCATGCCGCCGGCAGACGCAGCCAGACGTGATGTCCCTTGGGGTGCGCCGCATAGTCATGGCCGGCAAGGGCCTTCGCCGCGAGCTTCTGCCTCGAGGCCGCCTCGTTGGTGATGGCGGCAATGATGGCGTCGGCGCTGCCGTCGGCCAGCCAGCGCAGCGCGAGCGCCGTCATCAGCGGCACCGGCATCTGCGCCACCGTGCGCAGCGTGCTGGCGAGCAGCGCTGCCGCCGCGCGATCGGGCGTCAGCAGGAAGGAGATGCGCAGGCCGGGCGCGATGCACTTCGACAGCGTCGCCGCGAGATAGCTGCGCTCGGGAATCAGCGCCGAGATCGGCGTCTGTTTGGGATCGAGGCAGCCGTAAGCGTCGTCCTCGAACAGCAACAGGTCACGCTTGCGGATCGTCGCCGCGAGCTCCGCGCGTCGCGCCGGCGGCATCGTGAGGGTCGTCGGATTGTGGATGGTCGGGATGAGATAGACTGCCCTGGGCTTGTGCCGCCGGCAGGCCTCCTCCAGCGCGGCCGGAATCATGCCGTCGCGATCGTTCTCGACGCCAACCAGTCGCACGCCCGCGGCCGCCGCCGCCGATTTGACCCCCGGATAAGTGAACGGATCGCTCAATAGCGTGTCGCCGGGCTTCAGCAGCGCCAGCAGGAGACTCATCAGCACCGTCTGCGTGCCGGGGAAGATCAGCAGCCGGTCGGCCGCTGCCGTGCGCACGCGCTTGCGCAGCCAGTCCGCCGCGATGCCGCGGTCGGCCTCGCTGCCGCCGGCCTGCTGGTAGTTCAGGAAATCGGTGAAGCCGTAATCGCGCCGCAGCGCCTCCAGCCCGCGCGCGAGCCGGCCGTCGAGATCGGCCTCGACCGGCTCGGGCGGCAGGTTCATCGACAGGTCGAACGAGAGTCCGGCCGCCGCCGCCCGCGGCGCACGCACCGCGCTCTCCGCGACGAAGGTGCCCTGCCCGACCCGCGCCTCGGTCAGGCCGCGGCGGCGCGCTTCGTTGTAGGCGCGCGTGACGGTGGTGAGGTCGACGCCGAGCGCCCGGGCGAGCGCGCGATGGGTGGGCAACCGCTCGCCGCGATGCAGGCGGCCCGACGCTACATCGGCGGCCAGCGCCTCGACGATCGTTTCATAGACCGGTCCCCGCCGATCCCTGAGTGTAGGAGTCCAATCCATACAATATAAGCTCTTGCCCTTGATTGTATGGCTACTTGTCTGGATATTCAAGGCCGTACAGGAGGCCCTGATGACCCTCGGACTGGCTTTGAAGCGTGGATTTTTCGGCCGCTGCCCGAACTGCGGCGCGGGCCATCTGTTCCGGGCCTTCGTGAAGGTCGCCGACCATTGCGAGACGTGCAGCGAGCCGTTCCGCTACCACCGCGCCGACGACTTTCCGGCGTATCTGGTGATCGTGCTGGTCGGCCACATCGTCGTGCCGCTCGCGATGTGGATCGAGATCGCCTACAGCCCGGCCTATTGGGTGCATGCCGTGCTGTGGGGACCGCTGATCCTGGGCCTGGCGCTCGGGCTCCTGCAACCGATCAAGGGCGCGGTCGTGGCGCTGCAGTGGCGAACCGGCATGCACGGCTTCGCCGCGGCCAAGCTCGCCCGCTCCTAGCCGAAGGCGTCGAACAGCTCGGTGATGGCCTTGCGGTCGAGTCCGGCGCGCAGGCAGGTCTCGAGCAGCACCCGCGCCTTCAGGGGATGCAGCCGGCCGCCCCAGATCAGCCCGGCGCGTCGCAGCTCGATCTCCGCGCTCGGCCCGCCATAGGTGTGGCGCAGCATAGGCCCGCCGGCACCGGCGCGCGGCGCGATCACCGTCGGCATTGCCTTGGCGAGGCGACGGACGTTGTCGGCCGACCGCTCCGTGATATGGCCGCCGCCCATCGCGGCAATCACCGCGCCGCGATAGCCCGCACGATCGGACGCCCCCAGCATCATCGACATCAGCGCTCCATCGTCGTCGAGCGCCATCCAGAACAGGGCGACCGGCGACGCCTTGCCGGAGACACCGGCGAACTTCTTGCGTGCCGCAACGGCCGCATCGCGCACCGGCAGCGAGAGCGGCACGACCCGATCCTCGACCAGCGCCGCCAGGGGCCCGGTCTGCGTCGAGGCGAAGGCGTTGAGCCGCGTCGGATGGACCTTCAGCACGTCGGCCGCGGCATAGACCTCGTCGAGCATCACCGCGAGCACGCCCAGCGCCCTGGCGTTCTTGCGCACCCACGCATCCGACGCGACCCGCACCGCGGCCAACAGGTTGCCGGCACCGTCGGGCGAGGTCAGCGATGGGTTGCGCATTGCGGCCGTGACGATCACGGGAACGTCCACGTCGAGCAGCAGGTCGAGCAGGAAGCTCGTTTCCTCCAGCGTGTCGGTGCCTTGCGTCACGATCACGCCGTCGGCCCTCACCCCGCGGACCTTGGCCGCCAACGCGTGGATCTGGTCGAACGACAGCGAATGGCTGCCCACGCGCGACACCGTCTCGGCCTCGATCTCGGCCAGGGTCTTGAGCAGCGGCACGGCGGCCACCAGGTCGTCGGCGCCGAGCCCCATCTGCATGGCGCCGGTCGAATCGGGACGCGTGGCGATCGTGCCGCCGAGGGCGAGGATATGGATGCGTGGTTTGGTCATTTGATCTTCAACGAGCGGAAAAATCGGTCGGCGTCCGGTCCGGTGACGTCGGGCCCCAGGACGGCGAGCGAAATGAAGCGCGGTCCCTTGAGCGCCGAAAGCTGCCGCAACTGGCTGCCGTTGGCCAGCGTGCCGGTCGATTCCACCGCAGTCGCCCCATCGACCCCACGCCAACTCGCGGTCGACCATTTGCCGCCGGCGAGCTTCTGCGCACGGGCATCGAGTGCCGCCTGCAGGACGGCCCTGGGCTGCCGCGTGTCGACGTCGGGCGGATAGAGCGCGGTTTGCGCCACGAACGAGTGGCCGCCGTGGTCGAGACTGTAGGAATGCAGCACGAACGGCGTGCCGCGCGCCGACCTGTCGTTGATCAGGCGATGGTCGGGCACGTCCGGCATCTCGACCGTGAAGGCGTCGCCTTCGAGCTGCACGCGATACCACGCAGGCGCAATCTCCGGTCGCTTCAGCTGCGCCCGCGCACGCCCCGCCACGGCCAGCATCGGCAGGGCGATCAACAGTCTTCTGCCGGGGGCCCTGATCAAGAGCGGGCCCGCGCGCCGAACTTCGCGCGCGCTTCCGCCTCGGTGTAGTAGCCGCGGGCCACGTCGCGGGCGATCGCCTCGGGCTTGCGCTTGCTCGGATCGCCGAAGCCGCCGCCTCCCGGCGTCTGCACGCGCACCACGTCGCCGACGCCGATCTCGATGTCCTGGTCCTTGCTGAGATGCGGCGGCCGGTAGGTCGTGTTGCCCCGTGTCACCTGCACCGTGTTGACGCCGCCCGCCTCGCCGCCCAGCACGCCCTGCGGGCCGGTGCGGCCGTGGTCCATGACCATCGACACCCGCGCCTCGCCACGGCGGAGCTTGATCGCGTAGTTGATGCCGAAGCCGCCGCGGAATTCGCCGGCGCCGCCCGAGCCCTCGCGCAGGGAGAACTCCTCGAACAGGATCGGATAGAACTGCTCCAGCACCTCGACCGGCGGCATCTTGGAGATGCCGATGGTCGAACAGCCGTTGGAGAGCCCGTCGCCGCCCTGGAAGCCGCCGTACCCGCCGCCGGTGAACAGATACATGATGTAGTTGCGCTTGCGCTCGGGATCCCAGCCGCCGACGCCGAGATTGCCCGAGGTGCCGGCGGGCGCCGCGAATAAGAGATCGGGGATCGCTTTCGTGAGCGCAGCGAACACCGCCTCGGCAATGCGCTGGCTCACTTCGGCGGCGCAGCCCGACACCGGCCGCGGATACTTCGCGTACAGGAATGTGCCCTCGGGCTCGATCACGTTCAGCGGCTCGAAGGTACCGGCATTGATCGGCACGTCGGGGAAGATGTGCTTGATGGCAAGGTAGATCGCCGACTTGGTGGTGGCGATGACCGAGTTCATCGGTCCGCGGCAGGGCGGGCTCGAGCCGGTCATGTCGAAGGTGAGGTCCTCAGCCCTCTTGGTGATCTTCATCCTGATGGTGAGCGGGGCGTTGACCACGCCGTCGCTGTCGACCGTCGAGGTGCCTTCGTAGACGCCGTCGGGAATCGCCGCGATCTTGGCGCGCATCTGGCGCTCGGCGCGATGGCGCATCTCGGCGATCGCCTGCTTCACCACCGATGCGCCGTAGCGATCTATCAAGGCGGTCAGCCGCTGCTCGCCGGTGGTGAGCGCCGCGCCCTGGGCCTTGATGTCGCCGATGCGCTGGTCGGCGATGCGCATGTTGCTCATCAGGATGGCCAGGATCTCCTGGTCCATCACGCCCTTCTTCCAGAGCTTCACCGGCGGGAGTCGCAAGCCTTCCTGCTCCACTTCGGTGGCGCTGGCGGAGAAGCCGCCGGGCACCATGCCGCCGATGTCGGGCCAGTGGCCGGTGTTGGCGAGCCAGGCGAACAGCTCGCCGCGATAGAAGAACGGCTTCACGAAGCGCACGTCCATCAGGTGGGTGCCGCCGAGATAGGGATCGTTGACGATGAACACGTCGCCCGCATCGACGGTGTTGCCGTAGTGGCTCTTCACGCGGTCGATCACCGCGCGGGTCGAGAACTGCATGGTGCCGACGAACACCGGCAGGCCGAGCTCCCCTTGGGCGATCAGCGAACCGTCGATTGCGTCATAGATGCCGTCCGAGCGGTCCATCCCCTCGGAGATCACCGGCGAGAAGGCCGAGCGCACGAAGGCGAGGTCCATCTCGTTGCAGACCTGGATCAGGCCGTTCTGGATGACGGTCAGGGTGACGGGATCGAGGTTGGTCGACATGGGTTGAGCCTATCGTGTCATGCCGAGCGCCTCTAGTGTCATCCCGAGCGCAGCGAGGGATCTATGCTCATGGCTCTCTAGATTCCTCGCTGCGCTCGGGATGACACCCACTGTGCTCACCTAAGCGCTCACAGCTCGGTGTCGCCTTTCAACAGGCGCTGGACGATCGAGCGGTTCAGGATCTCGTTGGTGCCGTCGGCGACATTGACGATGCGCAAGGCATGCCAGGCGTGATGCAGGCCGAGCTCGTTGGTGAAGCCCATCGCGCCGTGCGTCTGCATGGCGCGGTCGACCGCCTTGTAGCCGACCTGCACCGAGTAGGACTTGGCCATGGCGAGCTCCTTCACCGCCGGCGCGCCCTGGTCGAGCAGGCCGGCGACATTGAGGCCCATCAGGTGCGCGGCGTGCAGCTCCATCGCGGATTCGGCCAGCGGGAAGGTGACGCCCTGGTACTCGGAAATCGCCTTGCCGAACGCCTTGCGTTGCTGGGCGTAGTTCAGCGCCTTCTCGAGTGCCCAGCGGCCGTAGCCGACGGCGCGCGCCGAATTGTAGATGCGCCCCAGCGACACGCCGTACAGCGCCGCGGCGAAGCCCTGGTGCAATTCGCCGACCAGCTGCCACGGTTCGACGCGCACGTTTTCCAATCGCAGCTCGGCCTCGTCGCCGCCGATATGGCCGAACAGCTTGATGATGCGCTGGACCTCGAAGCCCGGCGAGGAGGTCGGCACCAGGAACGCCGAGATGCCGCCTTTGCGGGCGGCCGCGCGATCGGGATCGGTGATGGCGAAGACGATGCAGTAGTCGGCGACCGGTGAGTTCGAGGTCCAGATCTTGCGGCCGCTGATCCGCCAGGCGTTGCCGTCGGGCACCGCTTTGGTCGCGAGCGCCGCTGCGTCCGACCCCGCACCGGGCTCGCTGAGGCCGAAACACATCGACGCCTCGCCCGCCATCATCGGCGCAAGGATCTTCTCCCGCGCCTCGGGCGTCACCTTCTCCAGCAGCCGGCTCGGACCGAACGCCCAGTGGCTGATCACGTAGAGCATCAGCCAATTCTGCGGCCCGCAGAGATGGAACAGCGCCTCCCAGCCGACGTAATAAGCGAGATGCGCCAGCCCGCCCCCGCCCAGCGCTTCGGGCACGCACATGTTGTAGTAGCCGGCCTTGGCCGAGGCGCGCCGCACCTCGCCGATAAGACCCTTCAGTTCGTCGGAGAATCGCCCGTCCTCGCGATAGAGGCGGCGCGGGTTCTCGAACAGGTCGTGATGCTTGTCGTGGCGCGGCAGCACCTCTTTTCGTGCGAAATCGAGCAGTCCGTCACGTACCGCGCGGACTTCTTCAGGCAGTGGCCATGCAATCGCCGACATCCGCACTCCCGACAATGAGTGGGCATTATTCTTGCAGCGGTAACCGTCAGGGGCCACATTCCCGGCGATCCCAATTTCGACGGACAATTCCATGAACGCGCCAGTTGCTGCGGACACACTCGATTCGATGAAATTCTCCATCGGCCAGCCGGTGCCGCGGCAGGAGGATCCCACCCTGCTGCGCGGCCAGGGCCGCTATACCGACGACGTCAACCTGCCGAACCAGGCGTGGTGCGTGATGGTGCGAAGCCAGGTGGCGCACGGCCTGATCAAGGGCATCGACATCGCGGAAGCGAAGGCGATGCCGGGCGTGCTCGGCGTATGGACGGGCGCCGATCTCAATGCGGCCGGCTACGGCACGCTCAAGACGCTGATCCCGGTGGTGAACCGCGACGGCTCGCCGATGAAGACGCCGACCCGCTATTCGCTTGCCACGGACAAGGTGCGCTATGTCGGCGACCCGGTGGCGTTCGTCGTCGCGGAGACGCAGGCGCAGGCGAAGGACGCAGCCGAAGCCGTTGTCCTCGACATCGAGGCGCTGCCCGCGGTCACCGACGCGCGCGCCGCTGCGCAGCCTGGCGCGCCTCTGGTGTTCGATGACGTGCCGAACAACCTCTGCGTCGACTTCCATCATGGCGACGAGGCCAAGACAAAGGAAGCCTTCGCCAAGGCGGCGCACGTCACCAAGCTGCGGCTCATCAGCAACCGCATCGTCGTCTGCGCGATGGAGCCGCGGTCGGCGATCGCGTCCTACGACAAGGCCCGCGACCACTATACCTTCTATGCCGGCAACCAGGGTGTGTTCGGCCTCAAGCACCAGATGGCGGCGCTGCTCGGCATCAAGCCCGACCAGATGCGCGTGCTGACCGGCAATGTCGGCGGCTCGTTCGGCATGAAGGGCTCGCCCTATCCCGAGTACGCCGGCATGTTCCACGCGTCCAAGATCCTCGGCCGTCCGGTGAAGTGGACCGACGAGCGGTCGGGCAGCTTCCTCAGCGACCAGCACGGCCGCGACCACGACTTCGACGCCGAGCTTGCGCTCGACAAGGACGGCAATTTCCTCGCCGTGCGGCTGACCGGCTACGCCAATGTCGGCGCCTATCTCGCCAATGTCGGCCCGCTGATGGGCTCGGCCGGCGTGACGCGCAACCTTGCCGCGGTCTACCGCACGCCGCTGATCGAAGTGTCGAGCAAGGTCGCGTTCACCAACACACCGCCGGTCGGCGCCTATCGCGGCGCGGGACGGCCGGAGGCCAACTACTTCATGGAGCGGCTGATCGACACGGCCGCGCGCGAGATGGGCCTCGACGCGGTCGAGATGCGCAAGCGCAACCATATCAGGCCCGAGGAGATGCCGTTCAAGACGGCATCCGCCACGACCTACGATTCGGGCGAGTTCACCGTGCTGCTCGACAAGGCGCTGGCCGCCGCCGACGTGGCGGGCTTCGCCAAGCGCAAGGAAGAGAGCAGGAAGCGCGGCAAGCTGCGCGGGCTCGGCATCGGCAACTATCTCGAGGTCACGGCGCCGCCGATGAAGGAGATGGGCGGCATCCGTTTCGAAGAGAACGGTGACGTCACGATCATCACCGGCACGCTCGACTACGGCCAGGGCCACTGGACGCCGTTCGCCCAGGTGCTGAGCGACCGGCTCGGCATCCCGTTCCACAAGATCAAGCTGATCCAGGGCGACAGCGACCTGCTGATCGCCGGCGGCGGCACCGGCGGCTCGAAGTCGATCATGGCGTCGGGCGCGGCGATCGTCGAAGCCTCGATCAAGGTGATCGACAAGGGCAAGCAGATCGCCGGCGTCGCGCTTGAGGCCTCGGCCGAGGACATCGAGTTCAGCAAGGGCCGCTTCACCATCGTCGGCACCGACCGGGGCATCGGCATCATGGAGCTGGCCGAGAAGCTGCGTTCGGGAACGATGAAGCTGCCGGAAGGCGTGCCCGATACCCTCGACGTCAGCCACGTGCACGAGGCGGCGCCCTCGGCCTATCCCAACGGCGCCCATGTCGCCGAGGTCGAGGTCGATCCCGACACCGGCTGGGTCGACGTCGTGAAGTACACGATGGTCAACGACTTCGGCACGGTCATCAATCCGCTGCTGGTCGAGGGCCAGAGCCATGGCGGCGTGGTGCAGGGCATCGCCCAGGCGCTGTTCGAGCATGTGGTGTACAGCGAGGAAGGCCAGCCGCTGACCGGCAGCTTCACCGACTATGCCATCCCACGCGCCTCCGATGCCCCCAGCTTCGCGATCGGCTACCACTCGGTGCCGGCCACGACCAACATCCTGGGCGCCAAGGGCTGCGGCGAGGCCGGCTGCGCCGGCTCGCTGCCCTCGGTGATGAACGCGCTGGTCGACGCGCTGGGCGGCAAGCACATCAACATGCCGGCCACGCCGGAACGGGTGTGGAAAGCGCTGCACGGCTGACGGCGGGACGCCGCCGATTCCATGACCCACCTCTCCCTCCCCGCGCTGCGCGCGGGTCCCCTCCCTCTCCCCCCCGCGATGATGCGGGCGGAGAGGGCTTCTATCGACGTCGCCATCCTGGGCTACGGCCCGGTCGGCGCGTTGCTCGCCAACTTGCTCGGCCAGGCCGGCCTTTCCGTTGCCGTGTACGAGCGCGAGACGGCGGTCTTTCCGCTGCCGCGCGCCGTGCATTTCGACGGCGAGGTGATGCGCATCTTCCAGTCGGTCGGTCTGGCCGAGCGCATCGCCCAGGAGACCCGGCACTCGTCGCAGGGCATGCACTTCGTCAATGCCGAGGGCCAGACCCTGATGGTCCGCCGCGGCATTGACGGTCCGGGCCCGCACGGCTGGCCGAACAACTGGTATTTCCACCAGCCCGCGCTGGAGGAGATCCTGCGCGAAGGCGTGGCGCGCTTTGCGAACGTGACGGTCCATCTCGGCCGCGAGATCGCCGACGTGGGCGACCTCGACGCCCGCTACATCGTCGGCTGCGACGGTGCGCGCTCGCTGGTGCGTCGGGCGATCGGCAGCCGCCAGCGCGACCTCGGGCTGCACCAGCCGTGGCTGGTGGTCGACCTGCTGTGCAACCCCGACTCGCCGCGGGTGAAGGCCCTGCCCGACTACACGATCCAGCTCTGCGACCCGGCGCGGCCGATGACGGTCGTCAATGTCGGCAAGGCGCGGCGGCGCTGGGAGATCATGCTGATGCCGGGGGACGATCCCGCGCGCCTCACCGAACCCGATCTCTTCTGGCCGATGATGAGGCGCTGGCTCGGCCCCGAGGACGCCAAGCTGGAACGCGCCGCGGTCTACACCTTCCATTCGGTCGTACAGGAAGGCTGGCGCAGGGGAAATCTGCTGCTGGCCGGTGACGCATGCCATCAGACGCCGCCATTCCTCGGCCAGGGCATGTGCGCCGGCATGCGCGACGCCGCCAACCTCGCCTGGAAGCTCGAGGCCGTGCTGCGCGACGGTGCGCCCGACTCGCTGCTCGACACCTACGAGAGCGAGCGGCGGCCGCACGTCGAGACCTTCATCGAGCTCGCGGTGAAGCTCGGCGCCGTGCTCCAGGAGACCGATCGCGCCAAGGCCGCCGAACGCGACCGCCGCTTCGCCAAGGGTGCGGAGATGTTCGACTTCCCGCAGCCGCAGCTCGGGCCGGGCCTGCGCGTGGATGCGCCGCCGCCGGTCGGCACGATCTTCCCGCAGCCCGTCCTTACCGATGGGAGGCTGATGGACGAGGCAATCGGCCCGCGCTTCGCGATCGTGGGCGAGGTCGACTTGCTGGCCGATCGGCGACCCGATGCGGTGATGCTGGCCGGCGTCGGCGCGGACTGGCTGGCGCAGCTCGGCCTCCGCGCCGCGCTGCTCCGTCCGGATCGCTACATCGCCGAGGTCGCCTGACCTACGTCAGCGGGATCGCCTTCACGTGCTGCTGGAAGCCCGGACGCGCGGCGATGGCGGCGTACCAGCGGTCGAGGTTCTTGAAGCCCTGACGCTCGGGCGCGAGCTCGCGGAAGCGCCACACCATGATGCCGACCGGGATGTCGCCGTAGGAGAAGGCATCGCCCGCGAGGTACTGCGTCCTGCCGAGCTGATCGTCGAGCATCCTGGCGGCGTCCGCGGTCTTGGCCTTGCTGTCGTCGATCGCCTTCATGTTGCGCTCGGCCGGGGGCGTGCGGACCATGCCCATGAACAAGGGGCCGATCGCCGGCGCCATCACCGTGAGCTGCCAGTCCATCCATTTCTGCGCCTGTGCCCGCGCCCTGAGGTCGGCCGGCTCGAGGCTGCTCTTATGCTTCGCCGCGAGGTAGCGCACGATCGAGTTCGACTCCCACAGCGTGAAGCCGTCATCCTCCTCTATGGTCGGGACGAGGCCGTTGGGGTTCTTGTCGAGATAGGCCTTCTCGCGGTTCTTGCCGAACGGACCGCCGATGTCGATGCGCTCGTGCGGCAGATTCATCTCGGTGATGGCCCACATGACCTTCTGGACGTTCGACGACGAGGCGCGGCCCCAAACCTTCAACATGCAGTTCCTCCTTGAAGAGCGATCATCCTACTCCGTCACGCCGCCGTCGCAGGTCGTGAGCTGGAGCGAGCAGGGCAGATAGGACCAGCCGCGCAACGCCTTGCCGTCCGGCGGTCCCGCGGTGACCTCGATGTATTTGCCCCGGCAGCCATGGATCGCCGCAACGACGGCACTGTCCGGTCCCCAGGTGTCGCCGTGGAAATGCGCGATCTCCGGTGCGTCGCGGCGCGGCGCCGAGCGGAAGGCCGGCAGGCGCAATTGCGTGCCGACCAGCTTCGCCGAGACCCAGCCGCGGCCGTCGGCCTTGTGCGCAGCGTCGAAGGTAAGGCCGCCGTCGCTGCCGTTGCGGATCAGCAGCCAGCCGTCCTTCGAGCCGACGATGTCGAACTCGATGCCGGTCTCGGTGTTGGGATCGACCTTCGATGGCGGCGCGAGATGGCCGATGATCGGTGCGTCAGGTCGCGGCGCGGCGCGGACGTTCGTGCCCCTGGGATCGGTGTCGATGGCGTAACCGCGCACCTCGCACGAGGTTGCCCCGGCCGTGTCGAGCGTCTGCGCCATTGCAGGACGGCCGACCAGAACCGTGCCCGTGAGCAGCATGGCGCATAGGGATCGCATCGATGTCAGGACCCGCCGCCGACGTTGCGCCAGACGTAGGTGCCCGCGCCGTCCTCCAGCGCCAGGAACAGGCGGCCGTCCTCGACCTTGAAGCTGCGGATCTTCTCCAGGTCCTGGGCGATGCGCGTGTCGAGCGCGCCGTCACCGCAATGGGCCCGCGTCATCGCGCCGGCTGTCACGCTCAGCGCCCCGCGCCACGACGGGATTGCGGCCCAGCGCGCGGTGGCCCGGTTGCAATCCAGCCCGAGCGCGAGCGTTCCATCAGCGAGGAAGTCCGCCGTGTAACGGTCGACGCGCGGCGGCACGACGGGGTTGGCCCCGACGGTGCCCGGCTGGAAATAGACCAGCCGCCACGACGTCCCGGCGAGGTTCGCCGGAGGCTCGGGCATCGGCCGCGATGTACACGAGGCCAGCAGGGCCATCAAACCAACGGCGAGGAACGCACGCATCATGGCCAGCCTCCCCGAAATCAGTCGCCTCGAGCAAGCCCCGTCAGGCCGGCGTGAACATCGGCAAGGGCGGACCGCCCTCGGTCGGCTTGAACACGACCTTCACCGGCATCTCGACCTTCAGCGTGTCGAAGTCGCAATCGACGATGTTGGTCACCATGCGCGGGCCCTCGGCGAGAGTCACGTAGGCCATCGCGTAGGGCACCGGCGCGCGACGCATCACCGAGTAGGAGTAGATCGTGCCCTTGCCCGACGCCTCGACCCAGTCGGTCTTGTCGCTGAAGCAGAACGGGCAGATCGTCCGCGGATAGTGATGGAGCTGGCCGCAGGCGGTGCACTTCCTCACCAGAAGCTTGCCCTTGGCGGCGGCGTCCCAGTAGGCCTGCGTCTCCTGGCTGACGGACGGCGCGGGCAGCTTGCGGTCCTTTTTCTCCACTTGGGTGTCGGCCATCGAACTCACTCCCTCTCCAGGATGACGGTGGCGCTGCCGTGCCGCAGGCCGAGCGAGCCGCCGGTGCCGTGGGCGATCGCGAGATTGCAATTCTTCACCTGCACCTTGGGATGCGCCTCGCCGCGCAGCTGGCGCACGGCCTCGAGTACCTTGGTGAGGCCGCCGCGATTGCCCGGATGGTTGCTGCACAAGCCGCCGCCGTCGGTGTTGAACGGCAGCTTGCCGACGCCCGAGATCAGGTTGCCGTCCGCCACAAAGGCGCCGCCCTTGCCCTTCTCGCAGAAGCCGAGGTCCTCGAGCTGCATCAGGACGGTGATGGTGAAGCTGTCGTAGATTGCCGCGAACTTGATGTCGGCAGGCTTCACGCCCGCCTCATCGAACGCCGCCTTGCCGCTGATCCGCGCGCCCGAGTAGGTCAGGTCGACCTTGCCGCCCATCTGGGTCTTCACGAACTCGCCGGCACCGATCAGCTTGACCTTGGGGCGCTTGAGCTTTGCGGCGATCTCCGGCGCCACCACGACGATCGCGCCGCCGCCGTCGGTGATGACGCAGCAGTCGAGCCGATGCAGCGGATCGGAGATCATCGGCGAGTTCACCACCTCCTCGACCGTGACGACGTCCTTCAACAGCGCATGCGGGTTGTACTGCGCATGGTGCGAGGCCGCGACCTTGATCCAGGCGAGCTGCTCGGAGGTCGTGCCGAACTCGTACATGTGGCGCATGGCGCACATCGCATACATGTTCACGACCGTCGGCCCATAGGGGAACTCGAACGGCTCGTCCGGCGTCGGCGTGCCGCCGCGGGAGCGCGGGACCGTGCCGGTCGCCATGCCCTCGGCGCGCGGCCGTCCCGCCAGCGTGATCAGCGCCACCTTGCATTTGCCGGCGGCGATCGCCTCGGCGGCGTGGCCGACATGCAGGACGTAGGAGGAGCCGCCAGTGTCGGTGGAATCCACATGGCGCGGCTTCAGCCCCATGTACTCGACCATCGACATCGGGCCGAGGCCCGGTGCGTCGCCGGCGCAGAAGTAGCCGTCGACATCGTCCTTGGTGAGGCCCGCATCCTCGAGCGCCCCCTTGGCGCACTGCGCATGGATCTGCGCCAGCGAGATGTCCTTCGCCAGCCGCGTCGGGTGTTCGTAGATGCCGGCTATGTAGGCCTTGCCCTTGATGCTCATCGGCAGCCGATCTCCCTCGTCAATCTGCGGCGCATCGTAGGCGAATGGGGCTCACGGAAAAGCGACTTCTTTCGCCGGGAGGAACCCATGCTAAGGTCCGCGCCCTATAAAGGGGGAGGAATGAAATGATGCTTCGTCTTCTGGGACTGCTTGCCGCCGCGTGCCTGGCCTTCGCAGGCAGTGCGAACGCGCAGGGCAAGACCGAGCTGCTGTGGTACGGCCAATCGGCCTTCAAGATCACCACGCCGGGCGGCAAGGTGATCATGGTCGATCCGTGGATCACCGGCGGCACCAAGGTCCCGCCCGAGCTGAAGGACCTCGGCAAGATCGGCAAGATCGACGCCATCCTGGTGACGCACGGCCATGGCGATCATCTCGGCGACGGCATCGAGCTCGCCAAGACGCACAATGCGCCGCTGTGGGGCCCGGCCGGCATGAACCAGTTCCTGATTACGCTCGGCAGGCTGCCGGCCAATCTCGCGCCGCGCATGGGCAAGGGCGGCACCGCCGAGATCGTCCCCGGCGTCAAGGTGACGGCGACCCACGCCGAGCATTCGTCCGAGATGATCCTCAAGGACGATAGCGGCAAGGACGTCAGCTATCCCGCCGGCGAGCCGGTCGGCTACATCATCACGCTCGAGAACGGCTTCAAGATCTACCACATGGGCGACACCGGCATCTTCGGCGACATGAAGTGGATCGGCGAATACTACAAGCCTGACCTGATCCTGATCCCGATCGGAGGCCACTACGTGATGGACCCGAAGGACGCCGCCTACGCCACCAACCTGATCAAGCCCAAGATGGCCTGGCCGATCCACTACGCCAGCAACCCCTATCTCAAGGGCACGCCGGCCGAGTACAAGGCGGCGCTGGGCAGCAGCCTGGTCCAGGTGATCGACGCCCAGCCGGGAACGAAGAAGGAGTTCTAGAGTCTTGCCGGACCGCCGGCGTTCCGCCCGCCTCATGATCTATGAGCGGGTGGGACGCCCGCCGGTCCGGCAAGAAAGCTAATTCGCCGATGCGGCGATGCTTTCGGGTGGCGCAGACGTCAACGCGACTGCGCCGTCGTCGAGTAGATTGATGTCCGACGCCGACCAACGCGCCTCGACCCGGTCGCCGATATCGAGCGGGTTGCGGAAGAACGCCTCGTCCGGCACGTGCGCCACGAACTCCTCCGCGCCCTCGCCGAGATCGATCGTGACCTTCACGTAGGAGCCCTGGTTCTCCAGCGTATGCACCTCGCCCACGACGGTGTTCAGCCCGCCGTTGGGCCTGGCCCCCGCCGGCACCTTCTCGACGGCGATGCGATCGCGCCGGATCGAGCCGTGGAGCCTGGAGCCGCGCACCGGCCTGAGCTCGCCGACCAGGAACGCGAAGCGCGCGCCCTTCTCGGCGGCGACTGCGGCGGTGCCGTCGATCACGCTCTCCACCATGCCCGACAGCACGTTCTGGCCGCCGACGAAGCGCGTGACATAGGCGTTGCGCGGGGTCACGAAGATGTCGCGCGCGCTCGCCGCCTGCTCGATGCGGCCCTGCGCCATCACCACCACCATGTCGGCAACCGCGATCGCCTCGAGCTGGGTGTGGGTGACATGGATGAAGGTGATGCCGAGCTCCTTCTGCACCCGACGCAGCTCGCCGCGCATCCGCAGCCGCAAATATTCATCGAGCGCCGACAACGGCTCGTCGAGCAGCAGGACGCGCGGGTTGGTGATCAGCGCGCGGGCGAGCGCCACGCGCTGCTGCTGGCCGCCCGAGAGCTGCGCCGGCAGGCGGTCGGCGAACTTCTCGAGCTGCACCTTGGTCAGCAGCTCGCGCGCGGCGGTGTGGCGGGCCGGCAGGCCCTGACCACGCACCTTGAGCGCGAAGGCCACGTTGTCGAGCACGCTGCGATGCGGGAACAGCGCATAGCTCTGGAACATCATCGCCGTGCCGCGCTCGACCTGCCGCAGCCCGACCACCGAGCGGCCGCCGATCCGGATGTCGCCGCGCGTCGGGTTCTCGTGCCCCGCGATCATGCGCAGGATCGTGGTCTTGCCGCAGCCCGACGGCCCCAGCAGGCAGCAATAGGAGCCGTGCGGGATGGTGAGGCTCAAGTCGTTGACCGCGACCGTCTCGCCGAACCGCTTGGTGACGCGCGCGACCTCGACCTGTCCGTTGCCGACCGATCCGGAGGGAGGGGGCGCACTCATGTACTGCTCCGTCGACTACGCCGGCGCTGGATGGCGCCAATGGAGGTGAGAGCCACGACGATCACGATGAACGACACGATGGTCGTCACGGCACCGACCGCGTAGAGCGTCGGCGAGGTGACGTTGGTCGTCATCGCCCAGATCTCGAGCGGCAGGGTGTTCTTGCTGCCCGCGGCGAGGGCGGTGCGCGCGATCTCGTCGTAGCTGAGCGTGAAGCCGAACAGCGCCACGCCGATGATGCCCGGCAGCAGCATCGGCAGGGTCACCTCTTTCAGCTTCTGCCAGTTGGTGGCGCCGAGGTCGATCGCCGCCTCTTCGTAGGAGCGGTTGAAGCGGCCGAGCACGGCGAACATGATCAGCAGCCCGAATGGCAGCGTGCAGGTGAGCTGAGCCCCCAGGCCCGAGGTCGCCCAGCTGGTGGGCAGGCCGAGCAGCCGGAAGGTGAGCGCGATGCCGAGGCCGACGAACAGGCCCGGCATGATCAGGCTCGCGATCGCGAGGTAGAAGGCGAACACCGAGCCCCGGAAAGGGCGGCGGAAGGCCAGGCCCGCCAGCACCGCGAGCAGCACCGTCACCACCGCCACCATCACCGCCAGCATGATCGAGCGCTGGAAGGAGCCGGCGATGTCGCCGACCCGCGTCTGCTCGACCAGGGCGATGAACCAGTGGAGCGACACGCCGTTCATCGGGAACGTCATGCCGCCGTTGGGACCTTGGAACGACAGGATGTAGATCACGATCATCGGCCCGTAGAGGAACGCCACGAACAGGCCGAAGAACGCGGCGAAGAAATAGAAGGTCCAGGGACGCGAGCCGTCAGGTGCGAGCATGGTCATCCTCATGCCTTCCCCCGTCTGCGGGGGAAGGTGGCCCGAAGGGCCGGAAGGGGATCATGCGATCGCCGACGGGCTCGGACCCCCATCCGGCGCTGCGCGCCCCCATGACGGAACATGCGGCGCTCATCCCGCCAATTCCTTCCGCACGTCGACCAGCCGCAGGATGCCCGCGACCATCAGCGTGACGATGACCACCATGATGACAGCCGAAGCCGCCGCCGGCGGGTACTGCAGGGCCGCGACCTCGTTCTGCAGCGCCGACACGACCGATGCGCTCTGCCCGCCGCTCATGGTGCGCACGACGAAGCTGTCGCCCATCACCAGGGTCACCACGAAGATCGAGCCCAGCGCGATGCCGGTCTTGGAGAGCGGCAGCACGATCTCGAACACGGTGCGGAAGCGGCCGGCGCCGGCGTCGCGCGATGCCTCGAGCAGGCTCTTGTCGATGCGCGCCATCGAGTTGAAGATCGGCACGACCATGAACAGCGTGAACAGGTGGACATAGGCCACCACCACGGCGAAGTCGGAGAACAGCAGGAACTCCAGCGGCTTGCCGATGACGCCCGAGCTCTCCAGCGCATTGTTGAAGATGCCGTTGCGCCCGAGGAACGGGATCCACGAGATCATGCGGATGATGTTCGAGGTCAGGAACGGCACCGTGCAGACCAGGAACAGGCCGATCTGCATCAGCAGGCTCTGCACGTGGAACACCAGGAAGTAGGCGATGTTGAAGCCGAGCAGCAGGGTCACCACCCAGACGATCGCCGCGAACTTGATCGAGCTGGCGTACAGCCGCAGCGTCACGTCGCGGGTGAACAGCTCGACATAGTTGTCGAGGATGAAGGCCGGGACGATGTCGGTGCGGTCGAAGTCGAAGAAGCTCACGACCAGCACCACGATCATCGGCAGGCCGAAGAACAGCGCCAGCACGACGACGAGCGGCGCCACCTGGAACCAGGAGGCGCGCTCGCCGGTGTTCTCGGCCGGCCGGTCCTCGTCGAGATAGGCGGCCGCGTGCTCTACGCTTGTCATGCGCTGCCGACCGCTACGAGGAGATGAACTCGTTCCAGCGCCGCGTCAGGTAGCGGTCCTCGTCCATCACCGTGTTCCAGCAGGCGATGTTGCCCATGCGGTCCCAGATCGCCCCGCCGTCGCGCACGCTGCCCTTCTTCTCCATCAGGGTGCCGTAGGGATCCTTGATGTCGACCGCAGCCGGCTTGCCGTCGTACCAATAGTCCCACTCCTCCTGGGTCAGGAACTTCTTGGCGGTCGAGGGCACGGCCGAGTAGTAGCCCTGCTTGGCGATGAAGCCGCCCTGCCAGCCCGAGTTGAACCAGTTCATGTATTCGTAGGCGCAGTCGAGCTTGAGTCCGCTGAGATGCGCCATCGGCGCCAGGCCGACGAACCAGCCGCGATAGCCTTCCTTGAGGGGCACGTAGTAGCAGTCGATGCCGCGGCTGCGCACGGCGGTGACGGCCGGAGACCACATCGACTGGATCACGACCTCGCCCGAGGCCATCAGGTTCACCGACTGGTCGAAGGTGCTCCAGAACGAGCGGAAATGACCGTTCTTCTTGAGATCGACCATGATCTTCACGGTCTTGTCGATCTCCTCCTTGGTCATGTTGCCCTTGTCCTTGTATTTGAAGTCGCCGCGCGCCTCGAGCGCCATGGCGACGTCCATCACGCCGACCGGGGCATAGTCGACCAGCGCCGTCTTGCCCTTGAACTTCGGATCGAGCAGGTCCTTCCAGCTCGTGACCTTGTCCTTGCCGCCGACCAGGTCGGGCCGGATGCCGAGCGTGTCGGCGTTGTAGATGGTCGGGATCATGGTCAGGAACTCGGTCGGCTTGGACGCGAGCTTCTTGCCGTCGGCCGACTCGTAGAACATCGCCTCGATCGGCGCGAGGCCCTGGGTCGAGGCCATCGTGCCGTTGGGATAGCTGCCCTTGGTGAACAGCGGCACGGTGTCTCCCCACAGCTTGTATTTCGAGATCGGGATCGAGGTGAGCACGCCCTTGCCGGCGAGGTAGGGCAGCTTGGTGCTGTCGATATTGTTGATGTCGATCGAGGTCGGCTGGGTCAACGAACGGTTGAGCTGGACGTCGTCGGTGATCGCCTGCATGACGACCTTGAAGCCGAGGTCCTTGCTCGCCTGGTCGCCGATCTCCTTGATCGCCGCATAGGAGCCGCCGGCATGGACCAGCGTGACGTCCTTGGTATTCTGCGCCCAGACGGTGGGAAATCCCGTGATCGCTTCAGCCGCCGCGTAGGCGCCGCCCGCAGCGGCTCCCTTGAGAAGAAGCCGACGATTGATCCGCTTCATGTGCCGCCTCCTGATCGACTCCGCGGTGTCCGGAGTCGCGGAAAACGCCGCAAGAAATATGCCACCGACCGTTGTGTCTCGCCGAGCCTCGGTGTCATCCCGAGCGAAGACGCCGCCGCGGCGGGCGCGCCTCTTGCATTGCCTTCCCCATGGAGATCGGCGTCTTCATTCCCATCGGCAGCAACGGCTGGCTCGTGTCGACGACGTCGCCGCAATACAAGCCGTCATTCGAATTGAACAAGCAGACGACGTTGAATGCCGAGCGCTATGGTCTCGACTTCGTGCTGTCGATGATCAAGCTGCGCGGCTTCGGCGGGAAGAGCGAGTTCTGGGACCATAATCTCGAGTCCTTCACCCTGATGGCCGGCCTTGCCGCCGTCACCGAACGCATCAAGCTGTTCGCCACCGTGCCGACTCTCGCGCTGCCGCCGGCGATCTGCTCCCGCATGGTCTCGACCATCGACTCGATCTCGAATGGCCGTTTCGGCCTCAACGTGATCACCGGCTGGCAAATCCCCGAGTATTCGCAGATGGGCCTGTGGCCGGGTGACGACTATTTTGCCCATCGCTACGCCTACGCTGCCGAATACGTGACCATCCTGCGCGAGTTGTGGGAGACCGGGCGGTCGGACTTCAAGGGCCGCTTCTTCACCATGAACGACTGCCGTCTCAGCCCGCGGCCCAGAGCGCCGGTCAAGCTGATCTGCGCCGGGCAAAGCGATTCGGGCCTCGCCTTCACCGCGCAGCACGCCGACTACAATTTCTGCTTCGGCAAGGGGCACAACACGCCGACCGCCTGCCGCGAGTCGGTCGAGCGCCTGCAGGCGGCGGCGGCGAAGACCGGCCGGCCGGTCGCGACCTATGCCCTCTTCATGATCGTGACCGGCGAGACCGATGCCGAGGCGGAGGCAAAGTGGGCGCTCTACAGGCAGGGCGCCGACCTGGAGGCCCTGGCCTGGATGGTGAAGCAGGCGACCGCCGACACGCGCTCGGGCACCGACAGTGGCGTCCATCAGGCGATCGACGTCGCCTCGATGGTGAACATCAACATCGGCCTGCTGCTGGGCTCCCATGCCGCCGTTGCGCAGATGCTCGACGAGGTCGCTGCCATTCCCGGTCTGGCCGGAGTGCTGCTCACTTTCGATGAATTCGTCAGCGGCACCGAGACGTTCGGCCAACGCATCCAGCCCCTGATGACCTCCCGTTCCCCACGCGTATGACGCGCGCGGAGGGGGCCTCCGATCGTGGACCCTGCTTGCGAGGGCGGCCGAATAGGCTCCATAACGTTACGCGGAGGGCTTGGGCATGGATATCGGCGTCTTCATCCCGATCGGGCGGAACGGCTGGATCGTCTCGACCACGTCGCCGCAATACAATCCCAGCTTCGAGCTCAACAAGCAGACCACCCTCAACGCCGAGCGCTACGGCTTCGACTTCGCCCTGTCGATGATCAAGCTGCGCGGCTTCGGTGGCCAGAGCGGCTTCTGGGACCAGAACCTCGAATCGTTCACCCTGATGGCGGGCCTCGCCGCGGTCACCTCGCGCATCAAGCTCTATGCCACCGTGCCGACGCTCGCGATCCCGCCCGCGATCGCGGCGCGCATGGCGGTGACCATCGATTCGATCTCCAACGGCCGCTTCGGGCTCAACATCATCACCGGCTGGCAGCGCCCGGAATATTCGCAGATGGGCCTGTGGCCGGGCGACGAGTACTTCGCGCGGCGCTACGACTTCGCCGCCGAGTACGTGCAGATCATGCAGGAGCTGTGGACGACCGGGCATTCGAACTTCAAGGGCGAATTCTTCAAGATGGACGACTGCCGCGTCGAGCCGCTGCCGGAGGCGCCGATCAAGCTGATCTCGGCCGGCCAGAGCGACGCCGGCATGAAGTTCATCGCCAAGTATGCCGACTACAACTTCGTGTTCGGCATGGGCTTCAACACCCCGACCGCCTGCGCCGCCACCGTCGAGCGCCTGCAGAAGGCCTCCGCCACAAGCGGCCGCAAGGTCGCGACCTATGGCCTGTTCATGATCATCACCGGCGAGACCGATGCCGAGGCCAAGGCCAAGTGGGACCTCTACAAGAGCGGCGCCGACCACGAGGCGCTGCGCTGGCTGACCGCGCAGAGCGCCGCCGACACCAAGTCGGGTTCGGACACCAACGTGCGCCACATGTCGTCGGAGGTCAGCAACGTGAACCTCAACATCGGTCTGCTGTGCGGCTCCTACGCCTCGGTCGCGCGCATGATGGACGAGATCGACGGCATTGCGGGCCTCGCCGGCGTGCTGCTGACGTTCGATGAGTTCGTGAGCGGCACGAAGGTGTTCGGCGAGAAGATCCAGCCGCTGATGAAGACCCGCCAGCACGTCGTGCAATCGCTGAAGGCCGCCGAATGACCGACCAGCCTGTCTCCTACTTCCCGGTCGATGATCCCAGCGCGCGGCTGCTGCCGGCCAAGCCCGAGCCGATCCTGCTGCGGCCGCAGGAGACGGCGCTGATCATCGTCGACATGCAGAACGCCTACGCGTCGCCCGGCGGCTATCTCGACCTGGCGGGCTTCGACATCTCGGGCGCGGCCCCGGCGATCGAGAAGATCAGGCAGGCAGCGGATGCGGCGCGCGCCGCCGGCATGCCGGTGATCTTCTTCCAGAACGGCTGGGACGCCGACTACGTCGAGGCGGGCGGGCCCGGGTCACCCAACTGGCACAAGAGCCACGCGCTCCGCACCATGCGCAAGCGGCCCGAGCTGTGGGGCAAACTGCTGGCCAAGGGCGGCTGGGACTACGAGCTGGTGCAGGCGCTGCCGCCGCAGCCCGGCGACATCGTCGTCCAGAAGCCACGCTACAGCGCCTTCTTCAACACCAACCTCGACAGCCTGTTACGCGCCAACGGGGTTCGCTCACTCGTATTCACCGGCATCGCCACCAACGTCTGCGTCGAGTCGACCCTGCGCGACAGCTTCTTCCTCGAATATTTCAGCGTCGTGCTGCACGACGCCACGCACCAGGCGGGACCGGCGTTCATCCAGCAGGCGACGCTCTACAACGTCGAGAAGTTCTTCGGCTGGGTGTCGTCGGTCGAGGAGTTCAGCACCGCGCTCAAGGCCAACCGCAATCCGATGATCGAACGCAAGGGAGAAACCTGATGCCCAAGACCGCCATCTTCCCGCCCGGCTCCGGCCCGACGCTTGCGCCCTACTCGCCCGGCACCTCGGCCGATGGAATCGTCTACGTCTCGGGCACGCTGGCGCTCGACAAGGAGTTCAACGTCGTCCATGTCGGCGACGCCGCCAAGCAGACCGAGTTCGTGCTCGAGCAGATCAAGGCGGTGATCGAAGCGGCCGGCGGCACGATGGCCGACGTCACCTTCAACCACATCTTCCTGACCGACTGGGCCAATTACGGCGCCATCAACGGCGTGTACGGCAAGTATTTCCCGGGCGACAAGCCGGCGCGCTACTGCATCCAGTGCGGCCTGGTGAAGCCCAACGCCCTGGTCGAGATCGCCTCGGTCGCCCATATCGGCAAGAAGTGAGCTTCTTCGACGTCCACGAGAGCGGCAGGGCGAACGCACCGACCGTCCTGCTCTCGTCGGGCCTGGGCGGGACAGCCGGCTACTGGGCGCCACAGCTCGCGGCGCTCAAACGCTATCGCGTCGTCACCTACGACCAGGCCGGCACCGGCCGCAACAAGCGCGACCTGCCGGCCGATCACAGCATCGCCGCGATGGGCGACGAGATGCTCGCCGTGCTCGACGCGACGAGCACCGACAAGGCGCACCTCGTCGGCCACGCGCTGGGCGGCCTCGCGGCGCTCGACCTCGCGATCCGCCATCCCCGCCGCCTGCGCTCGCTTACCGTCGTCAACGGCTGGGCTGCCGCGCACGCCCACACCAAGCGCTGCTTCGAGCTGCGCCTGATGCTGCTGAAGCACGAGGGGCCGGCTGCCTACGTGAAGGCGCAGCCGATCTTCCTCTATCCCGCCGACTGGCTGGCGAAGAACGCGGAGCGGGCCGCGCAGGAGGAAGCCCATGGCCTCGCGCACTTCCAGGGCGCCGACACGCTGCGCCGCCGCATCGCCGCCCTGCTCGCCTTCGACGCCACGCCCCATCTCGCAACTCTCCGCATCCCGACACTGATCTCCGCCGCTCGCGACGACGCGCTCGTCCCTTGTTCCATGTCCGAGCAACTCGCTTCAGCAATCTCCGGCGCGCAATTGCACGTGGCGCCGTGGGGTGCACATGCGATCAACGTCACCCAGCCCGACGTCTTCAACGCGATGCTGCGGAGCTTCCTCGACGCCCACTAACTTGGGCGGCGATGGTGATTGCCTGTGAGGGATCGATTGCTTCTGTCGTCCATTTATAGTAACCTTACCGAATGAACGCAAGCCCGATGGGGGGCATCGGCAAGAAAGATTGAAAAGCGGGGTGGGGGTGTTGCGGATTTGGGACTCGGCAACCCTCCGATGCCGATGGAATCGGCATCGGAGCCATCCACGGCCTGGGACGGTTTGGGACTCGGGTCCGTCGCCGGAAGGTCAGTCGGCGACGTCGCGGGCGCCGACTGTGCGGGCGCGGAACTCCTCCGGCACCTCGCGGCCGGTGTCGGTGAAGGCCTTCTTCACCGCCGCCACGGTCGGGCCGAACACCGCCTTGCGATTCTCGCGCGCCCATGTGTTCGAGCCGACGATCGTGTCGAGCGAACCCTGGAAGCGGGGCATGACGTAGCGCGCGAACAGCTCGTAGGAGCGCAGGGTCGCTTCGCGGTCGGCCCATTCGTGGGCGCGGAACAGGATGCCGCCGAAGCCGCCCTGGGAGTAGCCGAGCAGCCGCTCGATCCCCTTGGCGACGGTGTCGGGGGAGCCGACCAGGGTCGTGCCCTGCTTCACGCCCTCGCGCAGCGGATCGTCGGAGCGCCCCGGCGGGCGGCCCAGCGTGTCCTCGAAATAGGTCACCGTCTCGCGGCGCTCGCCGGCATGGACCTCGCGTAGCGCCCGCTCGTCGTCGTCGGCGACGTGGGCGTTGACCACGATGCGCCACTTCGAGCGGTCGGCCTTGTGGCCGTGCTTGGCCGCCGTCTCCTCGTAGATCGCCCACTGCTTGGCCATCGCCTCCGGCCCGCCGGGCAGGCCGGCGCCGATCGACAGCACGCCGACGCCATGCTTGCCCGCGGCGATCATCCCCGACGGCGTGATCGTGCTCGCGCAGGCGATCGGGAAATGCGGATAGCTGTAGGGCGCGAGATGCAGCCGCGCCTCCTTGAGCTCGAACCAGTCGGTCTTCATCGTGACCGGCTCCTCGCACTTCAGCAGGGCCATGATGGCGGCGAGCGACTGCTCCATGCGATCGCGCTGCGTCGAGGGCTCGATGCCCATCATGTAGGCGTCCGACGGCAGCGCGCCGGGGCCGCAGCCCAGCATCGTCCTGCCCCGAGACATATGGTCGAGCTGCACGAAGCGGTTCGCGACCATCAGCGGATGGTGGTACGGCAGGCTGGTCACGCCCGAGCCCAGCCGGATGTAGCGGGTGCGCTCGATCAGCGCGCCGATGAACACTTCGGGCGAGGCGATGGTCTCCCAGCCGGCCGAATGATGCTCGCCGATCCAGGCCTCGTCGTAGCCGAGCTCGTCGATCCATTCGACCAGCTCCATGTCGCGCGCCATGCCGAGCGTCGGGTTCTCGCCGACCCGGTGGAAGGGCGCGAGAAAGATGCCGAACTCCAGGCCCTTGTGCTTGCCGGTCTGTGCCATGATGCCTCCGTGGACAACGACCCTAGCACGGACCCCTTGCCGCTTGCGCGCTTCACCGTTCTCGAAGTGAACGACGCCGACGTGCCCTTCTGTCTCAGGCTCGCGACCTCGCTTGCCGGCAAGATCGCGGCCGATCTCGGCGCCACGGTGCTCAAGCTCGAGCCACCGCAGGGCGATCCGGTGCGCCGTGCACCGCCTCTCCTGCCGCAGGGCGAGAGCGCCCTTTTCCAGTTCCTCAACACGTCGAAGCGTTCGGTACCGCTCGACTCCGCCAGTCTCCCCGGGCTCCTGGAGAGGGCCGACGCCGTGCTGTTCGAGGAGCCGGCGTCAATCGCGGCCCTCGCCCGCGCCGGCCGCGCGACGCCGATCGAGATCGCGGGGTTTCCGGTCGAAATGAACGCGACGTCGCGGCCGGTGAGCGAGCTCACCCTGCTGGCGCTGAGCGGGCTCCTCCACATGGTGGGCGAGCCGGAGCGCAAGCCGCTGCGGCTGGGCGGCCACCAGGCGTCGTATGCTGCGGGCCTCACCGCCTTCACCGGCCTCACCTCGGCGCTGGCCGCACGCGACGGCGGACACAGACCGGCCGCGGTGCGCGTGTCGCTCGCCGAAGTGTTGCAATGGGTGAACTGGAAGGCCGCGTCGGGCGCGGAGGCGGCCGGCGTGTCGCCGGGCCGCGAGGGCAGGAAGTCCGAGTTCCAGATCGTGCCGTGCCGCGACGGCCATGTGGCGGTCGTCTACACGGTGACGCAGTGGCCCGCGACCCGCGCGCTGATCGGCGATCCGCGGCTCGGCGATCCGAAGTTCGAGAGCCGCGCCGGCCGGCGCCGGCACATCGCCGAGCTCTATGCGATCCTCGCGCCCTGGTTCGCCGACAAGAGCCGCGCCGAGATCCAGAGCCTGGCGCAGGCGAAGGGCGTCCCGTTCGGCCCGGTCTTCACGCCGGCCGAGCTGCTCGAGACCGAGCAGTACGTCGCCCGCGGCTTCCTCGCCGAGCTCCAGCACCCCACGCTTGGCACGCTCCGCATGCCGCAGCTTCCGGTGCAGTGGAACGGCCGGTCGTTCGCGCCCTCGCCCGCCCCCGTCTTCGGGGGAGGTGGCGCGGTAATCCGCGACGGAAGGCGTCAAGATCATGATCCCCTCCGTCAGCGTAAAACGCTGACACCTCCCCCGAAGACAGGGGACGACGGCGGCCGCCCGCTCTCCAACATCCGCGTCCTCGACTTCGGCCTGCTGACGGCGGGTGCCAACACGTCGGCGATGCTGGCCGATCTGGGCGCCGACGTGCTCAAGATCGAATCCGGCGCCTACCTCGACCCGTTCCGCGTCGTCGGCAAGATGGACGACGGCGACGGCTGGTGGAATCGCTCGCCGCAGTTCCGCTTCACCAACCGCAACAAGCGTGGGCTGGCGCTGAACCTCAAGTCGCCCGAGGGCCAGCGCGTGGTGCGCGAGCTCGCCAAGCACTGCGATGTCGTGGTCGAGAACTTCCGCCGCGGCGTGCTCGATCGCGCGGGGCTCGGCTACAAGGACCTGATCGCGGTCAACCCGCGCCTCGTGTTCGCCGCCATCTCCAGCCAGGGCGACACCGGGCCGGAGCGCATGAACGTCTCGTTCGGCTCGACGCTCGACGCCACCTCGGGAATCGCCGCGCTGACCGGCTACGAAGGCGAGGAGCCCCGCATCTCGGGCATGGACGTTAACTATCCCGACCAGATCGTGTCGCTGTTCGCGGCGGGCATGGTGATCACCGCGGTCATGGAGGCGCGACGAACAGGCAAGGGATGCTTCCTCGATTTCTCTCAGCGCGAGGTCGCGTCGTTCACCATTGGCGAGGAGATCCTGGCCGCTGCCGCCGATCCGGCGCGGCGGCTCGGTCCGTCGGGCAACAAGCAGGAAGGCGTCATCCAGCAGGACACCTATCGCTGCCGCGACGGACGCTGGATCGCGGTCACGTTGTGGGCCCCCGACACCGGCCTCGAAGCGTTCTGTGCAGCGCATGACGCGCCCGACGCCGTGGCCCAGTTGCTGGCCAAGGGCATCGCGGCCGCGCCGTGCAACGACGGCCAGGACCTGCTGCGCGATCCGGCGCTCGCGGGCGCGACCCTGATCCGCGACGCGCAGGGCGGGCTGGTGAAGGGTCTGCCCTACCGGCTCGACGGAAGGGGTGCGGTGATCGAACGCGCTGCACCCGATCTCGGACAGCACACGGCAGAGGTATTGCGATCGCTGTTGGGTTACAACGATGACCAGTTGGAAGCATTGGCGGCGGCGGGTGTGACCGCGACGACGCCGGCGGTGGGGACCGTCTGACCATGGCCAAAGCCGAAGTCCAGAAGCTGATGCAGCGCATGACGATGCCCGTCATTGCCGCGCCGATGTTCCTCGTCTCCAACCCGGCGCTGACCCTCGCCTGCTGCAGCGAGGGAATCATGGGCAGCTTCCCCGCCCACGGCACGCGCAGCCGCGAGGAGTTCCAGGCCTGGCTCGACGAGATGGTCGAGGGCATGAAGCGGCTGGAGGATGCGGGCCGCAAGCCGGCGCCCTGGGCCGTCAACCTCGTCGTCCATCCCTCGAACCCGCGCTATCCCGGCGACCTCGAGCTGGTCGAGAAATACAAGGTGCCGGTCGTCCTGACCTCCAAGGGCGCGCCCGGCGATGCGATCAAGCGCATCCACGGCTGGGGTGCCGTTGCCTTGCACGACATCGCCAACCGCCGTCACGCCGAGAAGGCGCTGGAGGCCGGCGTCGACGGCGTGATCGCAGTGGCCGGCGGCGCCGGCGGCCATACCGGCACGATCAACCCGTTCGCCTTGATGAACGAGGTGCGCCAGCTCGGCGATCACTTCGCCATCGTGCTCGCGGGCGGCCTCACGACCGGCCGCGACGTGCTCGCGGCCGAGACCATGGGCGCCGATCTCGCCTATATCGGCACGCGCTTCATCGCCACGCGCGAGGCGATGGCCGCCGAGGCGCACAAGCGCATGATCCTCGACACGCGCGCCACCGACGTCTTCCTCACCGCGTCGATCGACGGCGCGCCGGCGAACTGGCTGACGCCGAGCCTGCTCGCCGCCGGCATCGATCTCGACGTGCTGCGCACGACGCTGCCCGGCAAGATCGTGGCGGCGCAGGAGAACAAGAAGCGCTGGAAGGACATCTACACCGCGGGCCACGGCGTCGGGAACATCGAGGACGTGCCGGGCGCTGCCGAGCTCTGTCGCCGCCTGGTCGCGCAATATCGCGAGGCGCGGAAGCTCGTCCCGGCGGCGGCGTGAGCGCGATCAAGATCCAGATCGACCGGCTGGCCAAGTCGTTCGGCCAGGACGGCGGAAAGGTCCGGGCGCTTGCCGACTTCACGCTTACCGTTGCGGACGGAGAATTCGTTTGCATCGTCGGCCCCAGCGGCTGCGGCAAGACCACGGTCCTGCGCATCGTCGCCGGCCTCGAGAAGGCCGACAGCGGCCGCGTCGACATCCGGCCCAGCGGCGCCGAGCGGCCGCTGAACGCCATGGTGTTCCAGGAGCACGGCCTGTTCCCGTGGATGACGGTCGAGGACAATGTCGCGCTCAGCCTCGAGATGCGCGGCGTCGGCAAGCGCGAGCGGCGGGAAAAGGTCGGCTTTTTCCTCGACATGATCGGCCTGACGCGCTGCCGCCGCCATTATCCGCAGCAGCTCTCGGGCGGCATGCGCCAGCGCGTCAGCCTGGCGCGCGCGCTGATGGCCGATCCCGAGATCCTGTTGATGGACGAGCCGTTCGCGGCCCTCGATGCGCAGAACAAGCTGATCCTGCAGGACGAGCTGCTCAGCATCTGGGAGGGCAGCCAGAAGACCGTGCTGTTCATCACCCACGGCATCGACGAGGCGATCGCGCTTGGCGACCGCATCGTCGTGATGACGGCGCAGCCCGGCCGCATCAAGGCGATCGTGCCGGTCGACTTCCCGCGGCCGCGCTCGGCCGCCGAGCTGCGCGCCGACCCGCGCTTCGGCGCGCTCGAGCTCTCGATCTGGCGCATGCTGGAGGACGAGGTGCGCGCCACCCGCGCGCGCACCGAGGGACGGGCCGAGGGACGCGCATGAGGACGGTCACCCAGGAGCGCGCCCTCGCCATCCTGTCGCCGCTCGCCGTTCTCCTCCTCTGGCAGCTCGCGTCGGATGCCGGGCTGATCGACCAGCGCTACGTGCCTTCGCCGGCCGCGATCGCCAAGGCCGGCTGGTCGCTGGCGGCGACCGGCGAGCTCGAGAAGCACGTCTGGGCGAGCCTGCGCAGGCTGTCGATCGGCTTCGTGCTGGGCGCGGGGCCCGGCATCCTGCTCGGCATCGTCATGGGCCTGAGCCGCTGGGTGCGCGCGGCACTCGATCCGCTGGTCGCGGCGCTCTATCCGATCCCCAAGGTGGCGATCCTGCCGCTGCTGATGCTGGTGTTCGGCCTGGGCGACGCCTCCAAGGTCGCCGTGGTGGCGATGTCGGTCCTGTTCCTGAGCATCATCAACACCACGGTCGGGGTGGTGCAGCTCGACAGGATCTACTTCGACGTGGCGCGCAACTACGGCACGCCGTGGTACAGGCTGTTCGCCCGCGTGATCCTGCCCGGCGCCCTGCCGACGATCTTCGCCGGCCTGCGCATCAGCCTCGGCGTGTCGCTGGTCGTCCTGGTGAGCGCGGAGTTCGTCGCCTCCAACTCCGGCATCGGCTACCTGATCTGGAGCTCATGGCAGACGCTCGTCGTCGAGAACATGTTCGTCGGCATCATCGTGGTGACGATCCTGGGCGTGCTGACCACCTTTTTGCTGCACGAGTGTGAAAGGCTTCTGGTACCGTGGCGCCAGATATAGGGGTGGGCTTCATGCGCAGACTGTTGCTGGCCGTCTTGATCGGCGTTCTGGGAGGCCCGGCATTCGCGCAACCGGTCAAGGTCGGCGATCTCGGCATCCTGGCCGACGCGCCGTTCTACATCGCCATCGAAAAGGGCTACTTCAAGGACGCCGACGTCGAGGTCAGCCTCGAGCGGTTCAACTCCGCGGCCCAGGCGACCGCGCCGCTCTCCACCAACCAGGTGCAGGTGGTGGGCGGCGGCGTGAGCGCGGCGCTCTACAACGCCTTCGCCCGCGACTGGCCGGTGCGCATCGCCATGGCACGCACGCGCGACTGGCCGGGCTATTCCAGCGACACGCTCGTGCTGCGCAACGATCTCAAGGCCACGGTCACGTCGGCCAAGCAGCTCAAGGGCAAGATGATCGCGCTCAACGCGCCGGCCTCGGTGCTGCATTTCATGCTCGGCCGCCTGATGGAGAGCGAGGGCCTGTCGATCGACGACGTCTCGACCATCAACATGGCATGGCCGAACATGGCGCCGGGCATGGAGACCAAGGCGATCGACGGCGGCATGGTGGTGGAACCGTTCGCGACCCAGTTCGCCGCCAAGGGCATCTCCTTTCCCTTCAAGCGCGCCGCCGACTTCATGAAGAGTCCCCCGCTCGAGGTTTCGGTGGTGCTCTACAGCAAGGGCTGGACCGACAAGAATCCCGACCAGGCCAGGGCCTTCACGCTCGCCTATCTCAAGGGCGCGCGCGATTACTTCGACGCCATGAAGGGCGGCCCCAAGCGCGCCGAGGTGGTCGACATCTGCATCAAGTACACCAGCCTCAAGGACAAGGCGATGTACGACAAGATGCACTGGAGCTACATGGATCCCAACGGCGAGATCTCGTTCGACGGCCTGCGCGACCAGCAGGACTGGTACGCCAAGCACGGCTTCGTCGCGACCAAGGCCAATATCGAGGCGATGACCGACCGCCGTTTCCTGGACTACGCGCTCGAGAACCTCGGGCGCGTCGACGACAAGTAGACGGAGGCTCATCATGGCCGAAACAGCCGTCGTTCGCATTCATCGCAGCGAGGACTGCCTGCGCACCGGTCCCGGCACGCCGGCCGGCCGCTACCTGCGCCAGTTCTGGCAGCCGATCTATCACTCGGTCGACCTCGCCGCCGGCCGCACCGTCACCATCCGCATCATGAGCCAGGACTTCACGCTCTATCGCGGCCAGTCGGGCGCGCCGCATCTCGTCGACGCGGCCTGCCCGCACCGGGGCACGCGGCTCTCGTCAGGCTGGATCGAGGGCGAGGCGCTGCGCTGCTTCTACCACGGCTGGAAGTTCGACTCCGACGGCAGCTGCATCGAGCAGCCGGCCGAGGAGAACGCCTTCTGCCAGAAGGTGTCGATCCGGTCGTATCCTGTGCGCGAATATCTCGGTCTGGTCTTCGCGTTCCTCGGTGAAGGCAAGCCGCCGGAATTCCAGACGCATCCGGAGTTCGAGCAGTTCGACGGCATGGTCGAGATCGATTCGTACAGCCGCGAATGCAACTACTTCCAGAATCTCGAGAATGCGCTGGACATGAGCCACATCGGCTTCGTGCACGGCGACAATGTCGCGATCTTCAAGGGCATCGGCCTGGGCCGCGCGCTCGATGCCGAGGAATCCGACTGGGGCGTGACCTACGGTTTCACCCGGCCCGACGGCCAGCGGCGGGTGCAGCAATTCGGCATGCCCAACATCTTCTACCTGACCGCGTTGCCGACCGATCCCGAAATTGGCTGGCAGGAATCGATGTTCTGGTGGGTGCCGATCGACGACACCAATCACATGCAGTTCAGCGTGCATCGGGTGCCGGCACAGGGCGACGTGGCGAAGCGCCTGCACGAGCGGCGGCAGGCGCGGCGCCGCGAGATCGAGATCCCACACCAGGCGCTGGCGAAGGACGTGCTCGAGGGCCGGGCCAGCATGCGCGACGTCGACAAGAAGAAGGTCGATCTGGTGCGCCTGCAGGACGACGTGGCGCAAGTCGGCCAGGGGTTGATCGCCGAGCGCGAGGGCGAGCGGCTGGGCCGGGCCGATGTCGGCGTGATCGCCATTCGGCGCCTGTGGGCGCGCGAGCTGGCGGCCTTCAATGAGGGCCGGCCGACGAAGAACTGGAAGCGCGACGCGTCGATCGTGCCCCGCGCCTGGGGTCTGGCGGGCAATCCGGCCCGGATCGGCGGTGAAGGCACCGCGTCGGGCAAGATCGCCGAGGTGATCGACGTGCGGCCGCATGTCGAGATCGCCGTCCAACTCAAGGCGCTGCACGCGCCCATTACATGAAACCCGAACCCGGCCCGCAGCTGACGCTCGCCGAGCGCGACCGCCGCTTTGCCGGCCTGCGCGCGCTCATGGAGCAGCAGGGCTTCGACGCGATCGTCGTCGGCAGCTTCCAGGGCCGCGAGCGGCTGGAGTCCTACCTGATCGACGACTTCCTCGACGCCGTCGTCGTCCTGCCGCTGAAAAGCGAGCCCGTGCTGCTAGCGTTCGGCGGCTCGCGCATCAGCCGCATCTTCGAGAGCCAGCGCCGCGGCCACGACGTCTGGGTGCCGGACGTGCGGCTCGGCGCGGGCGGCGCCAAGGTCGCCGAGGTGCTGACGGAACGCGGGCTGGCGCGGGGCCGCATCGGGCTCGTCGGCTTCGGCCCGACGGCGCCGGGCGAGGCCGAAGGGCTGCTGCCGCTCGGCTTCCACAGCAATCTCGTGAAGGCGTTGCCCGGCGCCGCGATCGGCGACTTCACCTTGGCCTTCACCGATTTCATGCTGGTGAAGAGCGCGGAGGAGGTCGCCCTGCTCCGGTTTGCTGCGAAAGTGAGCGAAGAAGCCTGCAAGGTGATGATGGCGGTCGCGCGTCCGGGCGTCAGCGAGGCCGAGGTCTATGCCGACACCGTCCGCGAGATCCATCGCTGGGGCTGCGACCTGCGCTATCCGTTCTTCAGCCTGCAGTCGGGCAAGGACAATATCGGCTGGGGCGTGCCGCGCTGGAGCGTCCGCGCCGAACCGCCGCGCCTGCTCGAGGTCGGCGACCTCGTGCAGGCCGAGATCCACACCTGCTACGGCGGCCAGGAAGGGCAGGTGAACTTCTCGGTCGCGCTCGATCCGGTCGATGAAGTCGTCCACCGTCTCGAAACCGTCGCCCGTCAGTCATACGAGGCAGGCCTCGCCGCCGTGAGGCCGGGTGTCACCTTCGCCTCGGTGGTGCAGGCGATGGAGAAGCCGATCGCTGCCGCGGGCTGCTGGAGCAAGACGCCGCTGTTGCACACCCTGACCTTCGGGTCGACCGGCTTCACGCCGGTCAACCGCGAGCAGCTCAAGGGCACGCGCGAGGAGACGATCGAGGGCGCCGCTCGGCCGGGCATCCGTCGCGGCGAGCTGGTGCTGCAGGAGGGCATGGGGCTTGAGCTCGAGCCCAACGCCTGCCTCGGCATGATCCGGGTTAACATCGGCGCCGGCGTGCTCGTGACGTCGCGCGGTGCGGAAGAACTCAATTCGCTCGCGACTCGGGTCCAGCACGTGCGCTAGGCTTCGCCGATCAAAGGAGAGACAGCGTGAAGACCAAGGCTGCGGTCTGTTACGAGGCCGGGGAAGAACTCGTCATCGAAACCGTCGATCTCGAGGGGCCGAAGTTCGGCGAGGTGCTGGTCGAGATCAAGGCGTCGGGCGTCTGCCACACCGACGAGTTCACGCGCTCCGGCGGCGATCCCGAAGGCCTGTTCCCGGTGATCTTCGGCCACGAAGGCGCGGGCGTGGTGGTCGATGTGGGGCCGGGCGTGGTGTCGCTCAAGAAGGGCGACCACGTGATCCCGCTCTACACGCCGGAATGCCGCAACTGCAAATCATGCCTCTCCGGCAAGACCAATCTCTGCACCGCGATCCGCAGCACGCAGGGCCAGGGCGTGATGCCCGACGGCACGTCGCGCTTCTCGATCGGCGGCAAGAAGATCCATCACTATATGGGCTGCTCGACCTTCTCGAACTTCACCGTGCTGCCGGAGATCGCGCTCGCCAAGATTCGCAACGACGCGCCGTTCGACAAGGTCTGCTACATCGGCTGCGGCGTGACCACCGGCATCGGCGCGGTGATCAACACCGCCAAGGTCGAGCCCGGCGCCAACGTCGTGGTGTTCGGGCTCGGCGGCATCGGCTTGAACGTCGTGCAGGGCGCGCGGCTCGCCGGCGCCAACATGATCGTCGGCGTCGACCTCAATCCCGCGCGTGAGGCGCTGGGCAAGAAGTTCGGCATGACGCACTTCGTCAATCCCGGCTCACTCGGGGACAAGGACCTGGTCGCGCACATCGTCGAATTGACCGACGGCGGTGCCGACTACTCCTTTGAATGCGTCGGCAACACCAAGCTGATGCGCCAGGCGCTGGAATGCGCCCATCGCGGCTGGGGCAAGTCGGTGATCATCGGCGTCGCCGGCGCGGGCCAGGAGATCAGCACGCGCCCGTTCCAACTCGTCACCGGCCGGCAGTGGATGGGCACGGCGTTCGGCGGCGCCAAGGGCCGGCGCGACGTGCCGAAGATCGTCGACTGGTACATGGACGGCAAGATCGACATCGATTCGCTGATCACTCACGTCATGCCGGTCGAGAAGATCAACGACGCGTTCCACCTGATGCACGAGGGCAAGTCGATTCGGAGCGTGGTTACATTTTAAAGGCGACGTTCCAGGGGAGGACCGAATGACCGTTCGCAAGATCGGCAACGCCACCATCGAGAAGGTCGAGGAGATCTGCGGCCCAGGCTTCAAGCCGGCGCGCATGTTTCCCAAGTTCAACCAGGAGGCCTTCGACGCGCAGAAGGGCTGGATGGTGCCCGACCACGTCGAGCCCGGCAGCGACCGGCTGGTCGGCTCGGTGCATACCTGGGTCGTGAAGACCGGCAGGCACACGATCCTGATCGACACCTGTCTCGGCAACCACAAGGACCGGCACAATCCCGGCTGGAACAAGCTCAACACGCCGTTCCTTGAGCGGCTGCAGGCCTGCGGCTGCCATCCCGATTCCGTCGACTTCGTGATGTGCACGCACCTGCACGTCGACCATGTCGGCTGGAACACCAAGCTCGAGAACGGCCGCTGGGTGCCGACCTTCAGGAATGCGAAGTACCTGTTCGCCAAGCGCGAGTACGCGCACTGGGAGGCCGAGCACAAGACCAAGGGTCTCGAGACCAACGGCGGTTCGTTCGACGATTCCGTGCTGCCCGTGGTCGAGGCCGGCAAGGCGGTGATGATCGACAGCGGCCATCAGCCCGACCCGCTGCTCACGATCGCCGACTATCCCGGCCACACGCCGGGCTCGATCGCCATCAATCTCGAGGACGGCGGCAAGCAGGCCTGCTTCTCGGGCGACATCATGCATCACCCGATCCAGGTCTATCACCCCGACTGGTCGAGCCAGTTCTGCTCCGACCAGGACCTGTCGGCGAAGAGCCGCCGCAGGCTGCTGGAGGATTGCTGCGAGAGCGGCGCCCTGCTCTGCCCCGCGCACTTTCCCGGCGCCAATGCCGGATACATCAAGCGGCGGGGCGAAGCGTTCGCCATCGAATGGGATGTGCAAAAGTGAGCCCCGTCGCGACGGAGAAAGCAAATGACCGGACGTGAAGAGGACGCCGGCCTGGCCGGCAAGGTGGCGATCGTCTCGGGCGGCGGCGCCGCCGGCGACGGGATCGGCAACGGCCGCGCGGCGGCGATCCTGCTGGCGCGTGCCGGCACGCATGTGGTGGTGTCGGACCTCGACAAGAAGCTGGCGCAGCGCACCGTCGAGATGATCCAGGCCGAGGGCGGCAGCGCCGTTGCCGAAGCCTGCGACGCCACGAAGGAGGCCGACTGCAAGCGGCTGGTCGACGCCGCGGTCGACCGCTGGGGTCGGCTCGACTTCCTCGACAACAATGTCGGCATCGGCAGCCGTGGCAGCGTGGTCGACGAGAAGCCGGACGAGTATCGCCGCGTCATGCAGGTCAACGTCGAGACGATGTTCCTGCTCTCCAAGCATGCGATCCCGGCGATGATCAAGACCGCCAAGGGCGGCGCGATCGTCAACATCTCGTCGATCTCGGCACTGCGCCCGCGCGGCCTCACCACCTACACCACGTCCAAGGCGGCGGTGATCGGGCTCACCCGGGCGATGGCGGTCGATCACGGCAAGGACCACATCCGGGTCAACTGCATCTGCCCCGGGCCGATGTACACACCGATGGTCAATCGCGGCAACGGCATGAGCGACGCCAACCGGCGGCAACGCGCCAACGCGTCGGTGCTGAAGATCGAGGGCACCGGCTGGGACATCGGCTATGCCGTGCGCTTCCTGATGAGCGCGCATGCCCGCTACATCACCGGCCAGGTGCTGGTGGTCGACGGCGGCGTGACGTTGCAGGGCCCCGAGCGCGACAGCCAGGCCCAGTAAGAGGAGGAAGAATGGCCCGCCTGCCCTATATCGATGCCGACCAGCTGCCGCCCGAGCAGCGCGACCTGCTGAAGCGGCCGATCAACCTGACGCGGCTGCTGGTCAATTCGCCCGGCATGGCCAAGGCTTTCCACGGGATCGGCGGCTACATCCGCAACAAGAGCACGCTCGATTCGCGCCTGCGGGAGCTCGCCATCCTGCAGGTGGGCTGGATGGAGAAGTCGGAGTACGAATTCACGCACCACGTGAAGATCGGCAAGGAATTCGGCGTCACCGACGAGGACATCCAGGGCCTGTTCCTCGAGACCGAAGGCAAGCCCAGCAAGCTCGATCCCCTCGCCAAGCTGGTGCTCAAGGGCGCGCGCGAGATGGTGCGCGACATCGGCATGTCCGACGAGACCTTCGCCGAGATCAAGAAGCACCTCAGCAACGAGCACATGACCGACCTGGTCCTCACCATCGCCTTCTACTGCGCCGTGGTGCGGGTGCTGGCGACCATGAAGATCGACAACGAGCCGCAGTACAAGGAAGTGCTGAAGCAGTATCCGCTGACGTAAGGCCGTCGCCCTGAGCGAAGCCGAGGGGCCTCTTTTCGTGCCAACCTCAAGATGGGTCCCTCCACTACGCGCTGCGCGCTCCGGTCGGGACGACGGGAAAGGGAGAAAGAACATGCGCCTGCAGGACAAGGTCGCCATCGTCGTCGGCGCGGGGCAGAGCCCGGGCGAGGGCGTCGGCAACGGCCGCGCCACGGCCCTCACTTTCGCGCGCGAGGGCGCCAAGGTCGTCTGCGTCGACCGCGACCTCAAGTCGGCGCAGGAGACCGTCGACATGATCGGCGCCAACCAGGGCACCGCGGTCGCCTTCAAGGCCGACGTCACCAGGAACGCCGACCTCAAGGCGATGGCCGCCGACACGCACGCCCGCTGGGGACGCATCGACATCCTGCACAACAACGTCGGCGTATCGCTGGCCGGCGGCGACGCGGAGCTCGATAAGATCACCGAGGAGGCGTTCGACCGCTGCGTGGCGATCAACCTCAAGAGCTGCATCCTCGCCGCCAAGCACGTGATCCCGATCATGCGCGAGCAGAAGAGCGGCGTGATCATCAACATCTCGTCGATGGCCGTGATCACCACCTACCCCTACGTCGCCTACAAGGCGACCAAGGCCGCGATGGTCGCGTTCACCGAGCAGCTCGCCTACCAGAATGCGCCGTACAACATCCGCGCCAACGTCATCCTGCCCGGGCTGATGAACACGCCGATGGCGGTCGACACCCGCGCCCGCGAGTTCGGCAAGACCCGCGCGGAGATCGAGGCGATGCGCGACGCCCAAGTGCCGCTGCGCAAGAAGATGGGCACCGGCTGGGACGTCGCCAATGCCGCCCTGTTCCTGGCATCCGACGAGGCGAACTTCATCACCGGCGTGACACTTCCGGTCGATGGCGGAGCGAGCGTGAGAAGAGGATAGTGGGGCGACGCGGCACGAAAGGTGCGTGCCGCGGACCGAACGATTGGGGGAATTTGGAGAATGTTTGCTCGAACTTTGATAGCGGCCGCAATGGCGCTCGGCCTGGCGGGTGCTGCCTGGGCGCAGGACGCCGATCATCCCAAGGACAAGACGCTGGTGGTCGGCTCCGATTTCGGCGTCGCGCCATGGATGGTGCGCGGCGCGTCGGGGCCAGAAGGCTTCGGCGTCGACATGATCAAGGAGGTCGCCAAGCGCGTCGGCCGGCCGGGCGTCGAGATCGTCGACATCAACTTCTCGGGCCTGTTCGCGGCGCTGTTCTCCAAGCGCATCGAGTTCACGGTCAATCCGCTCAACATCACCGCGGAGCGCGCCGAGCGCATGCTCTACACCGAGCCGTTCTTCGCCACCGGGAACGGCTTCCTGATCCGCGCCGCCGACAGCATGAAGGGCTTCGAGGACCTCAAGGGCAAGCAGCTGGCCGTCAATCGCGGCACCATCTCCGACACCTGGGCGACGCAGAATGCCGAGAAGTACGGCTTCGAGGTGCAGCGCTACGACACCTTCCCCGATTCGGTGCAGGCGGTGATCACCCGCCGCGCCTTCACCGCGCTGAACGAGATCCCGACCACGGTCTATGCCGCGAGCCAGAACAAGGCGATCAAGGTCGGCTTCAAGGACTTCAACGGCCGCAACTTCGGCTACGCGTTCCGGCTCGAGGACACCGCCTACCGCAACACGGTCGAAGCTGCGATCGAGTGCATGAAGAAGGACGGCACCCTCACCAAAATGTACGAGAAGTGGTACGGCTCGAAGGTCGATCCCGGCTCGTCGATCAGCACGATCTTCCCAGGCTGGGGCCCGCCGGGCTTCAAGGGCTACGACCCGACGCCGCACGAGTTGAGCTGCAAGTGACCCCTCCGTCGTCCCGACCGAAGCGCCGCAGGCGCGAAGAGGAGGGACCTTTTTTGCCGATGCATCCGCCAAAACAGGTCCCTCGACTTCGCTTCGCTACGCTCGGGACGACGGGGTTTGCATGAACCCTCTCCTCGACAACTTCTTCAATCGCCAGATCCTCGCCCAGTACGGCCCGTCCATCCTGGGCGGGTTCTGGCTGACCGTGCAAGTGGCGCTCGCCACGATCGCGATCGGCGTGACCACCGGCCTCGTGCTCGCGATCGTGCGGGCGCTGCGGTGGACGCCGGCCGACATCGTCATCATCGTGTTCGTCGACGTCTTTCGCACGCTGCCACAGCTCGTGATCATCGTGTTCCTGTATTTCGGCCTGCCCTACGCCGACGTCCAGGTTTCGCCGTTCGCCGCGACCACGCTGGCGCTGGGCGCCGTGCTGGCGGCGTTCGCGACCGAGATCTTCTGGGCGGCCATCCAGGCGGTGCCGCAGGGCCAGTGGGACGCCGCGCGCTCGCTCGGGCTGGGCTTCCTGAAGATCCTGTTCCTGATCATCCTGCCGCAGGCGGTTCGCATCGCCGTGCCATTGCTCACCAATCGCGCCATCGCCATCACCAAGGGCACCGCGCTCGGCACCGCGGTGTCGCTGCCGGAGCTGCTGGGCCGCGCGCAGAGCAGCATGGCGATCGCCGCCAATCCCTCGCCGCTCACCTTGGCGGCGGCCTTCTATCTCCTGTTCTTCGTGCCGCTGGTGGTGGCCAGCCGCTGGCTCGAAGGGCTGGGCTCTCCCGGGACATCGAGGGAGCGGCACTGATGGAGGCGCTTCAGCTCTTCCTCGACAACTTCGCCGACTGGGACAGCTTCGTCCGCATCTGGCCGCTCCTGTGGCAGGGCCTGCAGCTCACCGCCCTGCTGTCGGTCGTCACCCTGCCGATCGCTGCCGCCGCCGGCCTGCTGATCGCCATCCTCTACAGCTTCCACAACAGGCCCGCGAACGTGGCACTGCTGATCTGGATCGACCTGTTCCGCTCCTTCCCCGTGCTGGTGCTGCTGATCCTGATCTTCTACGGCCTGCCCTTCCTCGGCCTGACGCTGCCCTCGTTCGCCGCCTGCGTGCTGGCGCTGACGCTCAACCATTCGGGCTATTACGGCGAGATCTTCCGCGCCGGCATCGAGGCCATCCCGCCCGGCCAGCGCGAGGCGGCCCGCGCGCTCGGCCTGCATCCGCTGCAGATCATCTTCCTGGTGATCCTGCCGCAGGCGCTCGCGCGGGTCCTGGCGCCGCTCGCCTCCAACTCGCTCGAGCTGGTGAAGACGACCTCGATCGCGGCCCTGGTCGCCCTGCCCGAGCTGCTCCGCTCGGCCCGCGTGGCGCAGGAGCAGACCTACAACCCCACCCCGCTGACCGCGGCAGCGATCATCTTCTTCGTCCTGCTCTTCCCGTTCGCCCGCTGGGTGGCGCGGCTCGAGCGCGACATGATCATGAGGCAGCGATGAAACGACTCGCCGGCAAGACCGCTCTCATCACCGGCGCCTCCTCGGGCATCGGCCGCGCCATCGCGAAGAGGTTCCACGAGGAAGGCGCCGAGCTGCTGCTGATGGACATCACCGAGCAGGTCGTCGAGGGCGGCGAGCCGACGCACAAGCTTTTGAACGTGCCATTTTATCAGGGCGACGTTTCCAGGGAGGCCGACGTCGAGCGGGCCGTACGCCTGGCCGCGAGCTCGACCGGCCGGCTCGATGTCGTCGTCAACGACGCCGTCGTGCGCGCCGGCAAGCCGCTCACCGAGACCAGCCTCGAGGAATGGAACCACGTCATGGCGGTGAACGTGACCGGCGTGTTCCTGATGTGCCGCGCCGCGGTGCGCCGCATGCTGACCCAGGACATCCGCCACGAGGCGCGCGGCCGCATCGTCAACATCTCCTCCCAGCACGGCATGATCGCCGCCCCCGAGGACTGCTCCTACGGGGTGTCCAAGTCGGCCATCGTCTACATGACGCGTCAGATCGCGGCCGACTACGGCAAGGACAACATCATCTGCAATGCCGTTGCGCCGGGCAAAATCCTCACCGGCAAGGGTGGCCGCGCCGTCGAGCCGCGCTGGATCGACTACAGCCACCGCCGCACGCCCTTGCCGCGGCTCGGCCGGCCGGAGGATGTCGCCAACGCCGCGCTCTTCCTGGCGTCGGACGAGGCCACGTTCATCACCGGCGAGAACCTGATGGTCGACGGCGGCTGGATGGCGAGCTGAGCTAAGCGCCGGGCTTGCGGTCCAGCAGGATGTCGAGCATGCGCTCGGTATCGTTGAGGAAGGTGCGCGTCACGCCGTAGTGCTCGGTGTCGCGATACTCGATCCAGCGCGGCGGCCCGTTCTCGAACATCAGGATCGCCGCGTCGGGATAGGCCATCAGGATCGGCGAATGGGTGGCGATGAAGAACTGCGAGCCGTCCTTCACCAGGTCGTGCAGACGGGACAGGAAGGCAAGCTGCCGGGTCGGCGACAGCGCCGCCTCGGGCTCGTCGAAGAAGTAGAGGCCGTTGCCGCGCAGGCGGTTCAGAAACAGGGCGAAGAACGATTCGCCGTGCGACTGCTCGTGCAGGGATTTGCCGCCATAGGCATCGATGATGCGTGGGCCTCCACCCTCCCGATCGAGCACCTCGATTTCCGTCGCCACATTGAAGTAACTCTCCGCGCGCAGGAAGAAGCTGTCGCGAATACGGCGCACGCTGCGGCTGAGGCGCAGGGCGTTGCTGAGGCCGGAATGCGATTCGCGGGTCGCGAACCGAAAATTGCGGCTACCGCCTTCCGGATTGAGGCCCATGGCGATGGCGATCGCCTCCAACAGCGTCGACTTGCCGGCGCCGTTCTCGCCGACGAAGAACGTCACGGGCCGATCGAACTCGAGGACATCGAGGCCGCCGATCGCCGGGATGCTGAACGGAAAGTCGGTGAACGACGTCACCTTGTCCCGCCGCAGCGTGGCGCGGGTGAGAAAGTTACGAGCGTCCCAAGTCGGCATGCAGCCGCGACTATAGGAGCACGGCCTCTACTGCCGGTAGCAACTGTCGGTAGCAACCTGAGGAACGGTCAGGCTTTGCCTTCCCGCTTGCGGCGCGCCTCGTAGGTCCGAAGGTGCGCGAGTGCGGTGGTGAGCACGGGATACGCGCCGCCCTTCGCCCGCTTCAGCAGGTCGCCGACGACATGCTCGGCCTCGGTGCGGAAGCCGTTCTCGACGTCGCGCGCCATCGAGGAGTTGAACGGGGAGTCGGCGGCGGTGAGCGTCGCCTTGGCGCGTTCGACCGCCGCGGATCGCAGAGGATGCCCGTTGGCCGCGGCGATCAGGCCGATCTCGTCATGGAGCGCGGTGGCGAGCGGCGCGCCGCCGCCGGCCACGATGTCGCCGACCGTGCCGCGCATCAGGCACGTGATGCCGCCCGCCGTGGCGATGAAGGCCCATTTCTCCCACATCTCCTGCAGAATCTCGCTGCTCTGCCCAGCCTGAATGCCGGCCGCGGCGAACTCGGCGGCGAGCGCCGCGACCCGCGCCGATTTCGTGCCGTCGAGCTCGCCGAAGCTGATCGCCAGCATCTCGGCAAGATGAAGGATGCGGCCCTCGGCATCGAGCGTGAGCGGCAGCGATGCCTGCCCGCCCAGCACGTTCTTCTTGGCGAAGCGGCTGGCCAGGACGTCGAGATGCGCGAGCCCGTTCAGCAACGGCAGGATCGCAGTGTCCGGCCCGACCGCGGGCGCGAAAGCGGCCATCGCGCCCTCGAGATCGAACGCCTTGCAGGCCAGCAGCACGACGTCATAGGGCCCCGTCAGCGTCTCCGCCGAGACCAGCGGCGGCGACGGCAAGTGGACGTCGCCGAGCTTGCTCTTGATGACCAGGCCGGTCTTCGCGAGCTGTGCCGCCCGGCGCTCGCGCACGAGGAACGTGACGTCGCGTTTGGCCGCCAGCAGGCGGCCGCCGAAGAAGCCGCCGATCGCTCCGGCGCCGACAACGAGGATACGCATGATCTGGTCCCTTGATAGAACCAGAAGACCTTACCGCCTCTGCGGACTCGTTCGCGCGAGGTTTGCTCGCCCTTACCCGTTCTTTTCTCGCGAATCGGCTGGCGCCTCGGCGCGCTCGGTCATGCCGTAGTCGCGCAAGACGGAGGCCACGCGCAGCCGATAGTCGCGGAAGACGCCCTCGCGGCCGGCTTTCTGGGCCTGTCGGTGATGCTCGAGGGTGCGCCAGGCCTTCACGGCCGCCTCGTCGCGCCAGAAGGAGAGCGACAGGAGCTTGGTCTCGTCGGTCAGGCTCTGGAAGCGCTCGATCGAGAGGAAGCCGTCGATCTGCTCCAGCTCGGGCTTCAGCTGCGCGGCGATGTCGAGATAGGTCTGCTTGCGGCCATCGGCCGGCCAGACTTCGAAGATCACGGCGATCATGGCTGCTCTCCTTTCAGCGCAGCGCCGACGGCGTCGTAGAGTCGATGCCGGCCGGTTTCGAGATGCATCAGGTGGGTGCCCGCGTCGAGCTTCACGTCGTGGCGGGCGGGTGCGGAAGTCACGGCATCGAGGATCGTCGCCGCATCGGCATCGCGGCAGAGCGAATCCCAGGCGCCGCGCACGATGGTGACAGGCCGCGTGATCCGTGCCGGATCCCAGGACGACCGGCCGGCCCAGGTGTCCAGGTTGTCGGCACGCGGGCCGTTGGGGATGCGGACAGCGGGCGGGGTACGCTTGGCCGCGTCGGGATCGCTCGCGAGATAGGCGGACGCCCAGCGGTCGAAGCCTTCGAGCACCGGCGGATGATCCTTGGGCACGTCCTCGATGAAGCGGGCGTATTGAGCCTCATTGGGGACGTCGCCCCAGGCGGGCAACGCCGACGGTGTGCCGCCGGTGCGGGGCGCGATCGGCGCGAACAGGACCAGGCGGTCGATCTCGTCGGCCATGGCGATGGTGGCGAGCGACGCGGGCGCGCCGCCCCAGGAGTGCGAGACCAGCGACACGCGCCGGCCGGTTTCGCGCCGGATCAGCGCCACCACATCGGCGACTTGGCGAGCAGCCTCGGGCGCGCGGCCAAGCGGCGGATGGCGGTCGGCCGGTTCGCTCATCGCAGCATAGCGGCCGCTCTCGCCGAAGCCCGCGAAGTCGAACGCCCAGGCGTCAAGACCGCGCGCGTTCCAGTCGTCCATCCACGAGCCATTGCCGAAGTCGAAGCCGACCGACAGCGCCGATGGGAAGGTGGCACCGTGGACATACAGGACAGGGGCGCCGGCCGAGCGCTGGCGCCGGATGAACAGCGACGGCCGGTGATCCGTCGCGGGAAGCCGGAAGGTCTGTTGGGTCATGCCGGAGAGATAGGCGCTCCCGGCGGGCCGTCCTTTCGGCCAAAGCCGAAGGGACTTATCCACAGGAAATGGCAGAAGAGGGGGTGGTGAGAAGGTGGGAAGAATCGTCCAGAAGCCAAGCAGGCCAGCGTTTTACGCTTCCCACGGCGGTGGGAAACCGTGGGAAATCCCGTGCGAAATCAGTCCAATCCGCTGCCGCCGTAGATCCAGTCCAGGGCGGCGAACCATTCCTCCTGGCTCTTGGCGCTCATGATGGCGTTGCGCAGCGCCGCATGCGGGCCGTTGGGATGGTAGACGTGATCGCCCATGGCTCGCGATGTGAGCTGGACCCGCGTGGTCCGCAGCACGCGACGCGCCCGGTAGGTCTCGAGGCCCGACTCCAAGGTATCGGTCTTCGCGAGCGAATCGGCGAGGCAGACGGCGTCCTCCATCGCCATGCAGGCGCCTTGCGCCATGTACTGCATCATCGGATGCGCGGCGTCGCCCAGCAGCGCCACGCGGCCGTCGACCCATTGGTCGACCGGATCGCGGTCGCACAACACCCAGAGCCGCCAGTCGCGGCCGTGGCTGATGATGCTGCGGGCGCGGGCGCAGATGTGCGTGAAGCCCGCCTGCACCTCCTCGATCGACACCGGCTTGCCGGCGACCGGTTCGGGCGCGTCGTTGTGGTAGGTGACGACCAGGTTGAACACCTTCCAGCCTGACAGCGGGTAGTGGACGATGTGGCACTTCGGCCCCGCCCACAGGGTGGCGGCGTTCCAGCGCAGGTCCTCGGGCATCTGCTCGGTCGGGATCACCGAGCGGTAGGTCGTGTGACCCGATACGCGCGGCGCGCCGTCGCCCACCACCTGTTGGCGCACGTTGGACCATAGCCCGTCGGCGCCGATCAGTGCGGCGCCGGTGACGGTCTCGCCGTTGGCGAGCCGCGCGATGACGGTGCGGCCGTCCTGGTCGTAGCCCATGACCTCGCTCGACACTTCGAGCCCGATCAGCGGATGCTCGCGGCAGGCCTTCAGCAGCACGCCGTGCAGGTCGCCGCGATGCACGACCGCATACGGATTGCCATAGCGCCGGCGGAAGGCTCCGCCGAGATCGATATGGCAGATCTCGCCGTCGGCCATCGAGTCCATCAGGCGCAGCTGGTCGATATAGACGGCCATCTGTCGGGCGGTCTCGCCGACGCCCAGCCGATCGAAGCAGTGGAAGGCGTTGGGGCCAAGCTGGATGCCGGCGCCGATTTCGCCCAGCTGGGCCGCCTTCTCCAGGACCAGCGAAGGGATGTTCTTCTGGGCGAGCGCCAGCGCCGCGGCGAGTCCGCCGATGCCGCCGCCTGCAATAAGAATCCTATCTCGGTCCACCCACGACCTTCTCGTCATGCAGCCGGGCGATCTCGTGCGCCGGCAGGCCGAGGATACCCGACAGGATCTCGTCCGTATGCTGGCCCAGAAGCGGCGCCGGCTGCGGCGGTTCCCGCGGCACGGCCGCGAACTGCACTGGCGTGGCCGCGACCGGATAGCGGCCGATGCCCGGCTGGTCGAGGATCGTGAACATCGGGTTGTCCAGCACCGCGTCCTTGTCCTGGCTGAGCTCGCGGAAGCTCTGATACGGCGCCCACAGCGCCCCCGCCTTCTTCAGCGCCGCGGCCACATCCGCCGCGTTGTGGCTCGCCACCCACGGCTCGAGGACCGCGGCGATCTCGGCACGGGCGTTCCAGCGGTCGGCCTCGATCTTGAGGTCGACGCCCTTGTCCTTCTCGATCGCGGCGAACGCCTCGGCGAAGCCGCCGGCCTTGGCCAGCGCGTCGAGGTGCCGATCGGAGAAGATGCAGATCATCACGTAGCGGCCGTCCTTCGTCCGGAAGTCGCGGCCGAAGGTGCCGAAGATCTCGTTGCCGAAGCGCGGTCGGTCCGCCTTGTTGGTCACCGCCTCGCCGATATAGCCGGCCGCCGACACCGCGGCCAAAGCCATGTCCTGCAGCGGCAGCACGATGCGCTGGCCCTTGCCCGTGAGGCGGCGATGCCGCTCGGCCGCCAGGATCGACATCGCGGCCGCATAGGCGGTGGCGATGTCCCAGGCCGGCAAGACGTTGTTGACCGGGCCCTGATGCCCCTTTGGTCCGGTGACCAGCGGGAAGCCGGTGATCGCGTTCACCGTATAGTCGACATTGGCAGCGCCGTGGCGATCGCCGACGATGTTGAGCGCGATCAGGTCGGCACGCTTCTTCGACAGCTCCTCATACGCGAGCCAGCCGCGCGCGGGCATGTTGGTCGAGAAGATGCCGCCGCCCTCTCCCGGCGCGGTGATCAGCGCCGTCAGCAGCTCCCGGCCCTTCGGCGAGCGCAGGTCGACGGCGATCGAGCGCTTGCCCTTGTTGAGGCCGGCCCAATAGATCGAGTTGCCGTCCTTCGTCACTGGCCAGCGGTCGCTGTCGAGCCCGCCCTTCAGGTCGTCGAAGCGGATCACGTCGGCGCCCAATTGCGCCAGCGTCATGCCCGCCATCGGCGCGGCGATGAAGGCCGAGCCCTCGACGATGCGCAGGCCCGCGAGGATTCCGGTCATCGCGGCTGTCCGGTTGCGCTACGGTCCGGCGGCAGGTTGTTCTTGCGCCTGTCGAGCCACCAGCCGTACTCGCGATTCCACATCTCGAAGTTGGCATCGCAGCCCAGCTCCTGCGCCGCGTGCACCGGCCAGAACGGGTTGTAGAGCGCCTGCCGGCCGATCGCGATCAGGTCGGCATCGCCGTCCTGCAGGACCTTCTCGGCCTGCGGCCCGTCGAGGATCAGGCCGACCGCCATGGTCGGGATGCCGGCACCGCGCTTCACCGCCGCCGCGAACGGCACCTGGAAGCCCAGCGAGCGCTTGATGGGCGCCGCCGTCGACAGGCCGGCCAGTCCGCCCGACGAGGTGTCGATCACGTCGATGCCGAGCGCCTTCAGCTCCTGCGCGTAGGCCACCGTGTCGTCGACGTCCCAGCCGCCGCCGCCATCGACCGCGGAGACGCGGATGAACATCGGCTTATGCTCCGGCCAGTTCTCGCGCACCGCCTTGGCCGCCGCGAGCGGGAACTTCATGCGGCCCGCGCGGTCGCCGCCATACTGGTCGTTGCGCTTGTTGCTGAGCGGCGACAGGAACTGCGCGAGCAGGTAGCCGTGCGCGCCGTGGATCTCGATGATGTCGTAGCCCGCGGCATCGGCACGGCGCGCGGCCTCGCCGAACTTCCTCACGATGTCGTCCATCTCGGAGATTTCGAGCGCGATCGGCGATTCGGAGTAACGCTCTCCCGCGGACAGCGCCGAGGGAGCGACCACCTGCCAGCGTTGCCAGTTGCCGTCCTTGGGTCCGAACTCGTCGGGCTTGTCGAACTGGCGCGGCGAGGACGCCTTGCGGCCGGCATGCGTGATCTGGGTGGCGGCGAGCGCACCCTCCTGCTGCAGGAATCGGGTCAGGCGCCTGTGGCCCTCGATCTGGCCGTCGTCCCAGAAGCCGAGATCGCCCTGGGTCACCCGGCCGCGCGGCTCGACGGCGCAATTCTCGGTGAAGACGATGCCGAACTTGCCCAGCGCGAACTTGCCGAGATGGACCAGGTGATAGTCGTTCACCAGCCCGTCCTTGGCCCGGTACTGCACCATCGGCGAGACCACGCAGCGGTTGGGCGCGACGACGCCGCGCATCTTGAACGGCGTGAAGAGCAGTGGCTTTTGCAAGGGCGAGGTCCCCGAAACGAATGGATCAGACGGGCCGGAACATAGACCGGCGGGCCATGCCGCGCCTATCCTTGCGCCATGTTTGACCTCGTTATCCGAAACGGCACCGTGATCGATGGCTCCGGCCAGCCCCGCAAAGTGGCCGATGTGGCGGTCCAGGACGGGAGGATCGCGGCCGTGGGGCCCAAGCTCGGCGCCGGCAGGCGCGAGATCGATGCAGGCGGCCTGCTGGTGACGCCGGGCTTCGTCGACATCCACACCCATTACGATGGCCAGGCGACCTGGGATCCGTTCATCACGCCCTCGTCGTGGCATGGCGTGACCACGACCGTGTTCGGCAATTGCGGCGTCGGCTTCGCGCCGGTGCGGCAGGGCCAGTCGGGCTACCTGATCAACCTGATGGAAGGCGTCGAGGACATTCCCGGCACCGTCCTCAGCGAAGGCGTGAAGTTCGACTGGGAAAGCTTCCCGCAGTTCCTCGATGCGCTCGCCTCGATGCCGCGCACCGTCGACGTCGCGGCCCAGCTGCCGCACGGCGCGCTGCGCTTCTACGTCATGGGTGATCGCGGCGCCGACCATGCCGAGGTCCCGAACCAGGGCGAGAGCGAGGAGATGACGCGGCTGGTCGAGGAGGCGCTGCGCGCCGGCGCGCTCGGCGTCACGACGTCCCGCACGACCAAGCACAAGGCACGCGACGGCCGCTTCACGCCCTCGCTCAGCGCCCGCGAGTCCGAGCTGTTCGCATTGGCCGAGGGCATGCGCCGCGCCGGCTCCGGCGTGCTGCAGGTCAACTCCGACTTCGGTCCCGGCGAGTTCGAGGCGCTCGACGCCGCGGCGGAGCTTGCCGGCCGGCCGCTGTCGGTCCTGCTGGTCCAGGTCGATGCCCAACCGAAGCTGTGGCGCGAGACCCTGGACCAGGTGCATGGCGTTCGGGCGCGCGGCCGCGCCGCCAATGCGCAGGTCGGCTCGCGGCCGATCGGCGTGATCATGGGGCTGGAGACCACCGCGCATCCCTTCGCCGCGCATCCGGTGTGGCGCGAGCTGCGCGACCTCTCGCCGACCGAGCGCTACGCGCGTCTTGCCGGCGATGCCGAGTTGCGCCGCCGGCTGGTCGAGACGCCAAGTGGCGACGGCCCGCGCGCTTTCATGGCCGAGTCCTTCCACAAGATGTTCCCGATCGGCGACCGGCCCGACTACGAGCCCGATGCGGCGAACTCGATCGCCGCCATCGCCCGGCGCACCGGCCGCACGCCGCAGGCGGTCGCGCTCGAAGAGATGATGGCGCGCGAGGGCAAGGGCCTGCTGATGCTGCCGTTCGAGAACTACGCCTATGGCAGCCTCGACGTGGTGCACGAGATGATCGCCGATCCGGCAACCGTACTGGGCGTGGCCGACGGCGGCGCGCATGTCGGCGTGATCTGCGACGCCTCCTCGCCCACCTCGCTGCTCACCCTGTGGGGCCGTGACCGCCAGCGCGGGCCGAAGCTTTCGCTGGAGTTCCTGGTCGCCAAGCAGACGCGCGGCACTGCCGAGGCCTACGGCCTGGCGGACCGCGGCCTGCTGGCACCGGGCTACAAGGCCGACATCAACGTCATCGACTTCGACGCGCTTACGCTCAAGCGCCCCGAGGTGGTCTACGACCTGCCGGCCGGCGGTCGCCGCCTGATCCAGCGCGCCAGCGGCTACAAGCACACCTTCAATGCCGGTGTCGAGACGGTGCACGACGACGAGCTGACGGGAGAACGTCCAGGCCTTCTTGTCCGCGTGCGCTGAGCCCTTCCATCACGAGGTCGCAGCGCGATGCTCGCGAAACGCCGCCGCGAGCGTCCGCAAGGCGCCGCGCGAGCGGGCATCCGACAGCGTGGAATGCAGCACGATTTGAGACGACGGAAGCGGTGGCAGGCTGAGCTTCTCGCCGACCTCGACGACGCCGACGGGAGCGATGCGATGGGCGAGCGCCGCCACGGCGAGGCCGGCCGAGACCGCTGCTATGACCGCGGCGGTCCCGCCGCCGAGAAAGACTTCGATCCAGTCCATCCCTGCTGCGTCCAATGCGCGCGTGGCGACGTTGCGTACGCCACATGACACCGCAAGCGAGGCGAGTCGAAGCGCTTCGCCTTGCCGGTGCTCGAAGCCGGGCGCGGCAAACCAGCCGTAGCGTTCGCGCGCCAGGACTTCCCCGTCTCGTCGGCCGTCCTCGCGGCGGACGATCACCGCATCGAGCGCACCGCGGTCGAAGGAGTGCAGCAAAGCACGCGACGCCTGGATCTGCACCTCGATCAGCAAGGCCGGATCATGGGCATTGAGCTTCGCCAGCAGGACCGGGAGCTCGGGACCGGCGACCTGATCGGCAATGCCGAGGGTGAAGCGGCGCGATGGCGTCGTGAGGCCCGCCACCGCGCGCTCGTGCGCGGCCAGGAAGTCGCGTGCGGCGCCCAGGAACGCCGCGCCGCGGGCTGACAGCCGCACGAGCCTCGGCGTGCGTTCGATCAGCTTCTCCCCCAGCCGATCCTCCAGCCGCTTCAACTTCATGCTGACCGCCGCCTGAGAGGTCTCGAGCGCCTCGGCCGCCCGCGTGAAGCTCTGAAAGTCGGCAACCATGACAAATGCCTGCACGGCCTCGACGTCCAGCGTCGTCATTCTCACATATCCGTTCGTTATTCCTGAAATATATATACATGCCGTTTAGTTATCTTCAATCCGTCCCTACGTTCGGTCACTCGCTCGAACGGCAGATGGATGATGACCAACTGGCACTATGCGACTCTGACCGAGACCGCCGAAGCGGTCAGGTCGCGCAAGATCTCCTCGGTTGAGCTGACCCGCGCTCAGCTGGAACGCATTGCGCGTCTCGATCCGTCGCTCCATTCCTACGCGACCGTTACCGCCGAGTTGGCCGACATGCAGGCCCGACGGGCAGACGCGGAGATCGCGCAAGGCCGCTACCGCGGACCGCTGCACGGCATCCCGATCGCCGTCAAGGACCTGTGCGATACGGCCGGCATCGTCACGGCGGCGGGCATGGCCATTCATGCCGACCGCGTGCCCGACTGCGACGCCACCGTCGTCAAGCGGCTGGCGGACGCAGGCGCCGTTCTCCTCGGCAAGCTGCAGCTCACGGAGGGAGCGTTCGTCGCCCACCATCCGACGATTACACCTCCAGTCAACCCCTGGAACAGGGACTACTACCCCGGCGCCTCCTCGAGCGGCTCCGGTGTCGCCACTGCCGCAGGCCTATGCTTTGCCTCGCTGGGCAGCGACACGGGCGGGTCCATTCGTTTCCCGTCTGCCGCCAACGGCGTGACGGGTCTCAAGCCCACTTGGGGACGGGTCAGCCGCCACGGCGTCTTCCCCCTGGCGGCGAGTCTCGATCACATCGGCCCCATGACCCGTTCGGCAGCGGATGCCGGGGTCATGCTCGAGGCGATCGCCGGCATCGATCCGAACGACGCGACGACCCTGGCTGCGCCCGTCCCGGACTATCTCGCCGACCTTCATCGCGGCGTGCGAAGTCTGCGGATCGGCGTAGACGCAGCCTACAACGACGCCGAGAGCGACTCCGACGTTGTCGCCGCGGTTCACGCGGCGCGTAAGGTTTTCGAAGAGCTCGGCGCCGTCTTCAAGGACGTGCAGGTTCCCGATCCCGAACGGGTGATGGCGGCGTGGTCGTCATACTGCGCGGTCGAGGCCGCCATCGCCCATGAGGCCACTTATCCGGAGCGCGCCGCGGGTTACGGGAAGCTCGCGCAGCTCATTGAAGCAGGCCATTCCACAGGAGCGATCGATCTCATGAAGGCGCACCACGAGCGCCTTGCATTCAGCGGCGCCCTTGCCGCGCTGTTCTCGGAGATCGACCTGCTGCTGACGCCGACCCAGCCGCGGTCGGATTTCACCCTGACCCACGAGGCGGAGCTGTTCGCAACGAGCGAGGGACTCGCGGGCTTTCTGAGGTTCGCGACGCCCTTCGACATGGCCGGCACCCCCACCATCACCTTGCCCGGCGGCTTCACGGCGAAAGGGTTGCCGCTCTCCTTCCAGCTCGTCGGCCGCCACCTCGATGAGGGGCTGCTGGTGCGGGCCGGCCACGCCTATCAGCAGGCGACGGCTTGGCATCGCCGCCATCCCGCGCTCTGAAGCCCGTCGTTTCCGGAGGATGCAATGAGTACCAATGCAGAAGCCTTGGCGAAGCGGGATATTGCGGCCGCCGAAGGCGACTCGCGCCGTTGGCTCGCGCTGCCCGTCCTGCTGATCGGCGCTTTCCTGCCCGTTCTCGATTTCAACGTCGTCAATCTGGCCTTGCCGGCGATCAGGAACAACCTGGGTGCGACGTCCAGCGAGGTGCAGTTCGTCATATCGGCCTACGCCGCGACCTACGCCGTCTTCCTCATAACCGGCGGCCGGCTGGGTGACTGGCTGGGCCGCAAGCGCATGTTCGTGACCGGCGTCGCCGGCTTCACGCTGGCTTCGGTGCTCTGCGGTCTCGCGCCAACCCCCGGCATCCTGATCGCCGGGCGCATCCTGCAGGGGCTGACCGCGACGGTGATGGCGCCGCAGGTGCTGGCCTCGATTCGCGTCCTCTTTCCGGTCGCCGAGCACGGCAAGGCGTTCGCCCTCTACGGCGCCACGTTCGGCCTTGCCAACATCGCCGGGCAGATCCTCGGCGGCGTCCTGGTGTCGGCACATCCTTTCGGATTCGCCTGGCAGGCGATCTTTCTCATCAACCTGCCGATCGGTCTTGTCGCCACCGCCGGCAGTCTGCTCTTTCTCGGCGATTCTCGCGCCGATCACGCTCAGAAGCTGGACCTCGGCGGGGTCGTGCTGCTCTCGGCGACGCTTGGACTTCTGGTCTATCCGCTGGTCGAAGGACGCGAAGCCGGATGGCCGGCATGGATGCTCGCAATGCTCGCCCTGTCGCCCGTCGTGCTGATTGCTTTCATTCGCTTCGAGCGACGGCTGATCGCGCGCGGCGGCGCTCCTCTGGTCGATTTCTCGCTGTTCCGGCAGCCCGCCTTCGCGATCGGCATCGCGATGGCGCTCGTTTTCTACATGCTTTCGTCCTTCTACTTGACCTTCTCGGTCTATCTGCAAGGCGGCCTTCATCTCTCTCCGGTCGATGCCGGCCTGCGCACGCTTCCCTTCGCGTTCGGCTATTTCGCAGCCTCGTTCGCTTCCGCCGGGGTCATGCAGCGCCTCGGGCCGCGCGCCCTCACGCTGGGTTTCCTGATCCAGGTGGTCGGCTTCGGGGCGGTGATCCTGTCGGTCCTCGGCGCAACACCACGATCCATCGAAATCGCCCTTCTCGTGGCAGGGCTCGGCTATGGCCTCGTGGTTCCCTCGGTCATCAAGGCGGTGGTCGGCGGTATCGACCAGCGTCACGTGGGACTCGCCTCCGGGATGGTCATCTCGACGTTCCAAATCGGCGCGGCGCTGGGCGTCGCGATCATCGGCGGTGTCTTCTTCGGCTGGCTCGGAACCGGGCGCGAACTGGACGACTACTCGACTGCCTTCAGCGTGGCCCTGGGCTGCAACGTCGTGTTGCTGGTGATCGGTGGCCTGCTTTCACTGTGGCTCCCGCATAGAGCAGGCCCTGGATGAGCGCTAAACCGTCATATGCCGTCTGACCGCCTCGGCATCGAAGGTCTCGCGGGTTCCCGACATCACGATCTCGCCGCGGTCCATCACCGCGAAGTCGTCGGCCAGCTCGTGGGCGAAGTCGAGATACTGCTCGACCAGCAGGATCGCCATGTCGCCGCGCTGGCGCAGGAACGTGATCGCCCGGCCGATGTCCTTGATGACCGACGGCTGGATCCCCTCGGTCGGCTCGTCGAGCACCAGAAGCTTGGGCCGCATGGTGAGCGCCCGGCCGATCGCGAGCTGCTGCTGCTGGCCGCCCGACAGGTCGCCGCCGCGCCGGCGCAGCATCGACTGCAGCACGGGGAACAGCTCGAACACCTCGTCCGGCACGGTCTTCTGCTCGCGCTTGAGCGGCGCATAGCCCGTTTCGAGGTTCTCCTTCACCGTCAGCAACGGGAAGATCTCGCGGCCCTGCGGCACCAGCGCCACCCCGCGCCGCGCGCGGTCGTAGGCCGGCAGGCGCGAGACGTCGTGACCGTCGAGCTGGATCGAGCCCGAGGCGATCGGCTGCAGCCCGCAGATCGCGCGCAGCAGGCTGGTCTTGCCGACACCGTTGCGTCCCAACAGGCAGAATACCCGGCCGATCTGCGCGGAAAGCGACACGCCGCGCAGCGCCTGCGCCGCGCCGTAGTAGAGATTGACGTTCTGGACCGAGAGCATGGCTTACCGGCCCAGATAAACTTCGACGACGCGCGGATCGGCGCTGACCTGGTCGAGCGAGCCCTCGGCCAGCATCGAGCCTTCGTGCAGCACCGTAACCTTCACGCCGAGCGCTCGGACAAAGCTCATGTCGTGCTCGACCACGACCACCGAATGGTTCTTGTTGACCTCGCGCAGCACGTGCGCGGTCGTCTCGGTCTCGACGTCGGTCATCCCGGCGACCGGCTCGTCGACCAGCAGCAGCTTGGGGTTCTGCGCCAGCAGCATGCCGATCTCGAGCCATTGCTTCTGGCCGTGGCTGAGCCGCGCGCCCAGCATGTGCTGCTGCGCCTCGAGCCGGATGATCGACAGGATCTCGTCGAGACGCCGGTTCTCGACCTGGGTCGGCGCGGCGCCCAGGAGCTTGTACCAGCTGCGCAGCCCGGCCAGCGCCAGCAGGAGGTTGTCGCGCACCGTGTGGTTCTCGAACACGGTCGGCTTCTGGAACTTGCGGCCGATGCCGAGGGTGGCGATGTCGGCCTCGTCGAGCTTGGTGAGGTCGGCCTTGCCGTCGAACACCACCTCGCCCTCGTCCGGCCGGGTCTTGCCGGTGATGACGTCCATCATGGTGGTCTTGCCGGCGCCGTTGGGCCCGATGATGGCACGCATCTCGCCCGGCTCGACCAGCAGCGAGAGGTTGTTCAGGGCCTTGAAGCCGTCGAACGAGACGGTGACGCCGCTGAGATACAGGAGCGCCGACGTGCTGCGCGGCGCGTTCATGCCGGCCGTACCTTCCGCGGCTTGAGTTGCTCCCAAAGGCCGACGACGCCCTTTGGCAGGAACAGCGTGACCAGGATGAACAGCGCGCCGAGCGCGAACAGCCAGACCTCGGGCAGTGCACCCGTCAGGTAGGTCTTGGCCCAGTTGACGATGAACGCGCCGACCACCGGTCCGACCAAGGTGCCGCGGCCGCCGACGGCGACCCACAGCACGGCCTCGATCGAGTTGCCGGGCGCGAACTCGCTGGGATTGATGATGCCGACCTGGGGCACGTAGAGGGCGCCGGCGATGCCGGCCATCGCGGCCGACAGCACGAACACGAAGAGCTTGTAGCCCTCGACCCGGTAGCCCAGGAACCGCATGCGGGATTCGGCGTCGCGCACCGCCGTCAGCGCCTTGCCGAAGCGCGAGCTCACGACCGCGGCAGAGATCACCAGGAAGAGCGCCAGCGCCAGCGCCGAGGCAAAGCACAGCACGCCGCGCGTGCTGTCGGCCTGGACCGAGAAGCCGAGGATGTCCTTGTAGTCGGTCAGGCCGTTGTTGCCGCCCAGGCCCATGTCGTTGCGGAAGAAGGCAAGCTGCAGCGCATAGGTCATCGCCTGGGTGATGATCGAGAGATAGACGCCGGTGACTCGGCTCCGGAAGGCGAACCAGCCGAGCGCCAGCGCGAGCACGCTGGGCACGATGATGATCATGGGGCCGGCGAACCAGAAATACCGGATGCCATGCCAGAACCAGGGCAGCTCCGGATAGTTCAGGAACACCATGAAATCGGGCAGCAGCGGATTGCCGTAGACGCCGCGCGTGCCGATCTGGCGCATCAGGTACATGCCCATGCAGTACCCCCCCAAGGCGAAGAAGGCCGCGTGCCCGAGCGAGAGGATGCCGCAGAAGCCCCACACCAGGTCGACCGCCAGCGCCAGCGACGCGTAGCAGAGATACTTGCCGATCAGCTGGAGGATGTAGGACGGCACGTAGAACGCGCTGGTCCTGGGCATCAGCTGGTTGAGCAGCGGCAGGGCGATGCCGATTGCCAACACCAGCAGCACGAACAGGCGGACGTTGCGGCTCATGCCGTTCCAGAGGAAACGCGTCATCATTAGCGCGTACTCATTCGACGGAGCGCCCTTTGAGCGCAAACAGTCCGCGCGGGCGGCGCTGGATGAACAGGATGATGAACACCAGCACCAGGATCTTGCCCAGCACGGCGCCGGCATAGGGTTCGAGGAACTTGTTGACGATGCCGAGCGCAGTCGCGCCGAGCAGCGTGCCGAACAGGTTGCCGACGCCGCCGAACACCACGACCATGAAGGAATCGATGATGTAGCCTTGGCCCAGGTTCGGGCTGACATTGTCGATCTGGCTCAGCGCCACGCCAGCGAGGCCTGCGATGCCCGAGCCGAGGCCGAAGGTCAGCGCATCGACACGCGGTGTGCGGATGCCCATGGCGGCGGCCATCGGACGGTTCTGCGTCACGGCGCGCATGTAGAGGCCGAGCGGCGTCTTGCGCAGCAGCAGGAGCAGGCTCGCAAACACGATCAGGGCGAAGATCACGATCCACAGCCGGCCGTACGTCACGTCGATCTGGCCGACCTTGAAGGCGCCCGACATCCACGACGGCGCCGCGACCTCGCGGTTGGTCGGGCCGAAGATCGAGCGCACCGCCTGCTGCAGCACCAGCGACAGGCCCCAGGTGGCAAGCAGCGTGTCGAGCGGCCGGCCGTAGAGGAAGCGGATGATGCTGCGCTCGATCGCGACGCCGATCGCGCCCGACACCAGGAAGGCGAGCGGCAAGGCGACGATGATCGAGTAGTCGAACAGCTGGGGCACGGCGCTGCGCATCGCCTGCTGCACGACGAAGGTCGTGTACGCGCCCAGCATCACCATCTCGCCGTGCGCCATGTTGATGACGCCCATGGTGCCGAAGGTGATGGCGAGGCCGATCGCCGCGAGCAGCAGCACCGAGCCCAGCGAGATGCCATACCAGACGTTCTGCGCGCCGGCCCAGGCCGCGAGCGACTGGCGCACCGTATCGGCGGCGGCGGTCGCGGCAGCCTTCACATCGGCATCGCCCGACGACGCGGCAGCCTGCAGCACGCCCATTGCATCGCGGTCGCCGCGGTCGCGCACGATGGCGATCGCCTCGATCTTGTCCTTGCTGGGCGCATCCGACGCGAGCACTGCCGCGGCGCGGGCCTGCGCCATGGCGCGCCTGATGCCGGTGTCTTTCTCGGCGGCAATCGCCTTGTCGAGCGCGTCGAGCGACGAGGCCTCACGGCGCGTGAACAGCGCCTGGGCCGCCTCGCGCCGAACCTTCGGATCGGGGTTCATCAGGGTCAGCGTGCCCATGGCGGCGTCGATCGTGCCGCGCAGGCGGTTGTTGATCTTGACCCGCTCGAGATCGTCCTCGGTCGCAGCGCCGGCGTCCTTGCCGGTGATGGCGTCGGTCAGCGCGAGCTGCTTGCCGGCCCCCTTCGCGATGACGACGACCTTGTCGGCACTGCGAACGTAGAGCGCACCGTCATTCAAAGCCCGAAGGATCGGAGCGGCGCGCGGCTCGCCCGACGCCGCCAGCGCCGTGATCGCCGCATCGCGGTCGCTGTAGCCGCCCGTCACCAGGTTGGCGACCAGTGTGGCGAGATCCTCCGCTGCAGCCACGCTTGCCATGACGAGAGCGGCAAGGATCGGCAGCAGCGCCCCCAGAAGACGCATTCGCGACATATTTCCAGAATTAGCCTGTAGAAGGAAATGGGGCGACTCGAAAGTCGCCCCATCCCTGTGTGTATCGACTTGGGTCTATCGGATTTGGGCCGGGCTACTTGCCCGAGCCGATGCACTTCTTGGCAACGGTGTCGTAGTTGCCGCAGTTCATCGGCGGCGTCCAATCCGCTACCAGGTTCTTGGAGTCGTCGAGAATCGGCGACCAGGCGGCGCCCGGCACCAGGCCCGGGGTCTTCCACACCACGTCGAACTGGCCGTTGCCCTCGATCTCGCCGATCAGCACCGGCTTGGTGATGTGATGGTTCTTCAGCATCTCCGACATGCCGCCGGTCAGGTTCGGCACCTTCACGCCGACGATCGCGTCGATGACCTTGTTCGGGTCGGTCGTGCCGGCCTTCTTCACCGCCTCGACCCACATGTTGAAGCCGATGTAGTGCGCTTCCATCGGATCGTTGGTCACGCGCTTCGGATTCTTGGTGAAGGTCTGCCACTCCTTGATGAACGCCTCGTTGGCCGGGTTCTTGACCGATTCGAAATAGTTCCAGGCGGCGAGATGGCCGACCAGCGGCTTGGTGTCGATGCCGGCGAGCTCTTCCTCGCCGACCGAGAAGGCGACCACCGGGATGTCCTTGGCCTTGATGCCCTGGTTGCCGAGCTCCTTGTAGAACGGGACGTTGGCGTCGCCGTTGATGGTCGACACGACGGCGGTCTTCTTGCCGGCCGAGCCGAACTTCTTGATCTCCGCCACGATCGACTGCCAGTCGGAGTGACCGAACGGCGTGTAGTTGATCATGATGTCTTCCTGCTTGACGCCCTTCTGCTTGAGGTACGCCTCGAGGATCTTGTTGGTCGTGCGCGGATAGACGTAGTCGGTGCCCGCCAGGACCCAGCGCTTCACCTCGCCGCCGTCCTTGCTCATCAGGTAGTCGACCGCCGGGATCGCCTGCTGGTTCGGCGCGGCTCCGGTATAGAACACGTTGCGCTGGCTCTCCTGGCCCTCGTACTGCACGGGGTAGAACAGCAGGCCGTTCAGCTCCTCGAACACCGGCAGCACCGACTTGCGGCTGACCGAGGTCCAGCAGCCGAACACCGCCGCGACATGGTCCTTCTGCAGGAGCTCTCGCGCCTTCTCGGCGAACAGCGGCCAGTTCGATGCCGGGTCGACGACCACGGCCTCGAGCTTCTTGCCCAGCAGGCCGCCCTTCTTGTTCTGCTCGTCGATCAGCATCAGCATGACGTCCTTCAGGGTCGTCTCGCTGATCGCCATCGTGCCCGACAGCGAGTGAAGAATGCCGACCTTGATCGTGTCTTCCGCAAACGCGCCGGTCGTCGCGCTGGCCACGAGGCCGGCGGCCACGAGGCCCGTCCGTATCATGGAACCCAAGCTCATCCCGCTTCTCCTTGTTCTTCCCGACGGATTACCCCCGCCGGGACCCAAGGAAGCGAGAAGCGTGCCAAGTCGCCGAGGAGCCCGGGAAATGGCCCCGGAACGGATCTAGTGGGACGCCAGGACCAGCGCGCCGCCGGCCATCACCAGGGCGCCGAGGGTGCGCAAACCCAGGTTGCCGGTGCGGCGCTGCACAACCCGGCCGAGTCCCAGGCCCACCAGGTGGAGCAGGGCGGTGGCCGTCAGGAAGCCCAGTATGTAGCCGCCGGGATCGCCGGTCGGGGCTTCCAGCGCATGGGAGTAGCCATGCAGCAGGGCGAACCAGCCGACCAGCAGCATGGCGGTGGCGGTCGGCACCCGGACAGCGGCCATGACCAGCCCGCCCAGCATGAAAATCGACGCGATGATGCCCGCCTCCGAGAAGGGCAGTTTTATGCCCGCGAATCCGGCAGCTGCTCCAAACGCCATCATGACCAGGAAGGCCAGCGGTACAGCCACGGCCGCGGCGGGCTTGCGCGCCGCCAGGAAGGCTGCCCACATGCCGGCGCCGATCATTGCCAGGACGTGGTCCGGACCGGTCAGCGGGTGCAGGAAGCCCGACTCGCCATGGCCGGGATGGGCGAAGGCCGGATGGGCCAGCAACAGGCTGGCCAATGCCAGATACAAAACTGACAAACCGGGCGCACGTACCATTGCGTACTTGTCTCGCATCCTCAGCGTTCCGGCAAGCCGCCTTGGCGAACGATGAAGGACGCGATCTCGGCGACGCCCTTGTTCTCCTTGAGGTTGGAGAACAGGAACGGCCGCTGGCCGCGCATCCTGCGGGCGTCGCGGTCCATGACCTCGAGATTGGCGCCGACCAGCGGCGCGAGGTCGATCTTGTTGATCACCAGCAGGTCCGAGCGCGTGATCCCCGGCCCGCCCTTGCGCGGGATTTTTTCACCGGCTGCGACATCAATCACATAGATGGTGAGATCGGCCAGCTCAGGCGAGAAGGTCGCGGCGAGATTGTCGCCCCCTGACTCGACGAACACGATCTCGAGCCTGGGCCATTTGCGGACGATGTCCGACACCGCGGCGAGATTGATCGAGGCGTCCTCCCGGATCGCCGTGTGCGGGCAGCCGCCGGTCTCGACGCCGACGATGCGGTCGGGCGCCAGCGCGCCGGCACGGGTCAGGAACTCGGCGTCCTCCTTCGTATAGATATCGTTGGTGACGACGGCGATGTCGTAGGTCTCGCGCATCGTCTTGCACAGGCGCTCGACCAGGGCGGTCTTGCCCGAGCCGACCGGGCCGCCCACGCCCACCCGCAATGGCCCTCGCATCATGACCGGAACAACCTCGTATATTGCGTTTCGTGCCGCATCGAGCACCAGTCGAGCAGCGGCGTCGCCGTGCCGACCTCGTCGAGGTCGGTAACGGCGAGCGCCGCCGCGACCGCCTTCTGCACCGCGCCTTCGAGGCTGGCCAGCGCAATCTGGCCGTCGCTCTGACCCAGCGGGACCGCGCGCACCGCGGCCGAGATCAGGTTGGCGGTGAAGGCGTGCAGGTAGCCTTCGAGCGCCCATTCGAGGGCGATGCCGTGCACCGCGGCGGACAGCGCCACGGCGATCGGCAAGGCGATCTCGCCGTTCAGGCGCTCATGCGCGGCGTCGAGATCGGGATGCGGCCAGGCGGTGCGGGTGATCGACAGGAACGAGCCGCCCTGTTGGCGCGATTCGAGCGCCATCTCCGACGTGCCGCGCCAGGCCGCCGCACGCTCGGCAATCGAGTCGAAGGCCTGCCACGTCTTGGACTCGGCCGTGCGCCACGCGGCGGCGAACAGCGCGCCATCGACGCGGCCGGTGCCGGCGCCCAGCACGGTCCGCAGCCATGCCACCAGTGAGGGCCGGTTGACGATCAAGCCCTCCTCGATCGCGGTCTCGACACCATGGCTGTAGCTGAAGCCGCCGATCGGATAGGCGGGCGACAGCCAGGCGAGCAGGCGATAGAGCGCGTCGGCCGCCATGATCAGCCGTGCCGCTCGGCGTGCAATGCCCCGTGACGATGGTCGGGATCGTGGTTGTGCTGACCGTAGGCGCCGCCCTCGGGATCGAAGACGCTGCGGACCTTGCGCACCTCGGCGCCGAGGCCCTTCAGCATGTCGACGATCACATGGTCGTCGCGGATCAGGATGCGGTCGCCCTCGATCTGCGCCGGCAGGTGGCGGTTGCCGAGATGCCAGGCGAGTCGCGCGAAGGAGGTCGCGTCGCGGCCCCGCACCTCCACCAGATCCTCCTCGGCCGCCTTCACCTCGACGTAGCCGCCCTCCTCGAGCCGAAGGCCATCGCCGGTGTGCAGCACGATCGGCTCGATCAGGTCGAGCAGGAAGTCGAGGCCTTCGTCACCCAGCATGCGCAGGCGGCGACGATAGCGGTCGTCGAACAGGAGCGTGACGGTGTCGACGCGCTCGGCTTGCGGCCAGCGGCCGGCGCGCACGACCTCGATGGCGCGTTTCATAAAGCTCTCGTCGCCCCGGGCACCCGTGTCATCCCGAGCGAAGCGAGGGATCTTTCCTGTTGCCCCAAGGATCCCTCGCTACGCTCGGGGTGACAATTTTTGCGTTCCATCGGTCGTGCGTCAGAACAAAAAATACCGTTGCGCCATCGGCAGGACCTCGGCCGGCTCGCACGTCAGGAGCTCGCCGTCGGCGCGCACCTCGTAGGTCTCGGGATCGACCTCGATCGTCGGGCAGAGCGCATTGTGCACCATGTCCTTCTTGCCGATCTTGCGCGTGCCTTTCACGGCGGCGAGAGGCCGCGCGAGTCCCCACTTCTTCGCCACGCCCTTGGCGATCGCCGCAGCCGAGGTGAAGATCACCGGGCTGGCGACCAGATTGCGGCCATAGGCGCCGAACATCGGCCGGTAGTGGATCGGCTGCGGCGTCGGGATCGAGGCGTTGGGATCGCCCATTGGCGCCGCGGCAATCGAGCCGCCGATCAGCACCATGTCGGGCTTGGCGCCGAAGAAGGCCGGCGACCAGATCACCAGGTCGGCGCGCTTTCCGACCTCGACCGAGCCGACATGGCGGGAGATGCCGTGGGTGATCGCGGGGTTGATCGTGTACTTGGCGACGTAGCGCTTGGCGCGGA
>Ga0070738_10000740_pt1 | contig 83483 bp, 75 predicted proteins | sample Coa_R2_2_FD_66446 | JGI IMG/M metagenome (GOLD analysis project Ga0070738, IMG submission 66446) | Surface soil microbial communities from Centralia Pennsylvania, which are recovering from an underground coalmine fire - Coalmine... | ecosystem: Environmental > Terrestrial > Soil > Unclassified ...
GAATTCGATCTTGCGAGCCTTGAACTCGACGAGCTGCTGCAGCGTCTCGAGCATGACGGCATTCGCGCCGATCGCGCCCTGATCGATTTTCTGCGTCCCTGCTATGCCGCTTTCCAGCTCGGCACGTTCACGCTCGCAACCGAGAACGTCACGGCGCAAGACGATGCGGCCGCGCTTAGCGCGCGGGAGAACTATAGGCGCAGGCTCGAGCAGGAAACCAGAGTTCTGGAACCATCTTTGTAGCCTATCGTTCCAGCCCTCAAGGGAAGTGGAGAGAAGCATGTCGCAAGCAAAGGCGACGGATTACGACGAATTTCGACGACAGGCGCTAGAGCGCGAGGAACTGCCGGCAGGCTTAACCGGCAGGTGCAGTCGTCGCGAAATTCTGCGCCTCGACTTCCGCTCGTCTGAGGAAGGGCCGGCGCAACTGTGCGCCGATACGTTTTTCGACAAATTGCACCCGCTCCAACTCGCTTTGCTTTCTCAAAACGCGCAACCGCACCGCGCGAAAGCGTCCACCGAAACGAGGGCTCGGCAGAAATGATGCCAATGGTATTGGTCACCGGCGGTGCCGGATTTATCGGCTGTCACGTCTGCAAAGCTTTGCTCGCGCGCGGCTATCGCGTTCGCGTGCTCGACCTTCTCGTCGAACAGGTGCACCGCGGCGCATTGCCTGTCGGTCTGCCCGCCGCGGCCGAGTTCATCAAGGGCGACGTTCGCGATGAGAATACCCTCGCGCGCGCGCTGCGCGGCGTCGATTTCGTCATTCATCTCGCGGCCGAGGTCGGCGTCGGCCAAAGCATGTACCAGATCGACCGCTATGTCTCGGTCAATGATCTGGGCACGGCTATGCTCTTTCAGCAAATGCTCGAGCGGCCGGTCGCCCGCGTCGTTGTCGCCTCGTCGATGAGCGTTTATGGCGAGGGCCTCTATCGCGGTGCTGACGGCGAGAACGTCGAAGATGCCGAACGCGAAAGCGGCATGTGGGACCCGCTGGATGCGCGCGGGCGCCCGCTTGTGCCGATCGCGACGCCCGAGTGGAAACGCCCGGCTCTCGCTTCGGTCTATGCGCTGACGAAATTCGTGCAGGAGCGACTGACGCTCAACGTCTGCGCCGCTTACGGCATCGAGGCCGTGGCGCTGCGGCTCTTCAATACCTATGGGTCCGGACAGGCGCTCTCCAACCCCTATACCGGCGTGCTCGCCATTTTCGCTTCGCGGCTGCTGAACGGCAAGGCGCCGCTCGTCTTCGAAGACGGCGAGCAGCGGCGCGATTTCGTCCATGTGTCGGACGTCGCCGAGGCTTTCGTCACCGCCCTCGAACATCCGCGCGCGGCGGGCAATGTCTACAACATCGGCAGCGGCGAATCCCGGTCGATCCTCGACGTCGCCGCGGCACTCGCCGCCGCGATGGGGCGCGACATTGCGCCGGAAATCACCGGCCAGGCGCGCGCCGGCGATATCCGGCATTGTTTCGCCGACATTTCGAAAGCCGAACGGGAGCTCGGCTTCGTTCCGCGCAAGAATTTCGGCGAAGGCCTCGCCGAACTTGCCCAATGGGTCGCGCAGCAAGAAGCGGTCGATCGTGCCGATCAAGCGCGGCGCGAATTGGAAATGCGAGGGCTCGTCGCATGACATCGGCGGTTCGTAAAATCCGCCCGGTTCTCGTGACCGGCGGCGCGGGCTTTATCGGCTCCAATCTCGCCGACCGTCTGGCGAGCGAGGGCGAACATGTCCTCATCTACGACGCTCTGGTTCGCCCCGGCGTCGAACGCAATGTCGCTTGGCTCAGGGCGCGCCACGGCGCGAAGATCGCGCTCGCCGTCGCCGACGTGCGCGATGCCGCGGCTCTCGGCGATGCCGTGAAAGAAGCAAGCGCCATTTTTCATTTCGCCGCGCAAGTCGCGGTGACGAGCAGCCTCCTCGATCCGCTCGAAGATTGCTCGGTCAATCTCGAAGCCACGATCCGGCTGCTCGAATCCATTCGCAAAAGCGGTGCGCGCGCCCCCCTCATCTTTGCCAGCACCAATAAGGTCTATGGCGATCTCGCCGATATCGAGCTCGCGGCCAATGAAGAGGCATATCAGCCGCGCGACGAAATCTTGGGCGGCCGCGGCATTTCGGAAGAACGCTCGCTCGAGTTTCACACGCCCTACGGCTGTTCGAAAGGTGCAGCCGAGCAATATGTGCTCGACTATGCGCGCTCTTTCGGCTTGCCGACCGCGGTGATGCGGATGAGCTGCATCTATGGTCCCCGCCAGATGGGCACCGAGGATCAGGGCTGGGTCGCCCATTTTCTCCTGCGTGTTCTGGCGGGCGAACCGATCACGATCTTCGGCGACGGGCGGCAGGTGCGCGATCTGCTCTTCGTCGACGATGCGGTCGAAGCTTATGTTCGCGCCCGCAGACATATCGGCAAGATCGGTGGCCGCGCATTCAATCTCGGCGGCGGCCCCGCCAATGCGGTGAGCCTGATGCAGCTTATCGCCTATGCCGAGCGGCTTGCCGGCCGCAAGATCGAACTCGACTTTCAGCCGTGGCGGGCCGGCGATCAGCGCTATTACGTCTCCGATACGCGCCGCATTGCGCGCGAGCTCGGGCTCGCCCCGCCGCTCGCTTGGCGCGCCGGTGTCGAGCGCCTGTTCCTTTGGCTTTCGGCCGAGCATGGCGATCTGCCCGCCAGACGCAAAATGGGAGCCTGAGATGCGCGTCGCGCTCGTCAATCCGACCTGGCATTTCGACGGTTCGATCTATTTCGGCTGTCGCGAGCCGCATCTTCCGATCGAACTCGGTTGCGCCAAGGTTCTGCTCGAGCGCGCCGGGCACGAGGCACGGATTTTCGACGGTCACATCACGGGTACGCCGATCGCGCGGCTCGCCAAGCAGGTCGCGGAATTCGGACCGGAGATGACGGTTGTGACCACGGCGCCGACCTATCTCTTCTGGCGCTGTGCGCCGCCGGAGCTGCGCGTTCCGCGTGAATTCCTCGTCGCTCTCGGGAATCGCGGCGGGGTGACGATCGCGGTCGGCCCGCACGGATCGGTCACGCCTGAACCCACGTTGCGCAAGCTTGGCGTCGATGCCGTCGTTAGGGGCGAATCCGAAGAAGCGCTCGTCGAAATCGCCAGCGGGGGCAGGCTCGCTGCAATTCCCGGCCTTGCGCTTCGCGACGGACCCGCGGTCATTGTCACGGGCGAGCCGCGGATGACGCAGTTTACCGACCTTCCGCCGCTCGCCTGGCCGGACGAATGGGTGAAGGCGCATCACCACCATCACCATCGCTTCGACATCGTGCCGGATGGACCGGGCGCCGAGGTCGAAGCCTCGCGCGGCTGTCCCTATTCGTGCAGCTTCTGCGCCAAGCTCGATTATCGCGATAAATATCGCCGCCGTGAACTCGATCCGCTCTTGCACGAGATCGATCGGCTGATCGCGCAAGGCGTCGTCTATTTCTATTTCATCGACGAGATCTTCCTGCCGCAGAAGCCGCTGCTCGAGGCGCTCGTGTCGCGTCAGATTCCGTTCGGCATTCAGACGCGCATCGATCTCTGGCGGCCGGATATGCTCGATCTTTTGGGCGAGGCGCGCTGCGTCTCGATCGAGGCGGGAGTCGAAAGCCTCACACCGGAAGGACGGGCAGCGCTCGACAAGAACTGCCGCATGAGCACCGACGATCTTGCCGAGCGCCTCATCTATGCGCGCCGGCGCGTGCCCTTCGTGCAGGCCAATCTCATCAAGCTCGCCGACGACGACCCGGCGCTCGTTGCGCAATGGCGAGAGAAATTGCAGCGCGCCGGCGTCTGGGCGAACGATCCTGTGCCGCTCTATCCTTATCCGTCATCCCCCGATTATCGGCGCCTGTGGGGCGCGCCCGATGCGCATGCCTGGGAGCGCGCGCATGAACATTATCTGATGCAATTCGGGTCGTTCAGCGACATTCAGGACGAACATCCGCGCCCCCTCGGGGAGTTGGAGGCGGCATGCGAACGCGCTTGAGACCGCTGCGCCTCTTCATGACGGCCGATGCGGTGGGCGGCGTCTTTCAATATGCGGTCGATCTCGCGGCGGCTTTGGCTGCGCATGGGATCGAGACGACGCTCGCTCTGCTCGGGCCGCGGGTGAGCGCAGCGCAGCGCGCGGCTCTCGTTGGGGTGGACGGCCTCAAATTCATCGAAACAGGCTTGCCGCTCGACTGGCTTGCGGCGGACGAAGGGAGCGCTATGGCGACGGCATCGGCTGTTGCTGCGCTCGCCGCCCTCAACGAGGCGGATGCCGTCCACTTGAACACGCCCGCTTTGGCGATTGCGCGCTATCCAGCGCCAGTCGTAGCGGTGGCGCATTCCTGCCTTGCCAGCTGGTGGGCTGCGGTCAAAAGCACGGCGCTTCCGCCGGACTTTGCCTGGCGCACGCGACTTATGGCGCGCGGGATGGCGGGCGCCGACGTCGTGATTTGTCCGAGTCGATCTTTCGCGCAGACGCTCGCCGAACTCTACGGGCGCATGCCGATCGTCGTGCATAACGGGCGGCCTTCGTGTGCGACCTCGACTGCAGAAGCGGATAAGGCACCCTCTGCCTTCACCGCCGGACGTCTCTGGGACGAGGGCAAGAATATTGCCGTGCTCGACGCCGCGGCCGGACTTATCGATATTCCGCTCTTTGCGGCGGGGCCCGTCGAGGGGCCGAATGGCACGCGGTTCACGCCGCGACATCTCAAGTGCCTCGGCAGTCTCGATGCGGCGCAGATGCGTGCCGAGCTCGCGCGCCGGCCGATGTTCGTCTCGGCTGCGCTTTACGAACCTTTCGGTCTTGCGGTTCTCGAAGCGGCGCAAGCGGGCTGCGCGCTGATCCTTTCCGATATTCCGACCTTCCGCGAGCTATGGGACGGCGCCGCGCTCTTCGTCGGCGCGCGCGATCCGCGCGCTTTCGCCGACGCACTGAAATGGCTCGATCCGGTGCGACGCGCCGAAATGGGCGAGGCAGCGCGCCTGCGCGCCGAGCGCTATTGCGTCGATCGTGTCGCTGCGACAATGGCTTCGATCTATGACGGGCTGCGCCAGCCAATGCGAGGCGCGGCATGAAGATCGTCTATTTCACGCATTCGCTGCGCTCCTGCTGGAATCACGGCAATGCGCATTTCCTGCGCGGCATTCTGCGCGAGCTGATCGCTTTGGGCCACGACGTGCGCGCCTTCGAACCGAAAGAGTCCTGGAGTCTCAGAAACCTGCTCGAGGATCACGGACCAAAGGGCCTCGAGCCATTCCGCCAAGCCTATCCGGAGCTCAGCTCGGAGAGCTTCACCAATGAAGAGGAGATCGAGGCTGCAATCGACGGCGCCGATCTCGTCATCGTGCACGAATGGAACGAGCCTTGGCTCGTGGCCAATCTCGGCGCGCAACGTAAAAGAGGCGCGCGCTTCCTGCTCCTCTTCCACGATACGCATCACCGTGCGGTAAGCGAGCCCGAGACGATTCATGGCTTCGATCTTACGGCCTATGACGGCGTACTGGCCTTCGGCGCGGCGCTTGCCGAGGTCTACCGGCGCTTCGGTCATCGCGTCTTCGTCTGGCATGAGGCTGCGGATGCGCGGCTCTTCCGGCCGCCATCCGACGAAGGTCCGCGCTCGGGCCTCGTCTGGATCGGGAATTGGGGGGACGACGAGCGCTCCGCCGAACTCGAAGAATTTTTGCTTCGTCCGGCCGCGCGGGCAAATCTGCCGCTCGACGTCCATGGCGTGCGCTATCCTGAAGCAGCGCGGCGCGCGCTCGAGGCGCATGGAGCAATCTATCGCGGCTGGCTTGCCAATCCGCAAGCGCCGCTTGTCTATGCGCGCCATCTTGCGACCGTACACGTCCCGCGCCGCTATTATGCGGCTCTTCTGCCCGGCATTCCGACGATCCGCGTCTTCGAGGCCCTTGCTTGCGGCATTCCGCTCGTCTGCGCGCCGTGGGACGATAGCGAACGTCTCTTTACATCCGGTCGGGATTATCTTGTGGCGCGTAACGAAGCGGAGATGACACGCCACTTGCGTGCGCTCAAAGAGGATAAAGGCTTGCGCGCCGTCCTCGCCGAAGCCGGGCTCGCGACAATCCGCGCTCGCCACACGTGCGCGCATCGCGCCGCCGAACTCCTCGCCATCGTCGCCAAGCTCAAAGCGCCGGAAGTGGAGGCCGCATGAATATCGCCTTTTATGGCTCGAGCCTCCTCTCTTCGTATTGGAACGGAGCGGCCACTTATTATCGGGGGCTCCTCGAAGAGCTCGCGCGTCGCGGACACGCGATCACGTTCTACGAGCCCGACGCCTTCGAGCGCCAAAGCCATCGCGATATCGATCCGCCGGATTGGGCGGATGTCGTCGTCTATCCTGCGACGGAATCGGGTGTTCGCCGGGTGATCGCCGAAGCGGCCTCTGCCGATGTGGTCGTCAAGGCCAGCGGTGTCGGCGTTTTCGACGATGTCCTGCTCGCCGGCGTCATCGATGCTTCGCGCCCGCATGCGATCCGCATTTTCTGGGACGTCGATGCTCCGGCGACGCTCGCGGAGCTTGCGGTAGATCCGCGCCATCCGCTGCACCAGGCCATGCCGGCGCTCGACATGGTCTTCACCTATGGCGGCGGGCCGCCGGTCGTCGCGGGTTATGAGCGATTTGGCGCGGCGCGCTGCGTTCCGATCTATAATGCGCTCGATCCCAAGACGCATCATCCGGTCGAGCCCGATCCGCGCTTTGCCTGCGATCTTGCTTTTCTCGGCAATCGGCTGCCGGATCGGGAAGCGCGGGTCGGCGAATTCTTTTTCGTCCCTGCGATGCTTGCGACCGAGAAGTCGTTCCTGATCGGCGGCAATGGCTGGGAGACACTCACCATGCCGTCGAACGTGCGTGCGCTCGGTCATGTCTATACGCGCGAACACAATGCCTTCAATGCGACGCCGCTGGCGGTTCTCAATATCGCGCGCGACAGTATGGCGAACATCGGCTTTTCGCCGGCGACCCGCGTGTTCGAGGCAGCTGGCGCGAGCGCCTGTCTCATCACCGACGCTTGGGAAGGGATCGAACTCTTCCTTCACCCGGACAAGGAAGTGCTTGTAGCGCGCGACGGCCAGGACGTTGCGGATCTCCTCGAGGCGCTCACGCCCGAAACGGCGCGCGCGATCGGCGAGGCCGCACGCCGGCGCATCCTTGCCGAACACACTTATGCGCGGCGTGGCGCGGAAGTGGACGGGGCGCTGCGCGAGCTCGCCGCCTTGAAGCGCGAGAGGGCGCTCGCATGAGCTATGATCTCGTCGTCCTCGGGCTCTCGCTCTCCTCGTCCTGGGGCAATGGACATGCGACGACCTATCGGGCTCTGCTCAAGGCCTATGCCGCGCGCGGACACGAGATTCTCTTTCTCGAGCGCGATCAGCCTTGGTATGCAACGCATCGCGATCTCGAAGAACCCGAATTTTGCCGGCTCGTCCTCTACCGTTCGCTCGCCGAGCTTGAGCGGTTTTGCCCGGAAATCGCGCAAGCCAGAGCCGTAATCGTCGGGTCCTATGTGCCGGAAGGAATCGCGGTCGGACGCTTCGTGCAGAAACATGCGCGAGGTGTCGTCGCCTTCTACGACATCGATACGCCCGTGACGCTCGGCGATCTCGACCGCTGCAAATATTTGAGCCGCGATCTCATCGACGGTTACGACCTTTATCTCTCGTTCACCGGCGGGCCCATTCTCGAGCGATTGACGCATGATTTCGGCGCACGTGCCGCCGTCGCCCTCTACTGCTCGGTCGATCCATCGGTCTATCGGCCGACCGGCGCCAAGCCCCGCTATGACCTCGGCTATCTCGGCACGTATTCGCCCGATCGGCAGCCGGCGCTCGAACGCCTGCTGATCGAGCCCGCGCGCCGTGCGCCCCATCTCTCTTTCATTGTCGGAGGACCGCTCTATCCGGAAGGTATCGACTGGCCGCCGAATGTCACGCGGCAGAACCATGTCGCGCCCGCTCAACATCCGGCCTTTTACGGCGCCTGCCGTTTTGCGCTGAACCTCACGCGCGCCGACATGTTGCGGACCGGATTCAGCCCCAGCGTTCGCCTCTTCGAAGCGGCCGCTTGCGGTACGCCCCTGATTTCCGACGCTTGGCCGGGGCTCGAGACCTTCTTCGCAATTCAGGAGGAAATTCTGTTGGCCGCGCGCACGCAAGACATTCTGAGCTTTCTCGAAGCTACGCCGGAGCCTGTCCGGCGCCGCTTGGCGCAGCGCGTGCGCCGCCGTGTGCTCGGCACGCATACTGCCGCGCAGCGGGCACGAGAGCTCGAGCTCCATATCGATGCGGCGCAGCCGCATGCGCGTCGCAACAAGAGCGAACAGGCACGCAACGATCCCTTAGCCGCGGCGTTCGTCTCATAGCTGACGAGGTGATGAATCATGGATCGCAGGAACGACAGCCTTGTGCTCATCGCGGGAGGAGCGGGCTTCATCGGCTCGCATCTCGCCGATGCTTTGCTTGCCGAGGGGTGTCGGGTGCTGTGCATCGACAATTTTCAGACCGGGCGCTACGCCAATATCCGGCATTTGGAGCGTGAGCCAGGCTTCGATGCGATCGATGCGGACGTGATCGATCCATTGCCGGCGCGACTGACGCGCTCCGGTTGCGTTATTTCGCAGATCTACAATCTCGCTTGCGCCGCCTCTCCGCCGCATTACCAGGCCAATCCCGAACATACGCTGCTGACGAACGTGCTCGGTACGCGCCATTTGCTGCAGCTCGCCGAGCTCCACAAAGCCCGCTTCCTGCTCGCTTCGACGAGCGAAGTTTATGGCGACCCGGAAATTCATCCGCAGCGCGAAAGCTATTGGGGCAATGTCAATCCCACCGGACCGCGCGCTTGCTACGACGAAGGCAAGCGTGCGGCCGAGACCTTGACCTTCGATTTCCAGCGCGGCGGACGCGTCGACGTGCGCGTCGCGCGCATCTTCAACACCTATGGTCCGCGCATGCGCGCCGACGATGGGCGCGTCGTATCGAATGTGGTGACGCAGGCGCTCGCCGGCGACGACATCACGATCTATGGAAGCGGCGATCAGACGCGCTCGTTTTGTTATATCGACGATCTCGTCCAGGGCCTCATCCGGCTCATGGAGTACGAGCATGCTTATCGGGGTGCGGTCAATCTTGGTAATCCCACCGAGATGAAAGTCCGCGAACTCGCCGAGCGGGTGATGGAATTGACCGGCACGCATTCGAACATCATCTTCCGGCCGCTGCCGGTGGATGATCCGCGCCGCAGACGTCCCGATATTTCCATCGCGCGCAAAATCCTCGACTGGGCGCCCCGCGTTCCGCTCGAAACAGGCCTTCGCCAGACGATCGCCTATTTCACGGCCGCAGCCCGCGCCGCGGCGGAATTGTCGATCCAACGGCAGCCGCGCCATCGCCGCAAGGCCGATACCCCGCGCGTCGCGGCCCAATAGCATCGGACCCAAAAGTGGAAACCGGTTTTTGGATCATCCGATGCTGAGACAAGCGAGCATCGGAAAATGCGTGTCTACGCGCCGAGCGATGCGGCTTCGGCTTCGCGCGAGCGCGCCGTTCCTGCATAGCGCCGGACCATCCTCGCGCAAAATTCCGCGAATTCGCCTGCCTCGCGCGGCGGGCTCGTGTGATGCGCGGCAAGGCCGAGATGTTCCGGCGTGAAGCAGAAAGTGACGGTCACGTCGAAATCTTCGAGCGCCGCCATCATCCGGTCGAACCAGGCTTGCGCATTGGGCCGGAAACTATCCGCCCAGGAAAGCCCGGTGCGTAGATAAGTGACGCCGAGCCGTTTCATCCAGGCGACGGCGTCGTCGAGGCGCGGGTCTTCGAAATGGAACCATTGCACGAGGCCCAGCTGCGGCGTGTAGCGCGGGAAGAGCTCGAGCGCCGGCTTCGGCGTGCCGTCGGCATTGATGAGCCCCATGTGGAAATGGCGATAATAGGCGGAGCCTTCCGCCTCCTTGTGGCGCGTCGTGGCACCCCAAGCGGCGGGCAGATCGTAAAGACTGTACCAATGGATTCGCGGCGCTTTGCCGATCAAGAGTTCCGCCGTGCGCTCCAATCCCCAGACTTGGACTTCATCCGCGCCGAACGTCGAAACGCCCACTTCGCTCACCCAGATCGGCAATTCGGTAACGGCACGGATCTCGTCGATCTTGGCGGGCCATTCGTGGATCTGCCAATGATTCCAGTCGAGCGGGAAACCGTGCACGGCGACAGCCTCGACATGATCGAGTACGCCGCGCCCTTTCATATTGGAAATGAAGCCCGGATCGATCGGCGAAATGCCGCCGAGCACGCGCGGCAGACCGGCGTTCTCGGCGCGGATCGCCTCTCCGGCCAGAATGGCCATTTCGCCGAACAAGCGCCAATCGGGATCGAGCTCCGCGTCCCAATGCGACTTGTTGTTCGGTTCGTTCCAGAGCATTGCGGCTTCGATCATGCGCCTCTCGCCGGATAGACGGCGCCTTCTCCGCCGGGCCTGCCGGAGCAGCGGCAAAGGTAGACCTCGTTTTCGGGACGCGCGAGAATCTCGAAGCCGGAGGAGCGCAACATCGCTTCGACGCAAGCGCGATTGGGCACCCACCAATTCGTCGGGTCTCCGGCATAGGCGTGTTCGACGAAATAGAGCCGCGGGAACCCGGGCCGCTCGAACAAACGGGTGTCCCAAAAATCGCAATCTTCGACTTCCTCGATGTCCTCACTGCCGCGCTGCATCGATTGGAAGACGAGGAGATCGCCGACGACATGATCGCGGATCAGATCGAGCGCCAGCAGCGGATGGCGCAGGTGATAAAGCACGCCCATGAAGAGGACGATATCGAAGCGCTCCTTGAGAAGGCCGAGATCATAGACGGAGAGCTGCGCGAACTCGATGTCGAGCCCATTGACCTCGGCCGCGAAGCGCGCCTGCTCGAGGTAGCCTTCGTCCGAGTCTACGCCCAGCACGCGCGCGGCGCCGCGCCGTTTCATCTCCATGGAATAGAAGCCGCCGTTGCAGCCGATGTCGAGCACGCTTCTGCCGGAAAGATCGGCGGGAATGGCTTGCGCAAAGCGCCGCCATTTGACGCGCGGATAGTCACCCAGAAAATGGTTGGGCGCCGTCTTCACCCCGCTCAGTTCCAGATTGTGGAACCAGGGGCCGAGCGCGTGCACACGCTGCTCGATCTCCTTGCTCGTCAGTTTCATCTGCACCTCCGGAGAGCATGATCCGGAAAATGGGAGACCGCTTTTCCGGAAAGGTCATGCTCGCACAAAGCCAAATGGCAGGTCTACCAGATGACTTCGTTGAGACTCTTGAGTTCCGCTCCTGTTTCGGAAAGGATAAGAGACGTGATGGACGCCGGGCTGATCTCGAAACGGCTCCAGCTATCGATAGGCAGGCCGAGGCAATAGGAAACGGCCGCCTTGATCACGTCGGCATGGCTGACGAGAACCAGGATGCCGGCACGCGGCTTGGCGCCGATTCTCTGCATCAGGCGCAGCACGCGGCTCTGCACGTCGAGCATTCCCTCCCCGGAGGGCGTGCGCGCAAGACTGCGAATCTCGTTCCAGCGCCGGAAGGCTGGGTCCTTCGTCAGATCGTCGAATGTGCGCCCCGACCAAGCGCCGAAATCGATCTCGTCGAGCTCTTCGGCAAGCGTGGGGGCCGGCAGGTTCTTCGCGCTCGCGATCGCCTCTGCGGTTTCCTGAGTTCGTTCGCGCGGGCTCGTCCAGATCTGTTCGATCGGCTCGCGTTTCAGCCGCTCCGCGAGGCGTGCGGCCTGGGCGCGCCCGGCTTGCCCGAGGCGAATTCCCGGCGTTCGCCCGGCGAGGTATTTGCCGACATTGTCGTGTGCCGCATGGCGCACGAGCAAAAAGGCCGTCACGCCGCCGCCTCGTCTTCGATCCCGGCGATGAAGCGGCGCGTCAATTCGCGTGCCTCGTCGTCGGTGAATTGTTGCGGCGGCGATTTCATGAAATAGCTCGAAGGACCGATCAGCGCGCCGCTCAGACCGCGATCCATCGCGAGTTTCGCGCAGCGCACCGCGTCGATGACGATGCCGGCAGAATTGGGCGAGTCCCAGACTTCGAGCTTCACTTCGGCATTGAGAGGCACGCCGCCGAAGGCCGTGCCCTCGAGCCGGATATAAGCGATCTTGCGGTCGGTCAGCCAAGGCACGAAATCGCTCGGCCCCACGTGCACGTCGCCCTCCGGAAGCGGCACGTCCATCTGGCTCGTCACCGCGCGCGTCTTCGAAATCTTCTTCGAGGTGAGCCGCTCGCGTTCCAACATGTTCTCGAAATCGGTATTGCCGCCGAAATTGAGCTGATAGGTGTGATCGATGCGCACGCCGCGCTCGCGAAAGAGGTTGGTGAGGACGCGATGGACGATCGTCGCGCCGACCTGGCTCTTGACGTCGTCTCCGATGATCGGCAAGCCGCGCTCTTCGAAGCGGGCGCGCCATTTGGGATTGGAGGCGATGAAGACCGGCAGACAATTGACGACGCCGCAGCGCGCCTCCAAGGCGCGGTCCATGTACCATTCGCTCGCCCGCTGCGAGCCGACCGGCAGGTAGGAGACGAGCACGTCGGTGCGTGTCTCATCGAGAATACGCGTCACGTCGGCTACGGGCGCGTCGGATTCTTTTATTTCGGATGCGAGATATTTTCCGATCCCGTCGAGCGTGATGCCGCGCGAAACCTTGACGCCAGTGGGCGCGACGCGGGCGAAGACGTGGGTGTTGTTGGGCTCGGCGTAAATCGCCTCGGATACGTCCTTGCCGACTTTCGACGCGTTGATGTCAAAGGCGGCGGAAATCTCGATGTCGGAAACGCGGTAGCCGCCGAGCACGGCGTTCATCAACCCGGGCACCGGCGCGTTGGCACGGCTATCGCGATAATGGCTCAGCCCCTGTACGAATGAGGATGCGCAATTGCCTATGCCCACGAGGCCGACTCGGAGCTTCTTTGCGGCCAAGACTTTCCTCCGCTCCTGCTAATAAGCGGTTGAACGTAAAGGCGGGACCTTTGTTCCTGACGGCCTCATTCCTGCCGCTTCTGATCGTCGGCTTCCCGAGCCTGCTCGTCGAGTTTGTCGAGCATGGTCTCGGGCGCGACGTCGCGCTTGATTTCCTCGAGCTCCTGGGGATCGATCTCCACCTTGACGTTGAGCTTTTCCGCGATGGCCGAGACCAAGCTCACGGTCTTGGTGAGTTCATGCTCGGCGAGCAGGCTCACCTGGAGGTCAAGCTCGGCGCGCTTATCCTCGAACGAGACCATGCGATTCTGACTGATGAGAATGAACGTCGAGAGAAAAATCGCTTCGACCGAAACCGTCGTGCCGAGGAAAACCAAATGCGGATCCCAACGCGGTACGACGGGTAAAAGGCCGACATTAATGAGGACCCAGATGCCGACGGCGGCCAGTTGAAGATAGACGAAGGTCATGCTGCCGGTGATTTTGGTGATCTGCCGAGCCAGGCGATCTTCCCAACCGACGGCTGCCTGTTCCTGCTGGCGGCGTGCGCTGAGCGCCGCGATATTGCGTGAGAGAACCGAGGGGGTCTGACTCTCCGCCATTGCGTCCTCCTGCCAAACCGAAGCCTTGGGCAATCAGGACGCAACGAGAGACGCCGATGCGGGTTCCGGGGCCCGCTGGCGGTCGTCTCTCGCCGCCTTCGTCTTGAATCGCCCCGGGCGTGTGGCTATCTCGCTCTGGCGCGTGATTGTGGAGTGTCGATGCGCTCCCAGGTTCCGGTCCAAGCGAGCGCGAAACAACGGCTCGATAAGTGGCTTTGGTTCGCCCGCCTCGTCAGAACGCGCGAGGCGGCCGCGCGGCTCGTCGCCGAGGGTCATGTGCGCATCGACGCACGGCGAACCGATGTTCCGGCAAAATCGGTCGGTCCGGGCGATGTCCTGACGATCGCCTTTGCGCGTGAAGTCCGGGTGCTGCGCATTCTGGCGATTGCCGAGAGGCGCGGCCCGAGCCGCGAGGCGCAACTCCTGTTCGAGGACTTGAGCCCCAAGGGCGGCATCGGACCGGGGCGGGAAGCCGACAACGCGGCAAGTTGAAGCCCCAGGTTGCGCCAGCGGAACAAAGGCGATAGCAACGCTGGATTGATCGATCGCGGGTGTTGAGAGGGCCCGCGCGGAGGAAATAATGACCTACGTCGTCGTCGAAAATTGCATCAAGTGCAAATACACGGACTGCGTGGAGGTCTGCCCCGTGGATTGCTTCTACGAGGGCGCCAACATGCTCGTCATCCATCCGGATGAATGTATCGACTGCGGCGTCTGCGAGCCCGAATGCCCGGCCAATGCCATCAAGCCCGATACCGAAAAAGGGCTCGAAAAATGGCTGAAGCTGAATATGGAAATGGCCAAGGTTTGGCCGAATATTTCCCATAAGAAAGCGCCGCCGCCGGATGCCAAGGAATTCGACGGCAAGCCGGATAAATTCGACGCCTATTTCTCCGCAGATCCCGGCGAGGGCGATTAGCAATTATAAGGATTAATTGCGAAGAAATCTGCGCCGCTGGTTGTGGTTAACCGGCGGGGCGGAGCCTTCGCATAGATGTAATTCTTTGATTTTCGCCGGTCGATATGATATTTTTTACAAATGGTCGGCCCGGCGCGATCGTTCGAAATACGCAGCTAATGCTTGGCGGATGCATTGGCGCGTCTTTCTCCTATATAATTCAAAGTGGCGTTTGACGGACTAGGTTTTGCGCCACCAGGGATGATCTTTGTCGGGCAGCGTCGCGTCCCAATCGGAGCGTGGCGCAGTAGCAGCGGAGATATCTCTGTTGCCATTATGTTCCGTCTCCAACGCGGAACCTAACAGGAGTGCGACGCGTATGTCGTCCGTCAAAAAAGTGAGAAAGGCCCGCAAGACCAAAACCGCCGCCCGGGACGTGGAGAGCACAAGGCGCAAGGCTCTGGCCAAGGCCAGAAAGGCGCGAACCGCATCCATGCCGCGTAAAGCATCGGCCAAAACGCTCAAACGGGCCGGGGCCAAGACAAAGCAGCGTAAACCCGCGCGGACGGCGCGCGGAAGGAGCACGGCCGCTCGCGCCGCGGCTTCGACGCGGCTGAAGAAGGCCGTAAAGCCGATTTCGACGCGCAAGCCAACCGCTCGTCCGGCCAAGGGGCGGGTGAAGGCGGCGCAAGTTTCCAGATTGAAGGAAAAAGAGGCAGCTACTGCCCAGGTCAAGGTTGTGAAGACCCCTGTAACGCCACGCGAAAACCACGAAATCCCCGCGCAGAAGCTCGCCTCCGAGCGCCGCGCCCACGCCGAAGCGGTGCTGGCGCTGCGCGCCCGGGCCGCAAAGCCCGTTTCGTCCGAGCCGAAAGCAGCGAAAAAGGCGCCGGACACGGTGTCGCAGCCGCCTGTGGCCCAGCGGAGCGCGCCTGCGGCGCCCGCCCCGGCACAGAAGCCCGAGGCCAAGCCGGCCGAGACGGGGCTGGCCAAGCCTGCTCCCAAGCCGCCCGTTCCGCCCAAACATGGGTTCAAGCCGGCGGAATTCATTGTTTATCCGGCACATGGCGTCGGTCAGATCCTGGCGATCGAGGAACAGGAAGTGGCGGGCTTCAAGCTCGAGCTTTTTGTCATCAGCTTTGCCAAGGACAAGATGATCCTGAAAGTACCGACGCCGAAGACGGTGAGCGTCGGCATGCGCAAGCTTGCGAATGCCGATGTCGTCAAACAGGCGCTCAACACGCTGACCGGCCGCGCCAGGATCAAGCGGACCATGTGGTCGCGCCGCGCGCAGGAATATGAAGCCAAGATCAATTCCGGTGATCTTGTCGCCATCGCCGAGGTCGTCCGCGACCTCTATCGTTCCGAAGCGCAGCCCGAGCAATCCTATTCCGAGCGCCAGCTCTACGAGGCGGCGCTCGACCGGATCGCGCGCGAAATCGCCGTCGTCCAGAAGCTGACCGAGACCGAGGCGCTGAAGCTCATCGATGCCCAATTGCAGAAGGGCCCGCGGCGCGGCAAGGCCGAGGAAGCCGAAGGCGAGGCCGAGGTGGGCGCCGAAGCGGAAGAAGGCGGCATCGACGAAGCTGCCTGATCCGGCGGTCTTGCCCCGGCATGATCGTTTGGATCAAACGCTGGCGTCAGTAATGCAGAGGCCCGGCCGCAACGCCGGGCCTTTTGCTTGTCGCCGGCGCCTTGGCGGTCTCGGGGTGGCGTTCGATCAGCGCACGACGCAGTTTATCGAGCGCCCGACTCTCGATCTGCCGCACCCGCTCCTTGGAGATGCCGAGCCGGTCGCCGAGAGATTCCAGCGTGGCGGCATTTTCGGCAAGACGGCGCTGGCGTAGGATGTCGAGCTCACGCGCGGTCAAACTCTTTAGCGCATCCTCGAGCCAGATTGCCCGCCGGTCGGCATCGATCGCATCTTCGACGATCTCGTCCGGCAGGGGGCTATCGTCCGGCAGAAGGTCCAACCGCTGCGTCTGGGTCGGTGCATCGCTCTCGGAAACCGCGGCATTGAGCGAAACGTCGGGACCTGCAAAGCGCGCGTCCATGAGCTCGACGTCGGCGCGATGCACCCCGAGCGTCGCGGCAATCTGATCGAAAACCGCGGCGGATCCACTGCCGCCGATCGCCAATTTGGCGCGCAGCCTGCGCAAATTGAAAAACAATGCCTTCTGGGTGGAGCTGGTGCCGCCGCGCACGATCGACCAATTGCGCAGGATGTAATCCTGAATGGCGGCGCGGATCCACCAGGTCGCGTAGGTGGAAAAGCGCACGTCCCGGTCGGGATCGAACCGCGAGGCGGCCTGCAGCAGGCCAACATGGCCCTCCTGGATCAAGTCGTTGATCGGCAGACCATAATGGCGAAAGCGAATCGACATGGCGATGACAAGCCGCATATGCGCGCGGGTGAGGTCATGCAGGGCTCTTTCGTCGCCGTTATTTTTCCAGCGCACCGCGAGTTCGTGTTCTTCGTCTCGGTCGAGAAAAGGCGCCGCCTTCGCCGCTGCCGCCAATTGCCGTCCCAGTCCGATATATTGCGCCATGTCTCTACCTTTGATCGGTCTGCTCTCTACCTTTGATCGGTCTGCTCTCTACCTTTGATCGGTCTGCGAAAAAGGCCGTCGTTGCATCAACCGTTTGGCGACCAACTCGTTGAAGCTGCCGATTGCTTCATTATTCGGCAATCGCGTGACCTTTCGCCGCTCTTCAGCCCGACGCGATCTGCGCAGCCTCGGTCATCGGCTAAACGTGCCGAAGAGGCCGCGAGTTCCTTGCTCTACCGCGACGCAGCAGCTTACTCGGTCACGATTTTGTAATGCTCGCCAACCGGCAGAGGACCCGTCTGCTGCAGACCATTAATCAATTCGAAATGTTCGAGCGGCCGATCGAGCACGCTCATTTTGGAGCCAAGCGATTCGGCCGTATCGCCGGCTTTCGACGTCACAATGACAATGCGCAGCGGCTTCACATTGTCCGCTTCTTCAGGCGACAAATGACGGAAGGACTCGATCGACGCACGAAAACGGCGTTCGGCATCTTCGTTGAGATTGCGGATGGCGAAAATCAGACGATAGACCTCGTCCGTGTCGAAGCGGATGACCGCCACGCGAAAATTCCATTCGCCGGCTCGCGCGCTCGCGACAACCGCCGGCATTCCGTTGACCTGGGCCGATTCGACTGAACTCGGCAGCAGGCCCTCGATCCAGCCCGAAGCAATATAGGCTTGCAGCGAAGCGCCTTGGTCGAGCCGCACGCTGTCGAGCCGCAGCGCCTCCTGTCCGCCGGCCTTGACGCCGAGCACTGCTTGCGCCGAATTCTCGAGCACGAAACCATCCGGCGCCACGAAGAGGAATCCGAGCCGCGGATGAATGAACGTGCGCCCCCGGATCGTTCCGTCGGCCGGATCGTCGCCGTACATGATGCCATCGATCGCGGCGAGATAGGCGGTCCGGTCGGTCGTTCCCGTGCCGGGCGGTCCGATCTGGCGCGCCAGGGCCAGGGCGTGCGCGACGCGTTCCGGGGTCGACGGATGCGTCGCTAAAAGGTCGGGCTTGCCGACGTCGCCCGTCTGGCCGAGGGAGCTTGCACGCAATTGCGCATCGCGGCCGAGCGTCGAAAGGAAGCGCGCCGCCGCGTAAGGATCATAGCCGGCCTTGGCCATGTTCCTGATGCCGATCTCGTCGGCCTCGAGCTCCTGCTGGCGCGAGAAGCTCGCGAGCGACAGGCGTTCGGAAGCTTCGACTTCCGCACCGCGCTGCTTGCTTTCGATCACATTCGCCGCCTGGCTGATGAGCGCGGCGCGCTTCTCCTGCTCGGCGCGCAGCGCCGCATGATGGGCAGTGATGTGCCCGATCTCGTGCGCCATAACGGCCGCAAGCTCGGATGCATCATTGGCGAGCGCCAAGAGTCCGCGCGTGATGTAGATCCTGTCGGGCGCGAGAGCGAAAGCATTGATGACCGGCGAGTTGAGGATCGTGACCTTATAGGGCTGGCCGGGATTGTCGCTCGCGTTGGCGAGCTTCACCAGCACGTCGTCGACGAATTGTTCGGCCGAGGGATAATGATATTCCCCGCCGAACAGCGCGACCATCTTCTGGTTTTCGGCGGCATCGGGGCTCTCGACACCCATGGTGCGCGGCGCTGCAATCGGCACGTCGGCCGAGATCGGCTTCGAGCCCTGCTGTTCCATCATCGAACAGGAGGCGAGAACGAGCGCCGCGAGGCCGATGAGGTTGCGGCCGCGGCATTGGCGCAGGAGAGGGGAGAGGAAGATTTTCATTGAGGCTTGGGCGCGTCGGGCCCCATGGCCCTATCCGTCTGGGCTTCCGGGATCAATTCCATTCCATCGGCATCGGAGATTTCGATTTGCGGCCCAAAGCGCAGATCGAGGAGGCCGCGCACGCGCAGCACCCTGCCGATCAGAGCATGAAAATCCCATCCTGCGCGCTCAAATATCTTCACGTTGCGTTGCAGTATCGTGACCGAAAACCCATGCTCTCCGCGCGGGGTGAAGGCCAGAGTGATGCGTCTTGGCCCATTGATCACCGCCTGAAGCCGGCCTTCGACAATGACATTGGTCGCCGCCCGCTCGGTAAAGGCCTCGCGCTCATCCGGCGCCAGCACTTCATAGAACGGGTCGCGCCAGAGCCCGAGCTTTGCTGCCCGCGCGCCGCTCTCGGCGCCAAGAAAGCCGATCCGGCAAGGACGTGCCGCAGCCTCCGGCATATAGCGGGCAAAGCCATGCGCAAGCAGAAATACGCCGGCCGACTGCGATTCCGCCGGTTGCCGGTCAAAAAAAGCGAAAACGGGAATTCGGCCCCAGCGGTCCGGCCGGTCGAGCGGGACGAAGGAGATTTCGTCCCCCGCCTGCGCCTTCAATGCGTCGCGCGCTTGCGTCTCGAAGTCGGGAGCATCGGGCGTGGGCCGCGGCGGCTCGAGGCCCGCGAGCCGCAGCCGGCGTCCGTCCCGCAACGTGATCTCGAGGCGTTCGTCGATATCGGCGATCGTCGCGTGGCTGGTGCCCGAGGCCGGGCAGCCGGATTGGGCCGAAGCGCCGAGCGGCAACAGGAGCAGGAGAGCCAGAAGGCCGGCCTGAACCTGGCGTTCAAATCCGCGCATGAGCCCCGCCGCTGGCACGCATCCTCGGCTCATGCTATGGCAATTGGCCCTGAAACGCAGATGAACGGCGCATCAAGCTGCGGTTCATGTCCCGGTAGCTCAGCAGGATAGAGCAACGGTTTCCTAAACCGTAGGTCAGGGGTTCGACTCCCTTCCGGGACGCCAGCGGTCCGTCAAAACGGACATGGCCTCATTGACGCGGCCCGGACGTTATCATCCCACGCTTCTCGCTTCAGGGAAGAGGCTTTCTTTCTATTGGCGGCCGAGCCAAGGCGGAAACGAGATCGCGCTACGAAATCAGTTCCTCGCCTGCGTGATCCATGCGCGCCCATCCCAAGTCCGCACGCGCACCTGGGGCTCACCGTCGGCCGGGATGGTGATGTCATTATATGCATTCGGCTCGCCGCGCAGACGCACCGAAGTTGCGGTACCCCCTTGCAGGATCAACGGCGGTCCGTTGCTCGGCGAAGCGAGCCGCGCAAAGCCGCGATGCAAATGGCCGGCAAGCACCAGACGCACGTTGCGGAGCGCAAGCGCCCGCAGTGCGCCAGCAGCCCCAAAGACGACCGGAGTTGCGGGCGCGGCCTCGGGCGCGACCAGCGGGTGATGCATGACCACGACCTTCACCAGGTCGGCTGGCAGAGAATCCAACCGTGCGAGCAATCTGGCAAGACGCAGGCGCGTGACCCTGCCGCGCGACCAGTCCCAATGCAGGCCCATGCGCCGCGCCGAGTTCAGGCCAAGCACGGCTACCCGACCATTGCTCCATGTTGGTGACGTGTCGGGCGATATCGCGCGGCGCCAGCGCGCATAGGGGTCGGTGAAGCGCTCCAGCAGATTATAAGGGGAGATGTCGTGGTTGCCGGGCACCGCCAGGCTGGGTGCCGGCAGCTTGTCGATGAAAGCGCGCGCGGCGCGGAATTCGCTCAAGCGCGCCCCTTGCGTGAGATCGCCGCTTATCGCCACGAGATCCGGCGGCTCGGCCTTCAATTCGTCGAGCAGGGCTGCGACGACGCTCGGGTCCTCCGCGCCGAAGTGCAAATCCGTGAGGTGCGCAATGCGGGTCGCGGTCATGGTGCCACGACCCGCAAAGCACCGCGCCATATGCGATAATGCAGCGGTGGAACGAGCAGGAAGAGCTCGCCATCGTTCATGACTCGCATCGCGCGACTGCGCCCGACAATGTCGATTTCGCTGGCCACGTGTTCCCGCACCCTGGCGTTGCGGCGCCCGAAAAGGATACGCCCGGCGAGGGCCAGCAAGACGCCTATCCCGAATGTATCCAAAATGTAGATGCCGAACTGGCCGCTGCCGAGCTGAGCGCGTCCGAACGCACGGCCCGCCGAGCGGGTGAATGGATTGACGGTTATCGTCAGCGCCGCCGCCCGTGCCGGCATTGGGCGCCCGTCCGCGACAAGCGTCACGCGCAAGCGCTGTGTCCGAAGCATCTGTTTCCAAATCGCGCGCGCCATTCGCACCCAAGCGCGCCAGGCCGCGCCGCGACTGTCTTCGCGCGTCCTGCCGAGCCAAGCCGGCACGCCGAGCATGGACGCACATAGAAAGAAATGACCGTTCACCTCACCGACATCGAGATCGCGAAGCGAGCCATTGCCAATAATAGCGATCGCCGCCTCGAGATCATCGGTCGGAATTGACAGGTCTCTTGCAAGCAGGTTCATGGTTCCGCAGGGTAAAATCGCAAGCGGAATGCCACGGCTCACCAGCGCCGAGGCAGCGCAGGCGATCGTGCCGTCGCCGCCGCCGACCGCGACCGCGTCGGGATTCGACTTCACGGCTATCGCCATGCGCTGCGAGAGCGAGCCGGCGCTTGCCGGGATGAACCAGGCCTCGAGCCCTGCGTGAGCGAAGGCGCGCCGCAAGTCCTCTTCCGCCGTGGCGAAACCGAGCAGTGCCCCAGCGCTGCTATTCAGCACGACCGCAACCCGTCGAATCTCTTTTCCCATGGCGATGCATGCAATATGCAGAGTCAGCGGAAAGTTTCGCTGGAGGGCATCGGGGCGGGGTCAAATACGCCATTGCGAGCAGGCATTGCTCCAGGACGAGCGCAGCTTTATCGGCAAAGAGGGTCTTATATGCATCTTGGCCTGAGCTTTGCGACCTTTCTTCTGGTCTCGGCAGTTCCAATCGCCGAGTCGCCGCTGTCCATCGAACAGCTCCTCTCTCAGGGATGGGAGATCGCCGGATATGCGAGCGGCTACGACAACCGCACGTCGCTGATCCTGTTTCGGCATGCGGGGACGAACGAACTCGTTCAGTGCGGAGTGCTTTACGACGCAACGCGAAATCCGCACACGATCATCAACTGCTATGCATTGCGCTGAAGCCGGGCTCGCCCAGCGCGTGCCCCGCTGATGTCAATTGATTGACGGGCTGTCTTTGCCTTGGCGGCGTCGCTGCGCGGCCGATCGCACCCCAAGCCCATTGGAACCCCAAGCTTATGGGTGCTCGCGCCGGCTTGAAGGAGTCTCGGCGCTTTCGCCCAATTGTCCCGGCGCGGTTGCGCGCCAAATGATGCGCGAATTCGGCGCGCGACTTTCGCGCCGCCTATAGCCGGTTCAGAGGAACTTGCAGATGATCCAACGCATCGCTGGCGCCGGCGTGCTCGGCGCCGTCCTTGTTCTTGCCTTGCTGCTGCTCGGTGCGCTTGCGGGACGCGCACAGCCGGGCGCTACGAACGACGCCTGCGACGAAGGCAATGGCGGCATCACGCTCTCGCCCGGCTTCTGCGCGACCGTCTTCGCCGACAATATCGGCCATGCCCGCCATCTCGTTGTCGCGCCGAATGGCGTCGTCTACGTCAATACGTGGAGCGGACGCTATTATCATTTCGACAAAGTGCCGTCGGGCGGATTCATCGTCGCCCTGAAGGACAGCAAGGGAACGGGCCACGCCGACATCATCGAGCGCTTCGGCCCCGGCATTGCGCAAGGCGGCGCCGGAGGCACAGGCATCGCCTTCTACGACAATGCGATCTATGTCGAGGAGAAGGACAAGATCCTGCGCTATCCCCTGGAGGCCGGTGAGATCGTCCCGAAGGCTCGCCCTGAGATCGTCCTCTCCGGCCTGCCGTTGACGGGCGATCATCCGATGCATCCTTTCGTGATCGATCCGCAGGGCAAGCTTTACGTCGATCTCGGCTCGGCGACGAATTCCTGCCAGGTGCGCAACCGGATGTACGAATCGCCCGGCCGCAAACCCTGTACCGAACTTAGGACACGCGCCGGAACCTGGGTTTACGACGCCAGGAAGCTCGATCAAAAATTCTCGCCGGAGCAGCGCTTCGTCACGGGCCTGCGCAATGGAGAGGGCTTTGCTTTCGATAGCAGCGGGCGCCTCTTTGCGACCCAACACGGGCGCGATCAGCTCTCGCAGAACTTTCCGCAATTCTTCAACGCCAAGCAGGGCGCCGATCTTCCGGCAGAGGAGCTCGTGGTCGAGACCCGGGGCGCCGATTTCGGCTGGCCGGAATGCTATTTCGACGGGCTCGCTCAGAAGAAGCTCGTGCTGGCGCCCGAATATGGCGGCGACGGCAAGAAGATCGGCATCTGCGCGCAGAAAGTTGAACCCGTCGCCTTCTTCCCAGCCCATTGGGCGCCGAACGATCTCCTCATCGACAATTACGAAAGCTTCCCCGCCGCCTATCGCGGCGGCGCGTTCATCGCCTTTCACGGATCCTGGAACCGCGCGCCGGAGCCGCAGGGCGGCTATAATGTCGTTTTCCAGCCGCTTGCCGATGGGAAGGCGTCGGGCGATTTCATTGTTTTTGCCGACGGCTTTGCAGGCCGCGTCAAAGATCCCGGGCTTGCCCGTTTCCGCCCCTCGGGCCTTGCGGCGGGGCCGGACGGGGCGCTCTACATCGCCGACGATATGCACGGGCGCATCTGGCGCGTCGTCTATAAGGGCGGCGCTTCCGGTATCGCGCCGGCGCCGGAAGCCAAGGTCGCCCGTTCGAGCTCAGGCGAGCCTCTGCCGCCGGAAGGGATCCATGCAAATGCCGGCATGGAGGATCTCGCCGATCTGCCCACTCCTCCCGGCGCGACGAAGGATCAGGTCGCCGAAGGCGGCCGGATTTTCCATGGCGAAATCGCCAATGGCACATGCGCCGGCTGTCATGGAGCCAATGCCAACGGCACGTCGGTCGGCCCTGACCTGACGACGAGCAAATGGATATGGGGAGACGGCAGCCTCGCCTCGATCGAGCGGATCATTACCGATGGCGTGCCCAACCCCAAGGAATATCAGGGCGCCATGCCGCCGAAGGGCGGCGCGCCGCTCTCGAAGGGGCAAATCGATGCGGTCGCCGCCTATGTCTGGGCCATCAGCCACCGAGAGGCGCAGAAATAGCTCGTCATTGAAACCGAGGAGTTCTATCCCTCGCTCGCAAGCGCCGCGGCGATCCGCCGGCGGCATTCCAGCGCGATCGCTTTGCGGTCGAGGCCCGCATCGAGCTCGATCGGCGGACAGAAGATCAGATCGCAGGTGATCGCAGGTCCGCTGAAGAGCCCGATCACATGCGGCAGCAGCAAGGCATCGCCGATCCAGGCGGCATGCGGCGCCGAATAGCGGATCGCTACGGGATGAATGCGCAGCCGCGCGCCGGATGAGTTGAGGATATCCGGCGCAACCGCAAAATGTGCCGAGCGGAAGCCGCCGAGCTCGGTCCCATCGTAAGTCGTGCCCTCCGGAAAGAGGGCGACGCAGAGCCCCGAGCGGATCAGATCCGCCATCGTCCGGTTGGCAGCTTGAATCGACTTCGGCTTGCCGCGATCGATGAAGATCGAGCGCTGCAAACGCGCGAACGTGCCGACGATCGGCCAGGTTGCGACTTCGATCTTCGCGACAAAACTGGTGAAACGGAGGGTTCCGAGCGCCGGAATATCGGTCCAGGAAACATGATTGGCGGCGATGAGCTGCGGCACCTCGTCCTGCCTCAGGCCGTGGACTTTGACGCGGATCTTCGAAAGCCACAGCACCAGGCTGTAGAAGAGGCGTGGCAGAACATTCGAGTTCGGCGCAACGAACCGCAGAATTGCCCATTGGATCGGGGCGGCGATCAGAAACGAGAAGCCCAGCAGCAGGACGAGGCCCGTCGCGCGCAGCGCAACTTCCGGGCGAAAGTCCAAGCTTAATTTGGGGTTCGAAATCGGATAGGACATTGCCGGATTAAGGCGCTGCGCGTCATGAAATTTTCGTCCGCCGCATCTATGCGGTCATTATCGCATGGCGTGATTCGTCAAAGCAAATGTGACCTTTCCTTATGCCCTTCGGCTTCGGCGCAATCGTCGAACTTCCCCGCGAAATCTTGCCGGCCAAGCCCGGCCTGCCGGCAGTGCTCGGCCGGTCGGGCCCGTTTGAGATTCGCCTCTCGACCGCTCAAAAAGACATCCGTGCGGCGCAAAGGCTGCGCTACAAGGTTTTCTACGAACAAGGCCAGGCGGTCGCCGCGCCGCCCGCGGCCATGGTCAGGCGCGATCTCTGCCCTTTCGACAAATTCTGCGACCATCTGCTCATCGTCGATACCGAAGCGCGAAAGTCTTTCGGCCGAGCGAAGCCCAAGGTGGTCGGAACCTATCGCCTGTTGCGCGGCGAGGTCGCCGCCCGTCACGGTGGGTTTTACAGCCAGGGCGAGTTCGAGCTCGCGCCGCTGCTCGCCCGTCACGCAGACAAGAAATTTCTCGAAGTCGGGCGCTCGTGCGTCCATCCGGATTACCGCTCGAAACGGGTGATCGAGCTTCTCTGGCGCGGGCTCTGGATCTACGCCAAACATTATAAGATCGACGTCATGATCGGCTGCGCGAGCCTGCCGGGCAATAATCCGCTGGCGCTCGCACTGCCCCTGAGCTTTCTTCACTATCAGGCCGCCGCCGAGCCCGAATGGCAGGTGCGCCCGCGCGAAGGCCGCGCCTGTTCCTTGACGATTCTCGATAAGACCGGCGTCGATCTGCGCAAGGGTATTGCGGCGCTGCCGCCGCTGATCAAGGCCTATCTGAGACTCGGCGCTCAATTCGCCGACGGCGCCGTGATCGACCGGTCCTTCGGTACGATCGACGTGTTTACCGTCATGCCGGTTTGCGACATCGAAGAGCGCTATATCGCCTATTTCGGCGCGCCGGGCGACGGCAAGCACCGCGAAGCGGCCTGAAAGATCAGGCGAATCGGCTATTCGCATTTGGTTCCAGGTCCGGCGGATTTTAACGGATCAACTCATTGGACCTTTAGAAACGAGGGCTAATGATGGGTTAGTTCGAGAAAGGAATAACCCATGTATGCCTTTAACGAATTCGCCGGCGGTCAGCTCAACGGCACACCGGATTTCTACTGCCGCGATCTCGATAGATTTTGCGAGCAGCACATCCCCCTGGCGAGCGAAGCTGCGCAGGCGCGCAAGCGGCAGACGCAGCAGCGTCTCAAATGGGTTACCGAGCTCTGGGACAATCCCGAGCGCTTCGACGCCGTGGTCGCGACCGGACGCTACGACCGGCTTTGCAAATTAACCGAAATGCTGAGCGAATCCGACGAGCGTGCCTGGCAGCGCCTCAGGAATGAAATTCTCGCCGTGCGCGCCCGCGAATTCCTCTGCGCCGAGGCGGCCTGACCTCATCTTTGTCGGCTGCCCTTTGCTACGAGCGATAATCTCCGTTAATTGCCACATATTCCTTTGTTAAATCGCAGGTGAAGACCGTCGCCGCGCCTTTGCCCAGCCCCAGATCGACGCGGATCGTGATCTCGGGCTCGCGCATCACGGCGGCGACTTTTTCTTCGTCATAGGACGGATCGCGCGCTCCTTTGTGCGCGACGCGTATGTCGCCGAACCAAATGGCGAGGCGATCGCGGTCGGCCGGCTCGCCCGCCTTGCCCACGGCCATGACGATCCGTCCCCAATTGGCGTCCTCGCCCGCAATCGCGGTCTTGACGAGAGGCGAATTGGCGATCGACCGGGCGATCTTCTTGGCGGAAATTTTTGAAGTCGCGCCTTCGACCGTAATGCTCACGAATTTGCGCGCGCCCTCGCCATCCTTCACGACCTGAAAGGCGAGATCGCGGAGCACCTCGTCGAGTGCCGTGCGAAAAGCTTTCAGCCTGCGATCGCCGGGAGCGGTGATTTTGGGGGCGCCATGCGCCGTCGCCGCGCCGGTCGCAAAGAGAAGCAATGTGTCGGAGGTCGAAGTATCCCCATCGACGGTGATCGCATTGAACGAGCTCTCGACGCCGCGCTTCAACATGTGCTGCAGCGGCAGGGCCTCGATCGGCGCGTCGGTGAAGACGAAGGCGAGCATGGTCGCCATGTCGGGCGCGATCATCCCGGCGCCTTTTGCCATGCCGGCAATCGAAATTTCGGCCTCGCCGAGCCGCGCCTTGGCGGAGGCGACCTTCGGATAGGTATCCGTGGTCATGATCGCCTTGGCAGCCGCGAGAAGCCCATTGGGCGCGGCCTGAGCGACCAGCTTTTCGAAAAGGCCTGAGAATTTCGCCGCATCGAGCGGCTCCCCGATCACGCCGGTCGAAGCGAGAAAGATTTCCGGCGCGCTGATGCCGGCGGCTTGCGCCGCCTGGGCGGCGACCCGGCGAACCGCATCCGTGCCGGTTCGGCCGGTAAATGCATTGGCATTGCCGGAATTCACGACGAGCGCACGCGCCTTGCCGCGCTTGAGCTGCGTTCGACACCAATCGACCGGGGCCGACGGACATTTCGATCGGGTGAAGACGCCGGCGACTTTGGTTCCTTTGTCGAAGAGCGCCAGCATGACATCGGTGCGATCCCGATATTTGATCCCGGCCATGCCGGTTGCGAAGCGCACGCCTTCGATCGACGGCGTGTCGGAAATATTTTTCGGTGCGAGAGGCGAAAGGGTCACGGGCCTGTCCTGGTTCGAATTCACGATCGCTTGATCCGCCGACGGCTGAACGCGCGCTAGCCGTATAATGCAAAGCTTGGCGGGGCAACATGCGCGGGAGGCGAGCGCGCCATTGGCTCGATCGCCGGCTTTTCAGGCTGCGTTCAGCCAGCGCGCCCTAGGCTCGGATGAAATCGGAGTGACGCTTGCGCGCCGCAACTCTTCCCATTCTTTTCGCTTCCGTGGCGGTCTTGGGCACGCAGGCTCTGGGGGATGCCCGCGGGTCCTATGATCCGCGCACCCTGCGCCTCCTCGACCGCCTGACTTTCGGGGTCACGGCTTCCGAGGCCGACCGCTTCAAGCAAATGGGCCTCGAGCGCTGGCTCGATTACGAGCTTCGGCCGCCCCTCGCGGACGATTTGCCGGCGCCCGCCGAGCAGGAGATCGACGCGCTCGCCATATCGCAAAAGCCGATGGCGGCGCTCGTTGCGGATTTTACCGCGAAGAGCAAAGCGCTGAGGACGATCACGGATCCCGATCTCAAGACGGCCGCCGCGCATGCTTTCGGGCAGGAGTTCAACGATCTCGCCAAACAGGCCGCAGCCCGCGAGATTCTGCGCGACCTCTATTCGCCCTATCAGCTGCGCGAAGTGATGACCTGGTTCTGGCTCAATCATTTCAACGTCTTTCAGGCGAAGGGCGACATTCGCGCAACGATCGCCGATTACGAGGACAAGGCCATTCGCCCGCACGCGCTCGGCCGGTTTCGCGATCTCATCGAAGCAACGCTGCGCCATCCGGCCATGCTGCGCTATCTCGACAATTTCCAGAATGCCGCGGGCCACATCAACGAGAACTATGCGCGGGAAATCATGGAGCTTCACACGATGGGCGTCGGCTCCGGCTATACGCAGCAGGACGTGCAAGAGCTTGCGCGTATTCTGACCGGCGTCGGCATAGACGAAAATCCAGAAAGCCCGCATTTGAGGCCCGATCTGCAAGGCGAGCTCGTGCGCGACGGGCTTTTCGAATTCAATCCCGCGCGCCACGATTATGGCGACAAGATCTTCCTCGGCCATCGCATCAAGGGCCGGGGTTTTGCGGAAGTCGAGGAAGCGCTCGACATTTTGACGCGCAGCCCTGCGACCGCGCGGCACATCTCGCGCGAGCTTGCGATGTACTTCGTGGCCGATGATCCGCCCCAACCTCTCGTCGACAAAATGAGCGCGGCCTTCTTGAGCACGGACGGCGACATCGCCGCCGTGCTGCGTGCCATGATCGAAGCGCCGGAATTCGACTCTTCGGCGCCCAAATTCAAGGATCCCGTGCGCTACGTGCTTTCTGCCGTGCGGCTTGCTTACGACAAGGTGATCCTGAATACGACACCCATTCAAAATTGGCTGAGCCGCTTGGGCGAGAGCCCCTGTGGTCATGAAACGCCCGACGGCTATTCGATGATTTCGGCGTCGTGGGACGGGCCGGGTCAATTGGCCGTTCGCTTCGAAATCGCACGGCAGATCGGCTGGGGTTCCGCCGGGCTCTTCAAGCCGGATGAGCCGGGCGCAAGCGATCGCCCGGCGTTCCCCTTGCTCGAGAATGCGCTTTATTTCGATGGGCTGAAACAGATCCTCAAACCCGCAACGCTCAGTGCGCTCGCCGAGGCGCAATCGCCACAGGAATGGAACGCGCTCTTTCTCTCTTCGCCCGAGTTCATGCGCTAGAGCATGATCCGGAAAAGTGGGAACCGGTTTTTCGACAAGATCATGCTCAAACGAAGAGCATGATCCGGAAAAGGGGGAACCGGTTTTTCGACAAGATCATGCTCAAAGGAAGAAGCATGATCCGGAAAAGTGGGAACCGGTTTTTCGACAAGATCATGCTCAAACGAAGAAGCATGATGCGGAAAAGTGGAAACGGTTTTTCGACAAGATCATGCTCAAACGAAGAAGCACGATCCCCAAGGAGTCCGCCATGCCGATGCCGATCGATCGCCGCAGTCTGATCCAGGGGCTCGCCGCGCTAGGGCCTCTGACCATGGCCGGTCGCGTCTGGGCCGCGCCGCAGACGGATTCGCGCCTCCTCGTCGTCTTCTTGCGCGGTGCCTATGACGCCGCCAACGTCATCGTGCCCATCGGCAGCGATTTTTATTACCAGGCGCGGCCCAAGCTCGCGATCGCGAAGCCCAGCACCGGTTCGGCCAATGCGGGGCTCGAAGCCGCGGCTCTCGATTCGGACTGGGGCCTCCATCCGGCGTTGCGCGACGCGCTCCTTCCGCTCTGGCAGAAGAAGGAGATCGCCTTCATTCCTTTCGCCGGCACGGACGATTTAACGCGCAGCCATTTCGAGACGCAGGATACGATCGAGCTCGGCCAGCCGATTCACGCGACCCGCAATTATCAATCGGGCTTCATGGCGCGGCTCGCGGCGGCGCTGACGCGGACGCGACCGATCTCCTTTACCAATCAATTGCCGCTCATCTTCCATGGCGAAGGGGCACCCATCCCCAATGTCGCGCTCAATAATGTCGGCAAGCCGGCCATCGACGAGCGGATGATGGGCCTCATCGGCGAAATGTATAAGGACGATGCGCTCGCAGCCGCAGTCGCGGAAGGCTTCCACGCGCGCGACGACGTCTACCGGTCGATCTCGAAGGAGAGCGACATGGCCAATCGCGGCGCCGTGTCGCCCAAAGGATTCGAGCTTTCCGGGCGACGCATCGCCCGGGTGATGAAGAGCGGCTATAATCTCGGCTTCGTCGATGTCGGTGGTTGGGACACGCATATCAACCAGGGCGCTGCGAGCAGCTATCTCGCCAATCGGCTCAGCGAGCTTGGACGCGGGCTTGCCGCCTTCGCCGACGAGCTCGGGCCCGCAGCCTGGCATGATACAGTCGTGGTGGTGATCTCGGAATTCGGCCGCACCTTCCGCGAAAACGGCGACAGAGGGACCGACCATGGCCACGGCAGCACCTATTGGGTGCTCGGCGGAGCGGTCAATGGCGGGCGCTTCCTTGGCGAGCAGGTAAAAGTCGATGAGGCTCACCTCTTCCAGAACCGCGATTTTCCGGTTCTGACCGATTATCGCAGTCTCTTCGGCGGCTTGTTCAAAAACATCTACGGCCTCAACGAAGCTGCCCTTGCGACAATCTTTCCGGCAGTGAAGCCGCTCGACCTTTCCCTCGTCTGAGCTGCACCAGAGGCAGGGCCTTGGCGCCACGCCTCCTCGAAAGGCGCTTGCGCCACCCCTCCTTTCGGGTTGATCATGTCGTTCCAATGACGAGGGGCGACATCGATCACCCCCGGGAAGGAGGAGCGGCGCATGACAAGATCCTCATGGAAGGCGGAACCCGCGGGCCCACGCTCCGTCGCTCTTGTAGGGCCCTATGGCAGCGGTAAATCGGCTTTATTCGACGCCCTGATGGCGGCTGCGGGCGTCCCCGCCAAGCGTGCGCACAACGTTTCCGGCCGGACCATGAGTTCCGAACTGCGGCTCGGCCATTGTACTTTCATGGATGAGCCGTGGTCGATCATCGATTGTCCCGGATCGGTGGAATTTTCCTATGAGGCTTGGGCCGCGCTTGCTGCCGTCGACTTTGCGATAATCGTCTGCGAGCCTTCGCCGGATCGGCTATCCAACTTGCCGGCGCTCTTGCGGTCGATCGAAGAGTTCGGTCTGCCGCATCTCGTCTTCATTAATAAAATCGACTCGCTGGCCGGCGCGGTGCGCGAGACGGTCGAGGCACTGCAGCCCTATTCGAAATCGCCGCTGGTCCTGCGGCAAATGCCGATCCGCGAGGGAGACGCGGTGACTGGCTATGTCGATGTCGTGAGCGAGCGTGCCTATCGCTATTGCGGGCAGGATTCGGAGCTCGTCACGCTGCCGAACGAGATGCGCGAGCCCGAACAGAAGGCGCTCGCGGGCTTGACCGAAGTGCTCGCCGATCACGACGACGCGCTCCTCGTCAAGGTGCTCGAAGACGTGGTGCCGACGTCCGACGAAATTTTCGCGACGCTGCACAAGGACCAGGCGAGCGGCACGATCGTCCAGGTTCTGATCGGCGCGGCCCAGCGCGGGCACGGACTCTTGCGCCTCTGGAAGGCGCTGCGCCACGATGTGCCGCCGGCGGCCGAGACGGCGCGCCGTCGCGGGATCACGCCTTCCGATCAGCCGCTCGTGCAAGTGTTCAAGACCGTCAATGCCGGCCAGGCCTATGCCGGTAAGCTCTCTTATGCCCGCATTTGGCGCGGCAGCTTGCGCGACGGAGCGCCGCTCGATGGAGCGCGCGTCGGCGGGCTTTATCATTTCGCCAGCGGCGAGCCGGTGCGGGTGCAGGCTGCGCAGGCGGGCGAACTCGTCGCCATCGGCCGGCTCGAAGGTGTGGCGACCGGCGCTGTTCTGGGTGCTGCAGGCGAGGCGCTCCTGCCTTTCCCCGAACCCGTCGCGCCCGTCTATGCTTTTGCGATTGCCGCCAAGGACCGCAAGGACGACGTCAAACTCTCAGGCGCCTTGCACAAGCTCGTCGAGGAAGATCCCTCGATCAGCATCGAGCATAATCGCGAGACGGGGGAGACACTCTTGCGCGGCCAAGGCGAGATCCATCTCAATGTCGCGCTCGAACGCCTCGCCAATGTCTATAATTGCCAGATCAACGTTGCCTCGCCCAAGGTCGCCTATAAGGAGACGATCAGAAAGCGCGTGACGCAACATTCGCGGCTGAAGCGCCAGACCGGCGGCCACGGCCAATTCGCCGATGTGGTCTTGGAACTTGCACCGCGTCCGCGCGGCGCCGGTTTCGAGTTCGTCGACAAGATCGTCGGCGGCGCGGTGCCGCGCCAATATATTCCGGCGGTCGGCGAAGCGGCTGAAGAGGCAATGCAGAAGGGCCCCTTCGGCTATCCTGTGGTCGATATCGAAGTCACCTTGGCCGATGGTTCGTTCCATACAGTGGATAGTTCCGACATGGCCTTCCGCACCGCGACGCGCAATGGCGTCGCCGAAGCGCTGCCCAAGGCCGACCCCGTGCTGCTCGAGCCTATCGACCATGTCACGGTCTCTGTGCCGAACAAGTTTACGGCAGCGGCGCAGCGGCTTCTGACGGGACGGCGCGGCCAGATTCTCGGCTATGCCGAGCGCGAAGGCTGGCCCGGCTGGGACGATGTAGAGGCGCTCGTGCCCGCCGCCGAGCTCAACGACTTCATCTTGCAGCTCCGGGCTGAGACGACCGGACTAGGCTCCTATGCGCATCACTTCGATCATCTCGCCGAGGTGCGCGCCGGCCCGGGACAGAAGAGTCATTAGAGCGAACCGCGCCATCCAGCCAATCCGTCGCCAATAACGGGGCCTATTTTCGCGATATATGCCCGGCCTGAAATCGGATGGGCTGAATGAAATTCAGCCCGCGCCTACCAGCAGACGTAGCCGGGCGGGGAAGCGAACCAGATCCGCTGGCGCCAGGGGCGGCTGCATTCGACACCGCAAGGTGTGCCGTTTACCGCCCTGACGAGACTCGATACCGAGTCGTAAGTCCCGTCCGGATCCTGATAGCCGCTGCTCTGCAAGATGAGGCCGGGGTAAACCGGCCGGCAGCGCGGACCTGGTTGAGCCGCCGCAGGCGTCAGGGTCACGGCCAAGGCAAGCGTTGCCAATGGAACGAGCCTGGATTGCATTGGAGCCTCCCTGTCACGTTCACGCTTGAAGGAAATCGTAGCGGGCCGCACGCCCGCAGTTCCACGATTTGGAGCCATACGAATCTTAGCATTCGGGCTCGGGCTGGTCCATTCGCGCAGTTCACGAAAGTTTGTGTTCGGTTGCCGAGTTTGATGGCGCGCGGCCCATGGTTTGCCGTATTAGCCGGCCTGATCCTTCGATGCGAGCCATTCTAAAGCGAAGCTTGGCCGCTGGCCTCCGCCTTTGGCTCGGCAGGCCGCCATGTTTCATCGGGAGCAACATCCGACCGAAATGTTTGAAGACCGTAGCGATCCCCGCCGCGACGCCGACCGCGCGACGCGCTTGCGCGAGCTCGCGGAGACCGTTTCCCGCAAGGATGCGCAAATCGCGCAATTGGCACATGACCTGGCGCTGATCGAACATAAGCAGCGGCAGACGACCGCGCGCCTTTTGCGGCAGATCGACATGGCGGTGGCGCTGAAGGAATCGCAGATTGCGCAATGCACTTATCATCTGCGCCGTTACAACGCTTCGCCGTGGTGGAAACTCGGTCGGCGGCTCGAGAAATTCATCACGAGCCCGTTCAGATATGCGGGGCGGCTGCTGCCGAAAGCGGCCTGTCATACCGACTGCGGCGCGATCGCGGAGCGTTCCTATGAGAGGTGGATCGATCTTTACGACACTTTGAACGACCGGGACCGCCGTCAGATCGCAGATCATATCCGCGCGCTCGAGTACCAGCCGCTGGTCTCGATCATCGTGCCGCAAGCGCAGGAGATGTTTCGCGAGACACTCGAGCGGATCTGTGCCCAGCTCTATCCCAATTGGGAATTGTGTATCGGCCAGGCGTCGCCGGCCGTGAGCGCTCTGCTCGACGAAAGGTCCGATTCTCGAATCAAGGTCTCGACGGGAAAAGCCGACGGCATAGAAGCGGCCAATGCAGCACTCGCCTCGGCGAAAGGCGACTTCATCGCTCTCTTGGAGGAAGGCACACTGCTGGCCGAACAGGCAATTTACGGATTCGTCGTCGAGCTGAACGATTTCCCGGAAGCCGATCTTCTCTATTGCGACGAGGACAGGTTAGAGAACGGACGCAGGCGCAAGCCCTATTTCAAGACGGATTGGAACCCCGAGCTTTTTGCCGCGCTGGATCTTCTTGCTCCCCTTAGCCTCTGCCGGCGTGCGCTTGTCGAGGAAGTCGGAGGCTTTCGCGACGGCTTCGATGGCAGCGAAGCCTATGATCTCGCCTTGCGCCTCGTCCGCGCGACGAGCGCGGAGAAGATCCGGCACATTCCCGCCGTGTTCTGCCACAGGCGCACCATCGACAAATCGGGCGAGCGAAAGATGTCCGACCGGCGCGCCAAGCAAGATGATTTCGCAGCGCGAGGAGAAAAAGTCGAAATCCTGGATCATCCGCTCCTGCCTGGTTTCGATCGCATCCGGCGTCCGCTTCCCGCGCATCCGCCGCTCGTGTCGCTCGTCGTGCCGACGCGCAATCGGCCCGATCTTCTCGGGCCATGCATGGATGGCCTGCTCAATCGCACGTCCTATCGGCCGCTCGAGATCATCCTCATCGATCATCAGAGCGACGATCCCAGCGCAATCGCTCTAATCGATCGGCTGCGGACGGACAGACGCGTGCGCGTCCTTCGCTACGAGGGCCCGTTCAATTATTCCGAAATGAACAACCGCGCCGTCGCCGAGGCGAAAGGAGAGATCATCGGCCTCGTCAACAATGACATCGACGTCATCGAGCCGGATTGGCTGAGTGAAATGGTCTCGCTCGCTCTCGTTCCGGAGAACGGCGCGATCGGCGCGAAGCTTCTCTATCCTGATGGCAGCGTCCAGCACGGCGGTGTGATCCTCGGCGCTCCCTGGGGGCCCGATCACGTGCATGCGCAGGCGGAGAGAAATGATCCGGGTTATTTCGGTCGGCTGATGCTGACGACCAATGTCTCGGCGGTCACGGGTGCCTGCCTCGTTTTGCGCAAATCCGTGTTCCTCGAGGTCGGTGGTCTGAATGCCACGGATCTCGCGGTCGCTTACAACGATGTCGACCTCTGCCTCAAGATTCGTGCGAAAGGCTATCGCAACGTTTGGACGCCGTTTGCGCTTCTTTACCATCACGAATGGGCGACGCGCGGAGACGATCAAAGCGCAGAAAAGATCGAGCGGGCGGATCGCGAGCTTGCTTATATGCGACGGACCTGGGGCTTGGGGCTCGACCGCGATCCCTATTTCAACGTGAACCTCTGGTTCCAGAATCCGGCGTTCGTGCTCGCATTTCCGCCGCGCCGAATCAAGCCTTGGCGCGCCCACGCCGCTCACGCCGCGCAGCAGGCGCTGCTCGCGGAAATCTAAGGCATGCCGAGTTGCGCTTCGGAGCGCTCTCGACACGCAGTCCCGGCTTGCGATCGTTCTCGGGAGCGAATCCCGTTGCGTCATACAGAGATCAAATGATGAGCGTCACGACGCAGCAAATTATCGCCGGACAAGCCGCCTACACGAAACAAGCGCTGCGAATGTACGATCTTCTGGTGCTTGGCGCGTCCAATCGAATGATCTGGAAATGCCCGAGCAGCCGAATCCTGGCGCATTTCAATAAGCACATCACGTCCAATCATTTGGATGTCGGCGTAGGGACCGGATATTTTCTCGATTTTTGCACGTTTCCCAGCCTGTCGCCGCGTGTCGCGTTGATGGATCTCAATCCAAATACAATCGAATTCGCCTCGCACAGAATCGCGAGATACAAGCCCGAAACCTACATAAGGAACGTTTTGGAGCCGATCTCGATCGACGCGCAGAAGTTCGATTCGATCAGCACGAACTATCTGCTTCACTGTCTTCCGGGGACGATCGCCTCCAAATCGATCGTCTTTGACCATCTCAAGGACCTGATGAATCCCGGGGCCGTTCTCTTCGGCTCGACATTGCTGCAGGGCGATGTCCGCAGGAGTTGGCCTGCGCGGGGCCTCATGGAATTCTACAATAGCAAAGGGATCTTCTCGAACGAGGCAGACGATGCTAGCGGGCTGCGGCAGGAACTTTGTCGCCGATTTGACAGTGTGTCGCTAGAGGTGATCGGCTGCGCCGCGCTGTTTTCAGCGCGAATCCCACTCTAAAGTTCAGAATCGATCACCTTCGTGCTTTGGATCGATTCGATCCAAAAGCATCGTGATCTGCAGCGCTCCTCAGTCGAAGGGCGATTTGAGATCGGCAAGACGGGGATGGCGGCGATCCCGGTCCGAAAGGATGGCCGATTGGGCATCGACCGGCCAGGCGATCGCGAGCGCCGGATCATCCCAGGCGAGCCCGAGATCGTGCTGCGGCGAATAATAATTCGAGACTTTGTAGAGAACTTCCGTCTCCGGCTCGAGCGTGCAGAAGCCATGCGCGAAACCGACAGGCACGAACATTTGCCTCATGTTTTCGGCCGAGAGCTCGATCGCGAAAGACTGGCCATAGGTCGGGGAAGACAGCCGCAGATCGACCGCCACGTCGAAAATTCGGCCCCTGATCACGCGCACCAGCTTGTCCTGAGCGAAGGGGGACGATTGGAAATGCAGACCGCGAACGGTGCCGGGCTTTGCGGAATAGGATTGGTTGTCCTGAATGAAGTCGGCCTCTATGCCGGCGCGCCAAAAATTCTCGCGATGATAGGTTTCGCAGAACGAGCCGCGCAGATCCCCGAGCCTCTTGGGCACGATCACTTTAATGCCGTCGAGTGGCGCAGCCTCGATGATCACGGGAGATCCTTTGATGAAGTCAAGCGCAAAGGCCTAAGCGCTCGCCGCGATATTTCTCGCGCACCGCGGTCCACCAGGGCACGTTGGCGAGATACCAGTCAATCGTCTTGCGCAGTCCGGATTCGAAATTCTCGCGCGGGCGCCAGCCGAGTTCTCTTTCCATTTTGCTGCAATCGATCGCGTAGCGCAGGTCATGGCCAGGCCTGTCGGTGACGAACGTGACGAGCGCGCGCCGCGAAGGACCGTTCGGCGCGAGCTCATCCATGATGTCGCAAATCCGATGCACGACATCGATGTTGCGCCGTTCGCTCCGGCCGCCGATGTTGTAAGTCTCGCCGATCTTGCCTCTGCCCGCGACGAGCAGCAAAGCCTCCGCGTGATCCTCGACGAACAGCCAGTCTCTGACATTCTCGCCGCGCCCATAAACAGGCAAAGGCTTTCCTTCGAGCGCGTTGAGAAGGGTGAGCGGAATGAGCTTTTCCGGAAATTGGCACGGTCCATAATTGTTCGAGCAATTGGTCACGATGGTCGGCAAGCCGAACGTATGATGCCAGGCGCGCACCAGATGATCGGAGCCGGCCTTGCTCGCCGAATAGGGTGAGTTCGGCGCATAGGCGGTTGCTTCGCAAAAGGCGCCATCCGCTCCGAGCGAGCCATAGACTTCGTCCGTCGAGACATGGATGAAGCGGAATTGCTCGCGCGCGCTTGCCTTCAATTCGCTCCAATAGGCGCGCGCGGTTTCCAGCAAAGTATAAGTGCCGACGACATTGGTCTTGATGAATTCGGCCGGACCGTCGATCGAGCGATCGACGTGGCTTTCTGCGGCGAGATGAAGAATATGGTCGGGGCGGAATTCGGCGAGAAGCGCAGAGATCGCGCGCCCGTCGCAAATGTCGCCCTGCCGGAACGTCAACCGCGGATCGGCGATCACCGAGGCCAGAGATTCGAGATTGCCCGCGTAAGTCAGCTTGTCGAGAACGCAAACGAGATGATTCGTATCCGCGATGATTTTGCGAACGACGGCGGATCCGATAAAGCCGGCGCCACCCGTCACGAGATAGCGAAGCTGCACCGCAAATACCTCATCTTGCTCGACAATTTGGTTCTATACGAGCGCCGGGCACGGCGCAAGCACAGGGGCGTTCCGCTCGCGGCGAAGAGCAGCCGGCGCACGGAGCAAATCCAAGCGAAAAATTTGCTACGCGATATTCGCCGTTCACAGCAAACGATGCGCGGCATTCGTGCTCGCTGCGACGATCACATTTTATAGCAAGGCTTTAAGATAATGTGCGCCTCGCTCGACAAAGTTGCTGGAAAGCTTTGCGCGCGACTTTAAAACGCTGCGTGTTGCGTGTTGCGCCCCGTTGCGGGTGTGAATTCTTTCAGGTAATCAGCCCCTTGCCGACTGCGAGAAATGGAGCGTTGCGGCATGGGGGCACTGCGGCTGAAGGCCGAGGACGGCGACCAATTTGAACGCGAGGTCGCTGCCCATTATTCGGCTCGAGAGACAATCGAAAATATTCCAGCCAACACATCGGTGCAATCGACGGCGGGGACGGTTTGGGACATCCCTGCTCCTTGGAACGAGCTGCTGCAGACCTATGCGCGTCATTCGGACGTTGCCGGCGCGCATATTTCCGTGCTGCGGCTGATGAAGGGCAACCCCGAAGCGGTCGCGAGCGCGTTGATGGAGCGCGCCGCGCAATTGCGCGCCGGCGACGTCCTGGCGCTCGAAATCGGCGGCAAGACGCGGCGCTTTCCTGATCGCATGACGCGCGAGGAACTCGGGCGCGCGCTCTTCCTCGCGGGATTCGAGAACACGCTCGTCTGGGCAGGACGCGCCGTTCTGATAGCCGAGACGCGCCATGCGCGCGTGCTGGGCGCGCTTCTGCCGAGTTCGGCGTTAGGGGCGGGCGAACTGCGCATTCCGGGCGTCAGCGGCAGGCTGATTCCGCCGAGCGATCGCATTCTATGTCTCGCGCGGCGCAGCTCCTTGCCGAAACCGGCCGAGCGGCGCCTGAAGCTCTCGGTCGTGCTGCCGGTCTATAATGAAAGGTCGACCTTTTGCGATCTGATGGAAAGATTGCTTGCCAAGCAGATGGACGGCATCGACATGGAAATCTGCCTCGTCGAATCGAATTCGACGGACGGCACGCGCGACGACGTTCTCTCTTATCGCGATGAGCCGCGCGTGCGCCTCCTCCTGGAGGATAAACCTTCGGGCAAAGGACATGCGGTGCGCAAGGGCCTTGCCATGGCGACGGGCGACATCGTTCTGATCCAGGACGCCGATCTCGAATATGATCTCGACGATTACGAACGCTTGATCGCCCCCATCCGCGCCGGACAGGCGAGCTTCGTTTTGGGCTCGCGGCACTCGGCGGAAGAGGGCGGCGGCTGGAGAATCCGGCGCTTCGAAGGTGCGAGCCAGATTTCCGATCTGCTCAATCTCGGCCATCTGTTCTTCACCTGGTTCCTGAACGCCATCTTCATGCAGCGCTTGCGCGACCCGTTCACCATGTACAAGGTGTTTCGGCGCGATTGCATCTATGCGATGCGCTTCGAATGCAATAGATTCGATTTCGATCATGAGCTGGTCGGCAAGCTGGTGCGCAACGGGTTTTCCCCGATCGAGCTCGACGTCAACTACAAGTCGCGTTCCTTTGACGAGGGCAAGAAAGTGTCGATCCTCGGCGATCCGCCGACCTGGATTCGCGCCTGCCTCAAGCATCGTTTCTCGAAGTTGCGCGACTGGCCGATCGCGGCGCCGTATATCGCCTCGAGCTCGGCGGGAAGCGACTGAACCATGATCTTCGTGACGGGCGCTGCCGGTTTCATCGGCAGCAATCTCGTCGATCGTTTATTGAGCGATGGCGAGCAAGTCGTAGGCTACGACGATTTCAGCACGGGAATGGCTGAATTCGTGGCGCCTGCGCGGAACCATAAGAATTTCAGCCTGATCGAAGGCGATCTGCTCGATACCGGCAAGCTGACGCAGGCCATGCGGGGCGCGAGGCGCGTCTTTCATTTCGCCGCCAATGCCGACGTGCGCTTCGGCCTCGAACATCCGCGCAAGGACCTCGAACAAAATACGATAGCCACGTTCAACGTGCTCGAGGCGATGCGCGCCAACGACATCAAGGAAATCGCCTTTGCTTCGACCGGGTCGATCTACGGCGAAGCGCGGCTCGTGCCGACGCCGGAAGACGCGCCCTTTCCGATCCAGACCTCGCTCTATGGCGCTTCCAAGCTCGCCGGCGAGGGTCTCATTGCAGCCTATGTCGAAGGCTTCGGCTTCAAGGCGCGGATCTATCGGTTCGTCTCGATACTCGGCGAGCGCTATAGTCACGGCCATATCTTCGATTTCATGCTGCAGCTTTCCAAACACCCCGAGAAGCTTCACGTTCTAGGCGACGGCAAACAGCGCAAATCCTACCTTTACGTGGGCGATTGCATCGAGGCCGTGCTGCTCGGCTTTGCGGCGAGCGACGCCCCGATCGAGATTTTCAATCTTGGCACGGACGAAATCTGCCAAGTCCTCGATAGTATCGGCTGGATTGCCGGCAGGCTTAAGCTTAGCCCGCAGCTCACCTTCTCCGGAGGCGAGCGCGGCTGGATCGGCGATAATCCGCTGATCTTTCTTGCAACGGATCGCATTCGCGCGCTGGGGTGGCGACCGAAGCAATCGATCCGGCAAGCGGTCGAACTGACCGTCGACTGGCTCGATGCGAACCGCTGGGTATTCGAGAAACGCAAATGAGCGATCCTGTCGATCGGCCGCTCGCTCTGGTAACAGGCGCAAGCCGGGGCCTTGGCCGGCTTTGCGCGCTCGAGCTCGCGAAAGCCGGCGCGCGCGTCCTACTCGTCGGGCGCGACGAAGCCGCGCTTGCCTCGGTTGCGCAAGAGATCGCGGGCTTGATGCCGCAAGCCGAGACCTTTCTGCTGGCATGCGATCTCGGCGAGGGGGATGCCGCGCAACGCCTGAATGATGCCGCGCTCGAGCGGGGGGGCGCCGATATCCTGGTCAATAACGCGGCGGTCCAAGGTCCGATCGGCCCTGCCTGGGAAGTGCCGACGCGCGACTTCGAGGAGACGATATGCCTCGATTTTCTTGTGCCGGTGCGTCTCTGCCGCGCCCTGATGTTGCCGATGACGGCGAAAGGGCGCGGCTGGATCGTCAACATTTCCGGAGGCGGGGCGACCGGACCGCGACCCATGTTTGCGGCCTATGGCGCGGCGAAAACCGCGCTCGTCCGGTTCAGCGAGAGTCTTGCGGCGGAAGCAGCGCCTTTCGGGGTTCGGGTCAATGCCGTGGCGCCGGGCGCCTTTACGTCCGGCATGACGCGCGCTGTGAAGATCGCCGCAGCTCAGGCTGGCGCCAGTGAAGCGGCGCTCGCCGACAAGCTTCTTGCGAAAAAAGACGAGGCGAATGCGGAAAAGGCGGCGCGCCTCGTCGCCTATCTGACCTTGGGTCCGGGCCGGGACGTCTCGGGCAAATTGATCAGTGCGGTTTGGGATCGCTGGGATCTGCTCCATTGCCGGCCGGAGGTCGCCAAGCATAAGGATGTCTTTACGTTGCGCCGGATCGTTCCGGAGGAACGCAATCTGAAACTGAGCGATTGACATGCGCTTTGCCATCATCGGATGCGGCTTCATCGGCCAGAAACGCGCCGCGGCCATAGGCAAGCTCGGGCACGAGATTGCGCTTGCGATCGATATATCGGAACCGCGCGCAAGGGAGCTTGCCGAACGGGTCAATGCGACTGCGGCCAGCGATTATCGGCGCGCCCAGGATACCGATATCGATGCGGCGGTGATTGCCACCTCGCATGCCGAGCTTTCGCCGATCGCCACAGCCTTGCTTTCGGCCGGCAAGCACGTGCTCGTCGAAAAGCCCGGCGGGCGCAATCTCACCGAAGTGCGGGCGATTGCGGAAGCCGCCAAATCGGCAGGCCGCATTGCCAAGATCGGCTATAATCATCGCTTTCACCCGGCGGTTCTCGAAGCGCGTGCGATCGTCGATGCCGGCGACTTGGGGACGCTCATGTTCATCCGCGGCCGCTACGGCCATGGCGGACGGCCGGGTTACGAGAAGGAATGGCGCTTCCGCAGAGAAGTTTCGGGCGGCGGCGAGCTGATCGATCAAGGCTCGCATCTCGTCGATCTCGCCCATTGGTTCCTCGGCGATTTCGAACATGTGCAGGGAACGCTCAGAACCTTTTTCTGGAACGCGGACGTCGAGGACAACGCGTTCCTGACCCTTTCGACGCGCGCGGGCCAGGTCGCTTGGTTGCACGCGACCTGGACCGAATGGAAGAACATGTTCTGCCTCGAAATCTATGGCCGCGACGGCAAGCTGCAGATCGACGGACTTGGCGGCTCTTATGGGCTCGAGAGCCTGACCCATTACCGCATGTTGCCGGGCATGGGACCGCCGGAGACCACCCGCTGGGAATATCCCTTTCCCGACCGCTCCTGGGAAGCGGAAACGGCCGAGTTCATTTCTGCGATTGCGGAAAAACGCCGGCCGATCGGCGATGCGCTCGAGGCTGTCGGCAGCATGTCGGTCATCGAACGCATCTATAAGGGTGAGCCGTCATGATCATCGTCCGCAGTCCGTTGCGCATCACTTTGGGGGGCGGCGGAACCGATCTTCCCTCCTATTATCGCGACCATGGCGGCTTTCTGATCGCCGCGGCCATCGACAAATACGTCTATATAACCCTGCATCAGATGTTCCAGCCGGGCTTCATCGTGAAATATTCCGAGATGGAGCGCGTCGACCATGCCGAGGACATCAGACATCCGATCGTGCGAACGGCCATCAAGCTCGTCGGCTGTCCGGATCGTATCGAGGTCGCCAGCATGGCGGATATTCCGGCCGGCACCGGCCTAGGCTCGTCCGGCAGTTTCACCACGGCGCTCCTGCGGGCGCTGCACACGCGCCAGCGCAACGTCATCAGTCCTCATACGATCGCCGAACAGGCATGCCATATCGAGATCGATCTCCTCAGCGAGCCGATCGGTAAGCAGGATCAATATATCGCGGCCTTCGGCGGCGTCACGTGCTTCGCCTTCAACAAGGACGATACGGTCGATGTAAAGCCCGCGCCGATCTCGCAAGAGGTCCTCGACAATCTCGAGGACGGGCTCTGTCTCTTCTTCACCGGGTTCAGTCGATCGGCTTCCGCGATCCTGAAGGATCAGAACGAGCGTTCGAAATCCTCCGATCCCGCGGTGCTCGACAATCTTCATTACGTCAAGGATCTCGGCCAGAGCAGCCTCAAGGCCCTGATCGCGGCCGACCTGCCGCGCTTTGCCGCGCTGATGGACGAGCATTGGCAACACAAGAAGAAGCGCTCGGGCGGCATGTCGAATCCGAAGATCGACGAATGGTATGACATTGCCATGCGCAATGGCGCGCTCGGCGGCAAGCTGATCGGTGCCGGCGGCGGCGGATTTCTGATGTTCTATACCGAAAACAAGCGCAGGCTTCTGCACGCGATGATCGAGCAGGGATTGCAAGAAGTGCGCTTCCGCTTCGACTTCGAGGGCTCGAAGACGATGATCCAATGATGCCGCCGATTGCGATTCTCGCCGGGGGGACCGCGACGCGATTGCGCCCGCTGACCGAGAACATGCCCAAGGCCATGTTGGAAGTCGCCGGCGAACCCTTCATTGCGCATCAGCTGCGCCTCTTCGCGCGCGAAGGAATAAAAGACGTCAAATTGCTCGTCGGCCATTGCTGGGAGCAGATCGCAGACTTCGTGGGCGACGGGAGCCGGTTCGGCCTGCGCGTGGATTATATTCCTGACGGGCCGAAATTGCTCGGCACGGGCGGCTCTATTCGACGCGCGCTCGACCGGCTAGGGCCGGAATTCCTCGTCATCTACGGCGATTCCTGGCTCGATTCTTCCTATGGGCCGATCGTCTCGGCCTTCCGCGCGAGCGGCCAGCCGGCGCTGATGTGCGTTTTTCACAACGAGAATCGCTGGGACAAAAGCAATATCGTCTTCGAAAACGGCCTCATCCGCTGCTATTCGAAAAAATTGCGTCTTCCCGAGATGGGTTACATCGATTGGGGGCTCTCCATGCTCAGCGCATCGGCGCTCGCTCCCTATTCGCCGGACGAAGCCTGGGATCTCGGGGAGCTCTATGAAAAATTGTCGCTCGCAGGCCGCCTCGCCGGTTACGAAGTCACGCAGCGCTTTTATGAGATCGGCTCCTTCGATGGCCTCGCGGAAACGGATGAATTGCTGCGCGCTACGCAAGCCGCGCGTTGAGAATTTCACCTGCCAGCCTTGGGCCTGATCGTGGCGAACGGCAGAGCGCAGCCGAAAAGCGCAAAGATCAGTCCGATCGCCATTGCACGCGGCGCATTCGCCCAGTAAGCGGGCGCAAATTCGAAATCGATATCGAACGTGCCGGCGCGATCGATCGCGATGCCTCGATACATATGATCGACACGCAGAACCGGGACAGGCTTGCCGTCGACCGTCGCGATCACGCCCGGCGCCAATGTCTCGGCGAGCACGACGAGGCCCGGCCCCGGCGCATCGACGTGGAACTCGGTGCCGTTTGTGCGCAAGCGATAGTCGCGCGCCGCAATGACACGCGCCGGCGCTTGCGCTTGCGCTTGCTGGGTTTGTGCCGATGACTGGAGGGCGGCGAAAGGGCCGCTCGCACGACGAATGCGGGCGACGAGATCTTCGAGTTTCGCATAATGCTCGATCCGATCGGTGAAAAAGGCGCGCGGCCAAGCGGAAGTGCGCTCGTAAACGTCGAGATCGGCGTGAAGCCTCAAGTCGCCGGGGGCTGGCGAGGCTCCGGGCCAGGCGAGAAGCCAGCGGACGTTGAGGAAATCGAGGATCGGCGCGAAGCGCTGAATCGCACCTGGATCGTCGAAGTGGATGCGCCATCCCCATTCCATCGGCAGGCCAAAGGCCGCGATCAGATCCATAACGTCCTTTGGTCGCAAGGGATCGGGACCATTGATCGACTCGAGGCCGAGCGTTGCGCCAAATCCAGGAAACAGCACGCCGCCGATGCCAATCGCGCGCGCCGGCGCTTGCCGCGTCTGTTTCAACAGCCACGCAATGCTGTCGGACGGAACTGAATAATCGGGTCGTGGGCCGGGCGTGAGGAGATAAAAATGTTCGAGCCGCGCCGCGCCTGTCGCGTAATGCAAACCTTGGCGCACGTGCAGGGCCAAAAGGATGATGCCGATGAACAGACCGGCGAAAAGCGGCCGGGGATTTGTGAAAAATCGAACGGCAAGCAGCGGCAGAGCAAGAGTGAGGAGGGTTAGGACCGAAATGATAATCGGAATGGTGACGCTCGTCGCATCATAGCTCCTGAGCTCGGGATCGATCGTCTTGACGTCGGGATGGCTCAGAATGGCGGAGCCGACGATCGCCATGAGCAGAACTGCGCAAATCGCGAACGGCAGGCGCCAACGGCCCGTCCTGATGTCGTCGATCATTGCGGCGAGCCCGAAGCCCGAGACGGCGATTGCCAATACGATCAGCGGACAGGAGAAAGCTTCGTGAATATGTTCGATATGGCCGAGGAAAGGGATCTTGACGACGAGGCTTGGTGGGATCAGCCCATAGACGAATGCCCAGGCGAGGCCCATTCCGGCGAGAAGGGGAATAAAGCCTGAGCGAGACGCCAAGCGCGGGGCGCGCGCCAGAGCCCAGAGAAGACAAAGCCCGAGCGCAAAATTCAGCGAGGGAAATCCCTGGATCCAAACTCTGAAATAGAGAAAGTCATCCAGAAATCCGCCGGCAAGATCGAGGGGAAGCGCATAGGCGCGGGCCAAGTCCGATTTGGTATTCGAATTTTTCAGCGTTTCGAGGAAGGCGCTCGCCAGCGGATATTCAAAAAAAGCTCCGGCCGCGGCGAAGAACAAGAGGATGACCAGCCTGCGCAGCTTGTCGTTCTTCGTCATTGGGGCGCAGACGAATAAGAGCGCGCCGGTAACCTGTAGAATAATGAGGACGGCCACACCCTCCTTGATCGCGCCCGCGTTCAAAACGGCAAGGCTTGCCAAACAAAGGAGAAGCGCAGACGCGACAAGCGTCAGCCGTCGCGTCGCGCGAATGAATTCGAGCCATGCGACGAGGATGAAGGGCGCATAGCAGACGGTGAAATAGGCCGCATGATTGATACGGAACAGAAAGAATCCGATGAAGGCGGAGGAACATCCGATAGCGGCTGCAATCCGTGGCGCATCGAGGAATCGCAAAACCGCCCAGAAACAGCCGAGGGCGAACAATATGCGTGCGAGGCCGAATTGCACATCCCAGGAAAGAGCCGAACTTTTGCCGAGGAGCGGAATGAGATGCAGAGGATCGCCGATCTGCGAAATTCCCTGTCCGATGAGCGCGAGCCCGGCATAGGAATAGCGGTTCCAGAGCGGCATTTCGCCGGCCTCAAACGCTCGAGCCTCGACCGCGGTCCAGGGCTGCCATGCCCAGGCAAAGGCACCGAGATCGGAATTGCGCTCGAAGGCGGGTCGCATCATGGAGCCGCCGGGCAGATAGGGCGGCCGATCATAGAGGAGGTCCACCCCGCCCATCTGTGGCGCGGCGAGGCTGCGGCCGAGGAACAGCGGATAAATGCTGATGAGCCCGGCAAGGACAACGAGGAGAGGCCAGAGGAGCCGTAGATGCGCGCGGCTCGACTGCGGAATGATCTGCGTATCGGGCAGCGGCTTAATCCTTTCCGCACACGAGCGAGCAGCGGATTCCAACCGGGAGATAGACGAATTTGCGCAGGAGATCCTCCGACGACATGGCGACATCGCCCAGTTTATTGAAATAGGCGGACCATTCGATCGAGCGTTCGACGACACCGAGCTTCGCGCCTTTTCCGCTCTGCCGCTTGCTCAATTTTTTGGAGAGGAGGAAGGCGGGATAAAGCAGGAATCCGGTATGCGATCGCGACAGGATCTTGAATCCCTGACGCGCACACATTGCGCTGAGCTCCGCTATTCTATAGCGGCGGAAATGCATGAGCTCACGATCGTAATCGTCGAAGAGCTCGGGCCCGTGCGGCACTTCGAGCACCGGAATGCCAGCCGGGCGAAGCGCGCGATAGCAATGGGCGAGCGCAGCCTCGTCCGCCTCGATATGTTCGAGAACATTCAAGGCAACGATCGCGTCCGCGCAAGAGTCAGGCAGCGGGCATTTCGAAAGATCGAAGCGCAGCAGTGGAATGTCTTTCATCGCATCGCCGACCCGCATCAATGTCGCGAGCGTATAATCGGCGCCGAAGAGCTCGGCTTGCGGCAATTGGCTTTCAGGTCGCGCAAAAGATGGCCGCCCGAAACGCCGATCTCGATGATCGTCGGCCGCGAATTGGCGAGACATCGTTTCAGCAGGGAGACAGCCAGACGCCGCGAGGCTTTGTCGACAAAATGTGTGCCGGCGCCGTGCGTCTCGTGCAAATCGGTCAGCTCATCCGTCCAGCCGGATGCCTCGACCGGATAGGTGAGGATACGCATCCTCCCGCCTTCGCTGAGAAAGGCCGAACCGTCCCAGGTGGGCGCAGCCGAAGCGCCGAGGGGAGGGAGACAATGCATGGTTCCCTTCAGCGCGGCGCGCGCGGCCCGCGCGGCTCGACGATCTTCATGCCGATGGCGTGATCGACGATATATTGCGGGCGCTCGCGCACTTCCTCGTAGATCCGGCCGATATATTCGCCGAGAATTCCCGCCGCCGCGAGTTGAACGCCGCCCATGAACAGCACCAATATGGTGATCGTCGGAACGCCGACCGGATAGCGGTGACCGTAAATGAGCTTCAAGGCGAAGACGATGGCAACGCCGAGAACGCTCAAGAGAGCGATGGAAAATCCGGTCCACATCATGATCTGGAGCGGCACCACGGAAAATCCGAAAATGCCGTTGAAGCCGATCTTCAGAGATCCGATGTAGCGATTGTAATTGCTGCGCCCCTGATGGCGGATGTCGCGGTCGTAGAGGACTTCGCCCTGTTTGAATCCGACAAAAGAGACAAGCCCGCGCAAGAAGCCGTGCCCCTCTTTCAAGAGCCGCAATTCCTCCACCACGCGCCGACTGATGAGGCGGAAGTCGCCCGTGTCGCGGGGGATGCCGACTTCCGCTATTGAATTGATGAGAGAATAGCCGGCGCCGGCGATCGTTCTCTTGATCGCCGTTTCGCCTGCGCGCGTGCGCCGGCGGGCTGTAACGACTTCGAGATCCTCCTCGGCGGCTTTGCGCCAAAGATCGGCGATGAGCTCCGGGGGATCCTGCAGGTCGACGTCGATCACGACGACCCGCTCGCCATGGGCATTCAAAATGCCGGCGAGCGTGGCGGCAGGCTGGCCGAACCTGCGGCTGAATACGAGCGCCCGTATGCGCGGATCCCTTTCGGCTTCCTCGCGGATCAGCTGTTCCGTCTTGTCGGGAGAGGGATCGAGGCAAAAGATGATTTCGAACGGCCCGAGCCCTTCGACGACCGGAACCACGCGTTTGAGAAAGGACTGGATATTCGCTTCTTCCCTATAAACGGGGACGATGACGGAGAGCGCGCAGGAAGCAGAGTGACTAACCGGCGCCGTTCTCATCACGCACACCGTCCTTTGTGCGGCGCACGTACGCCGAGCATTTCGCGCAAGCTAAGCCGATTGCTAATAAGCTTCGCGGCGGAACCGGAGAAACTGACGCATAGGAACCCGATCAGGAGCTCCGCCGATTTTGAGTTCATGAAACCTCGCTTCGAACTCAGCTCAAAAAAGACTTGATTGCATTCGCATTAGGCGCATTTTTCTGGATTTAGGACCCGAATTTCGGGTAAAAATTATCACTTCCTGTGACTTGGATCGCCCGATGGACACATCTGTTCCCCGCTATGAAGAGTTTAAATGGCCCAAGAGCGTACCACCGCTTGATCAAGAACAAAGGCGCATCTCCGACGACTTTATGCGCCATTGGCATGAGGTACTACCTAATCGCTATGGCGCAATCGAGCGGTTCAATCACACGTACCCACTTCGACACCTGCCTAAAACAACTACAAAATTCAAAACCTTAGAACTCGGCGCTGGGCTGGGGGGCCATATTGCCTTTGAAGAGCTATCGCTGCAGGAATATCACTGCGTTGAATTGCGGCAAAAAATGGCAGATACCATCACGGAGCGCTTTCCCAATGTAAATGCGACAGTCGCAGATTGTCAGAAACAACTGCCTTATGGCGACTCCTTTTTCGACCGGGTTGTCGTTGTCCACGTATTAGAGCACCTGCCAGATCTTCCGGGCTGTCTCAACGAGGTTGAGCGCGTGCTAAAGCCAGGCGGTTTATTTTCTGTGGTATTGCCTTGTGATCCGGGGATTGCGTACGAGTTTGCCCGCAAAATATCTTCAGAACGGATTTTTAGGCGACGGTATGGGGTGCCCTATGGATGGCTTATCCGTCGAGAACATATCAACACCTGGCGCGAAATACTTGCCCTACTTGACGAGAAATTCAACGAGATCAATCGAACGTACTATCCTTTGCGCGTTCCCGTTGCCAATTTAAATCTCTGTATCGGGACTACGCGGCGTAAACCACTTGCCTAGTCGCACTCCTCTCATTGGATTACGACAGCCCAACTCTTTAGAGAAGCTAGAGCGATTCATGGCTAGGCTGAATCGGGGGGGATTCCCCTGATCGGCGGTTTGTGATTCAAGATGCTGGCTGGGCTGGGGCCAGCATCCGATGGGCCGACCTCTTTCCAATGATCTGCGAGAGCGAGTGGTGGCGGCGGTGGCGGCGGGCGAGAGCTGCCGTTCGGTCGCCGCACGGTTTGGTGTTGCGGTGTCCTCGGTGGTGAAGTGGTCGCAGCGCTATCGAGCGACTGGCTCGGTGAGCCCGGGCAAGATGGGCGGCCACCGCAAGCCAGTACTGGAACCGCACCGCGCTTTCATCAAAGAGCGGATCCGCCAGACACCGCATCTGACGCTGCACAAGCTGAAGGACGAACTCGCTTCGTGCGGGGTCAAGGTCTCGCATAATGCAGTCTGGACATTCCTGCGGCGTGAAGGACTGCGATTCAAAAAAACGCTGTTCGCCCTCGAGCAAGCCCGCGCTGACGTTGCGCGTCGGCGGCGACGTTGGCGGTCATGGCAGGCCAGTTTAGATCCCCAGCGCCTGGTTTTCATCGATGAGACCTGGATCAAAACCAGCATGGCCCCGCTACGCGGATGGGGGCCGAAGGGCGAGCGCGTGCGAGGTTTTGCCCCGCACGGCCACTGGCGAACGCTGACTTTTCTCGGCGCTCTGCGCTGCGATGGCCTCACGGCCCCTTGCGTCTTCGACGGGCCGATCAACGGCGAGTGCTTCCGAGCTTATGTCGAACAGCAGCTCATCCCCGTTCTCAAGCCCGACGACATCGTCATCATGGACAATCTCGGCAGCCATAAATCGGCCGCTCTGCGCCGCATCATCCGCGACGCTGGCGCCCGGCTCTGGTACCTGCCGCCTTACTCACCAGACCTCAATCCGATCGAGCAGGCCTTTGCCAAAATCAAGCATTGGATGCGCATCGCCCAGAAGCGCACCCTCCAAGACACTTGGCGTCACATCGGCGACCTTGTCACAACCATCCAGCCCCGCGAGTGCAGCAACTATTTCACCAACACAGGTTATGCTTCCGCCAAATCGTGAAACGCTCCCCCTTAATCCGTTCTGGCCCGGTCTTTATGCGAGTATGTATGGTCGATCGGTTCAGCTTTTTGAGAAATTCGCGCGTTGGCTAAACGAAAGCTCACGAATTCAGTTTCGTACTGCCTTTTGATGGCAAAGAACTCGCCTTGAGTCGGAAGGGCATCGGGCAGATTGCTCGGAAAGAAGTGGTAGAAGCTGAGGACATCCGCGCCAATCGGAATTATCGTCAACGCTATGACACCGTGTAGGAATGAAGTCCTTGAATAGTGATAAATGCGGCAGAACTCGGCGGTACAAAATGCTTCAATGGTGACGTGAAAGCCGTCGCCTTTTGCAATGCGCACACTGACAGCCGCCCAGTTATCCGCGCTGCATGCGCCATTGCGGCAAAGCTTAGCAATGACGTTGCGGAACCGCGCAAAATATGCCTGGGGATCGGTGGGACGTGTCATCGGTCTGGTCAACCAAGCGACGTCGACTCCGACCATTTGACTATCTTCGACAGCAGATAAAGTTTTGCAAGGAGCGCTCGTTGCCATTGGTAATGCGGTCCAGGGCAAGTCGCTTACCGGGATATCTTGAAAGTAATAAAGGGCCCTTGGCGAAAGAGGGCAGCGACCAAGACTGATAGGCAAACGGTAGCCAGTCGGTTCGTTTTCCACGAAAAGCTCGCCTGCAGCGTTAACGACTTGCGTTCTCATTGAGTCGTGCGGATTCGTGAGAAAGCGGTAAGCAAGATTAGGACCGTCAAGATTCATGGCCGCTATGGTGGAGGGCGTCCCGACGCCGCTCGCGTAGAGATCGTCCAAAGACTTATCGGCTTCCATAAAGTACCATCGAGTGAACTGAGGCGAAATACCCCAAACATATTGCCCTTGAAAACGAAGTGCGGCCGCAAATTGGAAGAGGCAAGCAAAACCGAGCCCCCAAACAGCTAAAATTCTGCGCCGAGCCATTCGGGCGATGAGCAGTGCGGCTATGGCTGTCGGTAATAGCATTGCTGGCACCAGCTCCAGACTATAGCGGAAGGTGACGCCGATAAACATTAACGCTGGCAGGAACTCTGATGCTGCGACTAACGCGATGAGACCGAACGAACTCAGTAGGCTGCGCGCAAACCTGCTCGACGTCGCACAGAGAAAGAGCAAAATCGGACCGAAAAGGAGAGGAACAACACCGAGATAAGGTTCTATAATATCGGAAATAGCGCTGTCGTTAGTCGTCGAGTTAAAGTCGACGTAAGGAAAGCTCAATGTGAAAGGCGGAAATATTTGGCCGAAATATTGATACAAACGATCAGGAATATTGGAAATATGAATCGTACCACCGCCTGAATGAGCTATTCGCTCAATCGGATAACCGTAATGCCATTCTATCGGAAGGAAGGCAAAAAAGTTTTGAAATCGAATGAAGTTTATGGCGCAGAGGCAGGCGAGTGTCAGACAAACTCCCAACGCCCCCACAAACAGCGCGCGCAGACGCGGATCCTCCAAGCGGAACGCGCGCTTCCAATTTCCATTTGCCAAGAGATCGCGTCGGCTGAGCAGCACGAAACAGCCGGTCGCGCCCAGCATCAAGCCTATTCCGGTAATGGAAGAAAAACGGCTTAGGCCAGCGACCGCTGTCGCCGCCGCGAACCCGAAACCGGCCGGAAGCTCGCCTCGATTGAGGATGCGGACGAGGCAATAAATCGCGCCGGTCTCGCCGAGGAGCGACCAATAAATCGCTTCATGATAGATGTAGCTGCGGCCGACAAAGACGAGAAGGCCCGTGGCGACGCTCGTTCCGACGATGGCGAACGCGGTGGCTCGATCAATCATGTCGGCATCGGCGCCCGGCGTGACCTTCGGCGCGAGCTCACGGACGGTTGCCACGACAAGGGCGAGATATCCGGCGGAAAGCAAAATAAAGATAGGCTGTGCGATGAACCTGTCCAATTGAAACAGAGGCAGGATCAACAGCCTGAAGAGCGCGGGCCAGAGCCCGAAATAAACATATTCCCGCCCGCCATGCAGGATTGCTTCGCCGCCGAAGACACGCCGCGGCACGTCCAAATGACCGTTGATCAGGGCCTGTGCCACATAGTTGAACTGTTCGCTGAAAGGCTCCCACGACATGGCGAAGGAGAAATGTCCGATCACGAAGGCCATAGTCGCAAGCGAAATGCCATAGGTGAAGATCGTCCAATGATTGCGCCAAAGCGCAATCCACGCGCGCCGAAGATCGAACCCGCCGAGCCGGCGCCAAGCAAGATGACCTAGGGTCCAGACGAGTGTGAACCAGAGGACGCCGAGAGCACCCATCAAAAGCCGCGCGGCGATCGGCTCGTGCAGATCGAATCGGTCGGCCAACTTGAACGACGGATCGGAACTGCTAATGAAAGCGGCTACCGTCCCCGGCGGCATTGCGACGAATGACACGACATTGCCCGCAGAACCAACACGAAAGATCGAGGTGGAGTTTGTATATTGTGTTGGATCGAAGCCATGGACAACGATGCCGAGAGAATCAGTCACGAGGATCGGCCCGAGCTGAAAGCTCGTGAACGGCCTTTGATCGGGCGCGAATTGAACTGCAAACCACAGTCCGCCATAGACTAGGTGCGGGATGCGAAGCCGCACGACTTGCGCGTCCGATCGCGCATTCAATGCGATACCAATCGACCAGCTCTTATCGAGAGTTTCCCCATCATCAATGGAGAATCTGCAAAGGAGCCGAGTATCGGCACCGATCGGTGCATTAATGGCATAGCGATCGGCCCAGCCGAGCCCAGCGAAAAACACTAGAAAGACAATAAGCGCCCAATTCCAATAGGCCTTGCGGAGCAGCTTTGGCCGAAAGGAAGATTCCATCATCGCTCGGTCGAGTATGTTCATGCGAGAATCTATTCCGCGGTCGTGAGCGTGAGCGGCACCTCCATCGGCTTGCGCATCGAAGGCCGGAGCAGCCAAAGCACGGCACCCGGCAGCGCGGTGAGAAAGACGACAACGCCATAAGCGGCCGAGAGCGCCAAAGCGTCGGCCGTAGCCAGATGCGCCACGGTCCCGAGCGTCATGATCACCGCGGCCTCGCGACCGCCCCAGCCCATGTAAAAGATGGGCAGCGACGAGATGAAAATGATGAAGGGTGTAAAGATGTAAATAAGACCCGGCGGGACAGGCAGAGCCATTCCCTTTGCGAGCAGCGCGAAAGTCCCGGCATTGAGTGCGATCTGCGCGAGGCCGCAAAGGAAGAGCTCTGCGAAGCTGCGCGGATCGTGATAGAGATTGCCAACGCGCACGATCGCCCCGATCAGCCGATCGAGCTTCTCTTTCCCCGTCGCGACCGGCCGCCTTGCCATGAACATGATCGCCGCAAGCAGGATCCCGCCGCCGAGCCAGATAAGCGCCGGAGCCAGGATAAGCCAGAAAGGCATGCGGAAAGAGAAGAAAAAGGGCATCGCCAGGATGCCGACCATCATATAGCCGACCGCGGTGCAAACCCGCTCGTAGACGACATATTTCAGCGCCCGCGCGATTTGGATCTCATAGCGCAGCTTCACCATGGTTCCCTTCGCGATATCGGCAAAGCCGGGCACGATCGCGCAATGGCCGGCGAAAAGCGAAACGAGCTGAATGCGCAGGTTGGCGAGCGTCATGCTCGCTGCGGTCAGGCCATCGCCTTCGTAAATGATGCGGCAGCGCCAGGCGATGGTGAGCTGAGCGAGAAAGGTGAGGACGATCGCGCCAGCAAGATCTGCGGCATCGATCCGCCCCCAGGCCTTCGCGATCGCCGTAAACTGGCTGTGCCTCAGGCCGAGATAGAGGATGGCGGTGGCGAGCAGGACCAGGCTAATGATGGCCGGCAAATTGCGCTTGATGAACCTCATTCCTGCTCCAGATCAATTTACGTGCCATACCCTTCGAACACTCGCGCCCTCCTCAGAGCGTAAACCCGGCAGCCTTTCCGTCATTGTAAAACATCTTGACCGTCTCGAGCGAATAGTCGCTGAGATCTTTCCCCACATTGGAAAGTTTCTTTAAAATGTCATTGGTGACCGTAATCACGTGGCAGCCGATGGCGTCGGCTTGAAATATGTTGAGAAGCTCGCGCGGCGACGCCCAGATGAGCTCGGTGTTTGGCGCGGGCGCAAGACGGCGCACGGCTTCGGCCATCAGCGGCACCGGATCAAGACCCGTATCGGCAATGCGCCCGGCGAAGACAGAGACATAGGTCGGCGCGCCGCCCTTGACCGCATCGACGACGTCTTTCACCTGGTCGAGCGTGAAGATCGCGGTCACATTGAGTGCAATGCCGTCTTGCGCCAAGCGCCGAATGAGGTCGAGTGCGCTTTCGCGCCGCGTGTTGGTGATCGGGATTTTTACCGAGACGTTCGGACCCCAGGCCGCGATCTTGCGGGCCTGGCGTTCCATTTCGACGAATTCATCGGCGAAGACTTCGAAGGAAATCGGCCGGTCGGGAATGGCGGCGAGGATGTCGCGCGCAAACGCCTCATAGTCGCGGATCCCGGCTTTATTCATCAGCGTCGGATTGGTGGTGAAGCCCTTGATGTAGGGCTTCGCATACATCTCCAGCATGCCCGCCTTTTCGGCGCCGTCGGCAAAAATCGCGATCTTGAGATCCTGTAAGTTGGGCATGGGGAATCTGTGCGCCTCGTCTTGCTGCATGATCCAGGAGGCTGCCGCGGTCAGCGAATCGACCTTGGCCGCCGGGTCGGAAGGAAAGGGTTCGCCGTAGCCGTCGCCGATCAAGATCGTGCGACAGCCGGCGCGACGGCCGGCTTCTATGTCGCGCCAACGATCGCCTACCATGAAGCTTTGCGACAGATCGATCCGGAATCGTTCAGCGGCAGAAAGGATCATGCCCGGCTTGGGCTTGCGGCAGTCGCATCCCGCGGCATCATCGTGATCGCAGATTTCGATGGCATCGAGAGGCAGCGCGCGGGCGAGGTTCTCGTTGATCGCATCGACCTCGGCGCGCGAGAGGGTGCCGCGCCCGACATCCGGCTGGTTGCTCACGCAGACCAGCACGAAGCCTTTCTCTTTCAGGCGATCGAGGGCGGAGCGTGCGTCGTCCACGAGGACGAGCTCGTCGAGATTGCGCGGGGGATAGGGTTTGCCATCGCGAATGACGGCTCGGTTGAGCACGCCGTCCCGGTCCAAGAAGACGGCGCGCCTCACCGCGCGCCCCCCTCAAGACCCTCCCATTTGGTCTGCTTGGTCTTCAAGAGCGGATGGCTGACAAGAAGATGCCAGACGACGGCTTGGAAGGCTTCGGAATGCGGTGTGATCGCATCGGGATTGACGGTCGGGACGATGACCACCGCATCGCCGACCTTGGCGGTGTAACCGCCGTCGCGGCCCACGACGCCCAGCACTTTCGCGCCGACCTCCTTGGCATATTGAATTGCGCGAACGAGATTGGGGCTCACGTTCTTCTCGAGATTGCCGCCGCCGACGGAGAAGACGAACAAGGCGTCCTGCGGTTTGAGGCGGCTCACCCGCAGCCATTCGGAAAAGATCGTCTCCCAGCCTTCGTCATTGGTCCGGGCGGTCAGCTCAGAGACGTTGTCGGTCGGAGCATAGGATTCGATGCCGACGATTTTACGGAAATCGTTCACCGCATGACCGCAATTGCCGGCGCTGCCGCCGACGCCGAGAAAGAAGAGCCGGCCGCCCTTTTCACGTAGCTCGGCGAGCAAATTAGCCATCTGCTCGATCACGGTCACGTCGATGCCGTCGATAATCCGGCGGGCTTCGTCAAGGTGACGCGCCGAAAAATTCATCATGCCCCCGAGCCGCTTTTGTTGTTGGCTGATGCGTTCTCTTCGTGACGGGACCGCATGGGTCAGAACGCAAACGTTGATGCGACTTATCTAATTCAGTGTGCCACAAATATGTCAACGGGATCGCGCTGCGCCGATCAACACGCGCGGATTCATGAAACTGAAATAATGCGCGAAGACAGCGCCAAGCCTCATCCTCCGCTACGGCGGGTTCAGCCGCCGCAGTCCGTCCGGAGATCCGGACTTCCTTTAGGTAAGGCTTGCGAAACCGCTGCAATTTCTTAGCGCTGCGATATGCATCCAAGAATGCGTCCCGCCAGGTTCGCTTTAGTTCGGCAAAAGAGGGGAGTTTTTCTCTGAAGCGAATGGCTCGTGCGCGTTGCAGTTTTGTAAAAGAAATTGATGCTGAAAAATCCGGTGAACCGCGAGGGCTGCAACGGTTCGGCACAGCGGCTCGCGCGCTGCTGTGGGCGAGCGATGAGCAGAAGCGCGGCAGTTTCAGGCGAAGGACCGCCGAGCGCGGCCCTCGCTTATTTCTTTACGACTTGGAAGCCGTTCACCGGCGTCAGCATTGCCCAGAGGACTCCGAGACCTTCCATGGCCGCGAAGACGGGCAGCAACACCAAGAGCAGGACCGTCGTGACCGTGCGCCGGTTCCAGTCTTTCACGCCGTGCTCGTCCATATTGGCCTTCAGCCCGGTGACGTAAAGCGTCGCAAACATGGCGAAGGAATAGCTCGCGAGAAATCGGATGACCGGGTTGATCCCGACGTTGTGGAGCAAATTGCCGAACGTATAGAGCATGGCGAAGGGCGCGAGACCCCAGAGAAACGTGTTCACGCCGAGGCAGAAGCGCCAGCGCAGACGGACGGGCGCGTGCAACGCGACCTTGACGAGGCCCTGGAACCAGCGGCGGCGCTGACGAAAGAAGTCCATCAGCGACATGCAGGATTGCTCTTCGAGGTAGCCCTCGATCCAGGCGCAGCGCCGGCCATTCTCCATGGCCTTGACGGCCCAGAATGCATCCTCGGTGATGTCACCCTGCGGGCCGAAATCGAAACCTCCCGTTGCCTTCTCGACGTCGTTGCGCACGACGATGAAGGATCCGTGCAACCCGAACAGCGTGACGCCTAGCCGGTGTTGGAGGTGGAAACGGGCAAAATCATCGCCCGTCCGTCCGACGTCCGCGAGAGTGAGGAAAGGATATTTCTTCCATTCGCGGTGATAGAGCAGCGCGCCCTGGCCGATCCGGAGGCGCTGCGTTCGCTCTTCTTCGCGAATGAATTTGCAAATTCCCTTGATGCCGGAGGAGGTCGGCTGCGTCTCTTCGTCGAGGTGCACGATCCAGGTTTTGTCGGAGATCGTCGAATGGGAGAGCGCATAGTGGAGCGCCCTCGCCTTGAAGCGGGAATTATTCGGCGTGCGATAGTCCTCCGGCACGATGATGACGCGCACGTCCTTATCGTGTTGCGGTAGGAGCAGGATATTGTCGCCGTAATCCATCACGACTTCGATCACGTAGGGTGCGAGCGGCGTCTTGGCCATCTCGTTCTGGCATCGACGGATCGTGCGCAGAACCACGTTGATATTCTTGCCCGCCGTAACGATGCGCCAGCAAATCGGCTGACTTATCGGTTCGGCGTCATCGAGCCTCGTCGGATGGCGATAGAGCAGGGCGCCGACGAGCCCGACCGAGCCCGGCAACAGGCCGCTGAGCCAAAGCAGACTCGACCAGGACCAAAGCTTATCGATGACGCTCGCCGGCGGCTTGGCGGCCGGAGAGACGAAATACCAAATCGAAGAAATGACCATGAGCGACAGGATGCTGACAATGATGCGCGTCCTGTGCCCGGTTATGAAACCGAAGCTCCAATCTCGAACGGGCTCTTCCGGAACCCGAGTGAGTTCGGCTTCCTGCACTAAGTCCAAATTATACAAGGCGTGCTCCCAAAATAATTCTTGAACTCTGCCATTAATCCAAAAGGTGATCCAGAGACCAGATGCGGGGGGCATTGCGCCCGATCGCAGCATTGGGGCTGGCCGATGGTGGCCCGACTGAAGAAAGGGCCCGGCGATGCTCCGCGCCGGGCCTAGATATTGCCAAGGCTTAGAAGTCATGTCGCCCCGTTCGGCCCCGCTTCCGGAGGCCGAGGGGGCCCATTTTTGGGTTTCTCCGGCATCGAACTCAATGATGATGCTGCGGCGGGGGCGCGCGATGCGGCGGTGGCGCGTGATGCGGCGGCGGAGGACGGCGGGGTGGCGGAGCGCGGTGTGGCGGGGGCGCGCGATGCGGCGGTGGAGCATGCGGTTTCGGTGCTTCATGCCGCGCGTTCGATGCCGGGGGATGTGATGGCGCGTGCTCCGGCCGTTCGGTTTTTGCCGGATGCGGGGTCTCCTTTGGCTTTATCTCGGCCGTCGGGGGCTTGTGTTCCGTGCCTGCAGAGGGCGGACGATGCGCGTGTTCCGTTCCAGCCGACGCGGGCAGGCGTTCTGTTTCCTTCGGCGGCTCCTTGTGAGCCGCAGGCTGGGGGCCGTGCTCCTTGCCCGAGATATTCTCAGGAGCTTTCTCAGGAGCTTTCTGATTGCCTTCTGCCGGATGCCCCGTTCCAACCGGCGTATAGGCGCCCCCCGCAGCTTTTGCGCCGACCGTGCCGGAGCCTGAGAAATGCGCCGGAGTGGCCGTTGCGGCCACGGGAGGCTTGCCGCGATTATTCGATGCATAGAGCGAGGGGCTCATGCTCGCCGTGCGCGCGTGTTCGACTTGAGCGCGCGTGGGTGCGAGGTGATGCTCTTTGGCTACGGCTATTTCCTCGGCGCTCGGTCTCAGCGTCGTTCCGCCCGGACCGCCGTTGTAGCTCACGTTGTTGGTCGCGCGATTGACGATGACGGTCTTATTGTAGACGTTGGTGATGTTGACGTTCGTGATGTTGTTGACCGTGCGATTGTAGAAAAATCGTCCGCCGTTCCAATAGCCGCCTTCATAACCGTGACCGATATAGCCGAAGCCGTAGTCGATCCCGCCGTAGAAGCCGATGTGGATGCCCCAATAGCCGGGATTGAAAACATAAGCGCCGTCGCTGTAACCCCAATAGCCCGGCGTCCACAGCAGTCCCGGTTGGGGCGGCTCGATCCAGGTGCCAGGCACCCAGTAATAGTCGTAGCCGTTCCAATTCCAGTAACCGGGCGTCCAGATGTAACCCGGCGCGGGAATTGGCGGCTGATCATAGACCGGCAAAGGCGGGGGCGCCTCCTCGGCGCGAATTCCGGCGCTGGGGCAAGTGCAGGTCTGCGCTGCGGCAGATGATGCGAACAAGGGCGCAAGGCCCGTCCACCCCAAGAACATGGAAAGCGCGAGATAGGATATTTTCATCGCGAATTCTCCCCTCGTGGATACGGCGAAATCCGAAAGTCATGTCGGAATCGACCGCATCGGCGCGACACATCGAAACGAGGCGATGCAAACAAACGACGCCTGAACCATCGATGAAGACCGGTTTCAACTGAGGTTCATCGAAGCGGTTCACGCCTGCGTTACTGCAGAGGAGAAAGATATTCTTTTGAAAGTGCGTGTTACTGGATTCCCCTTCAAGGAGAAGCCGACGAGCAGAAGCCGAAGTGAAGACCATGCCACCGCGATCATCAACTTGCGCAAAGGCTAATCATCGGCCGCAGAAGACGCTCTCGGCAGGTGATCGTTCCAATCACGCCACGCCTTCCCGGCGCTTGGTTGCGGCATGTGCATCCGCATTTTTCTCCCCGGTCTCGGGCAGGAGCCAGTAGAGAATGCCCAATCCGAGCAAGGCGACGACAAGGAGCGCCAGGAAGCCGATCGTATAGCCGAAAAGCTGTGCGATATAGCCCGTCGCTCCCGTGCTGATTGCCGCGCCGATGCCGGTTGCCGTTCCGGCCGCGCCTTGCGCGAGATTATACCGGCCGGAGCCGCGCGTTACATCGGCGATCACCAGTGGCGTCATGATGCCGATGACGGCCGCGGTGATGCCGCCGAGAACCTGGATACCGAGGAGATACCAAGGATTTGGAGCGAGCGCGAAGAGGACGATGCGCAATGGAAGCGCGCCAAAGCCGGCAAGAAGAAGCGGCTTGCGGCCCCAGTCTTCGGCACGACGCGCGATCCAGAGCGCAATCAGCGCGGTTACGACCTGCGGCACCGCGATCAGAGCCGACGTGATGAGTTCGGATTCGTGCTGATGCTGCTGCCCCAATTGCTCGCTTGTGAGCGGCATGACGGACGCGTCGGCGAATTGAAACAGGAATAGCGCGACGATGAAGACGACGAGCCTGCGATTCCTGAAGAGACGCCTAAACTGCGTCACGTCGCGCGGCTTGTCGGGCGCCCGTGCGGAGCGTGCACGCGCGTAGTCGATCTCCTCGCCGCGGATTCTGCTGAGACTGTAAGCTGCCGGCAAGCAAAGCGCAGCGGCGAAGATGAAGGTTGCGTTCTTCGCCAGGAAATAACCGAATGCGCCCATCAGCGCGGCCGTCGCGGCGTTCCCGAATGATTTGTAGCGGTGGTTGCGCCCGAGCCGATGGCTGAACTTCTGATGCCCGACAAGACCCAGTCCGATGGCGGCGAGAGCGGGAACCGCTACGCCCTGCGTGCCCCCGTGTAACGTTTCAGCGATGAAAATCATCGTGGGGCTGGGGGCGAAGGCAAAGATCAGCGCGCCGATTGCAATGATGACGAGAGCCGCCAGAACGAGGAGGCGTTTGCTGTGTACGGCGTCGACCAATGCGCCACCGGGAACCTGGCTCAGGATCGCGGCCAGGCTGCCGACGGTCAGCGCCAATCCGATTCGTCCTTGCTTCCAGCCTAGTGTCGCGAGATAGAGCGAGACGAACGGGCCGAAACCCGTCTGCACATCGGCAATGAAGAAATTGAGCCAGTCAAGTCCGCGCTCGCTGGCGGAAGATGGCCGCGCGGCGTGGCGATCATCGCCTGGAGAGTGGTCGCCAGACGACAAATTGCGACTCCGATTTCTCTAATCGGGACGACATTCGGCGGGGCTCTTGCACTTCGGGCTTCCAATGTATCGCCCGCGCTTTTGCAATCACCGGCGAGCGCTTTAGTTGCAGGCGAATGGCCGCTCGCGGCGCTGTGAAAACTTGAAGCGCTCGCGTCGGGCCAGCCGGCTCTGAAAAGGAGGACAAGCCATGGCGACTGCCAAGAACACGATCTGCCTGTGGTACGATAAGGACGCCGAAGCGGCAGCCCGCTTCTACACCGAGATCTTTCCGAACAGCTCGATGGGCGCCGTCTATCGTGCACCTGGCGACTATCCGTCCGGGAAGGCGGGTGACGTGCTGATGGTCGAGTTCACGGTCGCCGGCATTCCCTGTCTTGGCCTCAATGGCGGACCCGCTTTCAGACATAGCGAAGCCTTCTCGTTTCAGATCGCCACTGACAACCAACAAGAGACCGACCTCTACTGGAACGCCATCGTCGGCAATGGCGGCCAGGAAAGCGCGTGCGGTTGGTGCAAGGACAAGTGGGGCATCTCCTGGCAGATCACGCCGCGCACGCTGATCGACGCGCTGGCTGCAAGCGGTGATGAAGCGAAACGCGCATTTGCGGCGATGATGGATATGAGGAAAATTGACGTCGCCGCGATCGACGCAGCTCGGCGTGGCCGGTGACCTTAGGTTGACGCGGCAGACGCGACCGCCGATCAGGACTTGCGCGTGCCGCCCAGCAATCACTTCGAGAAGCTGCGCGGCAATCTGGCGGGGTTCCATTCGATCCGCGTCAACAGTCAGTGGCGGCTAATCTTCCAGTGGGACGGCAGCCGCGGCGAGGCGGAAGGCGTCTATCTCGACGACCACAGCTACAGATGAGGCGAACCATGCGAATGATCCCCGCGAGCGCGAGCGGATCGAACGCGCGCATCCTGTTGGTACCGTTGCGTGACGCTTGTCACAGGGAGGTTAAGGCTGCCGCCCGGCGTTCGCACTTCCGTTCTGACTGGCGGAGAGGGGGGATTAAAGCGACACAAAACGAGCCGATTTATCAATTGCTTAGGAGCAGGCGACCGTCCCCGTCCACGATTGCATCCACAAAGGTTGTGTTTGAGCGCTGCGACTGCCGGTCGGAGGTGACCGGCAGGGTCCCGTGGAAAACATCGAAGCGTCACAGTTGAACTGTGCCGGTTTGCCTGCTGCGGCGCCATGGTAGAATTTCATCCGGCTGCGCGCAGGTGGCAGGGGGACGGATATGTCAGCGAATAAGAGTCCGAAAACGATCGCGACCATTAATTTCAAGGGAGGAGTGGGTAAGACGACCGTGACATGGTGCTTGGCGGATACGCTTTCCACCTACTCGAACGCGTCCGTCCTTATGTTCGATCTGGATGCACAGATGTCGCTGACCCAAGCCATTGGCCTGAATGAAGACAAGGGCACACTCTATCCCGCATTTGGAAATTGGTATGAGAAAAGCCTCAAGGATCGTAAAACGATCTTTGACGCGATAGACCAGTACACCAAGCCGGGTGCCGCGCATTTTGACTTCCCTATTGGCTACGATTTTATCTATCAGATCAGTAACACGCTGCATTTCATTCCATCGGTCGAAGACTTGTACTGGTTGGAGTTAGAGGTCTTCGATCGCGACCAAATGAAGGATTTCATGAGGCGCCTTCTCGGAAAGATCGCACATTCGGGAAAGGTGGCCGATTACGATTACGTTCTCTTTGACTGCCCTCCTTCATTCACGTTGCTATCCTACAGCGTGCTCTCGTGCTGTGATCTCGTGCTCATTCCGGTCAATCCGGACTTTTTTGCGTCACGCGGCGTGAGCTTGCTGCTGAACTCGCTCAAAATGCGGATCGAGCCGCATCCGACCCCTCAGATCGCCGTGTTCATGAATAAGACCAAGACCTATGCGAATACGCCGACCAAGGAAACCGCGTTCTACATGCGACAGATCGATCAGATTTGCCAGCGGACGAGCGAGTCGCAAGGCATCCGTGCCACGTTCTTTAACGACGCTTGGGTGCGCGAGAGAGTAGGGATCAAGCGAGCGATCACGGGGGGTGGCGTGCCGCCCGAACTGGTCAAGGACTTCCAAGGACTGTGGCAGGCTTGTTTGGGAGTGCTGAAGTGAGCAATGATTCAGAATTTCGTACAGCGGAGCAGGAAGTCGTCAAGCTCCTGGAGGAATGTGCGGAATTAAGGAGAACACTGAAAACCATCAGCGCCCAGATTGGCCGCATGGAGAATCGCGTAGAGCGCGCATTCCCTGCGGCCGTGGCAAAAATGCGTGAACGGAAAGTTGGCCCCCAATCCAGCAACGCGACGATTACGCCGGAACAGGCGCTTGCAGAGTTCGACAAAGTCGTGGGACTCGCTGCATCAGGGGCCAACGATGAGGCCGAGCGCGTTCTAGAAGCCAAGTCGGCACCCGACCTTCTCGTCATTGCAAAGGAGCTCGGTGTCACCTTCCCAAAGAGCAAGCCCTCAATTAAGGCGATGCGTGAAGCCATTTTTGGCAAGGTTCGCGAAAGTGTGTTGTTGAGCAGGCATAACACGCGCGCCTGAATTGCGCGGTTACAGCTGGACAACGATTTCCTCGACCGGAACACCGATCTCCTGCGCGACTGGCGTCCAAATGTCGGCGCCCTCTGCGTCGGTTTCGATGCTAATCACGAGCGCGTATCGAGCACCCGCCTCGCTCCGATCGCGCCGGGGTTGATCCTTCCACCAACCGGAAACAGGGTATACGCCTACCCAACCCCGTTCCGCCAAATCAGCAGCCGTTCCAACCCAGATGTCTGAGTGAATTGATCCCTTGTTTCGTGCGACCTCACCCAGGAACCATGCGGCCGCGTCCCCACCCGCCGCAGGCTTATCTTCGTCCTCATCAAGTGCCCGCTGGTTAAGGCGCTTCCGAAACTCATCCACCGTTTCAGTTGGGTATTTCAATTCGAAGCGGAGACCGTGGGAAGCGTAACGGTGCCGGCGACGCCATCCGCGCCGACCAGGATTGGGCTCAATAAAGTATGACAGAGTTACACGAAGCCGGACGGCGGTCTCGCCCAACTCTTCCAATGCATCCTTGGGCCCGGGAGCTGATGTACATGCATCTCTCGCATCTTCCTTTCGGCGAAAGGCTGAATAATGGATTGAGCGATGAGCGTCAGAGCATCGTTTGCACTTCGCAACGCACGATCGAGATGGGGAACGCCGAACCCATATCGGCGGACTAATTTCGCTCGACCGCGCTTGCCGCCTGCACCCCGCAGATGGGCCTCCATCGCCCTTGTCCATCGAGCAGAGTGGACGATCAGCCCCCGAACAGCCTCTGGCCAGAGATCGGGATAGTCAGCTCTAACGATGGCGGCCATGCGTGCGACCTGGGCCGTCGCCGCACTCGTCGCCCACGACAATACAAACGGCCGCCGGTCGGGCCTGTAGTAGGTCGACAGCAGGCAGAGATCGGGGACACCTTGATCAAAGTTGCCACCGTTTTCTGCAACATTGCCGCCCTCAAACACGACCTCAGGCTTTATCGGCCATACATCCTGAAAAGTTACCGACGTCGTGCTCCAGGGCGAAAGATCACCTGCGGGGGCTATGGGCGACCAGCTATTCCATGCCGTGTCTGCGATCGCCGCCTTTTCGGCGGAGGCACCGACGGTCAATGCGTTCCAAGCCTGCGCCGGGTCATGAACGGCCTCGACGTCACTACGGTCAAGATGGTTCGTGTCGAGTTGATCGAGCCCTACGTTGCCGGCGCTGAGGATGAATAGCCGGCGCGCAGCGTCCGCACCCTGATCCAGATAAATCAGACCGTGAGTGGCTGGATCGAACGTTCGACCAGCGGCCAGCGCGTCGACCGCTGCTGACCAGGACGTGGGCTGTCCTCGGTCACGCTCGTCAGTTGCCGTTACGGCGAGAGAGAAGACACGCGTCCGTTCCGGGGCATTGATCTCCGGGCGGGCGACAGCTTGCGCGGTAATCGCGCCGTAGAGTTCAGGCGCATTTGTGCCCGTCGGAGGTAGAATTTTTACCGACTCGAGCCGATGCCGCATGTTGACAGGCGCGGCCGAGGCGAGAGCCTGAGAAAGGTCGCCATAGCCAGCGAGTCCAGCCATCTCGGTCCCGTGTCCCATGCTACCGGGGCCGCCTCCGTCATCGTGACGACCCCAGGCAGGGTCCACCGACATCGCGTCGCTGGCAGCAATGAGGTCTTCGAGGAGCGGATGACCGTGCGTGACGCCGGTGTCGAGAACACAAACGGCTGGCGCACCAGTCCCAGGAGAATTTGTTCGGCCCTTCAGATCATCAAGCCATTGTGCTTGTTCTTCCGCCGGCGCGTCGGCGAAAAACGCGCTGCTCACCTTTGCCTTGCGGACCTCCGCGAGATCGTTCAGTACATCGAGCGATTCTGAGAGATCCGCGGCTGTGCCTTTTACGAGGACCACAATACGATCGTCGAAACCCAGTCGCCGCTCGCCGATCTGAAGATTGGACTGATCAGCAAATTCCAACAGGCGATGAAGCTCGTTGCCATCCTGGCGACGCAGCCAAACCTCCCACGAAATCTTTTCGTCTTCATCCGGGTAGGCGTCAGTTGCGTCAGTCCAGAGGGCACGCAGCGTCGCTTTTCGAAGGGCCGCAATCCGATCCACCATGTCTTTGTGTCGCGGCTCGTCTTTCTTCGTTCTCTCACGCTCGTATTGCTCGAAGCGACTAAAGAAATGCTTCAATGACCCATCGGGAATGAACACGGTTGCCAGTTGAACGATAGGCTCCTCAGGTCCGGCCGCGATCCGCTGCACGGCGACGAGCTCAATTCCTTGTCTGCGGTCTTCCAGGGATTCGAGTTTCATCTCGACGCCGGGAGCACTTTCGAACTGGATGTAAACGCCGGGCTCTGCTCCATGAACCGACACGCCGAGTTGCTCCCGAGCCTGCTGGGCTTCACGCTCCGCGATCGTTAGCGCGCGTCGAAGTGCTCTCGCGTGACGGCGGCGATCTGGTGGCCCGGCAAACGTCAGCTGTTCGATCTTTCGTGTATGGGGCGTATACGGCTCAGTCGACGGCGGATTTGGAACTAGGAGATGCTTCCGGTTTCGGGGAGCGGGCATTGTGTACCACTCGAACGATCAAATTCTAACGATGGGTTGAGCGGCGCTCGCTCAAGGCTTCGATGAGTTCCGATGTATCGATGCGTGTGTGGTGCTGCAGAATGGCGTTCTTGGCGGCGTGCTCGCACGCGCGCGTAACATCAGAATGACTCAGCCCCTTTGCAGCCTCGACGACATCCGACCACTGAACGCCGGACGTATCGAGAAGGGCCAACCGAGCTCGCATGACATCCTCAATGAGCCCTTGTGAGGGCAGCCGATATTCGATCACTGAATCGAATCTGCGAAACAACGCCTTGTCCAAAATTTGCGGATGATTCGTCGCCGCGACAATAATGCTATCCGAGTCGTCCTGCTCGAGGAACTGAAGAAAGGAGTTTAGAACACGACGGATTTCTCCGACTTCGTTCTTGGCGGCACGCTCTCCGCCTAGAGCATCGAATTCGTCGAACAGATAGACCGCACGGGTCTGGCGAATTGCCTCGAAAATGAGACGCAGCTTTGCTGCGGTTTCGCCGAGATACTTCGTAATCAATCCATCCAGCTGGATCGTAAAGAGCGGCAGGCTCAGCTCACCAGCCAAAGCTGCGGCGGTCATCGTCTTGCCCGTTCCCGGCGGCCCCACCAAAAGGAGCTTTCGCAACGGAGCCAACCCGTGTGCCAGGATCGTCTCGCGTTGGCGCTGTTCCAGAAGCACTCGGTCGATGCGACTGCGGATCGGTTCGTCCAGTGCCATCTCCGACAGCCGGGTCTTGGGAAAGGCCGCAGTGAGCAGGCCAGCAAGCTCCCCACGAGGTTGGACTATCGGAACCGGCCTGGTTCGCTGACCCGTGGAAACGGCTTTCGGCCGGGCTTTCGCCTGGTCGACTAGGTCGCGCAGCTCCTGAGCGAACTTGGTGTGGCCTTGCCGGGCCGCCTGCGCCGCGACCTGCAGGGCAATTGCAAAGAAGCGCTCGTCATCGCCCTCAGCATGGCTTCGAATCAGAGCCTTCAGGTGGTCCGCCGTGGCCATCTAGCTTTCCCCGCACGTCATCGGATCACCCTATATCGCGAGTTATTTAAGAATGTCTCTGTTCGGCTGAGAAGCGGGCTCCACCAATGCAGACCGTCCAGTCCACAGACTTCTATCGCCGCTCGATTCGGCCGTCGAGGATCGCTCGTTGGCCGTCCCCCGGCAGAGTGCGCGACCGCATCTGGGCATCGAAGCTTCCTGCTATTGTTAGGCCAGCCAAGGCTCTGCATGCGTCACAGTGGAGGCCGGTGCCGATATGGCGTGCTGTTGGGGCAATCCTATTTCCCTCCGAAAGGCTGTCACTACCAGGTAAAAGATCTAATGAAAACGCATACGTGCACCTCGTTGTCGAGCACGTGAGGTGCGTCAAGTCTTCGCAAGATCAAACAAACCAACCGAGCGCACCTCGCGCCTTTTATCTTGCCATCGCGGTCGGCCGTCTTCCCGCGCTCCTGCACGCAATCACCTTGCCTATCCAGAGCTATCCGATGGCTCGATTATCTGCACGATCACGCGCCACGTGACATGAACAAATATTTCGCATACGCACGGCCAAAAACGAGCGACTTAGGTCTGCAGTCAGTTCGCAAGGCTCGTGCGAATAGCCCATGCGCAAGTGCTTGACAGTTCGTGCACGCGAAGCCGCCAACCGTTACATCGAGGCTCGCGCGTCATGGGTGCGTGCCGCAACCTTCGCGGTGCCGCAGAACGTCGACCACGCCGTCATCAGGCGCCGGCGCCGCTCGAAGAGGTCGCCGCGGCGGTAGGCGGCTTCGACCTTGCTGCTGACCGTGTGGGGGAGCGCCATCTCGGCGACCTCGCTCGGAAAATTCGTGCGCTCGGCCGCCCAATCTCGAAACGACGAGCAGAATCCGTGCGCCGTCAGATCGTCGCGCTTCATGCGCCGCAGCAGCATCAGGAACGCCATGTTGCTGAGCGATTGGCCGCGCTTTCCGCCGGGGAACACGAACGGGTATTCCTCATCCCGGCCGTCATTCACGTGGCAGAGCGGCCGCATTTCCTCGAGGATGGCGATGGCCCTCGCACTGAGCGGCACACGGTGTTCCTTGCCGGCTTTCATCCGTTCCGGAGGGATCGTCCACAGCTTCTCGCCCAAGTCGATCTCGCTCCATCGGGCGCCGATCACCTCGCCGGTCCGCGCGGCGGTCAGGATGGCGAACTCCAGCGCCCCCGCTGCAACGCCCTCGTGAGTCCGAAGCGTCGCCATGAACTCGGGCAGCTCATCGTATGGCAGCGCCGCGTGGTGCTGCACCTTGCGAACCTTGGCGCGCGCCGGCAGCAGCTTGTCGAGATGGCCGCGCCACCGTGCCGGGTTCTCGCCGTCGCGATAGCCCCGCACGCGCGCCCAATCGAGGATCGATTCGATGCGGCCACGCAGGCGTCCCGCCGTCTCCGGCCGTGCGGTCCAAAGCGGCGCAGCGGGCTTATCCGGTGCATCATGCACCTCCTGCTCCAGCACCTTCATGACGACCGCGGTGTCGATCGCCTGGACGGGAAGGCCGCCGATGATCGGCTCGGCGTAGGTTGCGAGCGTCGCCTCCCATTGCGCGGCGTGCTTGGCGTTCCGCCAGCCCGCGCGGTGCGCCTTGATGTAACGCTCGGCGCATTGCTTGAACGTCATCGCTCTCGCCGTTCGGAGCCGCTCCTGCTCGCGGACGGCGCGGCGCGCGTCGATGGGGTCGATCCTCTGGTGATGCAGCCGACGCGCGTCCAGCGCCTTTCCGCGGGCCTCGTGCAGGCCAACCAGCGCAAATGGACCGAGGCCCATCCAGCGCGGCCGTCCATGAGCATGAAGCGGAACACCCAGCTCTTGGTGCCTTCCTTGGTGATACGCAGATACAGGCCGGCGCCGTCGGCGTACATGCCGGGCTTATTTGCTTTGTCCACCTTGATCGCGGTGAGCCGGCCGACCGTTCGGGCCATTTTGGTCCACAATCCAGTCCACAATGATCGAACCGAGTATGACCGGCAGGTGGCGACACGTCCAGTCACTAAGCGCCGATTTATTGAGTTTTCGTAGTGCTCTATCGCAGGATCGGATAGCGCGGAAAACAGAGACTGGCGGAGAGGGGGGGATTCGAACCCCCGATAGGCTTGCGCCTATGCCGCATTTCGAGTGCGGTGCATTCAACCGCTCTGCCACCTCTCCCTGCCGCGCGGCAGGCGCGGATAGCATGCGGGCGAAGGCCGCACAAGCGCCTGCGCGCGCCGCGCTATTCCTCTTCCGAAAAGAGCCCGAACTGCGCCGGGGCTGCCGGGGCCTCGACCCCGAGATGGCGGAAGGCGTGTGCCGTGAGCAGCCGCCCGCGCGGCGTTCGCTGCAGGAAGCCCTGCTGGATCAGATAGGGCTCGATAATATCCTCGATCGCGTCGCGCGGCTCGGAAAGCGCCGCGGCGAGCGTATCGATCCCGACCGGACCGCCGCCGAAGGCTTGCGCGATCAGGCCGAGATAGCGCCGATCCATCGAATCGAGCCCGATCGCATCGACATCGAGCTCGGCGAGCGCCCGGTCGGCGATCGCGCGCGTGACCATGATCGGTCCGCCCGACGCCCCGACTTCGGCGAAGTCGCGCACGCGCCGCAGGAGTCTTCCCGCTACGCGCGGCGTGCCGCGTGCGCGTTTGGCTACTTCATTGGCGCCGTCTTCGCTGATTTCGACTCCGAGAATGCGCGCGCCCCGCCGTACGATGAGTTCGAGCTCCGGCACGGAATAGAAATCGAGCCGGATCGGAATGCCGAAACGGTCGCGCAAAGGCGTGGTGATGAGCCCGGCGCGAGTCGTAGCGCCGATCAATGTGAAGCGCGCGAGATCGATCTTCACCGAGCGCGCGCCCGGTCCCTCGCCGATCATGAGGTCGAGCTGGAAATCCTCCATCGCCGGATAGAGAATCTCTTCGACCGCCGGGTTCAACCGATGGATCTCGTCGATGAAGAGAACGTCGCGCTCTTCGAGGGCCGTCAGTTGCGCGGCGAGATCGCCGGCCTTGGCGATGACCGGCCCCGACGTCGCGCGGAAGTTGGCGCCGAGCTCGCGTGCGACGATCTGAGCGAGCGTTGTCTTGCCGAGCCCCGGCGGGCCGACGAGGAGGACGTGATCGAGAACGTCCCGGCGCCCCTTGGCGGCCTCGATGAAGACGCGCAGGTTCTTGCGCGCCGCCTCCTGCCCGGTGAAATCGGCGAGCGTCAGCGGCCGCAGCGAGAGGTCGCGGTCATCGTCGCGCTTCTCCAAAGTCACAAGCCGCTGGCTGTTCAAACCTGTCCCCGGGCGGGCCCTCGCCCTCGCGAATCTCGGTCTATCCTACCACGACCCTATCGCGGCGCCGCCTCGTTTTCCCGATTTGAGTTCGAGATGGAGCGGTCGAACAAGGGGCAGGGCAAGGGCCGGCGGCGCTTGCCAAGATGAGCAAGGGGCCGGCGGAATTCGCGATTTTCGGACCTTAGAACGCGGGCTAGCGGATGGACCCGCGTCCGGCCGCTCGATAGGGGCAGCCCGCCGTTGCCGAACGGAGGGCTGCCTCAAGGACCTGCCCTCTTAGCGGGAGCCGGCTCCGAACAAGTCGTCCATGACCTGCGAGGTCGAATCGCAAGCGTGGTTCAGACAGCGCAGACCGAATCCGGCTTCCAGCGTGCGCAGCAGCGAGAAATGATCATAGGGCTGGCTGCTGGCGTTGCCGCCTTTCGCGTAATTGGGATCGACGAGCATCACGACGCGGTTGGCCGCATTGGAATAATCGTTCTCGTCCCACACGAGCACGATGGCATTGCGGCCCTGGCGCCATACCGGCGAGGCCTTGATCCCATTTACGAGCTTGGCGACTTCCGCATCGCCCTGGAGCATCAGGAAGCCGGCTTCCTGAGCGGTCGAAGCCGAACAGATCGGCGTGCCGCCGGAGACGAAACCGTGCATGTCATGGCACTGGTTCGGCACGATCACCGAGAGATTCGGTGTATTCGAAGATTGCAAGTCCGCCCATAACCCATTGGGCCCATCGAAGTCGACGACCCGCGCGAGGCTCAAGGAATTGCGTTCGCCGACCTCGATATTGTTGAAATAGGCGAATGGGTTGTGCTTCACCGCGTAGAGCTTCTGGATCGGCCCGGGAGCGAATACGGAAGCCGGGCTGAGGTTCGAATAGGCGCCATCGGAATAATTGAGGCCGAAGACCCCCGGCTGCACTGTCGGAAGGCTTTCTTCATAGGCCTTCCAGGTCTTGTGATCCTCGACCAACTGGTCGGCGATCGATTTGGGCGTGAATTGCCTGGCCGGGTAATTATAGAGCGCGCAATTGTTCGGCGCTGGCGTGCCGGTGATCGTCACCTGGCCGTTACATTGGGATGAAGTTGTCGCGGTCGCGACCACCGGATTGTCGAGGCCGGGCGCGGCAATCGGCGTAAACGCATTGTTGCACCCGGTGCTGCCTGGCGCATTATCGACACAGCCCGTGTTGACCCAGTTCGGCCAATAATCGTTGGTCAGACCGAAATTCGACCCGCCGACGATCTCGAGATAATTCGGCGCGCTCGGATGGCCGACCGCAAAGTAATTGGTGGCCTGATTGGCGGTTTTCGCATAGGCATTGATGAAGGGCGCATTCGGATTGCCGAGAATGTCGGTATTGGTCTGGTTTTCCATGATGATCAGGAAAACATGATCGAGATTGCCGAAATGGCCTTGCGGCTGGCTCAATTCGGCGCCATGGGCGGTGAGGCTCACCAACGCGGTCGCGGCGGCAAGCGCAATGATCGTCTTGCGCATTGTCATTCCTTTGTCAGATTGGAAAAGATTTGTCGGAATGGGATACGCCGCGCGGGTTAGCACGCGCGAATGACAGCCATGTCACAGCTTGATTCGCATCGCCATCACGCCAGAGGCGCCGGGCAGGTGCGCTGAATTCGTTTATTTAGCGGCGCTTGTCCGCTTTGACCGTCTTCTTCGGCCAGCGGCAAAGGTCGTTGATAATGCACGCGCCGCAATTGGGCTTGAGCGCCTTGCAGGTATAGCGCCCGTGCAGGATCAGCCAATGATGCGCGTTGCGTTTGTATTCTTCGGGGACGATGTTCTCGAGCCCGTCCTCGACTTCGCGCGGCGTCTTGCCGGGCGCAATCGGCACGCGATTTGAGACTCGGAAGACATGCGTGTCGACCGCGATCGTCGGCTCGCCGAAAGCAGTATTGAGGACCACATTGGCGGTCTTGCGGCCGACGCCGGGGAGCTCTTCGAGCGCCTCTCGATTGTCCGGCACCTTGCCCCCATATTCATTTACGAGGCGCTCCGAAAGAGCGAGAACGTTTTTCGCTTTGGCGCGATAAAGACCGATGGTCTTGATCGTATCGGTGAGCTTGGCCTCGCCGAGCGCCAGCATTTTCTGCGGCGTATCGGCAAGCGCAAAGAGCTTCTCGGTCGCCTTGTTGACGCCGGCGTCGGTCGCCTGCGCCGAGAGCACGACGGCGACGAGCAGGGTATAGGGGTTGCGGTAATGAAGTTCTGTGCGCGGCTCCGGCAGGGCGGCTTTGAAGCGGGCGAAGATCTCGCGTACGCTCGCCGCATCGCGCAGCTTTGCGCGTACCGGCTTGGCCGTAGGCTGGCGTCCGGGAACTTTTCGCCCTCCGGCAAGCTTGCCTCTGGTCTTGATTGCCATCTCGGCCTTATAAAGTTCTATCGGGTTTGAGAGAAGACCAATGAGCCCGCTCAGAGAAGAGAATGATCCTGCGACGCGGCGGATCTTCGCGGTGCGCCTCCATCCTCACCGGTCTCTGACCAAGCGCAATTTCCGCATCCTGCTTCTCATTTTCTCGGCCATCAGCCTGGTTACGACACTGCCCTTCGTCTTCATCGGCGCTTGGCCGGTGGCCGGCTTCATGGGGCTCGACGTCGCGTTGTTCTATTTCGCCTTCCGCGCCAATTTCCGCGCCGCGCGCGCCTATGAGGACGTGCGCGTCACGCCGATCGAACTCATGCTCGCCAAGGTCTCGCCGAAGGGTGCCAAGGCCGAATGGCACTTTCATCCCTCCTGGGTCCGCCTGCAGAAGGAAGATCACGAGGAATTCGGCGTCCAAAGCTTGGCGCTCGTCTCGCGCGGCGAGAGCGTGGAAGTCGGCAACTTCCTCGGGCCGGAAGAAAAGGCCGATTTCGCCAACGGTCTGTCTCGCGCGCTCGCCGAGGCCAGGCGCGGGCCGCGCTTTTCTTAGCCCCAAGGCTCCGTCTCCCGTTGCGGAGAAGCTGGCCTCACGAGGTTCGGGCCGGATGAGGCCTGCAGTGCCCTCGCACGAGGCTTCTTCCCCGCCGGCAGGGCGAGATGCGGCGCATGTCACAACGCGGGGCTCTCGCTCGTCATGTCTTCGCCTTGCCAAGGAGGCGATCATGACCCCAAGACCGAATCCGGCGCCAAATGCGCAGAGCCGGGTGATGCGTGCCGAAGATGCCGCCGCCTCTTTCGATCCGCTGCGTCCACGATTGATCCGCATGGCCTATCGCATGCTGGGATCGGTTGCGGATGCGGAGGACGTGGTCCAGGACGCGTTTCTGCGCTGGCTCGATGTCGATCGCTGCGCCGTGCGCGAGCCTGCATTGGGTTAATCTGGCTTTGCCGCCGGCGAACCATTCGAGCACGGGCTCGGAAGCCGAACTCAATCGGATGGGATTTTGGCTGGGCGCTGCGGCACAGTCCAATGTCGATCAGGGTCCCGAGCTTGCGCCGCCGGAGGCGGACCTTGCGACGGCGCGCCATCTCGGGTCACGCGTCGCCCGCACCACATTGCAGTTCCTGCGCGGCCGCATCGTTCCGGCCAAAACTTAGCCGGGGCAGCGCACCACGCGCGACCAGCGCATCATGGCGGCCCGCGTGCAGTTAATTCCGCACGGTATGCCGCGGACGTCGCGCACGAGATCAGCGAGCGAATCATAGGTCCCGTTCGGGCCTTGGTAATCGCTATAGCCGTACGGTAACGTCCGGCAATAAAAGTTCCGCGCCTGCGCCGGAACGGCCGCGCCAACCAGCAGAACGCCGACGGCGAGCGTCAAAAGCTTGAGTTTCATCTGAGCACCTCTTGCGCTTTCCAGTCGAGCTGGGACATTTCTGCCGGCGTAACGATATGCGGGACGGCACGGTTCGGGCTCGCGAAGCTAATATTGCATTTATATGAAGGCGTCGCCGCGGCCGTCGACTCAAGGCTAGCCGGCCGATCGCACGCGGCGGCCGAAGCGCAGCAGGATTTCGCGTTCCTGCTCGTGTTTCAGGACGGCTGCGCGTACGCGCAGGAGGTCGCGGCGGGTCACAAAGCCGACGAGCGCGCCGTCCGCCCGCCGCAGGATCGGCGCGCGGCCGATATCGGCGAGCGCCATGCGGTCGGCGAGCTGCGAGACGAGTTCGTCTTCATATCCGGTGACGAGATCGCGCCCTGCAAGGCTTGCGCGCAGGCTTTGCTCGACCGGCAGGTCACGCGCCGTCCAATCGAGGACATCGGCGCGCGCGACCATGCCAATCGGGTGTCCGTTCGGCTCGACGACCGGGTAGCAATTGTAGCGGGCGGGTGCCTCGGAGGCGGTGAAGATGCCCATGACCTCGCCGATCGTCATATCGGCGGGCAGAGTCTCGACCGGCTTTGCCATGATCTCGGCGACGCGGGTGGCCTCGAACGGATCGATCGAATATTCGCGTGTCACGTGATGGCCGCGGCGTGCGACCTTTTCGGTGAGGATCGAGCGGCGCAGCAGGAGCACCGTGGTGCCATGCGCCAGGATGCAGGCTGCGGAGAGCGGCAGCAGCGCACCGAGATTATGCGTGAGCTCGATCGCGAAGACGATGGCGGTCAGAGGCGAGCGCATCGTTCCGCCCATCATCGCCGCCATGCCGACGAGCGCCCAGAGGCTGCCTTCGCCAACGGGAATGACTTCGCTCGAGATCAGGCCGACCGCCCCGCCCATCATCAGAAGCGGCGCGAGCACGCCGCCCGAGGTGCCCGATCCGAGCGCAATCGACCAGATGATCGCCTTGACGAGGAGGAGACGCAGCGCTGCATCGGGCGCCATCGCGCCATGCAACATCGCGGCAATATTGTCGTAGCCGACACCCAGCGCATGCGGCTCGATCAGACCACCGAAGCCGATCGCAGCGCCGCCGAACAATGGCCACCACATCCAGTGGATGGGCAGGCGCTGGAATAAATCCTCGCTCGCATAGACCATCTGAGTGAGGAGACCCGAGCCGAAGCCCGCGAGAATGCCGAGCAGCGCCGCATAGAGAAGGCCGACCGGCGGCAAGCTCGCGCTGGAGGCCATCGGAAAGAGAACGGTGGATCCGAGGAGCCAAGGGCGCCACGCGGCCGCGACGACCGCCGCCATCGCAACGGGTATGAAGCTGCGCGGCTTCCATTCGAAGAGGAGCAATTCGACCGCGAGCAGCATGGCGGCGATGGGCGTGCCGAAAGTGGCGGCCATTCCGGCCGCTGCGCCCGCGACGAGCAGCGTCTTGCGCTCGGCATTCGAGAGTTGAAAGAGCTGTCCGAAGAGCGAGCCGAATGCGCCGCCCGTCATGATGATCGGACCCTCGGCGCCGAACGGTCCGCCGGTGCCGATCGAGATCGCCGAAGAAAGCGGCTTCAGGATAGCGACCTTGGGCTCGATACGGCTGCGGCCGATGAGGATCGCTTCCATTGCTTCGGGAATGCCGTGGCCGCGAATCTTCTCCGAGCCGAAGCGCGCCATCAATCCGATGAGCAGGCAGCCGGCCATCGGGATGAACACCGCGGCAAGGCCGAGCGGATGATCGGTGATCGAGACCGGCGCGGCGCTGAGGCGTCCGTAATAAGCAAGATTAGTGACGAGGCTGATGAGGCGCAGCAATGCCCAAGCCGCACCCGCACCGACGGTTCCGACGACGAGAGCCATGAGGCCCATGGGCAGAAGCCGCCGGTCGGTCGTGAAATCCCGCAGCCTGTCGATCGCGCTCGGCGCCTTTTGCGGGGTGTGCTGAAAAGGAACGGGAGCGGCGCCTTTCATGCCCGGCGAAGAGTTGGAGAGAGGACAAGAATCGCATTGGTCGTGCATCCGTCTACAGTGTACATAGGTAATTTAAAAGGGATTACCCGGGGAAGACGCGCATCCGGGCTGAGGAGAATCGACGCAGCCTGTCTTCCCGCCGCCGCCGGCGTCGCATTTTTACCTTTGCGAAGAGAAAACCCGCGCGCGTTCTTTGCCTTGCGTCGAAAAAACGTCCCCTTATATAGGCCTCATCTTGCGCGCCAATTGGGCGCTACCACATTGAGATTTATCGGGGACCGGGCGGGATCCCTCACCCGCCGGATTGCTTTGGGGTCCGGTGGTCTTGCGGCTCGAAAGGAAGACTGATCATGGCCAAAGTCATTGGTATTGACCTCGGAACCACCAATTCATGCGTGGCGGTAATGGAAGGATCCACGCCGAAGGTCATCGAGAATTCGGAAGGCTCGCGCATCACGCCCTCGATCGTCGCCTTTACCGAAGACGGAGAGCGCCTCGTCGGCCAGCCCGCCAAGCGCCAGGCCGTGACCAATCCCGAGCGGACCTTCTTTGCCATCAAGCGGCTCATCGGACGCACGTTCGACGATCCGATGACCAAGAAGGACATGAGCCTCGTCCCTTATAAGATTATCCGCGCGCCGAACGGCGATGCCTGGGTCGAGGCGGACGGCAAGAAATATTCCCCCTCGCAGATTTCCGCCTTCATCCTGCAAAAGATGAAGGAGACCGCCGAATCCTACCTCGGTCAGCCGGTCACGCAGGCCGTCATCACGGTTCCCGCCTATTTCAACGACGCGCAGCGTCAGGCCACGAAAGACGCCGGCAAGATCGCCGGGCTCGAAGTCCTGCGCATCATCAACGAGCCGACCGCCGCGGCGCTCGCTTACGGTCTCGACAAAAAAGGATCGGGCACGATCGCAGTCTACGATTTGGGCGGCGGCACGTTTGACGTTTCGATCCTCGAGATCGGCGATGGCGTCTTCGAGGTCAAATCCACGAACGGCGACACGTTTTTGGGCGGTGAGGATTTCGACAACCGCATCGTCGATTATCTCGCCGACGAATTCCGCAAAGAGAGCGGCATCGACCTGCGCAAGGACAAGCTCGCCTTGCAGCGCCTGAAGGAAGCAGCGGAAAAGGCGAAGATCGAACTCTCCTCCGCCACGCAGACCGAAATCAACCTGCCGTACATCACGGCGGATGCTTCAGGTCCGAAACATCTGACGTTGAAGCTCACCCGCGCCAAGCTGGAAGCGCTCGTCGACGATCTCATTCAGAAGACCGTCGAGCCCTGCCGCAAGGCCTTGAAGGACGCAGGGCTCACCGCCGGCGAAATCAACGAGGTCGTTCTCGTCGGCGGCATGACCCGCATGCCGAAAGTCCAGGAGGTCGTACGCAATTTCTTCGGCAAGGAGCCGCATAAAGGCGTCAATCCGGACGAAGTCGTGGCGGTCGGCGCCGCGATCCAGGCCGGCGTCCTGCAGGGCGACGTCAAAGACGTTCTGCTCCTCGACGTGACGCCGCTGTCGCTCGGGATCGAGACCTTGGGCGGTGTCTTCACACGCTTGATCGACCGCAACACGACGATCCCGACGAAGAAGAGCCAGGTATTCTCGACGGCCGAGGACAACCAAACAGCCGTCACCATTCGCGTCTTCCAGGGCGAGCGCGAAATGGCGGCCGACAACAAGCTGCTCGGCCAATTCGATCTCGTCGGCATTCCGCCGGCGCCGCGCGGCGTGCCGCAGATCGAAGTCACTTTCGACATCGACGCCAACGGCATCGTCAATGTCACCGCGAAGGACAAGGCGACCAATAAAGAGCAGCAGATCCGCATCCAGGCCTCGGGCGGCCTCTCGGAGGCCGATATCGACCGGATGGTCAAAGATGCCGAGATGCATGCGGCGGAAGACAAGACCCGGCGCGAGCTCGTCGACGCCAAGAATCACGGCGAGGCGATGATCCACACGGCGGAGAAGGCGCTGGCCGAATATGGCTCGAAGGTCGCGCAATCGGATAAGAGCACGGTCGAGCAGGCAATTGCCGGCCTGAAGAGCGCGCTCGAGGGCGACGATGTCGGCGCCATCAAGGCGCGCACTGAGGAGCTGGGCCAGGCCCAAATGAAGCTCGGCGAAGCAATGTACAAAGCGCAAAGCGAGGGCGGCCCCACCGGTGGCGGCGAGGGCGGCACGCAGGACGAAGTGATCGACGCCGAATTCAAGGAAGTCGGGCCGGACGAGAAGAAGTCGGCCTGATCAGCGGCGCGGACCGATGTAAAAAGGGCCAGGCCTTGCGCCTGGCCTTTTCCTCGCAGATCGGTGGTAATTCAAGGTGGCCTTCTTATCTGTTGACGTGAGTGCAGCGCCGGAGCGCAGGGGCTCAAATTCTCGGCTGAAATCCTTTATCTCTGGCGACGGCGCATAGGGATCTGTGATGGCGAAACGCTGCTTCTACGAGGTTCTCGGCGTCTCGCGGGGCTGTCCGGACAATGAGATCAAGGCGGCTTTCCGCAAGGCCGCCATGCAATATCATCCCGATCGCAATCCGGGCGACAAGGCGGCCGAACACAAGTTCAAAGAGCTGAACGAGGCCTATCAGATCCTCTCCGACGGCCAGAAGCGCGCCGCCTATGATCGCTATGGCCATGCGGCTTTCGAGCCCGGCGCCAATGGTTTCGCGGCTGCCGACGGATTTGCCGCCTCGATGGCCGACATATTCGACGATCTTTTCGGCGACGTGATGGGCCGGCGCACGGGGCGCGGCGGGTCGTCACGCGGCTCGGACCTGCGCTACAATCTCGAAATCACGCTCGAAGAGGCATTCGTCGGCAAGACGGCCAATCTCAACCTGCCGACCGCGATCGCCTGCCCAGCTTGCGCCGGCAGTGGCGCCAAGCCGGGCGCCAAGCCGCGTGCCTGCCCGACCTGCGCCGGCTATGGGCGCGTGCGGGCGCAGCAAGGCTTCTTCTCCATCGAGCGGACCTGTCCGCACTGCCACGGTCAAGGCGAGACGATCGACAATCCTTGCCCGCAATGTTCAGGCTCGGGCCGGGTCACGCGCGAGCGCAGCCTCGCGGTCAATGTGCCGCCCGGCGTCGAAGACGGCACGCGGATACGCCTCGCCGGGGAAGGCGAGGCGGGGCTGCGCGGCGGTCCGCCCGGCGACCTCTATATCTTCGTCTCGACGAAACCGCATCCTTTCTTCCAACGGGACGGCGCCGATCTCTTTTGCCGCGTTCCGATCTCCATGGTTCAGGCGGCGCTCGGCGGCGAGGTCGCCGTGCGCACGCTCGACGGCGGCGAGACCAGGGTGAAGATTCCGGAAGGGACGCAATCGGGCAAACAATTCAAAGTAAAGAGCAAGGGCATGCCGGTTTTGCGGTCGCGCGAAATCGGCGACCTCTATATCCAGGTGACGGTCGAAACGCCGCAAAATCTCACCAAGCGGCAGCGCGAATTGCTCACCGAATTCGACTCCCTCTCCTCGACCCATACCCATCCCGAGGCCTCCGGATTTTTCACCAAGATGAAGGATTTCTTCGAGAACCTCGGATCGTGATCGCGCTTGCTTGACGCGGCCGCCTTCGCCGGCGAATTTCATAGCCCAAACAGGGGGAAGCTTTGCCCGATCAGCCGACGCGCGCCCGTGCGCCCCTCTCCGACGAAGCGCGGTTTTTCAAATCGTGGCTCGGCAATCCGAAGCTCCTCGGCGCGGTGCTGCCTTCGGGTCCGGCGCTCGCCGAAACGATGGCGGGCGTCGTCGACCTCTCGTTGCCCGGGCCGATTGTCGAACTCGGCCCGGGTACGGGCGTCGTAACCCGTGCGCTTCTGAAGCGCGGCATCGAACCCCGCCGGCTCATTCTCATCGAATTCGACCCGTCCTTCTCCGCACTTCTCGAGACTCGCTTTCCCGGCGTGCGCGTCGTCAACGGCGATGCTTATCGTCTCGCCGCAACGCTGCAGGGCAAGCTCGATTCGCCGGCGGCCGCCGTCATCTCTAGCCTTCCTCTTCTCATGCGGCCCGAGCCGGTACGCGCCGCTCTGCTCGAAGAAGCCTTCGGGCTCATGCAGGATCGCGGGGCGTTCGTTCAATTCACTTATGGGTTGGCCTCGCCCATCCGGCGCTCGCCGGCCTTCATTGCAGAAGGCTCACCCCGCATCTGGCGGAATTTTCCGCCCGCGCGCGTCTGGGCCTACAGGCGGCCGGGCTCCGCGCCGCCGATCTTCCCCGGCGGCTTTTTTGCCAAGCTGAAGCCGCAGGCGGCGAACGGCCGGCGGGCCGATGCGAATGGATGACCGGCTCATCGTCGCGCTCGACGTCGAAGATCCTGCGCGCGCACTTGCCCTCGTCGAGCGGCTCGGCGGGCGCGTCAATTTTTATAAGATCGGCCTCGAACTCGCATCCCATCCGGGCGGCCTCGCGCTCGCCGAAAGTCTTGCGACGCAAGGCAAGAAGATCTTCCTCGATCTGAAATTGCACGACATCGCCAATACGGTGGAGCGTGCGAGCGCTCAGGTTGCACGCCGCGGCGTCACGTTCCTCACAATTCATGCCTATCCGCAAACGATGCGGGCAGCAAAACGCGGTGCGGCGGGCAGCGCGCTGAAGCTCATCGGCGTCACCGTCATGACCTCTTATGACGACGCCGATCTCGCCGAAGCGGGCTATGGCTTGAGGGTTGACGAACTCGTCTTGCGCCGCGCGGCGCAGGCCAAAGCACTCGGCATCGACGGGCTCGTGGCCTCGGCGCAGGAATTGGCGGACGTGCGGCGCGCTGTCGGGCCCGAGATGATCCTCATTGCGCCAGGAATTCGCCCGGCGGGCAGCGCCACCGGCGATCAGAAACGCGTGGCGACACCGGCGGCGGCGATGGCAGCGGGCGCAGATTATCTGGTCGTCGGGCGGCCGATCACCGAGGCGACCGATCCCTGCGCCGCAGCCGAGGCGATCCAGGGCGAGATCGCCGCGGCGCGGGGCTAGCGCGTACTCCAACGCGAAGGGCCGAGCTCATCGCGCGACGCGAGTACGTCGAGCTACGCAGTACCTACGCGGACGCAAACACACATGCTCGGGGGTATGGAGCCAACGCACGCGGTGACCAAGGGATGAGCGCAGCAGAGGAACGTTCATCCGGCTCGCCCGCCCGGCTCTCGCCGATTGCGCTTCCCCGGTCTTGAGGACGCTAGCTTCTCGATGTGACCCGCGCATGACGAATCGTCAGGCCGGCGGAAACTTTTCAACTCGCCTGTCGGGCCTTATAGAGACAGGCTCCAGTCGGCTCTTAAGGATTGCGTCATGACTATGCGGCTCATCGTGGCCGGAGCGGCCGGCCGCATGGGCCGCGCGCTCATCAATTTGATCGCGACAAGCGAGGGCGTCACGCTCGCCGCGGCGCTTGAATCGCCGCAAAGTCCGGTGCTCGGCCAAGATGCGGGCGCGCTTGCCGGCTGCCGGTCCCTCCGCGTGCCCGTCTCGAGCGATGCGCTCGCCGCTGTCGCGGCAGCGGATGGAATTCTCGATTTCTCGACACCGCGCGCCAGCATCGAACTTGTCGCACTTGCCGCGCAAGCGCGCATTGTCCACGTCATCGGCACGACGGGCTTTTCCGCCGAAGACGAGGCGCGCGTCGCGGCGGCGGCACATCACGCCGTGATCGTCAAATCCGGCAATATGAGTCTTGGCGTGAACCTGCTTGCTTCGCTCGTCGAACAAGCGGCTCGTGCGCTTGGACCCGATTACGACATCGAAATCGTCGAGACGCATCATCGCATGAAGATCGACGCGCCCTCCGGCACCGCTTTGCTTCTGGGCGAGGCTGCCGCGCGCGGGCGCGGCATCGCATTGGCGGAACATTCTTTGCGCGCGCGCGATGGCGCGACCGGTCCGCGCAAAAGCGGCGCGATCGGCTTTGCGTCTCTCCGCGGCGGCACGATCGTCGGCGAACATTCCGTGATCTTCGCCGGACCGGGCGAGCGACTCGAGCTCTCGCATAAGGCGGAGGATCGTGGAATCTTCGCGCGCGGGGCGCTACATGCCGCACTTTGGGGGCGCGACAAGAAGCCAGGCCTCTATACAATGGCCGACGTGCTTGGCGCTCCCTAGAGCGGGGAGCGAAAAAGCGGCGGAGATGGGCTTTTCGCTAAGTCCCGCTCTGAACCTTTAGAATCGATCATCGTGATCCAAGGATGATCCATGCAACGTCTTCTCGTTCTCGTGCGGCACGGCCAAAGCGAATGGAACTTGAAGGATCTTTTCACCGGGTGGAAGGATCCCGACCTTACCGAACGCGGCATCGCCGAGGCGCGTGCCGCAGGTCGAGCGCTCAAGGCGAAAGGCGTTTCATTCGACCGCGCCTATACTTCGAAGCTCAAGCGCGCGCAGCGCACTTTGGAGCTTATCCTCGCGGAGCTCGGCCAAAAGGACCTTCCCGTAATCCGCGACGAAGCGCTGAACGAGCGCGACTACGGAGATCTTTCCGGTTTGAACAAGGACGAGGCGCGGGCAAAATGGGGCGCCGAACAGGTCCATCTCTGGCGCCGCTCCTATGACGTACGCCCGCCGGGCGGGGAGAGCCTGAAGGACACGGTTGCGCGCGTCCTTCCCTATTATCTCGACGAGATCCTGCCGCATTTGCTCAACGGCGAGCGGGTTCTCATTTCCGCGCACGGCAATTCGCTGCGCGCGCTCGTCATGGTGCTCGATCGCCTGACGCCGGCAACCGTCGCCGCCTCCGAGATCGCGACAGGTGCGGCGCTCGTCTATCGGCTCAATGCCGATTCTTCGATCGGCGCAAAGGAGGTCTTGCAATCCTAAGGGCGAGCGACTTGCGCAGCCGGACGCGGATCTATGATAACGGCCTCGTCCACGTGCGCGCCTATCTCAATGAAGCGGCGCAAAGAGCGTTGCTCGGCGAGATCGAGGCGGTAATCGCTGCAGCACCGCTCTTCCAACCGCGCATGCCGAAAACGGACAAGCCGTTCTCGGTGCGCATGACGAATTGCGGGCCGCTCGGCTGGGTGTCG